>JAABUQ010001856.1_pt1 | contig 43720 bp, 42 predicted proteins | sample 5560001 | NCBI WGS metagenome assembly JAABUQ01 (sample SAMN10711888, study PRJNA513371) | rock metagenome | isolation source: Antarctica rocks | place: Antarctica: Victoria Land, Finger Mt nord | collected 2015-12-18 | reverse complement strand
CTCAGCACCGGCGAGACCTACCGCGAAGCCGGCGGGGACTACTACACCCGCATCGACCCCGACAAGCACACCCGACGCCTCGTCACTCAACTCGAACGCCTCGGCCACACCGTCACCCTGGAAAAGGCCGCCGCTTGACCAACCCTTGATTTCCCATCAGCGTCCGTCCCAGCGAAGAGCACAGCAGCGCGATCAGCCACGCGTGCTCCTCGGGGCGTCCCAGCCGGCCCACGGGGACCGAGCGCGCGGCCCCGGCGCGCACCGCTTCGGGATACTTGGCGATCGCCTCGGTCTCGAAGTGCCCGGCCGCCACCGCAACAAGGCTGATCCCGAGCTCCTCCCAATCTCGAGCCTGTGCCCGCGTCCAGGCCTCCACCGCGGCCCGCGCAGAGCCGGAATGGGTCATCCCCGGCAGTCCGTGATGGGGGGAGAAGGTGACGTTGATGACCGTGCCGGCGCCCTGGGCGCGCATCGCGCGCGCCACCGCGGCGTGGGTCATGTTCACGGTGCCCTCGAGGTTCAGCCGCCACACCGCCTGCCACCCCTTCGCAGCGATCGCCTCCGCGGGCACGAAGTACTGACCGCCCGCGTTGTTGACCAGGACGTCCAGGCGCCCGTGCTCCTCCACGACGGTGGCCACCAGGCGATCAGCGTCCGCGGGCTCGCGAATGTCACCGGCCACCACGCCGACGCGCCCCGGCGTCCGCGTGTCCTCGCTGATCTGAAGCGCCGTCTCCTCGAGCACCTCCCGGCGGCGACCGGCGATGAACACGCGCGCACCACAACGCACGAGCTCCAGCGCAGAGGCTCGGCCCAGTCCCGTGCCGCCTCCGGTCACCAGGACGACCCGGTCCTCCAGCGCCCCAGACCGGAAGATCCGCGAGTCGGCGGTTGACCCTGCGCTCGCCATGGCCGATGGCGATCATACGTGGCATGGCGTCGTCGTCCCAAGCCATTCTCATCGAGGAACCCGCGCTCCCTCGGGCCGTGCGTCGCCAGGCCGGTGAGCTCCTCGGCGACCAGTGGGGAGCGCCCTGGCGGCGTAGCGGCTATGCCGGCCGGTACCCCCCAGCCTTCCGCGCGCTCGCTTTCAACGGTGCGCAGCGGCTCATCGGACACGTGTCAGCCTTCCCCTTGGCCTGCGCGCCCGACCTGTGCGTCTTCGGGGTAGGCGACCTCGTGGTGAAGCCGCGCTACCGCCGCCAAGGGGTGGCGCGTGAGGTGTGCGCGCTGCTGGTGAGAGAGTGCTTCGAGCGTCAGACGCGAGCCATCCTCGTAGACACCGTCGACGCCGCGGCGGTGTTTGCGAAGCTCGGCTTTCAGGAGCTTGACGGCTTCAGCTTCTACTACGAGACCGAGCGCGACTGTCGCCGCCGGCGGCACTGGCTGGTGGCGTGCAACGGAGTGCTGCCCGCGCCGGTCCAGATTCTCGAGCACGGCGACTTCTGACGTCGCCACCGACCTCTAGGCTTGCCTACGTGCTACTGCTGCCCCTGGGCGTCATGCTCCTGCTCGCCGGTGGCGATTATGAGCTGTGGAGCTGGTCCCTGGCGTCCGATCACGATGTCTTGGCCCTGGTGTGCGGCCTCACCTTGGCGCCATTGTCGATCACGCTGCTGTGGTTGGCGCTGCTCTGCGCCGCGCGCGTGCTCAAGCGGGCCGCGGCCGAACCGAGGCGCGAACCCTGGCGCTCGGCGATGAGCGCGCGCTCACAGCGGCGTGCGGGCGCAACGGCGGCGGCGGCGGAGCCGCGGCCCGAGGGTGAGCCGGCCTCGATGGGCGGCCCGTCATCATCAGGTTCGATCGCGGCCTGAGCCGGTCGACTAAAGACCGCCGCCGGACTGGCGGCAGGGCTTCTCGAGGTCGCCGCCGAACGCCGCTGTGACCGTCCGCGACCGTCATCCTCGCTTGCCCTCTCCACGCATCCTCATCGCTCTGGTCGTGACTCTGCTCGTGACAGGCGGCGCGGCGCTGGGTGCCGATCTCTACTACCACAACCGGACCGGCGACATCTACCACCCCCAGGGGCGCTTCGTAGCCGAGGCGCCAGCGACGCCCGCCGCGCGGGTGGCTGCCCACGTCACCTGGCCTCTGTACGGCTACACCCCGCAGCACACCCGCTTCTTTCCCGCCCCGGTCACCCTCCACGGCCCGTTCCGTCGCGTGTGGGGTCACGGTGGCAGGACGGTCCTCGAGTTCCCCCCCGTGCTGTGGGACAGACGCCTGTTTCAACTGGGCGACGACGGAGTGCTCGTGGCCATCAGCAAGTACACCGGACGCACGCTGTGGAGCCGGCGTCTGGGCGTCCTCTCGGCCTCCAGCCCAGCGGTCACCAGCCACGCCGTCTACGCCACCGTGCTCAAGCGCGCCGGCGGCTCACAGAACGGCCGGGTGAGCGCGGTGAGCAGCGCAAACGGAAGAATGCTCTGGTCGCGCAACCTGCCCAGTCCCTCAGAGTCGTCGCCCATGCTCGACGGCGGGCGGCTGTTCATCGGCTCCCAGGACGGCACCGTGTACGCGCTCAGCGCACACGACGGCCGCCTGCTGTGGACCTATCGCGCCGCCGGGGCGGTGAAGGCGTCGCCCACGGTGCGCAACGGACGGCTGTACTTCGGCGACTACGGCGGCCAGGTGCAAGCCATCGACGAGCGCGATGGACACCGCGCATGGGCCAGCGGATCGGGCGGCGCGGTCTTCGGCAACGGCCAGTTCTATGCGACGGCGGCGGTGGTCTATGGGCGCGTCTACGTTGGTAACACCGACGGGCGGGTGTATGCCTACGACGCCGCCAGCGGACGGCTGGACTGGGCCAAGCAGACCGGCACCTATGTCTACTCTTCCCCTGCGGTAGTTTACGCGCCCGGCCTGGGACCCACGATCTATGCAGGCTCCTACGACGGCAACTTCTACGCCCTGGACGCGCGCTCGGGCCGCGTGCGGTGGATCTACGCAGCCGGGGGCCGGATCTCGGGTTCGGCCACGGTGGTGGGTCGAACCGTCTACTTCGCTGACCTCGGCCGGCGCCAGACCCTCGGCCTGGGCATCTCGACCGGTCGCAAGGTCTTTCAGCTGAACACCGGATCCTTCGATCCGGTGATCTCAGACGGCGCCCGCCTCTTCATCACCGGCTACACCAGCCTGTACTCCTACGCGCCTCGCTCGGGCGCCACCGGGCCGCCGGACGGCGTTCGGCCTGCCGGCACCCCCGCGCCGGCCACCAAGGCGACGGCCCACAGCCGGCGCCCCCCCGGTTCAGCCGCCGCGGTGGCCGCCGCCCGAGGTCGCCGAGCACGCGCCGCGCACCGTCGCCGTGCGCGCGCCGCCCGCCACCGCCGTCGCCACCGAGGCCAGCGCCGTCGCGCGTCGGCCTCGCGACGCGCCCACGCTCGTGCTCATGCCCCACATCGAGCTGGCGCGCCGACCCCGGTCCGCTCAGCCGTGACTCAGCCCAGCGCCGACCCGTTCGCCTTCACCCCGGCGTGCGCGAGCACGTTCATCGTCATCCTGACCACGCGCGCGTCGGCGACGTGCGGGGCGTCAGGCGAAGCGTCCCTCACCGGATAGAGCGCCAGCTCCCAGCCCAGCGTGCCGGTCGCGAAGACGGTGGCGCCCGATGTCGTCGAGTAAAGCGTGCTCTGCGCGTCGTGGCCGCTCAGGCCGGGACCCGGCATGCACGTGGCTGTCCCCCCTCCCACCACGGTGGTGCCCGGCGGCGCATCCTGCGTGCGCTGATCGAGCTCATAGCCCACGATCCCCGCGATGCGCGTCGCCGCGGTGACGTGCGTGCCCGCGAACAGCCACGCCGGACGCAGGGCGGCCGCCGGCGCCCAGGGGTAGTAGCGGTAGGTCGGCGGGCCCGGGCGCGCAAGGCGCGGGGTGATGCAACCGTCATAGGCGCTGCCCGTGAGCGACGCTCCAAGCTCGGCAAAGGCCCCGGAGCTCGGCGAGTGAACCGGATCAGCGGCGACGTGCTCCTTGTAGCCCTCGATGCGGTGGTCCACCCTTCCCTCTTCGCTGGAGGCAGGCGTCGCGGGGGCAAAGCGCACCCGCCAGGCCAGCGTGTCAGAGCTCAGAAACAGCAGGCTGGTGCCGTGGTCCGCAGCGCGGGCTAGGGCCTGAGCGTCGCCCTCCGACCAGTACTCGGAGTGACCGACGTCAACGATCGCCCGTCGACCCTGAGCCTGCGCGGGATCGACGTCGATCGACTCGATCGTCGTGTAGGCGGCCGCGTAGCCGTAACGCTCCAGGAAGCGCACCGCCGCGACGTCGCGAGCGAAGAACTGACCGGCGCCGGTGATGCTGTCATAGGGACGGTCATAGGAGACCTCGACGCCCTGACTGGTGCCGGTCACGCCCACGGTGCGGGCGCCGCCGGGATATAGGCTGTCGCCGCCCCACGCGTTGTAGGCCTCATATGAGGCGGTCGGAAGCTCCATCAACAGCGGCGCGGGCGAGGCGCGTCCTTCCCGCACCACGAACAGGCAGTCACGCTGCGCGGCCCTCGCGGTCAGCTTGGCGATGTACACGCCGCTCGCCAGGCCCTGCGGGACGGTGAACGTGAGCGTCGGATGCCAGTGACATTCGGTCAGGCCGGTCAGCGAGCGATGGGCACACGGCGGCTGCGTCCGGACGGGCAGGCGCGAGCTACGGGCGATCAGGCGACCCCCCAGCCCGCGGTACCAACCCATCCGGTAGATGTCCACGCGCACGGTGTGCGCACCGGGCGCGCGCACGTAGATCCGCTCGCTCTGACCGGGCGCCACCGCCTGCTCGCCAACGTACCCCTCGACGGGCCCGCGCGCGATGCCGCCGGAGGAGTCCGGCGGGCCCGGCAGCCGCCAGGCACGGGTACCCGGCCTCGCGTTCTCCTGGACCACCGTCGGCGCCGGGCCGTCGGTGGGCACCATCCAGCGCAGGCCGGTCTGCGGCGTGCTCGCGCGCGACCCGGCGGGGTGTGCCACCGGTTGGTGAGAAGCGCCGCCACAGGCGCCCAGCCCGGCGACGCACAGCGCCATGGTGACGACGACGCCGACAGCCCGCCGACCCGCGCCGGCGCGGCAGCGACGGTCGGTCTTCTGCCCCGGCCGCATGCGCCGCGGACCCTACAGGCCACGCCGAAGGTCACCTCCGATCTCCTTTGGCGGCGGCGACGCATCTGGTGGACGGACGCCGTGCTCGTCGCTGTCTACGAGCCGTAGACGCGCTTCGGGTGGGAATCCAGATCCCGCGAGGGTTCCCCTTTCTCGATCCACGCCGCCGAACATGTGATGCGCCGCGCCTACGCCGTGCGTTGACCCCCGGCATACATTTCGCCCCATGGACGAACCGGCTCTCCGCGTCCACGTCCTGCGTCCGCCATCGCCGTGATGAACCGCCCCGCGGGACAGACCCGCGGACCCAGGTCTCCGCGCGCTAGCACTTGGGCGCGCCAAGCACAGCGCGCAGGGGATCCAGGCGCACCGCGACGCGTACCGTGCCGGCCCTGCGGATTCGCACCCGGGTGAAGCCATCGGAGCCCCGCGTCACGCAGGCTGAACCCGAGGTGACCGTCCAGTACGGCGAATAGCGCACGCGCACGGCGACATCGCCCGCAGCACGGGCGCCGAGGGTGAAGCTCTGGGGTCCGAGGGCGCCCAGCGACGCAGCACCCGAGACCAAGCCCGGCGCACCGAGCACCTCATACACGCGCCAATGAGCCGCCCGCCACACGGGGCGCAAGAAGGATGGTTGTGAGGCGATCAGCTGCGCCTCGGGACGCCCGGACGGCCCCAGGGGAACGTCGGGAACGGCCACGTAGCGCACCGCCAGCCCGTACAGCCATGTGCGATAGGTGGCGGTCGACAAGCGCCCGTGGAAGAACAGGGCGTTGCGCTGTCTATCGAGCTGTCCCTCCCAGCCGCGAGCGAGGATGAAGCGACGCGCCAGGAAGTCAGCCTCCCAGTGCGAGCGCGTGAACGGCACCTCCACGCGCGCGGACGGGCCCGGGCGGGACGCCAAGAAGGCGGTCAACGGGCGGTAGTAGGCCGCGGTGGTGGAAGGATCGCCGCGGACCTTCAGCGCTTCGCGAACCGGACCCCAGGCTATCCACACGATCAGCAGGACGAGCGCGGCCACCACGCCGCCCGCCCGTACGCGCGCACGCGGGCGGCCGGCGAGCAGGAGCAGCGGCGCGGCGAGCAGGACGGCCAAACGGGCGACATTGCTGCCCATGGGCGACGCGATCAGCCGCGACATGATCACCGCGCCGACGTACAGCGCCGCTCCGCTGCGCAGGGCCCGCTCGCGGTGGGGCAGCAGGACCAGGACGCTCAGCCCGGCGGCCAGGGCAGCCGCAAAGGAGGTCGCGGGAAAGGGCTCCTGGCCGCCCTCGCCGAACAGCAGTCCCAGCAGCAGGATAGTTCCCAGCGCGGGAGCACCGAGCAGGGCGACGCCGCTCGGCCGGCGCTCGGCGACCAGGTGGGCCAGCGCCGCCAGGGCCAGGAACAGGCCGGCCACCGGGCTGGCCGCGGCGCACAGCACCGACAGCGCCGCCGCCGTCCAACGAAGCGAGCGCACCAGCGCAAGCACCGCGGCCAGGGCCAGGGTCACGCCCAGGGCGTAGGTGATCCTGCCGATCCACACGTCGCTACAGCTGGCCAGCGCGAACGCGACGGTGGCCGGTCCGCCGTGCTGGCGAGGCGCGACCAAGAAGCCGAACAGGACCACCGAGGCCAGCACGCACGCGACGCCCAGTACGCGCAGTCCCAACAGAGCTCCCAGCGGTGGCGAGAGCAGGCTGTAGGCGGGCAGGTAGTGGCCGCCGTACCAGCCGTTGTCCCACAGCAGCGGACCCCAGCGTGCGAATAGATCCACGCGGTAGGTCTGCCCGGCCAGGTCCGCCACGGGCGGATAGGAGATCGCCCAGGCCACGAGGGCGACCGCTGCCGCCACCAACGCGATTGCGCGTCCTCTGGACGCGCGCCGCGAGGACATCAACGGGCCCGCGCGGGGTGCGGTGAAGCTGTCGATCACAGCGCCGCAGAGCCGGTCAGCGCCTCCTCGGCCTTGTCGGCGGCGCGGGTGGCCCTCGTGTCGCGCAGTAGGGACCGGAAGCTGCGATAGCGGAAGATGAGCACGATGGCGGCGAAGCCGAGGGCCAGGGTGAAGGCCACCACAGCGATCTGCTGACCAACCGAGAAGGCGGCGACCGCGTCCTCGGACGCCGCGCCCGCGAACACCACGACGAGCAGGGCCTGCACCACCCCGGCGCCGCCAGGCGTGAACGGGACGAGCGCGGCGATGACCTGCGCGGCGAGCAGGAGCACCGCGCCGCGCAGCGAGCCGCCAATGCGAAAGGCGTCTAGCAGCAGCCAGTAGGCGCCGATCCGACACGCGTAGGCACCGGCCTGGGGCAGCACCATGCCCAGCAGGTAGCGGCGGCGGTCGCGAAGGATGGCAACGCCCTGGCGCAGGTCGTCGCGAAAGCGCGCGTAGCGCACAGACGCCCACGCGTACAGAGACAGGGAGGCCACCGCGGCCACCGTGATCACGAACAGCGTGAGCCCGAAGTGCCCGGCAAAGAAGGAGATGTCAAAGGAGTTCAGGCTGGCGAAGTCGGCCGGGCGCGGGAACACGTTCTGGGTGAAGGCGTAGACCAGGCAAGCGGCGCAGGCCACGGAGTCAAAGACGATCACCACACACAGCGCGGCGGTCACCGTCGGGTAGCTGGCGCCGCTGATCGAGGCGCGGGTGAGCACGAGCTGAACGACGCTGCCGCCGCCGGCCGGCACCACGCCGTTCAGCCCGTACGCCGCCACGTAAGCCCCCCAGACCCTTCGAAAGGCGATCTTCTGATCCGGGAAGGCGCCTCGTAGGGCATTGAAGGTGGCCCGGGAGCGCAGCAGCAGATAGACGCCGAACACGGCCAGGGCGAGGGCGAGGGCGCCCAGGCGCACCCGCGCCAGGCTGGCGAAGAAGGAGGCCGCGGCGTCGGTGAACGCCCGCACGGTGTCCGCGACTGAGGCAACCGGCACAGCCATCAGGCTCAAACCCGTGCTGTGTGCGAGCAGCATCGTCCTAAGCATGACGGTAGTCAGAGCCCCAGCGGTCGCGCATGCGCGATCATCTTGAGCTTGCGCGCGCTCGTGTCGCCCCGGCTGTTGATCGTCGCGCTCGCCAGTGCGGCTGCGCTGTTGGGCCTCCTGACCCCGACCGGACTGGGGGCCGGCGAGGCTGCCCCCGGTCGCGTGAGGACCCTGCCGCTGGCGTCGGTGACCCTGGACAGCGGCTGGCAGTTCCGTGGAGATCCGCGCGCTGTGGGAGCCGCCCAGGGCTGGCAGAGAGCCAAGGCCGGCGCCGGCTGGAGCCCGGTGGACGTGCCCTCCGTGTTCGACGCCAGGCCCCTGCCCCAGCTGTTTGCGGGCACCGTCGGCTGGTACCGCGTGACGTTCACCACCCCGCCCACGCCGGCAGGCTTTTCCTGGGCTCTGCGCTTCGGGCAGGTGCGCAGGAGGGCGCAGGTGTGGCTGAATGGTCATGCCCTGGGGACCAGCGCCGACCCCTACATACCCTTCTCGGTTCCCGCGGGTGCCCTGCACAAGGGGGCGTCCAACACCCTGGTCGTGCGCGTGGACAACCGCAAGGGCGCCGAGCCGCGTGAGGGCTGGTGGAATTGGGGCGGCATCACGCGACCGGTGGAGCTGGTGGCCCAGGGACCGGTGATCAACGGCGATCCGGGCCTGCTGCCGGTCCTGCGCTGCTACGCCCCTGGGCGCTGCAGCGCCCGCATCCTCTTCGACGGATGGCTGACCAACCAGTCCGCGGCCCCGGTCGCGGCGAGCGTGCAGGTGAACCTCTCCGCTCCGCACGGCGGGGGGACGAGCACCTACCGCCAGCGCGCCGGGGCGCTGGCCCCGGGTCAGACCCGCCGGCTGCGCTTCAGCTTCGCGGTGTCCGGTGTCCCCGACCTATGGGCGCCTGGGCATCCGGCGCTCTACGGCGCGCGGGTGAGCACCCTCGTCGACAACCAGGTGGCCCAGGTCGACTCCATGAGCATCGGCCTGCGTCAGGTCAGCGTGTCGGGCGGGCGCCTGCTGCTCAATGGCCGTCCCATTCACCTCAGCGGCGCCTCCATCCAGGAGGATGTGCCGGGCCGTGGGGCGGCGCTTGGCCCCAGCGACATGGACGCCATCGTGGCCGAGCTGCGCGCTGTGCACGCCAACGCGACGCGCGCCCAGTACGGCCTGGACCCGCGGCTTCTGGATCGCCTGGACCGTGCCGGGATCCTGGTCTGGAGCCAGGCGCCGATCTACCATCGCGATGATCTGCTGCTCACCCAGCCCCAGCGCCAAGCGGCCCTGTCCACCCTGCGGGGAACGGTGCTGCAGGACCGGATCCACCCGTCGGTGATCACCCACTCGGTGGCCAATGAGCTCTCCCCCACTCCCGACACGACGCCAGGGACCAGCGCCTATCTGAAGGCCGCAAGCGCGCTGGCCACTGACCTGGACCCCACGCTGCCGGTGTCCCTGGACCTGCTCAGCCTGCCCGGGTACCCCCGGCAGGCGACCTACGCGAGCTTTCCCCTGCTGGGCGTCAACAACTACTTCGGTTGGTACGAGGGCCGCGCACCGCACTCGACCGCTCGCCTGAGTGATCTGGCGCCCTACCTGCGCGGGCTGCGACGCTCCTACCCGGGCAAGGCCCTGGTGATGACCGAGTTCGGCGCTGAGTCCACGGTCGGCGGGCCGGCCACGGTCAAGCAGACCTACGCCTTCCAGAGCGCCTACGTTCGCCGGACGCTTGACGCCGTGCGCCGCCTGGGCTTCGTCGACGGCGCCATCTACTGGACGCTGCGCGAGTTCGCGGTCAAGCCCTTCTGGAACGGCGGGGCCAATCGCAGCGACCTGCCGCGCGACTCCCTCCATCACAAGGGACTGCTGCGTTATGACGGCACCTCCAAGCCGGCCTGGGCCGTCGTCCGCGACGAGTTCGCGGCCACCCCGCTCTACGACTCCTCAACGGGTCCAGCTCCCGGGTCGAGCTCGCTGGCGGTCGGCAGCGCCGCCGCCGCGATCGCCGTGCTCGTGGCGCTGCTGGCCGCCCTGGACGTGTGGCTGTTCGCGGGCCTGCGGCGGGCCTCGGCCCCTCGGGCGCGCGCCCCGCAGCCCCTGCGCCTACGTCGCCAGCGCGAGGTGGAGCGCACCTACGCACGCGTGTAGGCGTCCCGGGTCCGACCAGTCCGCGCCGACCCGGTGAGCGTAGGGTTGGGTATCAGTTAGGTGAGCTCAGACCGCCGCTGCCCGGGCCTATACTCGCCTCGCTCGATGTCCAACCGCACGCCGCGCATGACCTACCCGTCGGCCGTCCGCCTGGTGGCGGCGCTGGCACTGAGCATCGTGGCGACGGAAGCATTGCTGTCGGCGGTCACGCCCAACGAGCCCGGCCGCGAGGAGCTCATCACGGCGCTTGCTCCCCGCAGCGTGCCGTCGTTCGCCCACCTGCTGGCCCTGCTCGCGGGCGTGCTGCTGCTCGCCCTCGTCCCGAGCGTGTGGCGGGGGACGCGACGAGCCCTGGATCTCGCCGTGGTGGCGCTGTGCCTGCTCGCCGTGCTCAATCTGGTCAAGGGCCTCGACTACGAGGAGACGCTGCTAGACGTCACCCTGGCAATGGTCCTGTTGCGGGGGCGCCACGCGTTCGTCCTGGGCACCACAACCAGGCGGGCGCTGCCGATCGCCCTTGCCCTCGTCGGCGTCTGGGCGGGCACCTACACCGCGCTGCTGGTCGGTCTGCTCGCCACCAGCCACGCTCGCACGGTGGGTGATGCCCTGCGCAACGCCCTCGGCGGAGGTCCCATGGGCCTTGGCGACAAGTGGGTGTTCTCGCTGGACGCTCTGGTCCTCGCCGGCATGGTGGCATCGCTGCTGCTCGTGCGCTCGCTGCTGCGTCCGGTCCGCGGCGCCTACGGCCACAGTGACACCGAGCACGCAGCGGCGCGCGCGCTCGTCGCCAGGCATGGACACGACAGCCTGAGCCCCTTCATCCTGCGCGAGGACAAGGCCTTTCACTTCCACGCCGGCGGTGTGCTGGCCTATCGAGTGCTGGGGGAGACGGCCGTCATCTCTGGAGACCCGGTGGCTCCCGCTGGGGTGGCTCTCTCCCTGATCGAGGACTTCCTGGCCCTCGCCAAGCGCCGGGGCTGGGAGGTCGTCATGTGGGGTGCCTCCACGCGCTTTCTGACCTCCTATCGCGCGCTGGGCCTGCGCCACCTGCACATTGGCAACGAGGCCTTCGTCCATCCGGGAACGTTCTCCCTAGAGGGACGGCGCATGCGCAAGGTGCGCCAATCGGTGCAGCGCATCGACCGGCGTGGCTGGGCGGTTCAGGACGTCTGTGGCGAGGCGGTGACGTCCGAGCTCGTGGGCGAGATCGGTGAGCTACAGCGCCGCTGGCGCGCTCAGCAGCGGCGAATAATCGGCTTTGCCATGGGCATGGGGCCCTGGGAAGCCGAGCGGCGCTGCGGCGACCTCTACGTGCTGGGGCGCAGCCCGACAGGCGAGCTGTGCGCTCTGGTGCGCTTCATCGAGCATCCCGGCGGACTGTCACTGGATTCCATGCGCCGGGTGGGCGAGACACCCAACGGTCTCAATGAGGCGCTCGTCGTGCGCGCGCTCGAGGTGGCCCGGGCGCGCGGCGTGAGCGAGGTGAGCCTGAACTTCGCGGGCTTTGCCCACCTGATGGCGGCCGAGGCGGTCGAGCTCGAGGCGCACCGGCGACTGGCCCGCTTCCTGCTCAGTCTGCTGGGAGATCGTTTCCAGATGGAGCGACTGGTGCGCTTCAACGACAAGTTCCTACCCGAGTGGCGTCCGCGCTTTTTGGTCTTTGACTCACGCACGCGCCTGCCTCGGGTCGGCCTGCGCGTTCTGCAGGCCGAGGCCTACCTGCCGGGGCCGCGGGGCGCCGCGGGCCGGAGGCCCGCTCGTCGCCCGCCACCGGCGTTGGGACGGCCCTTCCGGCCATCCGGAATCGGCTAGTGGCGCCGTCTGGAGGTGCTCGCCTGCGTGCGCGCTACCTTGGACGTGCGCGAATGCGGTCCGTCGGAGTCCTGCTGGCCGTGGTCTGGGTCGGCGTGGGACTCGTGTCGGCCGCGCGCTACGTGGACGCCTACTACCAGCACCGTGGGTTCGCAATCCAGAAGCGTCCTCCCGGGGTGCCGGCCGGCCGGCTGATCACCGAGCACTTCTTCTCGCCTGCCCTGGGGCGCATGACCGACTATGAGGTCTACGTGCCGACCGATTTCCAACCGGTCCGGCGCTACCCCGTGTTCTATCTGCTACACGGGTCCCCCGGGCGCCCGGAGAACTTCGTGCGCATTGCCGACATGGACGTGCGCCTGGACACGCTGATCAGTCGCCGCAAGGCTCGCCCGATGTTGCTGGCCTTCCCGGACGGACGCATCGGGGGGAGCATGCTGTCCAACAGCGAGTGGGCCAACGCCGAGCGCGGGAGATTCGAGAGCTACGTGCTGGACGTGGTGCGCAACCTGGACTCACGTTTCCCCGTGTTGCCCACGCGCGCGGCACGCGTGATCGGTGGCTACTCCGAGGGGGGTTATGGCGCCATGAACATCGGCCTGCATCACCTGGATACCTTTGCCGCTACCGAGTCGTGGTCGGGCTACTACGTGCAGAACCGCTTCGCCGCCTTCCTGCACGCCAGCGACGCCCAGCTGGCCGCCAACAGCCCCTTGGACTACGCGGCAAGGCTCGCACCTCAGATCCAGCGTCTAGGCCTGCGCGCCTTCCTCTACGGCGGCGTGCGCGATCCCGGGAGTCGCCAGCTGCCGGCCATGGTCGGCCTGCTGCGCGCCGCGGGTGCGAACGCCACCTACCGGGTGTTCCCCGGCTCGCATGACTGGGCGCTGTGGCACGCGCACGTGGACCAGATGCTCATGGTCGCCTCCAACGACCTGCACCACCCTCCCCGCCCCGTCCGTCGCCTATCGGGCGCGGCGGCGCGCAGAGCGGCGGCGCAGGGGCACGTCGTGGCCGCGGCGGCCCTGGCCTTCCAGCGCCAACAGGCCCGTCAGCACACTGCGTTGCTGCGCGTCTGCCGGGCCGACACGAGCGCTGCCCTGCGCACCGCCGCCGCCCTGACCGCCGGTGTCTCGGCGGGCGGCACGCGAATCATCGACTCCCACCTGGCCTACAACTGCCGGGTGGCCTATGGAGCGGGGAACACCCCGTCGGCCAACATCCCCACCCTGCTGTGCCGGCGCCTGCCCTACGTGATCTCGATCGTGCGCCACGCGGTGCGCCGCCGGGCGGCGGCGATCACGCAGCGCTGCCTGCGCGGCGCGAGCGGGACCCTCGCGCCGCGGCCGCAGCGCTTGCTGGACATCCCCTCGACTCGTCCTCGGCGCGTGACTCCCCCTGGGCCACCGCCTCACAGTCCGCACCGCCGGAGACCGGGTGCGTGAGGGCGGCGCAGGCCTGATCGCGGGCCTGAGCGCGGCGGTGGCCTCGGCAGCAGCGATCAACCTCGGCTACCTGCTCCAGCACAGCGGGCTGCGCGACGTCCGCGTCGAGGGGGCGCCACGTGCCACCGTGCTGCGAGCATCGTTTCGCAGCCGACGCTGGCGCTGGGGACAGACGCTCGGCATCGCCGGCTTCGCCGTGCAGGTCGCCGCGGTGGTCATCGCCCCGCTCTCGCTGGTCCAGGCCTTTGCCGCCGGTGGGCTGGCCCTGTCGGTGCCCCTGGCCGCGCGATTCTTCGGCCATCACGTAAGGCGTCGCGAGGCCGTCGCCGTGGGCGCGATGGCCGGCGCTCTCGCGGTTCTGCCGCTCGGCCTGCCTGAGCGCAGCGAGCAGCTGCACGAGCTCATCTTCTACGTGACCATGCTGCCGCTCCTGATGGCTGCCGTGGCCGGCGCCTCGCGCACCTCGGCGTCCGCTCGGGCGGTCGGAGCGGGTCTGGCCTACGGGGTGGCCGACGCCGCCGTGAAGGCCCTGGCGGTGCGCTGGGAGGCGCAGGGCGTCGGGGCCATCGCATCGCCGTGGACCGCGCTCTTTCTCGCGGGCACGCTGACCGGGTTCATCGGCCTGCAGGGCGCGCTGCGAAAAGGCGGTCCCGTCACTGCGGTGTCGCTCATGACCGCTTTGGCCACCCTGGTCTCACTGGGCGGGGGACTGGCCGCCTTCGGGGAGTCGTTTGGCGCCCGCGCGAGCACCGTGGTGCTTCATGGACTGGCCGTGACGGTCGTCCTCGCCTGCGTCAGGCCCCTGGCCGCCGCCCAGTCCGAGATCGACACGCACACCCAGGCCGCGGCCTGAAAGCTCAGGTCCAACCGGCGGCCCTACGCTCGCGAGAAGCCGCTGCCCGCCGTGCTTCGACGGGCAAGGCGCGGGACCGCTGCTGCGACGGCGAACGCGATGGCCTCCACGAGCATGCCCGACCCGGGCCAGCGGGAGACCAGGACGTGCGTGAAGTTGAGCGTGTGCGCGATGGCAAAGGCCGCCTGTGAGCCCAGCGCGAGCAGCACAAGAGCAGTGGCAAGCGCGATGAGCAGTCGCCGCGGCCGGCTGAGCCCGACCAGCGCCACTCCGGCGACCAGGCCGACCGAGGCCCAGGCCACGAGCACGCGCAGCAACGGCTGGTTCGCCGCGCCCGCCAGCTGAAGGAGCGGCAGCGCGTCGCTCTGGCCAGGGCCCACGGCCAGCGCGCCGAGGGCACGCAGGGCGTACATCCAGCCGAAGCCGGCGCCCAGCGCGAGCACCAGTACCAGCAGGCCGCCGACGGTGCTCAGCGCCGCCCGCGGTGCACCGCGCCGGCGAGCGCGCGGCGTCGACGACTGCAGTGCGCCCTGACCGACGGCCACTGCTACTCAGCCCGCGGCCCCGGCCAGACTGCGCGGCGGGGGCTGGCCAGCACCTGGGGGGTCGTCGAGCAGCAACTGGGGAACAGTGACCGGACGCAGGTGGCGGCGGCGCAGACCCGCGACGATCTCGGGAATGGCGGCCACCGTCTGACTGCGGGGACCACCGGCATCGTGCATGAGCAGGATGGCGCCCGCCCGCGCCCCGGCCAGGGCTCGCTGCACGATGGTCGCTACCCCGGGAACCGTGTAGTCGCGCGTGTCCACGCTCCACAGCACCATGAGCATCCCGTAGCGGTGCAGTAGATCCAGCGTGCCCGGGCCAAAGCCTCCATAGGGGGGGCGAAACAGATGGGGAAATGGCGCCTCGTAGGACTGGATGGCCTGCGCCTGACCGAGGATCTCGCGGCTTTGCACCGCGAGCGGGAGGCGAGAGAGCAACGGGTGATTCTCGGTGTGATCGCCGACCACGAAGTCGTCCTGGAGCTCGATCGGCAGCGTCGCCCCGAAGTCGCGCAACGACCGCCCCACCACGAAGAAGGTGGCGGGGACATGCAGTCGACGCAGCTCTGACAGCACCTGGGGCGTGAACGGGCCCGGCCCGTCGTCGAAGGTGAGCGCCACCTCGCGGTGACGCGCGCTGCCCTGGGAGACGTAGGACGTATAGGCGAGCACGCTGGCGATGGCCCGGTCCTCACGCGCCAGACGCAGCGCGCCGCGGGGGACCTGCACGCCGGAGGCCGCATGATGTCCGCCGGGCGCGCCGGCCGAGCGGTGGCGTCCCTGGGCGATCGCGACGAGGACCACCACCAGCACGAGCACGCCCAGTGCACCGGCCCGCCGACGGGCGTAGCGCCCCCGCGGCACCGCCCCGGCGCGGTGCATTGGGGACGGGGACCGGCGCGGACCCTGGGCACCGCCGGTGCCCTGCGACCCCGTGCGCTCACTCGAGGGGGGCGCTGCCGGCGCGTCACCGCGGTCAGGCAGGCTCCGATCAGGTGGTGTACGTGCCATGGCCGCGTGCATTCTCGCAACTACGCCCTCGGCTTAGAACGCATAATCACGCCGCGTGCTCAAGTCCCTGTCCCGATCTGCCCGCTGCATGCGACGGGGCGCATTGCTGCTCGGCCTGTGCTGTGCGGCACCGATCGCCGGCTGCGCCTCCCGCTCCCCGGCCCCGCTCGCGTACGGCACCCTGCAGGAGGCCCAGACCTTCCCCTACTTTCGACTCTATTGGGCGGGGCCGACCTTCGATGGCTATCCGCTGACCGCGGCAGACGGTCGCAAGAGCTATGAGAGCTCACTCGGAGAGAGCCTGTACTACGGCGACTGCGACCCGGGCAAGGGCACTCTGCACACGGGCACGTGCACGCTGCCCCTGCAGGTCACCACGGTGGTTTACGGGGCTCACCTCAATGCTCCCCTGGGGCCCCAGCGCAACGTGCTGCTGCGCGGGGTCCCGGCGGCCGTGTTCAACGATGGGCGTGCCATCGAGCTCTACACCGGGCATCTGGCCGTCGACGTGCGCGCGGACACCCCCGCCCGCGCCGCCGCGGCGGTGCGCGCACTGCTCCCCCTGAACGCGTCCGGCTCGGCCGGCGCGCCCCTCGCCCCTCCGACCTTCTGCCCCGGGCTGACCGGTCCGGGCGCGGAGGCAGTCGAGGCACGCACCGACTACTGCCAGATCGACGCGCCCGGTCAGCCGCTGCCCTGAGGGCTCTTGCGGTCGTTGACTGGCCGCCCGAGTCCCCGAGCGGGCCCTCCGGCCGCGACTCGCTGGGGACACTCGAAGGCGCCCCCAGCGCAAGGGACCGACGCCTTGACTACAGGCGGATCACCTGCCGGTCGAGCGCCGCACCCGGGACGCTGACCTCGAGCATGTACAGCCCGTGGCGCAGTCGGCCCCTGGAGTGCAGCGTCACCCTGCCCAGCGGTCCGCTGCCGCGGGCGACGACGGAGGCACCGCGCCGCAGGCGGACCCGCGCATGACCGTGCTTCCCGCGGCGAGCGCCGGTCTGAACGCAGGACACCGTGAATCGCTTGCGGTGACGAGTGACGCGACACAGCACGTGCGCCACGCGGCCGGGCAGCCCGCGCGGACCTCGGGACCCGCGCGGACCGGGGGCACCCCGCGGGCCGGGGGGACCGTTCTGCCCGTTGGCGCCGGCCGGTCCCTGCGGCCCCGGGGTGGTGCTCTGAGGCTGAGGCACGACCTGTCCGGTCTGGTCGTCGATCAGGGTCGCCGGGGCGCGTGGGGCCGCGGGGTCGAAATTGAACATGCCCATCAGGTCGCCCGTGCCCTCCCCGGCCTGGCTGCTGTCCTGGCGGAGTCCCGACAGCGACTCGAAGGCGCCCTTGCCGAGGCCGCCCGTGCCCCAGTTCTCCTGGATGAACTTCAGGATCGAGGTCTGGTCGGTGAAGGAGTGGTCGATGTAGTTCTGCTTGGCCCACGGTGAGACGACGAGCAGCGGCAGCCGCGGCCCGGGGCCGCAGCGATCGGCAAAGCCGCCCAGCGGGCCCCCGGAGAGGGCGTTGCCGCTGCCGGCCGTGCCGCAGGCCGAGCCGGTGGAGCTGGTGCCGCTGTTGAGGAAGTCATACATGGAATCGCTGGAGGGGTTGACGGGCGAGTGGAAGGCGTGGTCATACCAGCCGTCGGAGTCGTCGTAGGCGATGACCACGGCGGTACTGCTCCACTCCGGTGACTTCTGCAGCGCGTCGACTGTGTCGGCCACGAAGGTCTGCTCGCCGAGCGGGTCAGACTCGCTGGTGCCGGCGTGACCGTCCTGGTAGTTGGCTCCCTTGAGGAAGGAGACCGCCGGCAGGGTGTGGTTCTGCAGCGAGGTGTAGAAGTCGGACTCGTCGTACTGGTGGTTGATCCCCTGCGAGTCGTTCTGGCCGATCTGGGCGGGCGTGCTGGGTGAGATGTGCTGTGGGTTGGAGGTCGTGGGGAAGTACTGAAAGGGCTCGTGGTGGGGGTTGTAGTCGGGGATCACGTTGCCGGCCAGGTTCTTGTGGGTCGAGCCGCATGTGGCCTTGCCGCCCGTGACCGCCGTGGGGCGAAAGCCGCCCTGAAACCAGCCCCAGCTGATGTTCTGGGCGCTGAGGGCGTCGCCGATGGTCAGGGGACCGTTCGAGCTACCGTTCGAGGAAGTCATCTGCACCTGGGCCCTCTTGGCGGAGGAGCAGTCGTCGCCGGTCGGGTCGGGGTCCCCGATGACCGTCGAGCCGTCGCTGCCCACGTTGCCTCCGGTGCCCGGGTTGTTCCGGTTCATGGCCGGGTCCAGGCCCGAGGTCTGACCGGCGACGAGGTTCAGCGCCCCGGGGGTAGACGGCCCGAACACGGTGTTAAAGGAGTTGTCGCTCATGGCGAAGTGCTGGGCGAGGTTCCACAGGCCGGTGACCGTGTTGCCGTCGTAGTAGCCCATCACCTCGCCGGGGCCGTGCTTGCACGGCGGGCTTCCGCTGCCCACCCGCTGCACGAATTGGTCGAGGGCGGCGCTGTTTCCCCCGTTAGCGCCGTCGAAGGCCTGCTGCTCGTCGGCATAGTTGTGGTCCTGGTCGCAGGTCACCGCCTCGTTGCGCCCCAGGCGGAAGGGCTGGACCTGGTTGTGGTTGGCCGTGAGCAGTGAGGAGTTGGCCACGTAGTTGTCGGGGACCGGAGTCCCCGGCGCCGGCGTGAAGCCGGGCTCGCGGGCGGGGTTGGCCGCGCGGGGGTAGGTGCCGAAGTAGTGGTCGAAGGAGACGTTCTCCTGAAAGATCACGACCAGATGCTGAATTGGGGTCTCGGTGGTCGCCCCCGACAGGTACGGGCTGGTCACCGGGTAGGGCGGCGCGGTGGGCGTCGTGGCGTCCGCGGAGGTGGGTAGCAGGGCAAGCGCGCCGCACAGCGCAGCGGCGCAGGCGAGGCGCAGAGTCGCTTTGAGCATTTGGTCCTCCGGACAGGTGACGGGAGCCACACGCGAGCTTCAGCGGCTCGGCGGCAGGGAGCCCCGAAGCTAGATGCCAGCCGCCGTGATCTCCAGCGGGTTCTCTGCCTGTTCACCACCTGGATGCGGGTCCTTCACAAGCCTGAGGCGTAACCGAGCTTCATCTGAGCTTCGCCGTCTCTTCGGCGTCGTTTAGCCTCGTTGGGCGCAATGGCTCTCGGGTCCCCGCGTCCCCCTCTGACCGATGCCTGACACCGCTCGCATACTCGTGGTCGACGATGAGCCTGCGGTGCAGCAGGCGCTGACCCGGGCGCTGTCGCTGGAGCGCTACAGGGTGGCCCTGGCCGGCGACGGCGACCAAGCCCTGCAGACGCTGGCCCACTCCCCCTTCGAGGCACTGATCCTCGATGTCTCGATGCCCCACGTGGGGGGGCTGGAGGTCTGCCGGCGCCTGCGGGCCGCGGGTAACCGCACGCCGGTGCTGATGCTCACCGCGCGCGATCAGATCGACGATCGCGTGGCGGGCCTGGACGCGGGCGCCGATGACTACCTGGTCAAGCCGTTTGCCCTGCGGGAGCTGATGGCACGGGTGCGCGCCCTGCTGCGACGCACCGAAGAGAGCGAGAGCGAAGCCACCGTGCGCTTCGAGGACCTGTGCCTGGACAGCCTGGCTTACGAGGCCTGGCGTGGCCAGCGCCAGCTGGAGCTCACCCACACCGAGTTCCTGCTCCTGGACATGTTCCTGCGTCACCCCCGCCAGGTCCTCAGCCGCTCGCAGATCTTCGAGCAGGTCTGGGGGTATGACTTTGGCTCGACGTCCAACTCGCTCGGGGTGTACATGGGCTACCTGCGGCGCAAGACCGAGGCGGGCGGCGAAAGCCGGCTGCTCCACACCCTTGCGTGGAGTCGGGTACGTGCTGCGCAGCTCGTGAGCTTCCGTCGCCGCATCACCCTGCTGTCTGCGGCTGCGGTTGCCTGGTGCTCGCCTCGGTGTTGACCTACGTGCTCGCCTCGCGTCAGCTGCACACCCAGGTTGACGCCCAGCTGCGGGCCCGTGATCGCGGCGCCGGCTTGCTGCGTGCGTTGCGCAATGCCACCGGCACCGACGGCGCCACCCGGCGGGGCAACCCTCCGGGTGGGTTGCTGCCCGGCCGCGCCGCAGACATCCCGCCGCCGCCGGTGGGAGACGGTCGAGCACCGGGCCGGGCGCCGGGCTCGGGACGCGTTCGGGACGGCGCTGGCTTTGATCCGTTCCCGCGCCTGCCTCCCGGGCCCAACCAGGTGCGCGGCTATCAGCAGCTGCTCGATGCTCGCGGACAGGTGATCGTGCACTCCGATGTCGGCTTTCAGCTGCCCGTGGACGGTCGCACGCGCGCCCTGGCGGTGATCGGGGGCCCGCCCTTCCTGCGCGACGCACGGGTCAATGGGGTTCACCTGCTTGTCCTCGCCGAGCCGCTCATCGCAGGTCCCGCGGGCCCGGCGAACACAGCTGTCCGGGCCGCCCAGTTCGCCCAGCCGCTGACCGACGTGGACAACCTGCTCGGTCGCCTGCGCCTCATCCTCGGCGCCCTGGACGTTGGGGGGATCGCCTTGGGCGCCCTCTTGGGACGGCTGGTGGCCGGCGCCGCCGTGGCGCCCATCAAGCGCCTGACGCGGGCCAGCGAGCACGTGACCCACACCCAGGACCTGTCCGAGCGCATCGAACCCAGCGGTCAGGATGAGATTGGGCGTCTGGCCGTCAGCTTCAACGCCATGCTTGACGCCCTGGCCGGCTCGATGAGCGCCTTGGACGCTTCGGTCTCCGCCCAACGCCAGCTGGTGGCTGACGCCTCGCACGAGCTGCGCACGCCGGTGACCAGCCTGCGCACGAACATCGAGTTCCTGCAGGAGGCCGGCGAGATGCCTGCCGCCGGCGCCAGTTGCTGGAGGACGTCGTCGAGCAGATCGACGAGCTGACCCTGCTCATGAACGATCTGATCGAGCTCGCGCGGGGCGAGGAGCGCGGCAGGCACGTGGAGGACGTGCGCCTCGACCTGATCATCGGCGAGGCGATCGCGCGCGCTCGGCGCCACTCCCCCGCGCGCCACTTCGAGGTGCGTACCGAGGAGGTGCTGGTGAGCGGAGAGCCCGCGCGGATCGACCGTGCGGTGAACAACCTGATCGACAATGCGGTGAAGTACAGCCCGCCGCAGCGACCCGTTGAAGTCACCCTGGACACGCACGGCGAGCTGTGCGTCTGCGACCACGGGGCGGGGATCTCGGCGGAGGACCTCCCACACGTGTTCGACCGCTTCTACCGCGGCGCCGAGGCACGCCGGCGACCCGGCTCTGGCCTGGGCCTGGCCATCGTGCGCCAGGTCGCCGACAGCCACGGCGGCTCGGTCTCGGCCGAGCGGGCACCGGGCGGGGGTACGCTCATGCGCCTGTCGCTGAGCGGCTCGCCGCGTGCGCCTGACGAGCAGGGCCCCACCCTCGACGCGCAGGGCGAGCGAGCGCGCGTGCTCTCCCACCCCTGATCGGCCGGGTCTGACACGCGCACGTCCGAGCGATCGAGGCTCGGGCAGCTGCTCCGAGCGCCACCGCCATCGCACGGCTCGCCATACTGGGGCCACGGGCACGGGGCGCCTCGAGGCGTTCAGCGACGGCGTGTTTGCCATCACCATCACCCTGCTGGTGCTCGATCTGCACGTAGGCGCCGCGCCCGGCCACCTCGGTGCGGCTCTCGCGCGCGAGTGGCCTCACTACGCGACGTTCGCGGTCAGCTTCCTGACCATCGGCATCATCTGGGTCAGTCATCACGCCCAGTTCGACCTGGTGGGTACCGTCGATCGCCCCCTGCTGTTCTGCAACCTGCTCATGGTGGTCGTGCTGATCCCGTTCACCACCGGTCTGCTCGCCGACCACCTGCACGCCGGTGCCGACCAGCACATCGCCGCGGCGGTTTACAGCGCGACGTTGCTGGTCATGGGCCTGGCCTTCTTCGCACTGGGGGGGCGGGTCAGCCGCCAGAGGCACCTGCTGGCCGCGGAGCTCTCGCCTCGCGAGGCCCGCCACCTGCTCGTGCACAACGGGATCGGCGAGCTCGGTTACGCGCTGGCCGTGATGCTCGCCTTCTTCAGCGCTTCGGCAAGCCTGGCGGTGTGCCCGGGTGGCCGTCTACTACGTCTTTCCCAGCCGCCGACGGCGGGCCTCCATCGCCCCGGGACGCTCCAAGGGCACCGTGGCGGGTGCAGACGCGCCAAGCGCAGCGGCGCGAGGTCCCTCGGGTGGTTCGACCGCCTGACTCCCACCCGACTTTGGGGTGAGTCCAGCGCCGGTCGGAGCTACCCGCCACCGCCGCCGCAGGCCCCGGTCGTCGCCTGAGCACAGGCGAGCACGCCGGACGGCGTCTGGGCGCGGCCGACGTGGATGCGGGGCATGGTCAGCGGAGCCTGCGATGACTCGCGCGTGCCTCCCTGGGTGGTGACCGCCAGCACGAATCCGGCGTTGTGCAGCTCGGCCACGACCGCGGCATCGAAGGCGCCGAAGGGGTACGCGAACCACTGTACCGGGTGATTCAGCACCCGCTGCAGGTCGTCGCGCGAGCCGATCACCTGGTTCTTCATCTCAGCTGGGGGCAGCGCGTTGAGCGCCACGTGGGTGCGCGTGTGTGCGCCGATATCCATGCCGGCGAGGTCAAGGCGACGCACCTCCCCGGCGGTCAGGAAGCCGGGCTCGTGGAAGCGCCCGGTGATGATGTAGAAGGTGGCGATCATGTGATGGGCGGCCAGCACCGGCAGCACTCTCTTGACGTCGTCTGCGTAACCGTCGTCGACGGTGAGCAGCACCGGCCGGGACGGCAGCGCGCGTCCGCGAAAGAGCGCATCGAAGAGCTGAAGCTGGGTGATCGAGTGGTAGCCGTGGGCGGCCAGCGTGTCGATCTCGGCCGCGAACGTCGACGGCTCGACCGTCTCGTCGGGGATCGACTTGGTCAGTTCGGTGGCGAACTCGTGCACGCGGTGCCAGGTGAGGATGGGCACCCTCACCGAGCGGGTGGTCGCCGGCGCGCCAGGGCGCAGCAGGGCCACAGTGCGCCCGGGTCGGCGCGTGCCCTGAGAGCGGTGCGGGGAGCCGCTAGAGCCGCCCGCGCTGTGCGCACCGTCCGACCCCGTGTCCGACGAGCCCCCGCAGCCCCCCAGTAGGGCGAGCAGCGCGCAGGCGCCGGCTAAGCCGACCTGCCTGGCGCTCATGCGGGAGTGTCCTCACGAGGTGCAGGGGGGCCGCTGGACCCCGCCGCGCGCGATCCGGGCTCGGGCGGGTGATCGGCGTCGCCCGCCGTGCGCCGCCGCCGGGCGGCTGTCGCCCCGGCGACCAGCACGACCAGGATCACCGGTGCCCCGAAGGTCAGCAGGGGGGACGTACCACCGCCCCCGCGTGAACCGGCCGTGGGGATGGCAATCACGGGCAGGGGCCGCCCGCTGCCCTGAGCGATGCGCTGAACGGCCATGATTGCCGATTGCGACAGCCCGTCCGCTCCGTGGGTGGCGTCCGGCACCAGTCCGCTCAACGCTCCAGCGGGACCGGCGGTCGCGGTGCCAAAACCAGCAGGCATGACGACCAGCAACGGCTGCTTCTTGTTAAAGGAGATCTCGCTGTCGAGGAACTTGGCGTAGGCCGCGGGCATGTTCCACAGGTTGCTGACCCCGCCCAGGTCGGTGGGGTCGTTCAGGATGGCCACCTTCAGGCTCAGGCCCTTGGCCTTCAGCGCGGCCAGCTCGCTCTCGAGCGCCTTGCGGATGGCCGGTGAGGTGGGCGGCTGGTAGGGATAGAAGACGGGCGCCACCAGCAGGTAGTCGCTGGCCGGATCCGCATCGGCCCACGCGTTCGCGGGCATCAGGGCACCGACGCTGCCCGCCACCGTGGCCAGGCCCGCGACGGCCAGCGAGTGCAGCCCCGTGCGTCCTCGCGGGCGGCGACCGGTAGGGGCGGATGCCCGCCACCGGTGAGGAGCGCGAGACGCTGACCATCGACGGCGAGCACGGGCGATCGGTGCGCAGCGAGCCATGAGTCGATCTGAGGGTAGAGGTTCCCTCCGCTGGTTCGGAGGGCTCCGGGCCCCCTTTCCCTACAGGCCGGGCGCGAAGCGGTAAGAGGGGTGCGGGTCGACGTGCGGACCGGACTCGATCACGATCTGGGCGTGGGGCGCCAGCGGCACGCTGCGGGGGTCGCCGCGCCAGCGCCGCCCTGAGACATAGGCGGTCACCGGAGTGCCAGAGCGAAACGCGCCCAGCCGGTGAGGGCCCAGCCTCTGACCCCACACGGCGAACAGGTCGCCGACCGTCAGAGCGGGCGCGTGGGCCCCGCCGGCCCGAACCTCTATGACTCCGGTCGGCTCGCTGGTGCTCAGCGGATACACGCAGCGTCCCCCCAGCACGCGAGCGCCCTCACGGCGAAGGGGCGGGGACACGCCGATCCCGGCGGGGACGATGACCACGCGGTCAGCGGCGAACAGCTCTAGGTGAGCGCCGTAGCGGAGGGCGCCGGCAGACCCACAGGCCAGCGCGCCCACGTTCGCCGCCGCCGCCACGGGCCGACCGCGGGGCGGCGGGTCAAAGCGGGGACCACGCCCGACCGGACGGGTACGCAAGCGATCCAGGGCGAGCGCGCGCTGGGTGATCAGCGACGACGGACCGGATCGACCGCCGACGTCTGACGCGGGCGCTGCGCTGCCCGAGCCGCTGCCGCTGGTGGCACATCCGCCGCCCGCGGCCAGGATCGTCAGCGTCACGAACGCCGCCGCCGCCGCGCGACCGCGGGACCGGTGGAATCGAGGTGGCCCTGAAGAGGTGAGCACGGCGTTACAGTCTGCAGACCGATGGCCCGCCGCGATACCCGTGTGCTGCTCATCGCCTGCCTGCTGGCTCTGCTGGCCGCGGCGGCGCAATCGGTGGTCGGCCTGGACACCGGTCTGCTGTTCCTCGCCCCCGCCCTCGTCATGGCGCTGCCGCTGCTGGCCGGGCGCTACCCCGGCGAACGGCGCCTGGCGACCGTCCGGCGGCCGCCACCCCGTCGAGTGCTCGGCTTTAGCGCGCCCAGGCCCCTCCACGGGCTGGGACGTCTGCTGCCCCGAGGTGGGCGCCTGATCGCGGCGTCGCTGGCCGTGCGGCCGCCGCCGTCAGCCGCGTCGTCGCGCTAGAGCGACCGCCACGACCCGCCCCGGCGGCCCTCGCCCCGAGCCGCCCGGTGATCGCGCGCGTCGCGGTGATCAGGCACTCAAGAACGCGTGCGCGTGCCCCACGCGCGCACGCCCAAGCTTTGGTCAGGGAGGAACGCCGTGTCTCGCAACAGCCGTATCGCCGTGCTCTCCGCCGCCGCCCTGGTGCTGGTCGTCGCCTTTGTCGTGGCCGGCGCCGGCGGAGGGTCCGGCAAGGCCAGCCGCACCAGTGGCCATGCCTACGTCTACGTCGTCGGCGCCAAGCCGCGTGGCGGGATCCAAAAGCTCGTCTACAACAAGGGAGACCAGGTCACCTTCACGGTGGTTTCAGACGTGCACGACGAGATCCACCTGCACGGCTATGACCTCAAGAAGGAGGTTCCGGCGCACGGCAGCGTCACCTTCAGCTTCCGTGCCACCGACCAAGGCGACCATGTGGTCGAGCTTGAGAGTCGTAACGAGCAGATCGCCAGCCTGGAGGTGCGCTAAGCATGCGAGCTGCCGTGTCGTTGCTGCGCGCCGCGCTCTCAGATCGCGGCTCGCGCGGGCGCCGCGCCCGACACACGGGCGCGGCCCTGGTGGGGAGCCTGATCCTGGGCGCGGCGCTGCCCGCCCCGGTGCTCGCTCACGGCATCTCGGGCAAGACCGATCTGGCGATCCCGCGCTGGCTGTTCGCGTGGGGCGCCGCGGTAGTGCTGGTTATCTCCTTCGTGGCCCTGGCCACGCTGTGGCCGCGTCCACGGCTGGAGCGCGTGCGCGAACGCGTGCTCCTGCGCCTACCGGCGCTTGCGGACCCCATCTGCGGCGCGCTCGGGATCGTCCTGTTCGCGGTGGTTGTCTACGCCGGCTTTGCCGGCGAGCAGATCTCGGCCACCAGGAACCTCGACCCGATCTTCATCTTCGTGCTCTTCTGGGTCGGAACGCCCTTCCTCAGCCTGCTGCTGGGCGATGTCTTCCGGGCGCTGAGTCCCTGGCGGGCGCTCGCACGTGTCGTTTGTTGGCTCGCGGGCCGAGTGGGAGGCGGCAGAGGCCTTTCCGAGCCGATGCGCTACCCGTCGCGGTTGGGGCGCTGGCCCGCGGTGGTTGGTCTGTTCGGCTTCGCGTGGCTGGAGCTCGTCTACGTCCAGCACGACCGGCCCAGCACCCTCGCGGCCCTCGCGCTGGCCTACGCCGTGGCCCAGCTGGTGGGCATGAGCCTGTACGGGATCGACACGTGGACCGACCGCGGCGACGCCTTCGGCGTGTACTTCAATCTGTTCGCGCGCCTGTCACCGCTGCACTGGCGGCGCGGGACGCTGAGCGTGCGACCGCCCCTCAGCGGCGTGGCCGAGCTCGAGCCCCTGCCCGGAACGGTCGCCCTGCTGGCGGTGATGATCGGATCCACCAGCTTCGACGGGCTCGAGCAGGGCTCGCTGTGGCTGCAGTCCACCGAGCCCCACCTGCAGACCTTCTTCTCCTCCCTGGGGCTCGGCCCGGAGGGGGCGCTGGAGCTAGCGGCGACGGTGGGGCTGTCGGTCGCCGTCCTGATCATCGCCGGCCTCTACCGACTGGGCATCGCGGGCATGCACTCGGTCGATCGCGCCACGGCCGCCAGCAGGCTGTCGGCCCGCTTCGTGCACTCGCTGGTGCCGATCGCCTTGGCCTACGTGATTGCCCACTACTGGTCGCTGCTCATCTATCAGGGACAGGCAGCGGTCTATCTGGCCTCGGATCCGTTGGGACACGGTGCAAATCTGTTCGGCACCGCCGACGCCCCCGTCAATTACAACGCCCTGTCGCCCAATTCGATCTGGTACGTGCAGGTAGGTGCTCTTGTGGCCGGTCACGCCGCCGGGTTGGCCCTGGCCCACGACCGGGCGCTCGTGCTCTACCGGCGCGCGCACGAGGCCGTGCGCTCCCAGTACTGGATGCTGGCGGTAATGGTCGCCTTCACCAGCCTCGGGCTGTGGCTGCTGTCGGCGGCCAGCTGAGCGCCGCCGGATCGGCGGGAGCGGCTGCCTCCCGCCGATCCGCTCGGACGGGCTCAGCTACTCAGTTGAACTGCGCCCAGAACGATTTGTCAGCGCTAGCGCCGTTGGTATCAGCGGTGACTGCAAGGGCGTTCGTCCCGCTCGGGCAGGTTCCTCCCCTGACCGCGGCATCGAGCGTGCCGCTGCGTTGCCCCGCCAATTCGAACTCGATGAAGGCTACCTGTCCCCCAAGCTCAAGCGACGTGGCGACGTTGCTGACCGGAACCGTCACGGTCAGGCAATAATCGCCGGTCGAGCCGGTGCCGCCGACGCGCGACACATTCGAGACGTTCTTGGCGTGGTCGAATGTGCCGTCCCCGTTCACGTGCACGAACGCCGCCGCACTCCCGGCCGGGCCGGTATCACCCCTGGGTCCCTGGCCGCCGGTCTGTCCGGGCGCGCCGTTCTGTCCGGGCGATCCCTGTGGACCCTGCGCGCCCGGGTCTCCCTTGTCTCCCTTCGCGCCCGGGTCTCCCTTGTCTCCCTTCGCGCCCGGGTCTCCCTTGTCTCCCTTCGCGCCCTTGTGCTTGTGACCGTGCTTCTTGTTGCCGTTCTTCGCGGCGACGGCCTTGCCGCCGCCCGCTCCTTGACCGGAGGAGATCGCCGGGATCGAGATCACCAGCGCGACGAGCGCGACGAGCGCAACGATTGAGAGTCGACTGCGGATGAATCTCTTCATGATGTGCCCTCCTCGGGGCTCGGTGGGTCGGCCGCGCCGAGGGCGGGGCCGTCGCTCCGGCTGGCCCCGGGCTCCTCTGACTGCGGCGACGTGCGCGAGGCGACGTCACTGGGCGATCCGGCGAGTCCACTCCCGGACACGCGGTCAAGCGCGGCCATCAGGCCCAGCCACCCGTAGAAGGAACGAGCGGCGTTGCCGTCACTCGTAACCGACCCGCTGATCTGGTCGCTTTCGATGTCGAGCCCGAGCACGACGTGCCGATGTACCGCCATCGCGCGATACTCATCATCCACGCCGGCAAGCGCATCGGGGGTGCACCCCCTGTCTTTACTCCTCCGACCCCCCAGATTTGGATCGTCACCGGTTCTGATCGCGCCCGGGTTGAACGGGGCGGTTGGGTGGATTGCCCAGGCCGCTTAGGCTGCCCTTGGCCCCGCTCGTCTACGGGCCGCCTCAGGCGACGGCTCGCGGATCGCGCACGAACCCGGCGCGGCTCGCCACAACCACCGGCGAGGTCGTGCCTGGGCTCCCCTCGCGCGCCGCCCGACCCTCGCGCGCCTCCCGTCCCTCGCGCGCCGCCCGACCCTCGCGCGCGGCGCGACGAAAGGCGGCCGGAGGCATGCCGTAGCGACGGCGGAAGGCGCGCGCGAAATGCGCCCCCTGCGGATAGCCGACCAGCCGCCCGACGTCCCCCACCGCGATCGGCTGAGCCGCCAGCAGCTCAGCCGCGGCCGATAGGCGCGCGCGCCTGAGGTCCTCGGCAAACGACGTCGCACCGGCCTGCGCATAGGCGCGCTGCAGCTGGCGGGGCGAGCTGCCCAGCGCGCGGGCCACGCCGGTGACCGTCAGGGGGCGACGGTAGTGGCGCGCGACCTCGGCTCGGCCCAGCCGGTAGAGGCGCTCGCGCTCGGCCAAGGTGAGGACGCGCACGGACCACCTTCCGACGCCTGCCGGCGGGGCGGGACGGCGAGCCGCGGGCGGACGCGGCACGGGGAGCTGGGGCCGGTCCTGGCGAGCCGCCCGGTGCTCAGATCACCGGCACCGTGCCGCCATCGACTGCCCAGGCCGCGCCCGTCACGTCGCTGGCCCGCTCAGAGCACAGGAAGGCGATCACCTCGGCAACCTCGCGTGGGTCGGCCAGACGACCGAGGGGGATGCGCGCGCGCTGGGCATCGAGGGCCTGCTCGCGCGTCACCCCCCGCCCGGCGGCGGTCTGATCGGCCAAGCCCCCCTCGCCCATCCACAGCGGCGAGGAAACCGCCCCGGGGCTGACGGCATTGACCAGCACCCCCCGGGGGGCGAGCAGGTCGGCCCAGGCACGCGAGAGCGAGAGCTGCGCGGCCTTGGTCACCGTGTAGGCGACGTTGGTCAACGAGGGACGCTTGCCCGCCGAGGAAGCGACGTTGACGATCCGTCCCCACCCGCGCTCGGCCATCCCCGGCCCCAGCTCACGCATGAGACGCATGCAGGCCATCACGTGAAGTTCCCACTGGCTCTGCCAGTCGGCGTCGGTGAGCTCCTCCGGGGTCCGCGCGAAGCTCGTGCCCGCGTTGTTGACCAGGACATCGGGAGCGGACAAGCGCTCGGCGCAGGTATCCAGCACACGCTGCGGGGCGTCGGGAGCGGTGACATCGAGAGCCAGCGTCTGCACGGCGCCCGGGATCTGCGCGTCGATGTCCCGCGCGGCGTGCCCAAGCGCAACGGGGTCCCGGGCGACCATGAGCACCCGCCCACCCTCCGCGGCGAGCACCCGCGCGGTCGCCGCACCGATACCTCGGCTGGCACCCGTGATCACGCACACGCGTCCCCCCAAGCCGAGCTCCATGGCCGCCATGATGGCGCACCGACGCCCGTAGGACCCGCCCCAGGCACGCGGCCACGCTCAGCCCGCGTAGCGTCGCGCGACCCGCAGCGCCGCTTCGCCGTAGCCACCGCCGAACAACGCCGCGTGGACGAGCAGGGGAAAGAGCTGCCACAGCGCCACGCGCTCGGAGTGACCCTCGCTGAGCGGACTCACCTCCTGGTAGGCATCCAGGAGCCGGGGGCTGGGAGAGCCGAACAGGCGCAGCATGGCCAGGTCCATCTCGCGGTGACCTCCGTGGGCCACCGGATCGATCAGGCGCGGACGGCCGTCGGCGCCGGTGAGCACATTGCCGCTCCACAGGTCGCCGTGCACGCGCGCCGGAGGCTCGGGCGGACCGGCCAGCTCACCGATGCGCTCACACACTTGCGCCACGGCACGGGCGCCCGCCGCCGACAGTCTGCCGCGGTCCCGCGCTGCGGTGACCGCCGGGCGCAGGCGCCGCTCGGCGTAGAAGGCGCCCCAGTCGTCGGCCGGCTCGTTGGACAGCTGAAGCGAAGCGAGGCGTAGCGGTACCGGTGAGCCACCCGCCGGCGCCGTGGCCCCGAAGGCCGCGGCCCCGGCATTGTGCAGGCCCGCCAGCCCGCGGCCGAGCTGCTCATCGAGCGCCGGACCCGCCGCGCCGGGCTCGATCCAGTCCAGAGCGAGCAGGCGCGGCCCCGGGTGGCTGGACGGAGGGTCGTGCACTGCCACCACCGAGGCCACGGCGAGCGTGTCCGGCTCGCCCAGCCAGTCCAGCGCCGCCGCTTCGCCCGCGTACTCCCCGGCCGCGGCGTCGTGGCGGGTCTTGACGAACACCGGGCGTCCGTCGTCCAGCGCCACCTTGAAGGCCTCGTTGATGTCCCCCCCGGGCACCCTGGCCATCGACAGCACGCGAGAGCCGGTGGCCAGCTCGAGCGCCGCGCCCAGCTCGGTCGCGTCGCTCACGTGCGTCGGCGTGCCAGCTCGGCCAGGAGGCCCTGGCAGGCGGCGGTGACCAGGTCCAGGACGTGCTCGAAGCCCTGCTCGCCGCCCATGTATGGATCGGGCACGTCCAGGTCACCGTGGGCGCGGGGGTCGTACTCGCGCAGCAGACGCACGCGGGCCGCCCCGCGTTCGTCGGGGGCAAGGCTGAGCAGCGCCCGGGCGTTGTCGCGGTCCATGGCCAGCAGCAGGTCAAAGTGGCGGAAGTCCTCGGCCCTCACCTGCCGCGCGGCACCGCTCAGCTCAACGCCGCGGCCGTGCGCCGCCGTCGCCGCGCGCGGATCGGGCGGCTCGCCGGCGTGCCAGTCTCCGGTGGCGGCGCTGTCGAGCTCGATCCCGTGGTCCGCATCCTCCCGGGCGAGCAGGTCGCGCATCACGCCCTCCGCGGTGGGCGATCGGCAGATGTTGCCCAGGCACACGAAGAGCAGGCGCATGTCGCCACAGGATGGCGGGTCGGGATGGCGGTCGTCGCGGCGACACCCAGCTGCTCCGGCGGCCAGGGTCGCGCCCATGCTCGTCGCCTGAACTTCGCGGGAGAGCACTCAGTCCGCTTGGCCCTCGCTGCTCGCCGCCTCGGCGGCGAGCAGGCCGCGCGGCGCGCGCGCGACCCGGCGCGGGACCGCCAGCGCCTCCTCATCGGCGACCACGCCGTGCTCGGCCAGGCGCCGCGCGCTGGGCAGCACCCGCGACTCGAACGTGGCGACCGTCTCGTCGTAGGCGCCGACGGCAGCCCCGAGGCGCTGGCCGAGGCGGTCTATCCGGCCCACCAGGGAGGCCAGACGCGCGTGCAGCTCGCGTCCCGCCTCGGCCACCGCCCGGGCGCCGTCGGCCATGCGCTCCTGCTGCCAGCCGTAGCCCACGGCGCGCAGCAGCGTGATCAGGGTCATCGGGGTGGCGATGAGCACGTGCTGGCGCACCCCCTCCTCGATCAGGTCAGGGGCGACCTCCAGGGCCCCCTGGTGGAAGTGCTCACCCGGCAGGAACAGGACCACGAAGTCGGGAGCGTCGGGAAACTGAGACCAGTAGGACTTGGCCCCGAGGCGCCGCACGTGCTCGCGCAGCAGCCGCGCGTGGATCTGAAGATGGCGGCGACGATCGGCGTCACCGCTCGCCTGACCGGCGTCCAAGAAGGCCTGTAGCGGAGCCTTGGCGTCGACGACCACCTGCTTGCCGCCCGGCAGGTGGACCAGCAGGTCGGGGCGCAGCACCCCGTCCTCCCCGTCGGTGCTGCGCTGCTCGGTGAAGTCACAGTGGGCGGTCATGCCGACCATCTCCACCACCCGGCGCAGCTGCATCTCTCCCCAGCGCCCGCGGGTGTGGGGCTGGCGCAGGGCGGTGACCAGCGCCCCCGTCTCGTCGCGCAGTCGCTCGTTGGTGGCCACCAGCGTGCGCAGCTGCTCGCCCAGCTGGGCCCGGGCCGCGGTGCGGTCGCGCTCCAGGCGCTCCAGGCGCCCGTCGACGCGGCTCAGCGACTCGCGCAGCGGCACCACGAGCTCGCCCAGGGCCTGCTGGCGGCGCTCCAGATCCCCCCCGGCCGCCGCCCGCAGCGTGCGAACTCCGAACGCGCCAGGGTCAGGAAGTGCTCGTTGTTGGCGGCCAGGGCCTGGGCCGACAGCGCCGAGAACTCATGCGCGAGCTGCCGGTGGGCATCGTCGAGGGCCGCCACGCGCTGCGCGGCGCCGGCGCGCTCAGCCGCCAGGGCACTGCGGGCCGCGGCCAGGCGAGGAAGCAGGATCAGCGCCACGCCCAGGGCGCCGAGCAGCCCTCCCACCAGCAGGTCGCTCGCTGACATGCCGGCGAGCAAAGCGCGCGCTGCGGACGGCATGCAGGCGCGCTTGCGCGTCCATGGCTCGCCGGCGCACCGCGCGCGGGCTCGCGCGCCGCCCGGGCGGGCACCCGACCGCCGGCTCTATTTACTTTGAGTCCTCGGCCAGGTCGAGCACGGCGAGGAAGGCCTCCTGGGGTACCTCTATGCGACCGACCTGCTTCATGCGCTTCTTGCCCTCCTTCTGCTTCTCCAGCAGCTTGCGCTTGCGGCTGATGTCCCCGCCGTAGCACTTGGCGATCACGTCCTTGCGGTAGGCCTTGACCGTCTCGCGGGCGATCACGTGGGAGCCGATGGCCGCCTGAATGGGCACGTCGTACTGCTGGCGCGGGATCCGCCGGCGCAGCTTGTCGGTCAGGGTACGACCCATGTCATAGGCCTTGTCGCGGTGCACGACCATGGACAGGGCGTCCACGGTGTCCCCGGCGAGCAGCACGTCGAGCTTGACCAGGTCGGCCGGGCGGTTGTGAGTGAAGTCGTAGTCAAGCGAGGCGTAGCCGCGCGTACGCGACTTGAGCTGGTCGAAGAAGTCCAGCACGATCTCCGCCAGCGGCAGGTCGTAGGTGAGCTGCACGCGTGCGGGCGACAGGTAGAGCATGCCCGCGTGCTCGCCCCGGCGCTCCTGACAGAGCTCCATGACCGCGCCGATGTACTCCTTGGGGCAGATGATCGACGCGCGGATGAAGGGCTCGCGGATCTCGGCCACCGTGGCCGGGTCGGGCATGTCTGACGGGTTGTGCACCTCGAGCTCCTGGCCACTGGTCAGGGTCAGCTCGAACTCGACCGAGGGCATGGTGGCCAGCAGCTCCAGGTCGTACTCGCGCTCCAGGCGCTCGCGCACGATGTCCATGTGCAGCAGGCCGAGAAAGCCGCAGCGAAAGCCGAAGCCCAGCGCGTCGGAGGTCTCGGGCTCCCAGCTCAGCGCGGCGTCGTTGAGGGTCAGCTTCTCCAGCGCGTCGCGCAGGTCGGGGTAGCGGTCGGAGTCGATCGGGAACAGCCCGCAGAAGACCATCGGCTTGACCTCGCGATAGCCGGGGAGCGGCGCGCCGGCGGCGTTGGCGCGCGAGGTGAGGGTGTCCCCCACACGCAGCTGGGTCACGTCCTTGATGCCCGTGATCAGATAGCCCACCTCGCCGGCGGCCAGCTGATCGGTGGGCATCATCTGGGGGGAGAAGAAGCCGATGTCATCGATGTCGGCCTTGGTGCCTCCGGCCATGGCCAGAATCGTGTCCCCCTTGGCAAAGACGCCGTCGACCATGCGGATGTAGGCGATCACCCCGCGGTACTGATCGAACTGGGAGTCGAAGATGAGCGCGCGCGGGGCGGCGTGCACATCGCCGGCGGGTGGCGGCACCCGGGCGATGAGCGCCTCCAGGACCTGGGCCACGCCCTCCCCCGTCTTGCCGCTGATGCGCAGGATGCCCTCCGCGTCCTCGCCGATCAGCTCCGCGACCTCCCCGGCCACGCGCTCGGGCTCGGCTCCGGGCAGGTCGAGCTTGTTCAGGCACGGGATCAGCTCCAGACCAGAGTCCACCGCTAGGTAGGTGTTGGCCACCGTCTGGGCCTCCACCCCCTGGGAGGCGTCGACGACCAGCAGCGCCCCCTCGCACGCGGCCAGCGAGCGCGAGACCTCGTAGGTGAAGTCCACGTGGCCGGGCGTGTCGATCAGATGCAGCTGGTAGGTCTGACCGCCGCGCGCCTCGTAGAAGACGCGCACCGCCTGGGCCTTGATGGTGATCCCACGCTCGCGCTCGAGGTCCATGGAGTCGAGCACCTGCGCGCGCATCGAGCGCTCATCGATGGTGCGGGTCAGCTCGAGGATGCGATCGGCCAGGGTCGACTTGCCATGGTCGATGTGGGCGATGATCGAGAAGTTGCGGATGTGGCTCTGATCCATGGCCGCTACAGCGTAGACGCGGGTCGGGCTCGCACCCGCCGACGTGGGTCAGGGCGTCCTGTCACGCCGGGGAGCGCTGGAGGCCTTGGGTCAGGCCCCCGATGGCGATGGCGGGGGCGCTCAGGCGCGTCCCACACGGCCCATGACCAGCCGACGCACCTGGCCGGCCTCGGGAACGCGCATGGCCAGCACCGCGCGCACGTAGACCCAGAGGCCCACCCCGGCAGCGGAGCCCACGCTGACGATCTGGGCGGCCACCGAGCGTCCCAGCAGCGCGTCTGACCCGAGCCAGACCAGTCGCGCGGCGACGGCCAGCAGGGCGGAGGCGATCACGATGCGCACGACGATCATGGTGGTCTGCGCGCCCTCCAGTCGTCCGCTGAAGCCGGCGCGCAGGCGCTGCAGCTGCAGGGCGGTCATCACCGCGGAGGCGGCGGCGGTGCCGATGACCAGGCCGGCGATGCCCAAGGGGCGGTACAGGGCGACGCTGACGATCACGTCGACCACCATGTTCATGGCCGCCAGGCGCGTGGGTATCCACGGGCGCTGCACGGCGAAGAAGGTGCGTGTGAGCAGCAGGTTGACCCCGGCGAAGGGCAGGCTGAAGGAGAACCAGAACAGGGCCAGGGAGACCTGGTCGGTCGAGTGCGCGTCGAAATGGCCGTGCTGGTAGATCAGCCGGGTGATGGGTGTGGCCAGCACCCCCATGAAGGCGGCGGCCGGGATCAGCAGCAGGAAGATCTGGCGCATGCCCGTGCCCAGGGTGCGGCGCATGCCGGCCGGATCACGGCGCGAGGCCATGCGGCTGAGGGCCGGGAACAGCACCGTGGCCACCGCCACGCTGAACATGCCCTGGGGCAGCATGTAGATGCGAAAGGCGGCGTCGATCGCCCTCGGGGCCTGGCGGGAGACGAGGGTCCCAAGCGACGAGTTGATGAGCAGATCGAAGTTGATGATGCCCAGCGCAAGGGTCACGGGCAGCATCAGCGTTAACACGTGACGGATGCGCGGGTCGTGCCAATCGACGGTGAGCGCCAGGCGGAAGTCGATGCGTCCCAGGGCGGCCACGGCCATGGCCAGCTGCACGAGCGTGCCGACCAACACGCCGACCGCGTAGGCGTAGAGCTGATCCTGTCCGTGGAAGTGGCCGCGCAGCACGACCAGCAAGAACAGGATGACGCCGTTCCAGACCAGCGGCGAGATCGCCGGGATCGTGAAGTGGTCATAGGACTGCAGGACACCCACCAGCAGCCCGTTGAGCCCCAGGAGCAGCACGATCGGAAACAGCACCTGGGCCAGCCCGACGGTGAGCTGGTTGAGCTGTCCGTTGAAGGCGTTGCCGGTGAACAACGGCATGACCACGCCCGCACCGAGGATGAACAGCGCGGTCACCGCCCCCAGGGCAAGCAGCATGATGAAAAAGAGCGTCGAGGCCAGGCGGAAGGCCTCGCGGCGACGTCCCTGCTCGAGCAGGTCGGTGAACACGGGCACGAACGCCGCCGACAGCGCCGCGTCGGCGAACAGGCTGCGCACCAGGTTGGGTACCTGAAAGGCGATCGTGAAGGCCGAGAAGGCGCCGCTGGTGCCGAAGAAGCTCGACGCCACGATCTCCCGCACCAGGCCCGCCAGACGCGACAGTCCGGTGGCGATGGAGAAGATCGCGGTGTTGCCGGCGATGCTCCGGCGCGCCGGCTGCGCAGGACTCACAGGCGCGTCCGCAGCTTCGGTCGGCACTGACAAGCTCGCTATAGTACGGCGCTCCGCGGCCGGGCTGCGGGACCCTTTTCGACGGCCCGCGACGCGCCTTCTCATGGCCAACATCCACTCCCAGAAGAAGCGGATCCTGCGCTCCGAACGCGAGCGTCTGGAGAACCGGCGCTACACCTCGGCGATCAAGACCTACTTCCGCCGCCTGGAGGTGGCCGTCGCCGCCGGGGAGGGCGAGGTGGCCGACCGCGAGCACCGCGAGCTTGTCAGCACGATCGACAAGGCCGTCAAGAGCGGGGCCCTGCACCGCAACACCGGTGCGCGCAAGAAGTCACGGGCCGCCCGCGCGCGGACCCACAGCGCCACGGCCTAGCCTCCGAACCTCCTCGTTGCCAGCCGGGCAGGTCCGCGGACTGGTCTATGGGCTAGAAGACGGACGCGGGGGGTTCGACACCCCCGGCGATAGCCGCAACCGCCTGCACGGCGAGCGTGTCCTCGTCGAGGCCGGCCAGGCCTGAGCGCTCGGCGCTGACGGGTGCGCCGCCGCGCGAGTCAAGCTCGAGATCGGCCAGGGTGATCAGCGCACGACGCAGGCGAGCGGGGTCAGCACGGCCCACGTCGGCCAGGAAGCGGTCGGCGGCACGCGAGGGCATACGCAAGCTGCGCTTGACCGCGGCCGGCGACTCGCCAGCCTGCAGGCGCACGGCGACGCCGTGGGCGTCGCGTAGGCGCTGGGCCATCACGTACATGAGCCCGGCCAGGCGCTCGCCCTGTCCGCGCAGGCGCAGGTACGTGAGCGTGGCCGCAGCTCCATCCCCGCCGACCAGGGCATCGGCCAGCGCGAAGGCGCGCCACTGCGTGGAGTGCGCCGCACGGCGCTCGATGTCCTCCAGGTCCAGCGTGGTCTCCCCCGGCTCGGCCTCCATGGCCAGCTTCTCCAGTTCGCGCAGCAGCCGCTGCTGACGGTCGCCCACCTGGGCGACCAGGGCCTTGGCCGCGGGGGCATCCAGGCGCAGTCCCAGTCGCGAGGCCTGCTCGCGAACCCAACGCGGCAACTCCCAGGGCTTGACCGTTGCCTCCTCGGAGATCTGACCTCCGGCGGAGCGGACCGCATCGTGGAGCGCCGCCGGGGCCCGCACGCGCCCCTCCTCGCGGGCGAAGAAGGCCACCGTGGTGTCAGGCGGCATGTCGGCCAGCAGGCCGCTCAGGTGCGACTGCACGTCGGCGTCGCGGTAGCGCTCAGCGCCGCTGACGATCACCACGCGGCGACCGAGAGCGAAGGTCATGGCGCGCAGGGTGCCCGCCACGCTCGGCGGCGTCGCCGCCTCGCCCTCGAGCAGCTGCACTCCGCCCGCGCCCGCCTCGCCGCTCTCCCCCAGGCGACGCAGGCGCGCGTGGCGCTCAGCCAGGGCGCCGTGATCGTCCCCGTGGATCAGGTAGGCAGGCTTCAGCGCCATCGCGCCGGCGAGTCTAGGCTCTATCCCGGTGGGGACGTGCGACCGCGCCCAGGCGTGTGGGGCAGGGCAACGGTCTCAGGCGTGCTTGGCGCCGCAAGCGAGGGGGCCACGGTGGCCAGGCCCAGCGCCAGTGCGGCGGCCTCGGCGGGGTCCTGGGCCACGTGGGGACCGGAGACGTCCAGGCCCGGTCGCTGCGGACGCCAGCTCTCGAGCGCCACCACCGGACGGCTCAGCTTCAGCGCCAGGGCGATCTCCGACAGCGTCCCCCAGTCTCCTCCGACGGCCACCATCGCGTCGCAGGCCCGGGCGAGCAGAGCGTTTCGCAGCTCGCCCATGCCGGTGGCGATGGCCACGTCGACATGCTCGTTGGCCGCGGCGCGATCGTCCCCGGGCAGCAGGCCGACCGTCACTCCCCCGCCGTCATGAGCGCCGGCACAGGCCGCGGCCATGACGCCGCCCAGGCCGCCACACATCACGACGGCCCCACTGCGGGCCAGATGCGCGCCCACCTCCCGGGCCAGCTCGACCTCGCGATCGTCCGCGCGGCCCGCCCCGACGACGGCAATGTACGGCCGCGCCGGAGGAGCTGGCGTGCTCAGCGCACGACCACGTTGACGAGCTTGCCAGGCACCACGATCTCCTTGACCACCTGGCGCCCCTCGAGGTGAGCCTGCACGTTGGGGGCGGCCCGGCACAGCACCTTGAGCTCCTCAGCGGTGGCCTGGGCGGAGGCCTGCACACGATCGCGCACCTTGCCGTTGACCTGACAGACCAGCTCGTAGCGGTCGCGCTCGAGCATGGCCCGATCGGCCTCGGGCCAGGGCTGGTCCCACACCCGCTGTCCGGTCAGGTGCTCGTAGATGTCCGCGCAGACGTGCGGGGCGAAGCAGAACAGCAGCGACGCGGCGGTGGCCAGGGCGAAGCGCTGGGTGTCGATGTCCGTGCGCTCGCGTAGCCGAGAGCACTCGTTGAGCAGCTCCATGACCGCCGCGATCGCCGTATTGAAATGAAAGCGACCCAGGTCGCCGGTGACCTTCTCGATGGCCCAGTGCGCCTTGCGCAGCAGCTCGAGGTCCTCGCCCTCGGGCAGGTTGCCGTTCATGGCGCCCGCTGCGGCGGCGGGCAGCGGCGCCGGACCGCCGGCACGCTCGGCCGTCTCGACCGCCAGGCGCCACAGGCGCCCGAGAAAGCGGTGCACGCCCTCCATGCCCTCATCGGACCAGTCAGCGTCCTGCTCGGCCGGCCCGAGGAAGAGGACGTAGGTGCGCGCGGTGTCGGCGCCGTAGCGCTGCACGATGAGCGACGGGGCGACGACGTTGCCCCTGCTCTTGGACATCTTGGCGCCGTCCTTGGTGATCATCCCCTGGGTGAACAGGGCCTGGAAGGGCTCGCGGAAGCCGACCAGTCCCAGATCGGCCAGGGCCTTGACGAAGAAGCGCGCGTAGAGCAGGTGCAGGATCGCGTGCTCGACCCCGCCGATGTACTGGGTCACCGGCATCCACTGGGCCAGCACCGCCGGATCCCAGGCGGCGTTGTCGTTGCGTGCGTCGCAGTAGCGCAGGAAGTACCAGGAGGAGTCGACGAAGGTGTCCATCGTGTCGGTCTCGCGGCGAGCGCGGCCCCCGCACGAGGGGCAGGAGGTGTTCACCCATTCCTCGGCCGCGGCCAGCGGCGAGCGCCCGCGTGGCGCGTAGTCCTCGATGTCGGGAAGGACGACGGGCAGGTCCTGCTCGGGCACGGGCTGCAGGCCGCAGCGCTCGCAGTGGACGACGGGTATCGGACAGCCCCAGTAGCGCTGACGGGAGATCAGCCAGTCGCGCAGGCGGTAGCTGACCGAGCCATGCCCCTTTCCCTCCCGCTCCAGCCAGGCGGTGATTGCGTCCAGGGCCTGTCGATTTCCCATCCCGTCGAAGTCGGGATGGGAGTTGACCAGCAGGCCGTCGCCGGTGTAGGGCAGTCCCCGCTCGTCTGAGCCGGCGGCGCCGGCGGCCTCGGGCGGCGTCTGGACGACCCGCCGGATGGGCAGGCCGAAGGCGCGCGCGAAGTCATAGTCGCGCGTGTCGTGGCCGGGGACCGCCATGATCGCACCGGTGCCGTACTCCATCAGCACATAATCGGCCACGTACATGGGGATCTGCTCGCCGTTGACCGGATTGGTCACGGTTTGCCCCAGGGGCGCGCCCGTCTTGGGCTCGTCGACGGCGCCGCGATCTCCGCGGGACCGGGACAGGGCGTGGTTGACGTACTCACGCACCTGCTCCTCGTAGCCGGTTCCCGCCGCCAGGCGCTGTACGTCGGGGTGCTCGGGGGCCATGACGAAGAGCGTGGCCCCGAAGAGCGTGTCGGGCCGCGTGGTGAACACGGGGTAGTCGATCTGAAGCTCCTCGCAGCGAAAGGTCACCTCAGCGCCCTCTGAGCGGCCGATCCAGTTGCGCTGCATGGTCTTGACGTGCTCAGGCCACCGGATGGTGTCCAGGTCCTCCAGCAGCGGCTCGGCGTAGTCCGTGATGCGCAGGAACCACTGCTCGAGCTGGCGCACCTCCACCTCGGCCCCGCAGCGTTCGCAGTGACCGTCAACCACCTGCTCGTTGGCCAGCACGGTCTGGTCGTGGGGGCACCACTTGACCGCCGCCTCCTTGCGGTATGCCAAGCCGGCACGCAGCAGCGCGAGGAAGATCCACTGTGTCCAGCGGTAATAGCTGGGCTCGTCGGTGGCCAGCTCGCGCGACCAGTCGATCGATATGCCCCAGGAGCGAAACTGGCGCTGGAACGAGGCGATCGAGGCGGCGGTGGAGTCGCGGGGGTGCACTCCGGTCTTGATCGCGTAGTTCTCCGCCGGCAGACCGAAGGCGTCATAGCCCATGGGATGCAGCACCCGGTGACCAGTGCGCCGGTGAAAGTGGGCGATCGCGTCGCCCACCGCGTAGCACTTCAGGTGCCCGATGTGCGGCTCGCCGCTCGGATAGGGCAGCATCTCCAGCACGTAGGAGGTCGGCGGCGAGCCGGCGCGCGTCTCGTCGCCCGGAAGGTTCTCGACCTCCCACGTGCGCTCTTGCGCCCACAGGCGCTGCCAGCGCGGCTCGATCTCCTGCGCGTCGTAGCGATGCTCGCTCATGTGCGGGCCAGTGTAGGCCCGACGTGGGGCCCTCCGAGCGGCTGCGAGGTCAGCGCTGGTTCGCGAAGATGCGCAGCAGGGTGAGGAAGATGTTCACGATGTTGATGAACACGCCGCTGGCGATCCAGACGACGTCGCGCTCGGTGGCCGTCCGCCTGATCACCTGGAAGTAGATCGCCAGGTAGGCGCTGACCAGCACGTAGATGATCACGTCGAGTACCAGGTGGCTGCCCGCGTGCACGAGCACCAGCACCAGGCTCAGGATGAACACGCCCATCAGGGCAAAGAACAGCGGCCGGGCCCACCGGATGAGATCACGCGAGGTGGCAAAGCCGTAGGAGCCCATGGCCGCCACCGTGATGGCGGTTCCGCCCGCGGCCTCGTACAGCGCCGAGCGGTCAAGCGCAGCGTAGGCGGAGATCACCGGCCCCAGGCCTACGCCGAGCAGCAGGGCCAGCCCGAACAGCCAGATCATGCCCAGCCGCCCGTAGCGGAGGGCCGGCACGAACATCTGCACGAAGATCATCCCGATGGCGGCGAACTCACAGATCTCCCCGGTGCCAAAGGCCAGGTTGCGCCCCAGGTAGGTGCCGGCGGCGGCGAAGGCGAGGGCCACGGCAACCAGGAACATGACCTGCCCGAGGAGGAACGAGGAGCTGGTGGCCCGCTCGACGGAGCGCGCATCGAAGATGCTCAGGGAGGCAGATCGGCTGCGGGCGAAGCTGGGTGGCATGGGCTTGGCTGCTCGAGTTCGACGCGATTCAGGGACACGGCAAATGTAGCGCTCGTCCGCTCGCTGCGGCGGCGGCTCGCGCTAGCGTCCGGCGGCGTGGACCAGCACCCTGATCCGACGGCCTTCACGGTGCATCGTACGGAGGTGCGCGAGGGCTTGGAGCTCGCCTACCTATGCGAGGGCGTCGGCGGCTACCCCTTGCTGCTCGTGCACGGCTGGCCGGAGACCAAGCGCATCTGGTGGCGCAACGTGCGCGCCCTGGCCGAAGCCGGCTTTGAGGTCGTGGTCCCGGACCTACGTGGCTTTGGCGACTCTGGCCTGGCGCCGGACGGCTTCTACGACCTGGCCGTCCACGCCCAGGACCTCAAGCGACTGGTGGTCGATGTGCTCGGCCACTCTCGCTGCGCGGCGGCCGGCGGTGATCTGGGCGGCGGCGTCATTCAGGACATGGGACTGCGCTTCCCCGGCCTCATCGAGCGCCAGGTCCTGTTCAATTCGGTTCTGCCGCTGCTCGGAGATCGCTACGAGCAGGCGGGCATCGCCACCGCCGGGTCGCCGGTCGTGCGCATGGCCGCCGACTACTTCGTGCGCCAGGGACGCGACGCCGACGGGCTGGCAGCCGAGCTCGACACCGAGGCGCGCAGGCGCCGCTACGTGGCCGACTTCTACGGGCACCGCTTCTGGGCCTCGCCCGGCGCCTTCGATGCCGAGGCGGTGGACTTCATGACCGAGCCCTTCGCCGATCCCCAGCGGCTGCGCGCGGGGTGGGGCAACTACGAGAGCGCACTCGGGACGCGGGCGCTATCGGAGGCGCCGCGCTTCTTCGAGGTCAGCGATGTGCCAACGCTTGCCCTCTACGGTCCCCACGACCACGTCATCTGGCCCGAATTCCCCGCGATGTGCGAGGTCGCCTTCACCGAGCTGGTGGGACCGTTCGTGGTACCGCGCGCCGGTCACTTCCTGCAGTGGGAACGGGCCGAGCTGCTCAACCGCTCGCTGATCTACTTCCTGGGTGATCTGCGCGCGCAAGTACCCGAATCGGCCCCGCCGGCCTGAAGGTCGCGCCTTGACGCGCGTGGCCACCGCGGCGGCGGGCGCTCTACGATGCCGGCATGGCCAGGAAGAAGCGCGCGGGGCGCTCCACGGAGCAGCTCCATCAGGTCCCGCCGGAGCCCTCAGAGCAGGACACCGCGCGGTGGTCGAGCGTCGACCACCGACCGCCCGAGGAAGACGCGCTGCGCGCCTTGGCCCAGGCGGTCCCTCGAGTCGACGAGCCGCCTGGCGAGCGAGACCCTGAGAAGTCGTCGGAGGCGCAGGCACCGAAGGTGAGCGGCAGTCAGACCGAGGCCCTCGCCGCCCACCTCACGGTCATCGTGGAAGCCGCCGAGCGCTCGGCCGAAGAGCTGCGCCGCCACACCGAGCAGCGCGCCCGCGAGCGCATCGCCGAGGCTGACCGCGCCGCCGAGCAGCGCGTGACCGCGGCCGAGCAAGAGGCACGCGAGCTGCTCGACGCGGCCCAGCGCGAGGCCGAACGCACGACCGCTGAGACACTCGGGACGGTGACGGCCATCCACGCCGAGGCGGCCGAGCGCCAGCGCGAGGCCGAAGCGCAGCTCGACGAGGCGCGCGCGGAGGCCCAGCGGCTGATCGCCACGGCTGGCGAGCAGTCCCAACGTCAGGCCCAGGAGGTACGCAACCGCGCCCGGGAGGACGCCCGCGAAACCGTGGGCGCCGCTCAAGCGGCGGCTCGCGAGGTGCTCTCGGACGGAACCGAACTGTCGGAGAACCTGCGCGAGCTGTCGGGCTCGCTCCGCAACAACGCCGAACGGCTGCTGCGCGACATTCGCCTCGCGCACGAGAGCATGACCTCCCAGCTGCACGCCGCATTGCCACCAGGCCAGGACGGACGCTCCAGCGACAGCCGCCCCCCGGACGGCGGCGCCGGCGCCCCGGACTTCCCGCCGCCGCGCTAACGAGGGCGTGCAGAGTCGACGCGTCAGCTGTTGGTAGGCGAGCTCGGCCCAGGACGTCTTAAACGCCCGCAGGTCATACAGGCGCGTGCGTGAAGCTCGCCAGCCGCGACCCGCACCGAGCGTACGCGGGTCAGCAGGCCCAGAAGCTCAACCGCTGTCGGCGCCGCCGGCAGGGCTGTCGACGCGACGGGCGGACACGACGCGCAGCGCCGCGTGCGCCGCAGGCCCCGCGAGCGGGCGAGAACCTGGTGAGAACGTGACGGCGTCGCCGGGGCCACAGTCGCCATAGCGGCGACAAAAGCGGCCTAGCTAGATGCAGGCTGAACAGGGGGGCACTTCCCTCTCTGTCAACGTGCGGTGAGACGCTCACCATCGAGGAATCAATGAACCTTGAGGGCGAGAACGGAGACTGCTGGGATGTTGGAGATGGGCACGAATGGAGCCAGGGCTGCGGGTGATGCTGCCGCCGGCCTCGAAGACCAGGGAGCCGTAGGCGAGCGGGGATTCGTGCCCGGCGGGTGCGCCGCGCCA
>JAABUQ010001854.1_pt1 | contig 43739 bp, 34 predicted proteins | sample 5560001 | NCBI WGS metagenome assembly JAABUQ01 (sample SAMN10711888, study PRJNA513371) | rock metagenome | isolation source: Antarctica rocks | place: Antarctica: Victoria Land, Finger Mt nord | collected 2015-12-18 | reverse complement strand
CGTGATGCCGACGATGTCGAGGGCCTGGAAGGCTTCGGCCTCGGCGGTGGTCGCCACGTTGCCGGTGAGCGCGACGACGGGGCGGCTGTCGCGCAGCGCGTCGGCGAGGCCCGTGATCAGGTTGGCCGCGCCGGGGCCGGAGGTCGCGGTGCAGAATCCCGCGCGCCCGCTCGCAGCGGCGTAGCCCTCCGCCTCGAACGCCGCGCCCTGCTCGTGCCCCGTCAATATGTAGCGCAGGGCGCCGTCGTGATGGGCGTGGGTGAGCGCGTCGGCCAGGGGTAAGCTCGTGCCGCCCGGAATGCCAAAGATAACCTCCGCGCCGACATACTTCATGAATTCGACTGCCAGCGCGGCGCCGCTAACCTCCTCACCATAGTGGGCGCGGCCATGATGGCGCGCGCGCCCGGCCCCCATAAAGAACCGCACGTCATCCCCGGCGTCGTCCGCGACGTTCGCGACGTCCGTGTCGGATACCTGTCTCTCAGCCAGCGTCATCATACCCTCTCCTCGTGCCCGCTCCGACGCCCGCGTCCGTCTTCGCCACGCCGGCGTCTCGCGGACAACAAAAAACCCGTCCCTCAATAGGGACGGGCGACAGGTCGACCCGCGGTACCACCCTCATTAGCAGGCCCGCGCGCCACCCACGACGAAACGCCGTGGCGGCAACCGCTTATGCGAACGCTACTCACTCATCATAGGTACGTGTTCATACCCACGCCAGGATAACGGGCGGCGATCCCGGACATGCCTACTCTGGCCAACCGTTCGCGCTGCAAACAGAAGGCGCCGGTTTGGATGACGGCTCAGGAATGATTGTCCGGCCCGCCGCGCCACCTCGTCACACCACCCCGAGGCTCTCTTTGGCGTGTCCGCGAACCGTCCCGTTTCCATCAGCGCCGTTACGGCCAGTATGGCACGGATGGTCCTCGGCTGTCAAGCGCGGTTCGACAACGCCGGTAACCCTCACCCCCCAACCCCCTCGCCCGTGCGCGGGCGAGGGGGAGCAAAAGGCCGCCTCGTCTCCTCTCTCCCGCGGTCGGGAGAGGGGTCGGGGATGAGGGTTGCCCTATGGCCCTGCGACAACGCTCGCGCGCCCACACCGGCTCTCTCGTTATGGTAAAGCCGACCCTCTTCTCTGAGCGGTGAAGACCGCGCCCATCTGGTTGACGACGACCTCGTCGTCCTTGAACTCGAAGCTGATGCCCGAGAGGCCCTTGACCTCGAACCGCGTCCCCTTGTAGGGGGCCAGTTCATAGTCGGGTTGCCCGGGGATGGACACGAGCAGGGTGTCCTCACCCTTGAGCGCCACGCTCAAGGCGCGTCCCATCAGCTCGTAGACGCCCGTGAAGCGCTCCAGCGTCGCCTTGTCTAGCAGTTCCCTTGACGGCAGCCGCGTGAACTCGATGTCTGGCGCCGTCGGCTCGAGGGGCAGGGCCAGGCTAGCGACATCGCCCCTGGCGTTGGTCGAGAACACCACCTTCAGGCGCAGGTCGAAGATCTCGTAGGTCAACTCGAAGACGTCGTAGTGATAATGGGTCAGCTCCAAATCCAGCCCGTTGTACGTGGCCGTCAACCCGTCGCCGCTCGTCGCGATGGACATGACACCGTAGCCTGGATGCTCGTACTCACCGGCGTACTCGTCCAGGTCGTGGGAGGGGCCTTTGCCCTCTTTGCGATCGGCCGTGTTCTGCTCCTTGCCCGCCTTGACGGCCTCCCTGGCCCGTGCCCTGTCCTCGTTGTAGCGGCTGTTCCACGGCGCCTGGTCGAGCCCAAGCAGCCGGTCGTAGATGTTCAGCGAAAGGATGTAGGGGACGGGATTGCCGTTGCCGTTGGTCAACACGACCACGCCCGTCCGCTCGCGCGGCAGGAACGAGACCAGGGCGCTGAACCCGTCGACGTTGCCGCCGTGGTGGATGAGGTTGTGGCCGCGATACGGTTGCACGAACCAGCCCATGCCGTAGCTCGCCTGGGGCGCTTCGGGGTACCTCGTCGGGATGCCGATCCCGTCCATCATCACCATCTGCGGGGCGTGCATCTGCCCGATGCCGTGCTCGGACACGATCCGGCGGTCGCCGTGCTTACCCTCCTCGAGGTGCAGCAGCAGCCAGCGCGTCATGTCCTCGATGGAGGAGTTGATCGAGCCGGCCGGACCCACGGTATCGAGGTTGCGAAAGGGAATCTCTTCGGGCGCGCCCGCTCCATCGCCATCCTCGTCCTTTTCCTTGTATGGGAGCGCGATGTCGCTACTCTGGCGGGACACGTCGACGGAGAGATTGCTGCGTTCCATCCCCAGCGGTTGGAAGATGCGCTCGATGACGAACTCCTCCCAGGAGCGGCCGGTGAGCGCCTCGACGAGGTAGCCGGCCGTCATGTACATCAGGTTCTGGTATTGCCAGGCGGTGCGAAAGTCTTTGTTCGGCCGCAAGTAGCGCAGGCGGTCGAAGACCTCCTTGCGGCTGAAGGGCGTGTTGTACCACATGAGGTCGTGGCGCGGCAGGCCGGAGCGGTGCGTCACGAGGTCGCGCGCGGTCATACGCTCCGTCGCGAAGGTATCGTAGAGCGTGAAGGTGGGCAGGTACTGCCGCACCGGTGTATCCCAGTCCAGCTTGCCGTCGTCGACCAGCAACGCCAGCGTCATCGTCGCGAAGGCTTTGCTGGAGGAGCCAATCGCGAAGATCGTGCGCGATGTCACCTCCAGCCCTTGCGCCACGTCGCGCAGCCCGTACCCGCGCGACAGGACCACCGCGCCGTCCTTGACCACCACGACCGCCGCGCCGGGCACGGTCCAATCCTTGAGCGTGGCCTCGGCGAACGCATCGAAGCCCTCCAATGCTGTCTCCGCCGTGTCCGCCGCGGGTGTCTCGGCTGTCATTTTTTCTCCTTATCCATCGCCGCGGATGGCATAAGCCTACCCTTCATTCCTACTACCCCAGGGCCATGTCGTTGTCGATCTCGTGGGCGATTCTCGGGGGGTAGGGGCATATTTCTTGGGGGTAGTATTGCATACGCCCAGTATTGCATACGCCCAGAGGCGGCGCGCTCTGGGCGTATGCAATACGCCCAGAGCGCGGTCCGGCCGTCCTGCCCCGAGAACTACACGGCCCTGTCCTACTACCCGGTCTGCTGGGTACTCTTGTCCGGTCTCTCGTTCATTCGAGCAGTATACCGGGCGCCGGGCGGCGCTGTCCTCGGCGGATTGAACAAGATGCGGGGCAATATTTCGGTTATTTGCCTGAAGCCGTGAAGGACAGCGATGCGTTAGGATACAGAACAAGACGCGGCGGCGCGCCTGTACGTATCGCTACATTAGCCAAGGTATCACAGTGCTAGAGTACTAGGCTGTGCGAGGAGCGACGATGGCCGAGAAGCGCCCCATGACCCTGGATGATTTTTGGTCGCTCAAGACGGTGAACGACATATGTCTGTCGCCCGACGGCGCGACGGTCGCCTACGTCGTCGGCGCGTACGACGAGGCGCGTAATCAAGTCCATTCCGCTATCTGGTTGGCCAGCCTCGCGGGAGGCGAGCCGCGCCAGTTCACGAGCGGCGCGGCCGCGGACATGGCGCCGCGCTGGTCCCCCGATGGCCGTCGCCTGGCCTTCGTCTCGACGCGGCACGAGGGCAAGCCGCAGATTTTCGTCATCGACGTGGCGGGGGGTGAGCCGCGCCAGCTGACCAACGCGCCCGAGGGAGCCTCCGCGCCCCTGTGGTCGCCCGACGGCGCGCGGCTGTGCTACGCGTCTGACTGTCCCTCCGACCGGCAAGCGGCGCCGCAAGAGGCGGCCTGGCTGGAGGCGCACCCGGAGGCGGATAAGGCCACGCCCCGTCTACGCCGCCAGACCAGCCTCGCCTCGCGCTTCGACGGCCGTGGCTACATCGACCGGCGCGCCCACCTGTTCGTGATCCCCGTGGACAACGAAAACAGGGCTGGCCTCACGGCCACGCCGCGCCAACTCACCGACGGCGACTACGACGACGCCGAGGCGGCGTGGTCGCCCGACGGCGCCCTGATCGCCTTCGTATCGAATCGCGCCGACGACGCGGAGCACACCTTCGCGGCCGATGTCTGGACGGTCGATGCCGACGGCGGGGCGCTGTCCACGCTGACGGACGGTACGCTGATGACCGCCGCGCCGACCTGGTCGCCCGACGGCGGAACCGTCGCCTTCTATGCCGCGCCCGACTTGACGCGCGCGGGCCACGCCGACACACACCTCTGGGCGGTGTCTCGCCACGGCGGCGACGCCCGCGACCTCTCCGCGGCGGCCGGGTTGGACCGCGCCTTCCGCTTCGTGCAGAGCGACTACCATTTCCCCTCCGCGTCATCGCTCGCCTGGACGCCCGACGGCCGCACCATCCTGTTCCTGTCGATCGACCACGGCGACAGCGCGGTCTACGCGCTCGATGTCGCCACGAGCGCGGCGCGGCGCGTCACGCCCGGCCCGATCGACGTCGTCGGTCTCCAATGCGCGCCCGATGGCGGGTCCCTGGTCCTGCTCGCGGCCGCCCCGCTGCGCCCGTTCGACCTTTTCGTCGCGCCCGTGGAGGGCGGCGCGCCGCGGCCGCTCGTCGAGACGAACCGCGCCTTGCTCGACGAGGTCACGCTGGTGGCGCCGGAGCGCGTCACCTGGACGGGGCCGGACGGCTGGGACATTGAGGGATGGTTGATTGAGCCGCTTGACGCTCCGCGCGCGCAACCCTATCCGCTGATCCTGCAGGTCCACGGCGGTCCCTACGGCGCGTGGGGCGCCGCCTTTTATTTCCAGGCGCAGGCCTTCGCGGGGGCGGGCTACGCCTCTTTCTACGTCAACCCACGCGGCAGCCTGGGCTACGGCGAGGCCTTCAGCCGGGCCGCGGACTGGGGCGAGAAAGACTTCGGCGACCTGATGGCCGGCATCGACGCCGTGGTGGCGCGGGGCCGCGTCGACCCCACGCGGCTGGGCATCACCGGCATCTCGTACGGCGGCTTCATGACCAACTGGGCGCTCGGGCACACCGACCGTTTCGCCGCGGGCGTCTCCGTCAACGGCGTCTCCAACCAGATCAGCATGTACGGCACGAGCGACATGTCGGCGCTGTGGCTGGAGCGGGAATACGGCGGTCCGTACTGGGCCGGCGAGGAACAGTGGCGGCGCTACCGCCATCACTCACCGCTCACGTACGTGGACCGCGTCGCGGCGCCGCTGCTATTGCTGCAATCGGAGAACGACTACCGCTGCCCGATCGAGCAGGGGGAGCAGCTACTGACCGCGCTGCGCGTGCGGCGGCGGATCGTCGAGTTGGTACGCTTCCCAGGATGCAGCCACGTCATCGCGGCCAGCGGTACTCCCCTGCAGCGCTACCTGCAGTGGCAGCTCGCGCTGGACTGGTTCGACACCTATCTCAAGGACGCCGGCCGGTCCGGCATACAGGCGGAGGACGCCGAGGAGGGCGGCGTGACCGCCGTCGCCGCCGCGCCCCTCACCCCCAGCCCATGCGGATTGGTCTCTCGGCTCTGCGGAGCCGACAGCCCAACCGGCTCTCCCTGACGCGGGAGAGGGGGGCGTCCGTCCCCATCGGCCCCCAGACTGACAATTCACAGTCCCCCGAGAGTAGACCAGCAGGGTCGGCGACGTGTAGACCTTTTAAGGTCCGGTCCCTGCCATGACCTTTTAAGGTCAGGCCCACGCCGATAGTATGTGAGGCCAGGCCCACGTCGATTAGGAGGAGAAGTGACTGATGGACAGTGCGACGATGGAGACCACGACGACGAACGCCGGCGCGGATGTCAGCCTGGATGTCAGCCTGTTGGGTGAACAGGTCGCGCAGGCGATGGATCGCTACCACGTTCCAGGCGTCGCCGTCGGCGTTATTCACGGGGGACGGGATAAGACGGCCGGCTTCGGCGTGACCAATGTCAATCACCCGCTGGAGGTCACGCCCGACACCCTGTTTCAGATCGGCTCGACAACCAAGACGGTGACGGCGACGGCGACGATGCGCCTGGTCGAGCGCGGCCTGCTCGACCTGGACGCTCCCCTGCGCGCCTACCTGCCGGAGTTGCGCCTGGCCGACGAGGAGGTGGCGGCGCGCGTCACCCTGCGCCACCTTTTCACGCACACCGCGGGCTGGGAGGGCGACTACTTCGACGACACCGGGGCGGGCGACGATGCGCTGGCCATCATCGTGTCACGCATGGTCGGCCTGGCCCAGTTGACGCCGCTTGGCGAGGTGTTCTCCTACAACAACGCGGGGTTCTACCTGGCGGGGCGCGTCATTGAGCGGGTCACCGGCCAGACCTACGAGGCGGCGATCCAGGAGCTGGTGCTCGACCCGCTCGGCATGGCGCGCTCTTTCTTCTTTGCCCAGGATGTTATCACCGACCGCGTCGCCGTCGGGCACCGCATCGAGGAAGACCGCCCGGTGGTACAGCGCGAGTGGGCGCTGGCGCGCGCGGCCCATCCAGCCGGCGGCCTGATCTCAAGCGTCGAGGATCAGTTGCGCTACGCACATTTCCACATGGGCGACGGGACGACGGCGGACGGGATGCGCGTGCTGAGCGCGGCGTCGATGGCCTTGATGCAGTCGCCCCTCGCGCCCGCCGGCCCCAGCGTCGACGCGCTCGGCGTCACCTGGATGCTGCGCGACGTGGCGGGGACGCGTCTCGTGCAGCACGGCGGCACGACCAACGGCCAACTCTCGGCCTTCGTGCTGGCCCCGGCGCGCGGTTTCGCCATCACCGTGCTGACCAACGCCGATCGCGGGGGTCAACTCCACCACGACATCACCGAGTGGGCGCTCCGCCACTATCTCGGCGTGGCCGAGACGGAGCCCGCGCGCCTGGACGCGCCCGCGGACAAGCTCGCCGTCTTCGCCGGCCGCTACAGCGCGCGCGGGTCGGACCTGGATCTGACACTGGACGACGAGGGGTTGATCCTGCATATGACGCCGCGCGGCGGCTTCCCGCGCAAGGACTCGCCGGCCCGGCCCGCGCCGCCGCCCATGCGTGTGGCCGTCATCGGCGAGGATCGCGTGGTCATCGTCGAAGGGCCGTTCCAGGGCCAGCAGGCCGAGTTCCTGCGCCGGCCCGACGGCGGCATCGCGTGGCTACGCATGGGCGTGCGCGCCTACGCGCGCCAGGGTTGAGGTTACGAAGATGCGGCTAATACTACAACGTGACATTGACCTGCGACTGAAGTCGCATGGCAAAGAACGACGACTAAAGTCGGGACGGCGCCGCGCGGTGAGACACTTTAGTGTCCGTTGTGTGCCATGCGACTTGGGTCAAAGGCCAGTGTCACATTTTAGTACTAACAAACAAAGGGAAGGGGAATGAGCGATGACGGCGACGACGCGACCCACGCCGGAGGATAGCCCGGCGTTCCAACCGTTGCACGAGCGGATCACGGAGGCCATGGAGCGGCTCCACGTCCCGGGGGTCGCGGCCGGCATCATCCACGACGGCGCCGAGCACGTGGCGGCGTTCGGCGTGACCAACGTCGACTCTCCCGCGCCCGTGGTGGAGGACACGCTGTTCCAGATCGGCTCGACGACGAAGACCATGACGGCGACGACCGTGATGCGCCTTGTCGACGAGGGCAAGCTCGACCTGGACACGCCCGTCCGCGCCTACCTGCCGGACCTGCGCCTGGCCGACGAGGCGGTCGCCGCCGGCGTGACCATGCGCCACCTGCTTACACACACGGCGGGCTGGTCCGGCGACCATTTCCTCGACACCGGCCGCGGCGAGGACGCGCTGACCAGCTACGTCGCCTCGTTGGCGGACCTGCCGCAGCTGACCCCTCTGGGGCAGGTGTGGTCCTACAACAATGCGGCCTTCTCTCTCGCCGGGCGCGTGATCGAGGCCGTAACCGGCCAGTCCTACGAAACGGCCGTGCGCGAGCTCGTGCTCGATCCGCTCGGCCTGACGCACACCTACTTCTTCCCCGAGGAGGTGATGGTGCGCAGCTTCGCCGTCGGGCATAACGTGGTCGATGGCGTGCCGAAGGTGGCGACGCCCTGGCCGCTCCCGCGCACCAACAACCCCGCCGGCGGGCTGGCCTCCAGCGCCGGCGACCAGCTGCGCTACGCGCGTTTCCACATGGGAGATGGGACGGCGGCTGACGGGACGCGCGTCCTCTCGCGCGAGAGCATCGCGCTGATGCAGACGCCGAGCGTGCAAGCGGCCGACGATGAGGGCATGGGGCTGGCCTGGTTTATCCGCGATAGCGACGGCGTGCGGACCGTGCGGCACGGCGGCGCGACCTATGGCCAGATCTCGACGTTCATGTTTGCCCCCGCGCGGGACTTCGCCCTGACCATCCTCACCAACGCTAATAGCGGCGCCGAGCTCACGGAGGAGGTGACAAAATGGGCGCTGGAGCACTACCTGGGCATTGCTGAGCCCACGCCCACGCCCCTTGAGCGGACGGAGGCGCAACTCGCGGCCTACGCGGGCCGCTATACCGCGCCGATGACCGTCGCCGACCTCGTGGCGCGCGACGGCTCGCTCGTCCTGGAGCTATCCTACTCCGACTATCCGGCCGACGAACCGCCCCCGGTCCCGCCGCCAGCGCGCGTCGCCCTCTATGCCGAGGACAAGATGCTCGTGCTCGACGGCCCCTGGAAAGACTTGAGGAGCGAGTTTCTGCGCGGCCCCGCTGGCAACATAACGTGGCTGCGGCTGGGCGGCCGCATCCACAAACGCGAGGCGTGAGGGGGATGGTGGACGGCCCATACGTCACGCCACCCGCTATAGGCGCCTATGGGTGTGATGAGGGTGGATCGGTGCGGCGGCGCAATTCGAGCAATCTGATACCCAGCTCGAGCGCGAGGCGACTGTTGGGATCGTCCAAACTCTCGCCGGCGAGAGCCTGAATGCGCTTCATACGATAGTCGAGCGTGTTGCGATGGATAGTGAGCCGGGCCGCCGTCGCGGGCAGCCGGCCCATGCAGGCGAGGTAGGCGGCCAGGGTGCCGACGTAGTCGGTGTGATGGCGCGCGTCGTGATCGATCAAGCGCTGCAGCGCGGGCGTGATCATCTCCTCGTGCTCCTGCATGGCGAAGATCACCCGATGCACGCCGAGGTCCCCGTAGTGGACAGCGCGGTTTCCACCCCATAGGGCCGCGCCCAGGCGCGCCGCGAGCTCGGCCTGGCGGAAGGCGTCGGGGATGCCCACGATGGAGGCGTAGTCGCGCCCCACGCCGACGGTGACGCTCACATTGGGGATCGTGGCGTCGATGCGCTTGACGATGCGCTCGGCCAGGCGCAGCACGGCCGCCTTGCGCGCCCCCTCGTCGCCGGGACTCGTCCGCGGTCCCATGCCCAGCAGCACGATGACGCCCGTCGCGCGCGGCCCAATCACGGCCGCGGGATCGACGGCCAGCGTCTCCAGGCGCACCAGTTCGGTCAGCCGCTCGCGCAAGCGTTGCAGCCGACGGCCGCTCTGTTCGGCGTGACGGAGGCGGAACGTCTCCAGGTCGTCGATCGCGACCACGAGCAGGCGCCGCAGGCGGTCGACGTCCCACCCCAGAGTGCGGGCCAGCGCCCGAATGTTGTCCACGTCGACGATGCGCCCCTGCACCACGTCCTCGAGCAATTCGGTGCGCAGTTCGGCCTCCCGCTGCGCGGCGGCGCGCTGTTGCAGGAGGATAGCCGCGGCGGTCTCAGCCGCCTGGGCGATGGTCGCGTGATCGCGCTCGTCGAGCGGGCGCGCCGCCTCTGTCGCCCAGATGATTGCCAGGACCTCGTCGGCGGCGGCGACGCGCATGGCTACGCGTCCGTTGAAGCCAAGCGCGGGGTTGCCGGGCAGCCTGACCGGGCTGTCCGCCTTGAGGACCTCGGCCAGGTAGCCCTCGCGCGCGACCCAGGCGAGGGCGCGGGGAGTGCCCTGCCGGCGCAGGATCGTCTCCTCGCGCACCCGGTCCACGGGTCCATTGGTCGCGGAGAAGGCGAGCAGCTTATGCCGCGGCGATTCGATCGTGACCGAGTTGCCGATCAAGCGGCCCAACGTGTCGGCCAGTGTCTGTAAGGCGTCGGCGTCGTGCGCCGCCGCGAGCGCGAGTTCGGTCTCCGTCGCTCCGATGGCGCGGCTCAGGGCATTGGCAAGTGCGCGCGTATCACTATCGTTCTCCAGGAGGCCGACCGCGAGGTTGCAGCGCGCCGCGTGGCGCCGCATGCGGCCGAGTTCAGCGGGCGGCGCCAACCCGCGCGGCACAAGCACGGCCGCGGCCTGTCGCGCCACCAGAATGTCCACCAGTTCCGTGATTTCGTACGCGTCGCCGCCGGGCGCGATCAGCGCCACCTCGCCCCCACGGCACGCAGCCGCCTCCGCGAGATCGCGCACGACGCTGACGCATGACACCCGGCGCTCCCCCGCCTTCTCGGCATCCGGCAGCCAGAAGTATGCCACGCTACCTCCGGCGACAGCCTGGATGCCCGCCACGTGCAACGACATCTCTCCCACCTTCCGCGCTGCCCACCCTGTCCTGTGCCGTCAAGATAGCACCCCTTCATCTTTCCGCACAAACCATGGACCTACAATTCGGCATTTTATCCGAAGGATGAGCGTACTGTTCATGGTAGTATAGATGTCAACACGACCGTTGGCGCATGACGCCTATTATGCGCGCGGATCGCGGACGCGGCATTATGCAGGAGAAATCAGCGATGATCGCAGCAACGACACCACGACGGGGATTACGACAGGGACTCGTCGCGCTGGCCGGGCTCGCCGCGCTCGGCGCGGCCATGGCGACGCCGGCGCACGCCCGCACGGCGCCCGCGGGGCCGGCGCGCGGAGGCAGCATTACCATAGCGAACGCCTCGACACCCGACTGTCTCGATCCGCAGAAGACAGGACTCTCGGCATCATTCTTCGTCTTCTCGTCCGTCGTCGACCCGCTGTTCACGATTGACGAGAGCGGGCATATCCGGCCCGACCTCGCGACGTCGTACACGTTTGGCGCCGGCGGTACCACGCTGACCGTGTTCCTGCGGCACGGCGTGCGCTTCTCCAACGGTGACCCCTTCGACGCCAACGCGGTGAAGTATACCTTCGACCGCGCGCTCAACCCGGCCACGAAGTCGCCCGCGACCGCCGCCAGCCTCGCCGCACTCAAGAGCACGCAGGTCGTCAACCCGTACACGGTACGTCTCACTCTCAAGACGCCCTACCGGCCGCTGCTGACCCAACTCGCCGGCGCGTACCAGGGCATCCTCGACCCTAAGGCTCCGCCGACGTGTCAGAGCGTCATCGGCACCGGACCGTTCAAGGTGCAGAGCGTGGGACCCGGCTTTAGCTCGGTGACGGTGGTACGTAACCCCTACCACAGCTTCGAGACACCCTGGGCGCGCAACCAGGGACCGGCGTACCTCGACCGGATCGTGTTCAACAGTATCGTCAGCAACGCCACCAGCGTGAGCGATTTGCTCAGCGGCGGCGCGGACATGTCCGTCGTCCTCGGGACGCAGCTCAACCGCGTGCAGGGTAACACGGGCATCGCCCAGCACAAAATAGTAGCACAGGGCGAGGACTATCTGGGCTACAACACGGCGCACGCTCCCTTCAATCAGGTCGCGGTGCGGCGCGCGGTCGCGCAGGCCATCGATCGCAAGGCGCTCGTGACGGCGGCTTTTTCCGGATTGGCTGTACCGGCCTACAGCCCGATCCCGACGACGTTGCCCTTCTACGACAAGGCGGCCCCCAGCTATGCCCCCCAATATGACATCACCGCGGCGCAGAAAGCTCTCGCCGGTACCAACGTCGCCCACGGCCGCTACACGCTGCTCGTCATCTCCGAGCAGCCGTTCCCGCAGGCCGCGGAGTTGATCCAGGCGGAACTTGGGCAAGTAGGGATCAACGTCAGCATCGTCACGAAGCCAGTCGGCGACTTTATTCCGCTGGCCGCCAAGGGCCAGTACGATCTGCTGCTACTGGGTTGGGGCTATCCCGACCCCGACTTCCTGTATCAGTTGCTGGACTCCAGCCAGGGGGCGGGCGCCGGGCTGAACTTCACCAACTACAAGAGCGCCACGCTCGATAGCCTCATCGCCAAGGGGCGCACGGCGACCGACAACGGGCAGGCGGCCACGGCGTACGCGCAGTTGCAGCGCTTCGTCGACACGAACGTCATCATCGACCCGCTGGTCACCCCGGCGGCCATCTATGGTGTACGGACGCGTGTGAAAGGCTGGCATACATCGAGCGATACAAGCATCCTGTACCAGGACCTATACGTCGCATCGTAACGAATGGACCCTTCGATTGTGAAACGCGGCCTGACCTTAAAAGGTCATGGCAGGGACCGGACCTTAACCGGACCTTAAAAGGTCTATCGGCGCGCGACACACGTCGCGCCCGCACGACTAAATGCTTCCAGCGAGTAATCGCAGGATAGACGCCGGTTACCATGCGCGATCTATCCCGCAGTTCCACTAGGGAGACATTTAGTGGCCGCGTGACCTTTCAAGGTCCCGTCCCTGCCATGACCTTTCAAGGTCCCGTCCCTGCCATGACCTTTTAAGGTCAGGCCCACGAGAGCCCCACATCCGGGGGGCCACGCGGAGAGAGGAACGCATGAGTATGGGAGGACACGTCATGACAGCGCCAACGAGCGCGCTTCCCGCCGCGCTGGACGGATTCGACGACGTCGTCCGGGCGATCATGGAAGACTGGAAGGTCCCCGGTCTAGCCCTGGCCATCGTCATCGACCGCGAGATTGCGCTCTGCAAGGGCTACGGCTACCGCGACATCGAGCGCAAGCTCGACGTCACGCCGCACACCCTGTTCCCCATCGCATCGGCCACCAAGGCGTTCACGACGATGTCCCTGGCCCTGCTGGCCGATGCGGGCAAGCTGGACTGGGACATCCCCGTGCGGGAGTATCTCCCCGCCTTCCGTCTCTTCGACCCCGTGGCCACGGAACGGATGACGCCGCGCGACCTCGTGACGCATCGCTCCGGCCTGCCGCGCCACGACCTCGTGTGGTACCGCTCGACGGCCACGCGCGCCGACCTCTTCGATCGCTTGCGCTATCTCGAGCCGAACGCCGACATCCGCACGGTGGTCCAGTACAACAACCTGATGTTCATGACGGCCGGCTATCTGGCCGGCCGCCTCGTGGGGACCTCCTGGGAAGAGGTGGTCCAGGACCGCGTCTTCGCGCCCCTGGGCATGGCGCAGAGCCTGTTTACCGGCCCGGCCGTGGCCGGCGTCGTGGACCGCGCCGCTCCCTACAAAAAGAACCGGGAGACCAAGCTCGTCGAGCTCATCCCCGCCTACGTGGTGTCGCAGGAGCTCGAGAAGGACGACCCGCTGGGGCCGGCCGGCTCGATCTGCTCGACCGCCGAGGACATGGCGCGCTGGCTGCTCCTGCACCTCAACGGCGGCGCGCACGGCGACGTCCAGGTCGTCTCGCGGGCGCAACTCGACCAACTGCACACGCCGCAGGTGGTGTTCCCCAGTTCGATCGGCCAGTTCCCGGAGACGCCGCACAACAGCTACGCGCTGGGCTGGTTCGTCGAGCCGTACCGCGGCGCCAACGTCGTGCATCACGGTGGCAACATCGACGGGTTCACCTCTCTCGTCACCTTCATGCCGGAGCGCGGCGTCGGCGCGGTGATCCTCATGAACATGGACGGGAGTCCGGTCCGAGAGATCATCGCCAATAACCTGTACGACCGCCTGCTCGGGCTCGACCAGATCGCGTGGAGCGATCGCTACCACAAGCTCTGGGACGAGCTCGAAGGGGCGCTCGAACAGGGCAAGGCGCGCAGCGAGACCCGGCGCGTGGCGGACGCGCGGCCGTCGCACCCGCTGCAGGCCTATACCGGCGACTTCGCGCACCCAGGGTACGGCCGCCTACGGGTCGCTATGCGCCAGGCTGGCGACGACGCTCAGGCGGGGAAAAGCGCCGGGGACGGGAACGGGCTCACGCTGACCTACAACACGCTAGAGTTGGAGCTCACCCACTACCACTACGATATCTTTGAACTCCGCTCGGAGGCCCTGGACCTGCGCGTGAAGGCAACGTTCCTGACCAATGTCCAGGGGGACATCGACCGCGTCTCCATCCCCTTCGAGTCGTCGGTCAAGGATATCGTGTTCGCGCGGCTGCCGGCCGAGGAGATGACCGACCGGCGCTTCCTCACGCGATTCGTCGGGGAATATGAGATGCTGGAGGCGACCGTCGCGGTGCGCCTGAAGGGTGAGCACACGCTACAGCTTGCCATCCCCGGCCGGCCGGAGATCGAGTTGGAGCCATACAAGGGGACGGAGTTCGTGGGCAAGAGTCTCTCGGACATGAGCGTCGAGTTCGTGCAGGACGATAACGGCGTGGTCACAGAGGCGCGTGTTACATTCCTCGGCGGTCTGTTCTCCGCCAAGCGCATCGGAGTTCAGAGCTAAAGGCGGCCGTAGAGCATATGATCACGTACATCATCCGGCGCATCCTGATCGCCATCCCCTTGCTGTGGGGCGTGCTGACCTTGGTCTTCGTGGGCGTGCATCTGATCCCCGGCGACCCCGCCGAGATCATGCTCTTCGGGCGCGGCACGGCCCAGGACGTGGCGCGCCTGCGCCACGAGCTCGGGCTCGACCTGCCCCTGCCGGTGCAGTACTGGGACTTCATCACCCACGCCGTGCGGCTCGACTTCGGACGCTCCATCGTGAGCAGCCAGCCGGTCTTCGAGGACATCTGGTCGCGCTGGCCCAGTACGCTTGAACTCGTCGCCGTCGCCATGGTCCTGGCCATCTTGTTCGGGTTGCTCGGCGGCATCGTCGCCGCCGCGTTCGATCAGCGGCCGCTCGGCGTGGGCGTGACCGGGCTGGCCATCCTGGGCATCTCGCTGCCCGATTTTTGGGTCGGCACGATGCTGGCGCTCATCTTCGGCGTCAAGTTTGGCTGGCTGCCCGTCTCCGGCGTCGGTGACTGGCATAACGTCGTCCTGCCCGCCGTCACGCTGGCCCTTGGCGTGGCCGCCGGCCTGGTGCGACTGGTGCGCGGGGCGCTGCTCGACGTGCTAAGCATGCAGTATCTGCGCACGGCGCGCGCCAAGGGAGTGCGCGGGCGCGCCGTGCTGTTCCGGCACGCGCTGCGCAACGCGCTGATCCCGGTGGTCACGATCCTCGGCCTCACCGTCGCGGGGCTGCTCGGCGGCGTGGTGATCATCGAGAACGTCTTCTCATGGCCCGGCCTGGGCTCGCTGGCGGTCAGCGCGGTCGCGGCGCGCGACTTCCCCGTCGTCGAGGGAGTCACATTCTTTATCGCCGTCATCCTGATCGCGGCCAACCTGCTGGTCGACATCTCCTACGCGTGGCTCGACCCGCGCATCCACTACTCATGACGGCGGATAGCGAGGATTGCTCATGACCCTATCGTCCACCCCCTCCATCGCCGAAACCGTCCTCGACGAGCCGGAGAGCGCGCGGTCGGCGTCCGTGTTGGGGCAGGTCTTCCGGCGGCTGCGCGGCGACCCGCGCGCGCTCGTCGGTCTGGGCCTGATCGGCCTGATGGCGCTCCTGGCGCTCATCGCCCCGCTCATCGCCCGCTACAACCCCGACGCCGTCAACGTGGCGATCCTCAACCAGGATCCTTCGCCCGCCCACTGGTTCGGGACCGACTACCTCGGCCGTGACATGTGGGCGCGCGTGCTCTACGGCGGCCGCATCTCGCTGCCCGCCGGCCTCGGCGTAATCGCCATTGCCCTGGGCGTCGGCATCCCCCTCGGCATGGTCGCGGGCTACGCCGGCAAGCGCTTCGACGACCTGATCATGCGCTTATTCGACGTGCTGCTGGCGCTGCCCGGCATCCTGCTGGCCATCGGCATCATCGCCATCCTGGGCCCCGGCCTCACCTCGGCGGTCATCGCCATCGGCGTCGCTAGCACGCCGAGCTTCGCGCGCATCGCGCGCGCCTCGACCTTGCAGGCCAAGACGCAGGACTACGTTGAAGCCGCGCGGGCACAGGGCGCCGGCCCCTTCTACATCATCTTTCGACATATCCTGCCCAACATCGTCGATCCCATCATCGTGCTGGCGACCTTGGCCCTTGGAGCGGCCATCCTGGCAACGGCGGCGCTGAGCTACCTGGGGCTCGGCACGCAGCTGCCCACCTCGGACTGGGGCAGCCTGCTCTCCAATGGCTTCGAGCACATGTTCCAGTCGTGGAGCGAAATCACCTTCCCCGGCCTGGCCATCGGGCTCAGTGTGCTCGGCATCAACCTGTTCGGCGACGGCCTCGGCCATGCCCTCAACCCGCGCTCACTATCGCGTTGAGCGGCACGGCCTTGGTACTGCAACATTAGGAGCGGCCTTTGACCCAAGTCGCATGGCAAAGGACGACGACTAAAGTCGTTGGGCCAGCACGTGTGGAGACACTTTAGTGTCCGTTGTGTGCCATGCGACTTGAGTCAGCAGGTCAACGTCATGTTGTAGTATTAGTAGCGCACCTGGATGAGGAGTACGTTAGGACATGTCATCGTCGACAGACGCACCCCGCACGACAGCGCGGCCCCACGACGAGAGGGGGCTGGACACCGCGGTGACGATCGAGGAGCCGCGGGGACCCGCGCGCCTCATCGCGATTGAGGAGCTACAGGCGCGAGCCTGGGAGATGGAGCCGCGCGGCATCGTCCCCGGCGCCCTCATGGGCATCATCGCGTCGGGGGGCGGCATCCTGCTCGCGGCGTACGACCATGACCACGGCGACCTCCCGGTTGGCTTCGTGCTCGGCTTGCTGGCGCGGCGTGACGGACGCCTGTATCACGCCTCGCACATGCTCGCCACCGACCCCGCCTACCAGGGGCGCGGCATCGGGGCGGCGCTCAAGCGCCGCCAACGCGAGGTTGCCCTGGCGCAAGGGCTCGATCTGATGACCTGGACCTTCGATCCGCTGATCGCCCGCAACGCCCATCTGAACCTGCACAAGCTCGGCGCGACCAGCCACACCTACTACGAAGACTATTACGGCCCCATGGACGACCGCTTCAACGGCGGCCTCCCGACGGACCGCTTGCTCGTCGAGTGGCGTTTGACCGGCCCCATGCCGCCCGTCCCCCTGTCCGTCCCCGCGCCGCCCACGCCCATCCTGAGTGCGGAAGGAGGCAAGCCGGTTTTCCGCCTCGAGCGGGCGCCCGCGGGCGCGCCGCTCTCCGTCTGGGTGCCGGGGGATAGCACCGCCATCAAAGAGCGCGACCCCGCTGCGGCGCTGGACTGGCGTCTGGCGCTGCGCCGCGCGCTCTCGTGGGCCTTCGCGCATGGCTACGTGGTGCGCGACTTCAGCGCCGGCGCCTATGTCCTCCTGCCCGGTGAAATGCCTGGATGATACGGCGTGCGTCATGACAAAACACGGCACGACGGTAGAGTAGCGCGAAGGTAGGGAGAGGGCACGTGCGAGTCCACATCATCAGCGACATGGAAGGCGTCAGCGGCATCGTCAGATGGGAGCAGACAACCGGCGGCCATGCGATGTACGAGGAGGGGCGTCGGCTCTATACCGAGGAGATCAATGCCGCCGTGCGCGGAGCCCGCGTGGCCGGCGCGACCGAGATCGTGGTCATGGATTGCCACGGCGCGGGCGGGGGCTGGAGCTTCAACTCGCTCATCCCCGACCTGCTCGACCCCGGCTGCGAGTTCGTGGTACAGGAGCACTGGACCGAGTACACGGGGTTCTTGGAAGAGGGCTGCGACGCCGCCCTCTTCGTCGGCATGCATGCCCGCGCGGGGATCGACGACGGTGTCCTGAATCATACCGTCTCAGGCCAGGCCTGGCAGAACCTGTGGTTCAACGGGACGCTCGTCGGCGAGACAGGGATCAACGCCGCGCTGTGCGGGACCTGGGGCTGCCCGGTCCTACTCGTCACCGGCGATCAGGCCGTCTGTGACGAAGCGCGGGCATTGCTTGGCGAGGGGCTGACCACGGTGGCCGTGAAGAAGGGGCTCGGCCGGCAGGGCGCGCGCCAGGTCACGCCGCGACGCGCGCGGGAGATGATCGAAGCGGCGGCCCATGACGCCTTGCGCGACCTCACGGCCGTCCGCCCCTACGAGCCGGGCGAACCCAGCGAGATCGTGGTCGAGTTCACGCGCACCGACGCGTTCGACGAGTACCGGCGCAAGCCGGGGCTGACGGTCGTGGGAGATCGGCGGGTGGCCTCACGCGCCAACGAGTGGTGGGCCGCTTGGCGCCAATTGTTCCTGTGACCGCCTTACTGACAACCATCGACTAACGACTCCCGACTCATAACGAAGGATGTGTAATGAAGATCGAATCCATCGAATTGCGGCGGATCACGTTGCCGCTGGTCAGCGCGTTCACCACCAGCTTCGGCACGCAGACCGAGCGGCCCTGCATCATCGTCACCGTACGCGCCGGCGGTTTCGCCGGCTACGGCGAGTGCGTGGCTATGGAGGGACCCTGGTACTCCTATGAAACCGTCGTCACGGCCTGGCATGTGCTCCAGGACTATCTGATACCGCGCCTGCTCGGTTATGACCTCGACGATCCCATGGCTGTCTGGGACCTGCTTGCCTCCATACGTGGGCACAACATGGCCAAGGCGTCCCTGGAAATGGCCTGCTGGGACCTCGCGGCGAAGGCGCGCGGCGTGTCGCTGCGCGACTTGTTAGGCGGCGCGCGCGACCGCGTGGCCGTGGGCGTGAGCGTCGGCATTCAGGCCTCGCCATCCGCGCTTGTCGACACGGTGGCGCGCTACGTCGATGACGGCTACGCGCGCATCAAGCTCAAGATCGCGCCCGGCCAGGACGAAGAATATGTTAAGGCCGTGCGCGCCGCGTTTCCTGATACCCTGGTACAGGTCGACGCCAACTCGGCCTACACCCTCGCCGACGCGCCGATCTTCCAACACATGGACGCGCTCAACCTGCTGCTGATCGAGCAGCCGCTGGCCGACGACGACATCGTCGACCACGCCACGCTGCAACGTGAGCTGCGCACGCCGATCTGCCTCGACGAAAGTATCCACTCGCCCGACGACGCGCGCCACGCGCTCGACCTGGGCAGCTGCGGCGTGATCAACATCAAGCCGGGACGCGTCGGCGGCCACCGCCGCAGCCGCGAGATCCACGACCTGTGCCGTGCCCGCGACATTCCCGTGTGGTGCGGGGGCATGCTGGAGACCAACATCGGACGCGCCCACAACGTCGCGCTGGCGTCGCTGCCCGGCTTCACACTGCCGGGCGATATCTCGGCAAGCGCGCGCTACTACGCCCACGACGTGGCTGGCCCTGACTTCACGCTCGACGACGACAGCACCCTGAGCGTCCCGACCGACCCCGGTATCGGCGTGGAGCCGGACCTCGCGGCGCTCGAGGCGGTGACGACACGGCGCGAAGTGTTCACGCGCGACGGGGTGGCTTGATGAGCGCGCCGGACACGGGCATCGACGTCCTGATCCGCGGCGCGCGCGTCGTCGACGGGACGGGCAACCCCTGGTACCACGGCGACATCGCGATCCGCGGCGACCGCATCGTGGACATCACGCCGCCGAGCCTTTTCCCCGCGGGGAGGGCGCGCGAGGAGGTCGACGCCGCGGGGATGGTGGTCTGCCCCGGCTTCATCGACATCCAGAGCCACTCCATCATCCCGCTGATGCTCGACGGCCACTGCCTGTCCAAGGTCACACAGGGCGTCACCACCGAGATCATGGGCGAGAGCTGGACACCCGCGCCGTTCGGCGGGAAGATCGCTGATCCGTTTGGTGAGGCATTCTTGCGCGTCGACCTCGGCGAGTGGGAGGAGCGCGCGCGCGGCTGGCGGCGCTTCGGTGACTGGCTCGACGCCATGATCGACCACGGCGTGGCGCCCAACGTCGGCTCGTTCCTTGGCGGCGGCACGCTGCGCCAGTACGTCAAGGGAATGGCCATGGGACCGTGCGACGCAGACGAGTTGGCCACATTGCGCCGGGTCGTGGCCGAGGCCATGGACGATGGCGCCTTCGGCGTATCCTACGCCCTGATCTACCCGCCCGACCACTACGCCGGCGCCGACGAGATCGTCGAGGCCCTCACGGTAGCGGGCCGCTATGGTGGCCTCTACATCACGCACATGCGCTCGGAGGCCGACGGGCTGGAGCAGGGGGTCGAGGAGGCGCTGGACATCGGGCGCCGCGCGGGGACGCCGGTCGAGATCTACCACCTCAAGGCGTCCGGCCGCCGCAATTGGCCCAAAATGCCGGGTGTGATCGCGCGCATCGACGCGGCGCGCGCCGCCGGGCAGGACGTGACGGCCGACATGTACCCCTACGTGGCGGGCGGGACCACGCTGACCGCCGTGCTGCCGCCGTGGGCCTCGGCCGACGGCAAGCTCTTCGACAACCTGCGCGACCCGGCGATGCGGGCGCGCATCCGCGCCGAGGCGCTCGCGCCGGGCACTGACTGGGAGCCGATGGGCACACTGACCGGGCCGGAGGGCGTCGTACCGCTCGACCTGCGCCGCCCCGAGCACGCGGCCTATGTGAATAGACCGCTCTCGGAGATCGCGGCGGCGCGCGGCCAGGAGTGGATCGACGCGGCGTGCGACCTCCTGCTGGCCGAGGGGCAAGGCATTTTCACCACCTATTTCATGATCGACGAGCATAACGTGCGGCTGGAGCTGCGCCAGCCCTGGATGAAGATTTCGACCGACGCGGGCGGGCTCGACCCGGCCTGGGCCACGGCCCTCGGTCCCACCCACCCGCGCTCCTACGGGACGTATCCGCGCGTGCTGGGCCACTACGTCCGCGACGAAGGGGCCATCGCGCTGGAGGACGCCGTGCGCAAGATGAGCGGGGCCGTCGCCGCTCGCCTGGGGCTGCGCGACCGTGGGCTGCTGGCGCCAGGCTACCACGCCGACGTGGTCGTCTTCGACCCCGCGACCGTGGGCGACCGGGCCACGTTCGCGGACACGCACAGACTCTCGGTGGGCATCCGCGACGTGTGGATCAACGGCGTGCGCGTCCTGTCCGGCAGCGCCCACACGGGGGCCACGCCCGGCCGCATCGTCGCGGGTCCGGGCCGGGCATGACAAATGACATACCCTCTTCGACTACGATGCTGGCATGCACGATATCACTGCATCTCTAATCTCGGTTCCATGTCGGGATCAAACGTTTCAGGCCTGACGCCCCCAATCTGGCTCGCTGTCGATTGACGACGTAGAGATCTGACAGGCGCGCTATACTCGACACATGATGTTGCTGTTGCGCCGTTCGCTGCTCGTGCCGTCCGCCCTGGCCGTCGTCGTGCTGGCGGCCATCGTGGTGGGCTACCGCTACGCCGATCTGACCCACCATCGGCGCCACCGTCCCGCGCCGCCGAGCACGGCGCCCGCGACTTATCCCGGCACGACGATACTGGTCGGCACGTTGATGACGTATAGCCAGCGCGTGATGAACGTGCGGACAGACCAGGGTCTGTTCGGCGTGGTGCTGGCGCAGTCGACGGTGGAACTCTCTTCCTGCGGACGCCATCCTACGTTACAACCCGGAGAGCGCCTGGAGATACGGGTGCCGGCGCAAGGTAACGGCAGTCTGTTTGCCGCGACAGTCCGTGAGGTGAACAGCTGCATGGCCAGTAGGCAGTAGGCAGTTGCCAGTAGGGGGGCGTATTGCATACGCCCTGGTTGCCAGTTGCCGGTTGCCGGTTGCCGGTTGCCAGTTGCCAGTTGCCAGTTGCCAGTTGCCAGTTGCCAGTTGCCAGTTGCCAGTTGCCAGTTGCTCCCCTCTCCCGCGGCCAGGAGAGCACGTTGGGCCGTCCGCCCGCGGCTAGGGCGGAGGGGCCAGTCGTCATGGAGTGGGGGTGAGGGTTGCCCCGCTGCCCGCTCACAGCTTCGCCCGGACCGCCTCATAGACAGGCGCCGCTGGTAGAGATCGCAGGCAGAGACGGCTGGGGCAGGCCTTCATCACGGTGGTGTCTCCGGACAGCGCGCACGGGGCACAGGGTAGCTCGAGCCGTAGCACGGAGGTATGCGGACCTGGCGGCGCCCAGATGGCGTCGGCGGTCGGCCCGAACAATGCCACGACGGGGACGCCCAGCAGCGCCGCCAGGTGGGCGACGCCGCAGTCGCCGCTCACGCACACGGCCGCGCGCTCCAATACGGCGGCCAGACAGGCGACATCGAGAGGGGGCAGGAGCGATGCCTCTTCGCCGGCATCGCGTAGAGCAGTTCGCAGGTCCTCCTCGCCCGGCCCCACCGTCCAGGCCACCGCGAGCCCGTCGGCCCGTAGCATCCGCGCCAGCACAAGATAGCGGTCGAGAGGCCAGCGCTTCAGATGCGATCCGGCGCCGGGATGGAAGAGCACGACGGGCCTCTGCTGTTCCTGGTTCCGTTCCTGACCGGCGCCCGCGTCCCGACGCAACGTTGTCCAGGCCTCATCCGTGGCCAGATGTGCGCTCAGCGGCGCCGCCAAGGTGTAGGGAATGGGTAGGGCCGGCGACGGTGATGTCAGTGTGCGAAGAGCGCGAGGCAAGATGGGAGCGTGCGATGCGCGTGACGTTGCTCGCCCTCCCCCGTCGAACGCCGGGACGGGCGAGCAGCGCGGCGAACGCCACGCGCTTCCGGAACCCTTGCGCGCCAATAGCGGCGATTGCATCGTGGCCGCCGCCAGCAACGGAGCTAGCGTCCTGAGGTAGTACGAGGCCATGGGCATTGGCCCATCCGGGAGGATAGGCGCCGCGATAATCCGAGCAAGGCCCGCGCGCTCCAGCCCGCGCGCAATAGCGTCGGAGCGGCCGCTCCACACGACCGCCGTCTCGAGGCCCTCGGGCAAGACGCCGGGCGCGGGAGGCTCACCCATGAGGAGGGGCGCTAATCGACGATCATCGGCATCGAGGATATCGTCGATCAGCCCCTGCCACGTGGCAGGGGCCAGTGAGGCAGGCTTTCCCACCGCGACAATGCGTCGGTGTGGGAAAGCCTGCCTCAGGGCCGCGAGGGCCGATAGGAGCAGCAGTGTATCACCGAGTGCGCCGGAGCGCCAGAGAAGCATGCGCGGTTGCCAGTTGCCAGTTGCCAGTTGTCAGTTGCCAGTTGTCAGTTGCCAGTTGCCAGTTGTCAGTTGCCAGTTGTCAGTTGCCAGTTGTCAGTTGCCAGTTGTCAGTAGAACGAGTGTCATCCCAAGGATACCGTGCGGTCATAATCGCGTGTAGGGTGACTCATAACTGGCAACTGGCAACTAACTACTCATTACTGCCTACTTTTGCTATAGTGGGCTAAGGCCATGCGATGCATAGATGCTTGAGCGTCCCCGCGAAAGAGAGAACGTAGATGACCGATCCGATGCGCAGAGCGATCACGGTTGCCGGCGCGGCCGCCGCCTTGATGCTGGCCACGACCGCCGTGGCGTTCCCGGCCAAGACGCCGCCGAACCCACAAGACCAACGGCTCAGCCACCGGCCCGTGGTATTGGAAAACCAGAGCGCCGTCATAGCGCAGGGGCTGACGCCCAGCGATGCGCTGCGGCGAGCTGGTAAGATCGTCAAGTACCGCCTGACCACGGCCCACTACATCCCCGGTGGCTTCCAGCTCGTGATCGTGCGCGCCTTTCCCCTTATCCCCGGCAGTTCGGAACCGCAAGATACGCAGACGTTCTACAATCTGCCGCGCGCCACGCGCCCGAGCAGCCATACCCGTGTGGTCATCCAGCCGCCATCCTTCGACATCGATCACCAGTATGCCCAGCCCTACGTCTACGACGGCGCCTATTTTACGATCAAGACGGCCAGACTGAGCAACCGCCGCACCGTGACCACCGCCGAGCAGCGCTATCGTACCCAACGCGGGGCCGTCGACCTCCTCTACGTGTATTGGTATGACCGTACCTCACGCCTCGCCACCGAGGTGACGGCCGACCTGCAATCCAGCCGCCTCACCCGCGACCAACTGCTGCGCGTCGCCGGCTCGATTTCCTGACACCGGTCCCTGGACACCCGACTCCGGCATCGCGATACGGCCCGGCCGAGAAAAGCGCCACTTCCACAGCGGAAGCGGCGCTTTTCATATTTTCATATCCTCCCTATTCCCCTCTCCCGTTTGCTGGAGTGGAAGGGGGCTGAGCAGGCTCCGGCGACACGGGTGGCGCGGGCGCCACGAGAGACGTGGGCATTGACCGTCGTCGAGACCATCGATCTCCCCAGCGCACGCTGAGCAGTGCGATGAACGCCAGCACGAGCAACAGGTTGCGCAAGGCCAGGACGCCGACCGCGCGTGGGGTAATTAGCCGCACCAGCTCGCCGTAGTGCAAGGGGTAGATCCACTGTGTCAACGGCAGCGCTGCCAGGAACAACACGACGGCGGCGACCGCTCGCCACGAGCGGAGCGGGAGCACGGCGAGGCCGGGCAGCGCCCACAGCAGATACTGCGGCGAGAGCACCTTGCTCAGCAACGTCACCGCCAGCAATAGCGTGGCCGATCCGGCGAGCAACGCCATGTCGGGTCCCATCCGTGCACCAATCGGGCCCGCGCCCCGCGAGGAGACAGACCTGGACGCCGCCTCGCCGGCCAGGGCAAGGCCCGGCGGCGTGGGCACAGCACGCGCGTCGCGCCAGCGCCGCAGCCACCAGTGCGCGTACACGACCACCGTGACGACGATCAGCACCAGCGTGCCCTGCTGCCCGGCAGCGTCGCCCGGACCCAGCACGACCAGCGCGCGCTCACGGCCCACCACCTCCAACGGGAAGCCGCCGATGCGATGCGCCAACAGGGGGATCGTCGCCCAGATCGACTCGACCTGCAAATGCCGATCGAGCTGGAAACGGAGCGTGTTGGCGATGCCCTCCGATCCGGCCAGGAGCAGCGGGCCAAGGAACACCCCGAGCGCCACGACAAAGGCCAGCAGGGGCGTCGCGAGTCGACGGACGCCTCCTTCCCTCCAGGTGTCGAAGAGCAGCGGGGGCAACAAGATCAGCGGATAGGCCTTGGTGGCCACGCCGGCAGCCAGGATAATCGCGGCTGGCGTCATCCAGCGGCGCTGCCAGGCCAGGATAGTCAGGGCCGTCAAGACCGCGGGGGCAAGGTCGAGGCGGTACTCGATCATGGGACCAAGTAAGAGGATGCCCGCCGTATACAGGCCGAGCACGCGCAGCGTCGAGAGCCGCGCCGTTCGCGCAATAGCAAAGAGCGTGGTCACCATGACGCAGTCCAGGATCGTCATCTCGACGAAGTAGGCGGCGCGGTAGGCCAGGAAGCCGGGGGCAAACAGATTGGGCAGCACCATCACCAGCAACGAGCCGGGCGGATACTCCAGCAAGAAATCGCGGTAGGGCACGGCGCCGGACAGGGTGCGGCCGCTGTCGAGAAAGAAAAGGCGCAGCGTGCCACGCAACTCGATGTCTTCGCGCAACGCCGGGAAGACGCCGAGCAACAGGACGACGTGCAACACCAGCACGGCCAGGAGCAGGAGATAGGCTGGTAGGGCGCGCGGGACGCCCGCGGGGAGGCGCACCAGGCCGGTGGAGGCGGCCGGAGCGGGCGCCGGTGGAGCGCCGGTGCGCCGCGCGATGCTCCTGGTGGCCATCAGCGCCTAGCAGTTGACATTATAGGTCTTGAGCACGGAGAGATCTCCGTTGGCCGCGTCGAGCAAGGCGCGTCCCTGGCGCATCCACCGGCGCGCCACAAAGGCGATGTCGGCGGCGGCGCGCGTACCGCCGTTCGCTGTCGCCACGTAGGCTTCGGTGAGCAGAGATACCGCGGTGTCGAACTGGGCCACGGCCGCGTTGACGTCCCGGACGAACGGCGCGCCTTCCGGTGGGCGCGCCGTGGTGTTCATCTGGTTAAGCTGCTGTTGCACGTTGCTCTGGAACTCGGTCAGGGCAAAGAGCGTGTCCGTGATGTCCTGATTGGACGAAATAGACGGCCGTGCGCCTTGCAGCGCATCGACGCGCCCCGAGAGCGTCGACACCGCGCCCTGCATGTGCGAGACGACGCCCCAGCTGTGGTTCTGGTACTGCTGGAGCAGACACGGATCACTATCCAGGTTGCCGTTGGCGCTGCCCGAGCCCAGGCCCGGTACCGTACAGGCTACGGGAAGGAGCAGCGCGAGCAGCAACGCCGCGACGAGCGCGAGGCGCGAACGGGTGATGTGGGGGTACGTCTTAAACATATCTATCAGGGTATCATACGCCGCGCCGTGACCGTCAGGTGATACCCGTAACGGGGCATGGGCACGGTGTCCTCCAGGATATAGAGGCCGTAGTAGACGTACGCGAGTGCCACGTAGAGGGGCGCCAGACGCAACAGACGCTTGCACAGCAGCAGGATGGCCAGGTGCGCGAACTCGGCCAGGCCCAACCCGCTGCCGTGCGCCTGCTCGATGGTGAAGGAACCGCCGAGCAGCCACGCGAGCGCGCCACGACTGTAGTGGCGGTGGTAGCTGGCCCAAGTGACGGGCGCGCCGGGCAGGCCCAGCCCATCCTCGCCGGTCAGCCAGGCGTAGACGTTGAGCGAGTCCCACCAGCGCAGCAGCCCACCGTGCGGCACGCTGAGCACGAGCAGTCCGCCGGGACGCAGCACGCGCGCGATCTCCGCCACCACGCGGCGCTCGTCGTCGACGTGCTCAAGCACGTCGAGCAGCACCACGGCGTCGAAGGAGGCGTCCGGGTAGGGCAGATGCTCGGCCGCGCCGACGGCGAACCTGGCGCGGGGCACGGCGCGGCGCGCGCGGCGAATATAGTCGGGCGACGCGTCGAGCCCATACGTCTCGTAGTGGCGGGCGATCTTGGCCGTACCATAGCCGAAGGCGCAGCCCAGGTCGAGCACGCGCCCTCCCTCGGGGACCTCGCGGCGCAGTATCCGTAGCGCCCGTTCCCAGCGTGCCATGGCGCTCCTTGGTAGGCAGTTGGCAGTTGGCAGTTGGCAGTTGGCAGTTGATGGACCGACTGGGAGCGCCAGCGGCTCGCCCGCTACCGCCGCGACCGCATAGGTCGGCGTCCCCAACCATCATGGAGGCCAAGCTATGCGGGCGGGCCGCCCGCGCTCCCAGTATAACGCCGCGTCACTCGCCGGCCGTACTCACCTGTACTCACCTGTACTCACCTGTACTCACCGGCCGTGTGTCGCCAATGGCAGACAGCGCCGTGACGCGCGACGCCCTATACTGAGCGTATGCTTATTGTACAGCCGGAAAGGCAGTGCGTGCGATGGATCGGGACGACCGCGATGACCGCGATACCCTGGACATGACGGTGGACGAGCAAGACGACACGGACGCCGACCGCTACCGCCGTCGCCGGCTGCGCCTGGGCGCGCTGCTCTTCCGGCTGCGCTACTTCATGCAGGACCCCGCCGACATCGCCGCCAACATCTATCGCCACGGTCCCCAGACCTACGCCCAGCTGACCGGCGACGAGGTGCGCCTGGTCGACGGCGACCAGGTCGAGACGTTGACCCTCGACGCGGCCATCGCGTGGTGCAAAGCTGCCCTGACGAAGGCAGAGTAGAGGATGTACACTGGGGTACCGGCGCGACGGCGGCGGATCGCGCATGCGATGGGGCAATGCCTGCACCTGGTCGGCGCGACACACCGGTGTGTTTCGAGTACGTTGGAGCGGCGTCTCCCCCTCTCCCGCGCACAGGGAGAGGGGGAGGGTCCCGCTTGCGGGAGGGGTGGGTGAGGGACCCCTACCCGATGGGGAGGAGGCGGTATGGCGATTGAAACGGCAACGCCGACGACACGAGAACGGCTGATCGGGCGGCTGCGGGCCGTGGTGGGTCCGCAAGGCATCGTCGTGGAGCCGGCGCAACTGCGCACCTACGAGTGCGACGGCCTGACCGGGCTGCGCGTGGTCCCGAGCATAGTGGTGCTGCCCGACGACGCGGCGCAGGTACAGGGCGTGGTGCGCGTCTGCCACGACGAGGGCGTCCCCTTCGTCGCGCGCGGTTCGGGCACCGGCCTCTCTGGCGGGGCGCTGCCGGTGGCGGAAGGCGTGCTGATCGTACTCTCGCGCATGCGCCGCATCCGCGAGACCGACCTGCCCAACGCCCGCGTGGTCGTCGAGCCGGGAGTGATCAACCTATGGGTGACGGAAGCCGTCGCGCCCGACGGCTACTACTACGCCCCCGACCCCTCCAGCGGCCTGGTCTGCTCCATCGGCGGCAACGTGGCCGAGAACTCGGGCGGCGCGCACTGCCTCAAATACGGCTTCACCACCAACCACGTCACCGGCCTGGAGGTCGTCCTGCCGACGGGCGAGACGGTCCACCTGGGCGGCAAAGCCCCCGACCCGCCCGGCTACGACATCGTCGGCGCCTTTGTGGGGTCCGAGGGTACCCTGGGCATCGCCACCGCCGTGACCTTGCGCGTGGTCCGCCAGCCCGAGACCGTGCAAACACTGCTGGCGGCGTTCGCCAGCACCGACGAGGCGGGCGGCGCCGTCTCGGCCATCATCGCGGGCGGCATCCTGCCGGCGGCCGTGGAGATGATGGACGCCCTATCCATCGAGGCGGCCGAGGCGGCGGTCCACGCCGGCTATCCGACCGCGGCCGGCGCGGCGCTGATCGTTGAGCTGGACGGCCCCGCCGCCGAGGTAGCGCACCAGTTCGAGCAAGTGGTGCGGCTGTGCCGGGACAACGGCGCGACCGAGATCCGCATTGCCGACGACGCCGACGAGCGCATGCTGATCTGGAAGGGACGCAAGGCGGCTTTCGCGGCGATGGGCCGCATCAGCCCCGACTACTACGTGCAGGACGGCGTGATCCCGCGCACGGCGCTGCCACGGGTGCTGCGCCAGATAGCAGAGCTGAGCGCGCGGCGCGGCCTGCGCGTGGCCAACGTCTTCCACGCCGGCGACGGCAACCTGCACCCGATGGTGCTCTACGATGGCGGGGTGGAGGGCGAGGCCGAGCGCGCCGAGGAGTTGGCCGGCGAGATCCTGCTGACCTGCCTGGAGCACGGCGGTTCCATCACCGGCGAGCACGGCGTTGGCGCGGACAAGAAGAAGTATATGTCGGCCATGTTCACTGAAGACGACCTGGCCACGATGGGGCGGCTGCGCTGCGCCTTCGACCCCGCCGGCCTGTCCAACCCCGGCAAGGTGTTCCCCACGCCGCGCCTGTGCGGCGAGGTCCCCGGCCCGCATCGCACGCATCCCCTTGAGCGGGCCGGACTGGCGGAGCGCCTGTGATGACGTCCCACGCTACCGATACTACATCCCACGCCGCCGTTGGGCTAGCGGTCACGCTGGACGACCTGCAACGGATCGTCGGCGGTGAGCACGCGCGTGACGCGACGGCGGCCGATGCCATCGACGGCGTGCCGCCGCGCTTCGTGGCCGCGCCCGGCGACATCCAGCAGGTGAGTACCCTGCTGCGCCTGGCGTCCCGGGCGGGTCTCGCCGTGGCCCCGCGCGGCGGCGGGACCGCGCTCGGCCTGGGCAACCCGCCGGCCCGGCTCGACCTCATCCTGGACACACGCCGGCTGGACCGCATTCTCGAGCATGCCGCCGGCGACCTGGTGGTGCGCGTCGAGGCCGGCGCGACCCTGACCGCTATCCAACGGGCCGTGGCCGTGGCCGGCCAAACCCTGGCGCTCGACCCGCCGGAAGCGGCGCGGGGCGCGACGGCCGGCGGCATCATCGCGGCCGACCTCTCGGGACCGCGCCGGCTGCGCTACGGGACCGTGCGCGACCTGTTGATCGGCATCACGGTCGTGCTCGCCGATGGGACCGTGGCCACATCGGGCGGCAAGGTGGTCAAGAACGTGGCCGGCTACGACCTGGGCAAGCTGTTTGCGCGCTCGCTGGGCACGCTCGGCGTGGTCGTCGAGGCCATCTTCCGGCTGCATCCGCTGCCCGTGGCGGCCGGCGGCGTCGTGGTCGACCTGGAGCGGCCGGCGGCGGCCGGCGCGGCGGTGCAAGACATCCTGCGTTCCCCGCTGGTACCCAGCGCCCTGGAACTACAGTGGAGCGAGGGCCGAGGCCGCCTGGCCGCGCTCTTCGAGGGCGTGGCGCCGGGAGTCGAGGCGCAGTCCGAGCGCGCGGTCGCGCTGCTCTCCCCGCACGGCGAGGGCGGCGCGGCGCGCGTCGTCGCCGACGGGGAGGCGGCCGACCTGTGGGCGGCGCTGGCGGAGCGGCCCTGGTACATGGAGCCAGCAGAGCGCGGGACGACGGGACACGATGAGATTTTGGGGCTCAAGCTCACCTACCCCCTCGCCGAGTTGCCGCGTATCCTCGACGATGTGACCGGCCTCGCGACGCGGCATGGCCTGGCGCCGCGCCTATCCGCCCACGCCGGCACGGGAGTAGCCTATGTCTCGCTCACCGGCGCGCCCAAAGGTGATGATGTTGAGACGCACGCGGCCGTGGTGACGGCACTGCGCAAGCAGGCAGTGGCGCTGGGCGGCAGCCTGGTCATCGTGCGGGGCGGAGTCGCGCTCAAGCGGACCGTCGATGTCTGGGGCGCGGTTGGCGATGCCCAGCCACTGATGACCCGGATCAAGGACCGGTTCGACCCAGGAGGCCTATTGAATCCGGGGCGGTTCGTAGGAGGTCTGTAAGATGGAGCCAGAGCAACCCTCACCAGGGCAACCCTCACCCCCAACCCGTGACGACTGGCCCCTTGACCCTAACCGCGGGTCAACGGTCCAGCGTGCTCTCCCGACCGCGGGAGAGGGGGGCAAGCGGCAGCCCTCACCCCCGACCGCGGGAGAGGGGGGTAGCGGCGGTACGTCGCCAGGGGTAGGACCGGAGCCGGCGCAGGTCGGAGCCATTGCCGCCGCGGGCGGGGCAGCGCGGCCGCGGGATCTGGCGCAGGGCGTCGGCGTGGCCGGGGCGGCGGCGGCCGAAGCGACGGTGGGCGCCGGGCGCGGGTTCCACGAGAGCGGAAGCAGGGTAGCGCCGGCCTTCGACGAGCGCCACCCGCCCGCGGCCGAGCTTATCGCCGACTGCGTGCACTGCGGGTTCTGCCTGCCCAGCTGCCCCACCTACGTGCTCTTCGGCGAGGAGATGGACTCGCCGCGCGGACGCATCTACCTGATGAAAGAAGGGTTGGAGGGCATGGCGCTGGATGACACCATGACACGCCACTTCGACCTGTGCCTGGGCTGCATGGCCTGCATGACGGCCTGCCCCTCCGGAGTGCAGTATGACAAGCTGATCGAGGCCACGCGCCAGCAGGTGGAGCGCCGCTACGCGCGCCCGCTGCCCGACCGCCTGTTCCGCGGCCTCATCTTCGCCCTCTTCCCCTATCCGACGCGCCTGCGCCCGCTGCTGGCGCCGCTACGGCTCTACCAGGGGCTGCGCCTGCGCCCACTGCTGGCGCGCGTGGGACTGCTGCGCCGGCTGCCGGCGCGCCTGCAAGCCATGGAGTCGCTGATGCCGGACCTGCCCGACAGGACCACACGCGCCGCCGTGCCGTCGCGCACGGCGCCGGTGGGCGACAAACGGGCGCGGGTCGGCATCCTGCTGGGCTGCGTGCAGCGCGTCTTCTTCCCCGGCGTCAACGCGGCTACGGCGCGCGTGCTGGCCGCGGAGGGCTGCGAAGTCATCGCGCCGCCGGGGCAGGGCTGCTGCGGCGCGCTCTCGCTGCACGCCGGACGCGAGGCCGAAGCGCAGTCGTTCGCGCGCCGCGCCATCGACACCTTCGAGCGGTTGCGCCTGGACAATGTGGTGGTCAACGCGGCGGGCTGCGGCTCGGCCATGAAGGAGTACGGCCATCTGTTGCGCGACGACCCCGCCTACGCCGAGCGGGCGCGGCGCTTCTCGGCGGGCGTGCGCGATGTCTCGGAGTTCGTGCAGGGGCTCGGACCGGTCGCGCCGCGCCACCCGCTGGCGCTGACCGCGGTCTACCATGACGCCTGCCACCTGGCCCACGCGCAGGGCGTGCGCAAGCCGCCGCGCCAGCAACTGACGGCAATCCCCGAGCTACGCCTGAAAGAGGTGGCGCGCGAGGCCAACCTGTGCTGCGGGTCGGCCGGCATTTACAACATGGTCGAGCCCGGCCCGGCCAGCGAGCTGGGCGAGCGCAAGGCCCGCAACGTGCTGGCCGCGGGCGCGCAACTGCTCGTCACCGCCAATCCCGGCTGCCTGCTGCAGATCAGGGCCGCCCTGGAGCGCCTGGGCCAGCCGCTGCCCATGGCCCATCCCATCGAGGTCGTCGACGCCTCCATCCGCGGCCTCCCGGCCGAGTCGCTGCTCTCGTAGCTAACGGTACCCTCTGGGACCGCCGGCTTCCAGCCGGCACGCCGTTGCTAGGGACGGAATTGGCTCTCCCGATTACCCGGCTGGCTGATAGTGGCAAGGAAGAGGAAGGGGCTGGTGTCCCCAACATGGCAGGCGAGTCAGCGCATGCCGGCTGGAAGCCGGCGGTCCCAGAGAGTACGACGGCGAATAACGGATATCGATACCCTCGAACGTGGTGGCCGATGAATGTATGCCGACTGGAAGCCAACAGTCCGGGAAGGTGCGTTATCCTCATGATAATGAACCACGATGACGCGCTACGACGAATCCTGACCGAAGCGTTGGCGGCGGCCGATCCGCGCGCGGCAGTGCGGCGGGCGTTGTCGCTGCGCGACGGACAGGTGTGCGTGGGCGGCCGCGCGATAGAGGCGCGGCGCGTCGTCGTGTTGGCGGTTGGGAAAGCCGCGGCGGGGATGGCCGCGGCAGCGGTCGAGATCATGGGCGAACGCGTCGACGGCGGCCTCGTCGTCACCAAGCGGGGCTACGACGAGGATGTCCCCACGCTGCGCACGCTGATCGCCGGCCATCCCGAGCCCGACGAGGGCAGCCGGGCCGCGGCGATCGCGGTCGACGCACTGGCGACGAGTCTGGGCGAGGGGGATCTGCTGCTGGCGCTGGTCTCCGGGGGGGCCTCGGCCTTGCTCGCCGACGTAGCCGGGGACATCACCCTCGACGATCTGAAAGCGTTGAGCCGGGACCTCTTGCGTAGCGGGGCGTCCATCGGCGATATCAATGCCGTGCGCAAGCACCTCTCCACCCTGAAGGGAGGCGGACTGGTGCGGCGCGCCTCTCCCGCCCGCGTCGCGGCCCTGCTGCTCTCAGACGTGGTGGGCGACGATCCCGCCACCATCGGCAGCGGCCTCACCGCGCCCGATCCCACCACCCTGGCCGACGCCCTGGCGGTGCTGCGGCGCCACGACCTCGCCGCGCCGCCGCGCATCATCGACCACCTGGCCGTCGCGCCCGAGACGCCCAAGCCTGACGATCCGCTGTTCAACGACGCGATCAGCCTCGTGGTGGGAAGCGGCCATCTGTCCGCCGAGGCGGCGGCCGTAGCAGCGCGCGAGCAAGGCTACACGCCCCTGATCCTCTCCACCTCGATGACCGGCACGGCGGCGGAGCTGGGGCGCATGCACGCGGCCATCGTGCGCGAGGTGCTGGCGTCGGGGCAGCCTGCGCCGACTCCGTGCGCGCTGATCTCCGGCGGCGAAGCCACCGTCGTCGTGCGCGGAGCGGGCTTGGGCGGACCCAACCAGGAATTCGCCCTGGCCATGGCGCTGGAGCTGCAGGGCGTCGCCAACTGGGCCGCGCTCGCCGCCGACAGCGACGGGACCGACGGCCCCACCGACGCGGCCGGCGGCGCCGTCGACGGCGCCACGGCCGGCCGTATCCGCGCCCAGGGCCTCGACCCGGACGCGGCCCTCGCGCACAACGAGTCCTACCTGGCCCTGGACGCTGTCGACGCGCTGCTCCGCACGGGTCCTACGGGCACTAACGTCAACGACATACGGGTTGTGCTGATTGACGGACAGCCCTGATATAGGGAACGGGGGACAACCCTCACTCTCTGCCCCCGGCCCCTCTCCTGATCGGGACAGAGGGGAGCAACAACAATCGTGTACGATCTACTGGCCAGGGGAGAGGGAGAAGCGGCAATCATGCGCGAATCCTACTTGGCATTTTCGGAGCACTAGACAGCACGGGCCTGTAGATGCTATAATCCCTTTTGTCGCGCGGGTGTAACTCAGTTGGCAGAGTGCTTGCTTCCCAAGCAAGATGTCGTCGGTTCGAACCCGATCACCCGCTCTCAGGTTTACGAAGGGATCGAAGCAAGCAGCTTCGATCCCTTCTCTTTTTGCCTCGATTTGTTAAAGTGCGGCCTCAATACCAACTGAGGCGGTCGGGTCGATTCCCGTAGTATTCCCGTAATCCCGCACTATCCCGTTGTTGTGACCTCAAAAGCGGCGCCGAGGCGGTCGGCGGCGTCGGCGTGCTGGCCCTTATGGGTGTGGGCGTAGAGGTCCATGGTGGTCGAGGTCTTGGTGTGGCCCAGGCGTTCCGCCACGACGGTGAGGGGCACGCCCATGTTGACGAGCGTGGTGGCGCTGGTGTGCCGCAGGCCGTGCAGGGTGAGCCGGGGCAGGCCGGAGACCGTGACCCAGTGCTCGAAGTCGCGCATCAGGTTGCCAGGGTAGATGGCCGTCCCTGCCTGGGTGTGAAACACGTAATCGGACCCGTCCAGCATGGGCACGGGGCGGATGGTCTTATGCTCTCGTAGGAGAGCGACCAGGCCCGCGTTGAGGGTGATGGCGCGGTTGCCGGCCTTGGTCTTGGCCGTGGGGTTGATTTGGCGCTTGCCATCGACCAGGGCCAGCGTCTGGCTCACGGTGAGGGTCGCGGTGTCGAGGTCCACGTCGCACCAGCGCAGGCCCAGCGCCTCGCCGCGGCGCATGCCTGTATAGAGCAGGGTGGCGTAGATCGGGCCGTAGCCGCTGCCAGCGGCCACGTGGAGGAAGCGCCGCACCTGATCGGCCGTCCAGGCCGTCATCGCCTTGCGCTCGCTCCGGGGGGCTGTCACGGCGTCCAGCGGGTTACGGCCGACGAGGCCCTGCTTGACGCCGAACTTAAAGGCCTGGGACAGCCTCATGTGGCACTGCTGGAGGGTGCGCGCGCCGCAGCCGTCCTTGCGCTTCTGGGTGTACCACCGCTGCACCTGTTCGGGCTTGAGGTCCTGCGCGGGGACCGCGGCCAGCGGGCTCTCCACGATGTGCTTGAGCGTGTAACCGTAGTTTTCACGGGTCACGGCCGTCACGTTGGCGGCGACGTAGTGCTCGAGCCAGTAGGTGAGGAGGTCGCCGACCGTCTGCTTGGTGCGCGGGACGGCCACGCCCTGCTCGATCTCGGCGACGCGCGCGTGAAGCCACACCTGGGCCTCGCGCTTGGTGTCGAAGCTGCGGCCCTCCTCTTTGGGCCGCGCGCTGCCCGCGTAGGCGCCGACGACCACGCGGGCTTCGTAGAAGGCCTTGCCGGTCGTCTTGCGCGTGCGACGGGTGATGCTGCCGCGTGCCATGCTCTCCTCCTCCTTCCTTGTGTCACTGTTGAGTGTACGCCACGGGCAACGTAGCGGAGTGCGTTGCCCTTATCCTGCCTCATGGGCGCTTAGCGCCTGGAGGGGGGCGTCAAGCGCCCCTGTCGTCTACGCGGCGGTTATCCTTAGCCAGGCGCGCCTTGACCGCCTGCAGCGCCGCGTACTCGGCCGGCATAGGCCCCTTGCCGTCGAACTCGCTCTCGCACTCGCGGCAGACGTAAATCTCGCCCACGCAGCCCTCCAATCCCGAGGGGCGCCATTCCTGGCATTGGGCGCACCAACGCGTCTGGTTGAACTCACCGTGGGGCATGAAGCGGCCGCCGCGCGCGTCGTAGCGGGTCTGGCACGCGGGGCAATCGAGGAAGCCGCCGTGCGTGTCGCGCACGATCGTGTATCTGTTGCTCAGCCTTCTTTCAGGGAAGGGCGCGCCACAGCGCAGGCAGGCGAGGTCGTCCAGATCGACGAAGTTGGAGCTGACCTCCAGGGTCACGCGCGCCCCCGCGGTGAGCGTGAGGGCGGCCGCGACCTGGCGGTCGAAAAGCTGCAGCGGGTCGCGGGCGTCCAGCGGCGCGGGCAGGGTCTCCCCTATGGCGGCGGCGGGCGCCGTGGCGGTCGGGGAGGTCGAGGTCGAGGTGGTGGTGTCCGTGGTCATGCTGAATGTCTCCAAAAACGTGTTGTTGGTCCTCGTGTAATAGTGTCTATGCGCGTGGGGTAGCCTGTCCTTGGCCAGGGCCAGGGCCAGGGCCAGGGCCAGGGCCAGGGCCAGGGCCAGGGCCGTCGTCGGGGAGGACGTCGCCCTCGTCGAAGCGCCGGGCGACGACGTGCAGCATGCCCCGCACGCGGGCGATCTGCGCCATGAGCGCGTGGTAGGGAGGCCCCTCGACGGGGTATCCCCTGTTGGCCTGCTCCAGCGCCGCGTCGCAGCAGGCCAGGACGGCCATGGCCTCGCGCAGGCCGTCCCACCTCACGGCGATGCGGTCGCCGCAGTGGGACCACGCGGCCAGGTCCGGGATCGGCACGGGGATCGTCAGAATCTCGGGCGCGTCCGTCGGTGTCATCTCTCGTTACTCCTCGCGCGTCAGCGTGTCGTCGGCCGGCGCGCTCGTCTCGTGCTGCTGTTGCCGCCGCGCCTTCAATCGCGCGCGGCGCGCCTTGCGCGCGGGGTCCGGCTCATAGCCCGGCTCCCGGCGCTTGTCCCAGCCCTGCCGGCCGGCGTGCGCGCGCCGGTACTCTTCCAGGGCCTCGGGGGTGATGAACCACACGCGGCTTAGCTTGACCGCTTGAAGCGTCCCGTTCTTAATGGCGTTCTGAACCGTTCCCAGTGAGAGGTGTAGGGCCTCTGCCGCCTCACTGGTGGTCATCCATCCTTCGTTCGTGGGCATGCTGTCGTATCCCTCCACGATGGATGGTAACAGCGCCGACGGTGATGGGGGGCGGCGGCCTGGCTTTGTGTCCCACATGATGCCTTCTTCTCTTGAGCAAAGGAGCGGGCCATGATCGCGGTGAGGCCCGCTCCAGGGGTGGACTAGCAGTCGGATGCGATGTCCTCGGTCCACGCCTCGCTGTAGCCGTTGGTGTACGCGCACAGACGCTGGAGGGCATCGTCCAACACGTCGAGGATATCCTGGAAACAGGGGTCGCCGGACACATCGACTGCGGTCAGGCCGATAGGGTCGCCAGGTCGAAAGGTGAGGGTCACGGTGATGTCAGGCGTGACGACGGTCGGTATAATGGGGGTGGCCGTGGGGATGGTTAGCGGTTGCAACTCTTTCTCTCCTCATGGCTTGGGCCGGCGAGGTGTTCCAGACCTCGCCGGCCATTCTTGTCTTTAGGCGAAGCACTCTTGCAGGGCTGCCATGCCAGCGGGGCGCCGCCGCCGCCCGTGCTTGCCGTTGATGCTGCTCAACCCACGCCGTGAGCTGGACGTCGAGCGTCGCGGCCAGCGTGCGATGCCAGCACGTGTGATAGCCGCGCTTGCCGGCCGGGCAACTGCACGTGTTGCGGAGCGCATCCACCTGATGGCCGACGCCGCGCGTCGTCTTGCTCTCAATCAGGTAGCGGTGGTTGCCGAGGGGGCGCACGCGGGGCTTGAACACGGGGCTTGCGGGTGTGGGTCGTGTCGAGGTTTGCAACTCTTTCTCTCCTTAGTCCGGGCCCCGGTTCCAGCGGGGCCGCGACGGGCATGGTGGGCGTCGAACGCGCCTCACCCTCTAATCATATACTGTCAAATCATATGTGTCAAGTGACGATGGGAGGAGGGGGCGGCCGGCGTCGCCCTTCAGGGACGCGGACGCGCTGCCGATAGAGAGAGTACGGCGATGGCCGATGTCAAGGGCTGTGCGCCGGTCGCCTCGGCGCCTCGACGACCGGGCATGGGAAGGTGAGTGTGCCTCACGTCCGGTCGTCCGCGCGACGGCGCGACGACGCGCCGTCCCACAGAGCCTGAGACAATGGCGTCTCGGGCTCTCCGCTTTGTCGCCCCTGACTGAGCGCCACGCGACGATGCATCCCACCCCGCTCACGCTCACGCTCCGTCCATGAGCCGCTCCAGCCCCCACTCCATGCCGTCCCAGGATGAACTATCGTCATGACACGGCGCATCTGACGGCGTACAGTGGACAACAGTGGACAAGAGAATGTCATCTCCTCCCGCTCGTGGGACTAGGTGAGCCTCCTAGACCACACGTGTCTCTTTTATGCGGCCGCTGTGCGGCCGCGCACTCGGTATAGCGGAGGTGGATGTCATGACCCGTGGACGCTTCTATTCAATCGCCATGCCTCTCCTGGGAGTCCTCTACGCGATGGCCATCGTGATCACACACAATGGAACAGTGACGGTGATCGGAGCGATGCTGTTCGCCGTCGTGGCCATCGTCGGGACAGCCTTTCGCGGCGGCCGCTCCCCCACGCGGGGTCTCAACAGGTAAGCCAGGATACGCCCCGCTACCAAGCGTCGTGTCCGTCAAGGTGAGGGCCGACACGCCCCGTGCCGTCTGCCCCCGTCCGGCTTGTCGCGTCGCGTCACTCCCCCGTCGGTCTCCGACGCGCGCCCCACCGCGCCTCGTCGCTCTGCGGCTGCTGGCCGGACAGCGACGGGCGGACAGGCCCATTCCGGCAGCTATTGACCGCGTCTCTGGCCGCGACGGCCCGGTCGTACGCGCTCCCGGCCCATGGTTGCCGTGGGTGAGCTGACCAGGCTATCCTTGACCCGCCCAGCGCCATATCGAGTTGTACGGCCAGGCCCAATGCCGTCACGAGGTCGTCATGAGCGCCCGTCGAAAAGGCCCCGTAATGGTCGTTCGCATCCTCGGTGACGCGGATCTCGTAGTCAAGCAGTTCCTTGGCCAGCACCTCGGACTCGGCCGTTTTGGGGAGCAGGATGCGCCCGGTCTGAAGCAAGGCTTGCACCCGGCTGACCAGCCAGGCTTTGCCCAAACTGATCGTCTTATCCTCCTTCTCGACGCGCCGATCTCCGTAGGTGAAGTACACGGCACGAAGCGGCGCTCCTATGGCGCCCGCCCCGCTCCCGGCGAGCAAATCGACAACGGGTTGGCCCACGCCCGTGGCGTCCACGTACACGCGGTGGACGTACACGCGCTGTTGATGCGTCCCCCGGACGATCTCTCGCAAGCGCGTCGCGACGGCCGGATAGGGCGTGCCGAGGGGCAGCCGTTCAAGGTGGCGGATGATGTGGTAGGTCTCTGCTCCGCTGTCCTCAACCCGTAACTCCCTCTCCGCCACGGCGACAGCCGTCGGGTCGTGCTTCTGGCCGATGTCGGCCCCAATAGTTACGCCGCCTCTTAAAGCGCCCATGGCTCAATCTCCTCTCGAAATGCGTTGTCCACGTCTTCTCTCCTGAAAGCCTGCGTCTCGGCCTCGCTGAAGACGCAGCCGTATTCTTGCTGGTACCACCACTCGCCGATGGTCCGTTTCTCCTCGGCCAGGAACTCCGCCTTAATGCGCGGGCACAGCGTCGCTGGCACCTCATATCGCTCCCACGGTTCTTGCCCACGCCACGCCTCGTAGAACCACCCGCGCGTGCCGTGTGGCGTCGAGAGGGCAGCCAGGCGTCCTCCACTCACGGCGAGCATGGGTCTGACACTGAGGTACAGTTGATCAATAACCCAGGCCGCCTCGTCGATCACCAGTAGATTGACGCCGCTGTAGCCGCGGATGTTGCCGTCCTTGCTGCCGGGTAAGGAGACGATGCGCGAGCGGTTCTCCAGGGTCAGCGTCAAGGCCGTCTCGCTCTCGGGTGAGACCGGCCGGCCCAGGTCTTTATACACACCGATGCACTTCTTGAAGAGCTCGCCCGACTGCCGGAGGCTCGGGCTGAGAAGCAAGACAAGGCTGCCGGCGGTGTAGAGGGCTGTGTGCAGCGCCAGGATGCTCGTGATCGTCGACTTCCCGCTCTGACGCGCGCAGTTGAGCAGCAGGCGCGGTGCGGCCGACCGCAGGACATCCGCTTGCCAGTCGTCGGGTGTGATGCCCGCCTGCTCGGCGAGGAGCACCGGGTCGAGGGCGCGGGCCAGATCGCTGGCCAGGGCCGTTGTCGCCGGCGCTATCGTTGTCGTTGTGACCATCATGACCATCAGGCCGCCCCGATCGCGGGCGCCACGTCCAGGGATGTCAGGGCGGCCGCCACGGCGAGGCGGGCATCAGCATAGGGCGCGAGGGCCGTCAGCAACGCGGCGCGCACCTGAAGCCACTCAGGGGCCATCAGCACGTTGACCTGCGGCCGCTCGTCGAGCTGGCCCAGCAGCTTGGCCAGCAACTGCACCTGCGCCGTGAGTTGCGCGGCCGCTTTCAGCACCAGGTCGCGCGGGTCGGCGACCTTCGTCTCGGCGCGATCCACCATGAACGCACTGCCCTGTTCGGCCCGAGCCAGCAGGGTAGAGAGGCGCGCCTTGCGGCGGACGGGCTTGCCGTCGCCGCCCGGCTCCGTGTACGTGACCATCACGTCCTCCGAGCGCGGACCGACGTCGTAGCGCGTGGCGTCATCGGGATCGCGCAGGTAGCGGTCGCAGGCGTCGAACAAGAGGTTCACGCGCTGGAAGCACCGTTGCAGTTCCTCCATCACGTCGAGGGCGTGGGCGTCCTCGTGGTCCTGCTGGGCCTGCGCCTGGTCGACGAGCTGCTGCCCATGCATCGCCGAGGCCTCGCCCTGCCGCTGGCGCGCCGTGGACAACAAGGCAGGGATGTGCTCAGCCTTGTGCCGCTGGAGGGAGGCGACGGACGTACCGAATCGTACCGAAATGTTTCGGTACGATTCGCTTGCGACGAGCGCCTTATCGATGGCCTCCCTCTCAGGATGGATGCAGATGGTACAGGGGCGGGGCATCGCCTTACCCGTCCTTCCTCGCGGCGTCCCGGAGCACGTGACGCCCCAGCGGTGTCGCGTCCAGGAGTCTCGTCTGCTGCCCGGGCGCCACCCCCGCCGCCTTCTTCGGCAGCCACGCCAGGGGGGGATCGAAGCCCTTGCGTTGACAGATGGCGAGCACGCTGGCCCGAAGGGCGGGCGTCAGCCAAATGCTGCCCTCCATCCCACCGAGGTTGTCCACGTCCTCCTGGTCCACGAGGGGAAACCGTAGCAGCACCGGGTCCGCGAAGTCCTGCGGCGTCAACGTGGCCAGCACCTCGCGGCTATGACGACTGCGGCCAGTCGTATCGAGCGCGGCAAACTTTTGTGTGCGCGCCTCGGCCGCCCACTGCACCCGCTCAGCAGTGTCCTTGGCAATGAGGGCGGGGGCCGCCCTGAGCAACGCGCTTAATCGTTCGGGATTGGCCCCTGTTTCGTGCCGCAGGTGCTGCAGGTGCTGCAGCGCCTCCTCGCCCTCATTGCCGTTCGGAGGCACGCCATAGAGGGCAAGGCGGTCGAGCGCCGAGGGGAACATCTCCAGCCGGCGCGCCAGGGCGGGAGGGTCTAGCCGCCACTGCCGCGCACAGATCGCGAGCGGATGGGCGAGGAACCGTGGATCTTTCTCCGCCGCAACGGCCAGCAGGTGGAGGCTATGCAGCGCGTCGGCCTGCACGGGCCAGGTCGGCGGGGGTGTGCAGCGCCCCGCACACACTGTCCCGTGGATACGAGGCGCCCCGAAATGATCGGGCGCGAACGAGACCGACAGACTCCCTCCGCAGCGCATGCAGAGGCCCGTGGCCAGCGGCGAGGGGTCCATGTCCAACAGCCCTGTGAGCTCGTGCCCGTCGGCGTGGGCGATGGCCAGGGCCCGTACGATAGCTGGGGCGGCCCGTGGATTGGCGGGTGCGACGGTGGGTGTCGTGGTGGGTGTCATTGATCTGTGCTCCTTAGCGCTGCCCATGCGGGGCTGGCGGCCCATGCGTCGCGTGATTCACTGGTTGACGCGCCGTGTTCACCATCGTCTTTGTCGGATGCAGTGCTCCCACGGGGACGCCGTTTTGATCGAAGATCGTCCCTTTCACCTCGATCACGGTGACGCCGCCAATGGACGATGACACGTCACTGCCGTACTGAGCAGCCGCCGGCCCGCTCCCATTATAGGCGCTGAGGGCCTGTTGCCAGTTATCGTGATGCGCGTGATAGAGGTCGCTCAGCATCGCGGCCTGACCGGGGATCGCCCGCGCGGGATCGAGCGCGGCGCGCTCCGTCGCCGGCACGTCCGTGAAGGGGTTGCCTGTGAGCTTGACGCCCAGATAGTGCGCGGCATTGGCCAGATTGGAGCCTGTCTCGCCCCCTTGTTGGTTCAGAGACATATCGAACTGGGCGATGCCGCGCCCGTTGCCGCCTGCCTGCACCGCGCCCGGATTGAAGCCGCTTTCCATGGCGGAGACGGCCAGGGCCGCTTTGAGCAAGCCGGGCGTGTTGTTTGCCTGAGCGGCGGCCGCGTACATCCCCATCAGAGGACTGCGCACCGTGTCCGTCTCGCTCAGCGCGCCCTTGCGGTAGACGGGGACCGTCGCGCTTCCCGCGTCACCCGTCGGGGTATAATCGGCAGGGCCGCCGCGACCGGGCGATCCGGCCGCGGCAAGCGGGTCGAGGCGGCCGGCCGCGTGTGCGGCGTACCACAGCGGATACTGCCGCCTGATCTGGATGACCTGCTCAGGGCTGGCGTTGCCGGAGAGGAAGGCCTGAGCGAGAGCGGGATTGTCCTTGTGGATCAGCGTGTTCTGTGTGGTGGCGGTCCCGCCGGCGGAGATCGGCGTGGCTATCCCGTTGAAGATGTTCGTGAGGATGTCCTGGCCCGTCGCGGTCAGCCGGTCCACGGCGCTCGTATTGTTCTCGGTGGCCCGCGCCCACTGACCCAGCGATTGATCCTGCGTGGTCAGTGTCGGCCCGACCTGCTGCCCGTACTGCTTTGCCAGCGCCTCGGCCGCGCCGGGTTTGCCGGTCGCCAGTTGCTGGACGAACGCGCGCTGCTGCTGCGCGTTCATGCCGCTGAGGTCGGCCAGGCCACTGGACTGGAGGACGCCCTCCGTCACCTCGACGCCATACTTGCCCCGATCCAGCCTCTTGGCGAGCGTGGCAAGCCGGTCGTAGAGTTGGTCGGGGTGCGCCTGGACGGACTGCAACTGGGCGTCACTGGAAAGCCCCAAGAGACTGGCCTGGGCGATGGCCTGCCCCCCTGTGGCTCCAATCGCACCGCCGAGAACCTGGCCGATATTGGCGTTGGGCGCAACGGCGCTCAGGAGCTTCTGCGCGGCGGTCAGGCCCTCGATGTTGACGCGACTGCCGTTGGCCGTTTTCTGCAATGTGGAGAGGGCATCCACCAGGCGCGTCAGCGATTGGCTGCTGACCGTGGCGCCCTTGTCGAGTTGCTGATAGGTGGTATTAACCTCCTGCCCGGTCATCCCTCCCTGCGTCATCAGGCCGCCCGTCAATTGCGTGGCGGCCGCGGGGTCTGAGCTGCCGAGCAACCTGGTCAGGGCGAACGTGTTGGCCGCCGCACTGGTTAGATCCTGCCCCCGCACACCGGCCCGCGCGAGGGCGGTCGCGGCGGTGACTCCATGCCCTTGTGGATCGGTGAAATTAAACGCCGCCGCCTGGTCGGTCGCGCCCAGCACCCCTTCACGGGAGGCAACCGACTGGAAGGGGCTACCGGGCTCGGCGGCTGCCAACCCCTGTGCTTGCTGATTGAATGTGGCCTGCTGACTGTTCACGGCGAGGGCCGCCGCGCCCAGCGCCGCGAGACCGACGCCAACGGGCCCCAACGCCTCGGCCCCCGCGCGGATCAAGCCGCCGCTGCCCAGGCCGCCGAGTCCGGCGGCGTTCGCGACCTTGGCCAGGCCGACCTGCACGCCGCGGGTGATCAGGGTCCCCCCACTGCCGGCGCCACCCATTCCGCTTTGACGCAGCGCATTGACGAACTGCGTCCCGGCCGCCTGCCCGAACGACTGCGCCGGACTGCCCGACTGTTGCTGGTTGACGGCGGCATTAGCTCCCGTGGGTGCTGTCGTCTGCCCCTGAGCCGTCGCGCCCGCGGCCGTGGCCGGCTGCCGTTGCTTGGACGCGGGCTGCTGCTGTGTGG
>JAABUQ010001852.1_pt1 | contig 43777 bp, 41 predicted proteins | sample 5560001 | NCBI WGS metagenome assembly JAABUQ01 (sample SAMN10711888, study PRJNA513371) | rock metagenome | isolation source: Antarctica rocks | place: Antarctica: Victoria Land, Finger Mt nord | collected 2015-12-18 | reverse complement strand
CGGCCTCGGGCGAGCCGCCGCCGACCAGGGTGACGACTTCCAGGGCGTCCCCCTGGGCGATCGCCTCGGCGGCGTGCCGGGCGCGCGGGACGAGGTCGCGGTTCCGCTCGACGGCGACGTGCTCGGGCTTGAGCCCGAGGTGCCGGAGCAGGTCGGCCACGGTCAAGGGGGCGGGCACGTCCCTCGGTTCGCCATTCAACGTGATCGTCACGAGAAGTCTCGTCGGTTCCGGTGCGTCTTTGGTGGGCAGGTCGATTGGATCTTCGTCGGCCGAGGGGGGGGGTGTGGGACGTCGGGCACCGACTCGAACCCCCACGCCGTCCTGTACATCCTACCAACTTCGATCCCGATGCCAAAACCGGGGCGTGCCCTCGCCCCCGGGAATTCCGACCGGGGCAAGCAGGTCGTGTGTTAGCCGGGTCCCCGGAGAACGAAGTTAACTATCGGAGAGGAGAGCGGATCGGGGAGGTCCCGGGCCGCCCGGAGTTCCCAAGGAGTGTGCCCGTGACTGGGCTGGGCCAGCCGCCATGAAACCGACCGCAACGGACCCGGATCTCGCCTCGGAGTTCCTCAAGCCCATCGGGGGGCCCGGGTCCCGCCGGCTCCGCCTGGCCCTGGTGGAGAACGACTGGCAGACGCATTGCGTGCTCCGGAAGATCTTCACCACGCTGGGCTGGGAGGTCGAGTCGGCCATGACGGTCGCCGGCGGGATCGCCCTGCTGGACGGCAACCTCGACGCCCTGATCCTCGACCCGTCGCTGCCCGACGGCGACGGGCTCGACGTCCTCCGGTGGGTCCGCCTCAGGCGGCTCAAGGCCCGGGTCGTCGTCGTGACCGAGGGGGACGACCCGGCTCGGGTCGCGGCGATCCGCCAGTTCCGCCCCGACGCCCTGGTCCGCAAGCCGGTCGAGCTCGACGCCGTCATCCGGGCCCTCGGGACCGACCGGACGGGCTGAACCGGGCGGTCAGGTCCCTTCCAACCCCCGGAGGTTCCGCGAGATCTGGAAATGGCAGAGCGCCACGGCGCAGGCGTCGGCGACGTCGTGGGGCTCGGGCAGGCGGTCGAGCCCGAGCTCGACCCGGATGGCGTGCTGCATCTGCTCCTTGGGGGCCTTGCCGCTGCCGGTCAGGGTCTTCTTGATCCGGCTCGCCGCATAGCCCGAGACCGGCACCCCCCGCTCGGCGGCGGCCAGCATGATCACCCCCCGGGCGTGCGACATCAGGATCGACGTCCTCGGGTGCGCGGGGCGGCTGTGGACCTGCTCCAGGGCCAGGGCCGACGGGGGGAAGGCGTCGAGGATCTCCAGGATGCCCTGATGGATCACCAGGAGCCGCCCTTCGAGCGTCTTGCTGGCGACCCCTCGGGCCCGGATCACCCCGGCCTCGACCACGTAAGGCCCCCGGGCCGTCGGCTCGACCACCGCATAACCGGTCACCCCCAGGCCGGGGTCGATCCCGACCACCCGACGCGGGGCGGGGTCGGGCTCGCCGAAGGTCCGGGGTTCGCGTGCCGTCGTCGCCATCGAGGGCCCTCCTTGGACCGTTGCGGGGTGGGAAAACCGATCGGCCGGGATCGGAGTTGCCTCGCGACCTGGGGATCTCCCAAGTTCAGGCATGGTAGGCCACTCCGAGGAGCGGCTGTGGGCCACCGAGGTATCAGGATCGGCCGGATTCACAGCAACTTGACGAATCCTTCCTGGCAGAAATGATCGTCGTTCGTCAGGACCTCGAAGATCCCCTCGCGCCGCATTGTCGCCATCGATATGCAGTCCGTCAGGCTGTATCCTTTATCAGAGCGGGCTTCGTAGAGGGCCAGGCCGGCAAGGAACGTCTGCCGGGACTGGGGCATAACGGTGGCGGAAGAGCCGTCCAACAGGTCGCGGGCCAGGGCGGCGGATTCTCGGCGAAAGAAGAGGCCAGCCCCGCTGAAGGTGTTCAACACTTCGGTGAGCACCTCATCGGTCGTGACCAGTCGGCAATCGATCAGGAGGCGGCCGGCGCTCACGGCGGCCTGGTGCCACTGGTCGCGGCGGTGGATGATGGCGATCCAGTAGAGGGTGTCGACGAAGATTCGCCTCATCCCTCGGGTCGCTCCGGGCTGCCGTAAAGGTAATGGTCGTGCCGCTCGGCGAGGTCGGTGGGCAATTTCTCCCACTCGGCATCGGGGATGTCGGCGGTCCTCTCCAGAACCCGATCCCAGATCGGCTTGTCCGCGGGCGCGGGGACCTGGCCCGGTGCCTGCTCGCGCGACGCGGCCTGATCGAGTTCGATCCGCTCGAGGAGCAGCCGCGCCGCCTCGGTCATGGCGGCGTCCATCGAGGAGAAGAGCCCGCCGTTGACCTTGGCGATGATCGAGTTTTCGACGTCTTCGGGTAGTTGAATGGTCATGGATTCGTGTCTCCCGAGCCTGGTGGGGCTCGCCGCGCCCGGCCCGCCGCGTTCAGTCGATCTTCCAGCTCGTCCCCTCGGGGCGATCTTCGAGGGTCACGCCGAGTTCGGCGAGTTGCTTGCGGATATCATCGGCCAGGGCGAAGTTTTTCTCCTTCCGGACTCGTGTACGGAGTTGCACGAGGAGGTCGAGGAGCGGGGCCGTCAGCTTGTCTTGGGCCTCGGCCGGCTTGGCCCTGGGGTGGCGGAAGAGGCCGAGGATCTGGGTCAGCTCCTTGAGGGCGACCACGCCGGCGCGGAAGGCGGCCACGTCCTCGGCCTGCCCCTCGGCGTCGAGCTTGCGGGCGTCGGCGAAGCGGTTGAGGACCCGGACGAGGTCGTGCAGCTCGCCGAGGGCCCCGCCGGTGTTGAAGTCGTCGTCCATCGCTTCGAGGAAGCGGTCGCGGTGCTCGTCGACCTCGGGGACGGGGCAGGGGGGATTGGCTTCGTTTTTCCGCTTGGGGGCGTCGAGGTCGAAGAAGCTGGTGCCGGCGATCCGCTCGAAGCGGTCGAGGAGGCCCCAGAAGGCTTCCAAGCTCTTCTGGAAGTTGTCGAGGGTGGTCGGCCGGTAGTCGGTCGGCCTCCGGTAGTGGCTGGCGATGAAGAGGCAGCGGAGGGTGTCGGCGTCGTACTTGGCCAGCAGGTCGCCCATCACGATGATCGTGTTGGGGTCGGACTTGCTGATCTTCTTGCCGTCCTTGGTGATCAGGCCGTTGTGCATCCAGTAGGTGGAGAACGGCTTGCCGCTGAACGACTCGGACTGGACGACCTCGTTCTCGTGGTGGGGGAAGACCAGGTCGAGGCCGCCGCCGTGGATGTCGAAGTGCTCGCCGAGGAGCTTCATGCTCATGGCCGAGCACTCGATATGCCAGCCGGGCCGGCCGGGGCCCCAGGGGCTGTCCCAGGAGGGCTCGCCCGGCTTGGAGGATTTCCAGAGGGCGAAATCTTCGGGGTGGTGCTTGATCGCGGTCGGCTCGATCCGGGCGCCGGCCTGGAGTTGCTCGGGGTCGCGGTGCGACAGCTTGCCGTACTCGGGGGTCTTGGTCACGTCGAAGTAGACGTCGCCGCCCGACTCGTAGGCGAACCCCCGGTGGATCAGGCCCCGGGTCATCCCGACGATCTCGGCGATGTGCTCGGTCGCCCGGGGCATGTGGTCGATCCCGTCGACGCCGAGGGCTTCGAGGCAATGGAGGTAGTCGGCGGTGACGCGCTCGGCCAGGTCCTTGACGGTGGTCCCGTCCTTCTGGGCCTGGACGATCAGCTTGTCGTCGACGTCGGTGATGTTGACGACCCAGGTCACCTCGTAGCCGAGGTAGGCGAGGTAGCGCTTGATCGTGTCGAAGATCACCGGCCCGACCATGTGGCCGATGTGGCTGTTGGAATAGACCGTCGGCCCGCAGACGTACATGCCGACCTTGCCGGCTTCCACGGTCCGGAACGGCTCTTTCGACTGCGACAAGGTGTTGTAGAGGCGGAGCGGCATGGGGGCGACCAACCGGTTGGTGAGTGGGGTCGAAGGCTCTCGTGGGGGCGGGCTTCAGGAGGGGATCGGGATCAGGAGGACGGCCGCCTCGCAGGCGATCGCCTCGCCCCGGCCGATCGGGCCGACCAGCTCGCCGGTCTTGGCCTTGACGTTGACGAGGCCCGGGCCGACCCGGAGCAGGCGGGCGAGGTTTTCCCGGATGCCCGGCTTGTGCGGGGTGAGCTTGGGCGCCTGGGCGTGCACGGTGACGTCGCAGTTGCCGACCTGCCACCCCTGGCCCCGGACCCGCTCGACGACGTCGGCCAGGAGGTGCGAGCTGTCCAGGCCGAGCCATCGGGGGTCGGTGTCGGGGTAGTGCTCGCCGATGTCGCCGCCGCCCGAGGCCCCGAGCAGGGCGTCGGCCACGGCGTGCATCACCACGTCGGCGTCGGAGTGCCCCTGGAGCCCGCGGGGGTGGTCGATCCGGACCCCGCCGAGGATCAAGGGGCGGCCCTCGACCAGCCTGTGCGTGTCGTGGCCGATCCCCACTCGCATCGTCGGCATCCCCTCCCTGATCACCCGGGGCGACCCCGCCCTTGAAGAGCCCTTATCGTAACGAGGCCCCCCCGAGTTCGCCATGCCGGGCGTCGAGGGGTGCCCGGAGTTCCGATTTCGCGAGCCTCGTTTGTAATTTGGGAAGGAAACGCACCCGGGTGGCGAGATCGACAGGACCCGCCCAAATCCCGCCGGACACCCGGGAAAACCTTAAAGTCTGGCGATCTTGAGCTTTTCGGCGGCGTTCTCGGAAAAAAAGCGGGCCCGGCACGACCGGTGCATTAGGGTTATTCCGTTCGCGGCGAAAGAGTCCGGAGGGTTCAAGACGAACCGGCCGACTCGGTTGCGACGGAACCGACCGAACCAGAATGTCCCTTTGCACGGAGGATTTTCCCATGCTGGTCCTGAGCCGCAAAGTCAACGAGAAGATCATGGTCGGCGACGACATCGTGATCACCATCGTCAAGATCGACCGCAACCAGGTCCGGATCGGCATCCAGGCCCCCGGCCAGGTCCCGGTCTACCGCGAAGAGATCCTGCCGGCCTCCTGGCACACCGACCACGCCGACAAGGAAGCCGGCGCCGAGTTGGCCCTGAGCCTCTGAGCGAATCATCGTCCCTCGGGTGCCTCGGCCGCGTTACCTCCTCGACACCCGGTCCCGGTCGGGATAGTCTGAGACCTCCTCAAGGATGACGCCGCCCCTCAGCACAATCCGACGCCCGCCAAAGAGGCCGAGGACGTCCTTGGGTGGGAGATGTTGGCCGATGAACATGATGGATCGTCGCGAATTCCTCCAAGCCGGAGCCGTGGCCACGGCCGCCTCCGCAGTCACCGTCGGATCGGCGTCGCCAAGTCTCGGCGACGGGCCCAATGCGTCGAAGCCGACGCTCCCGACTCGCAAGCTGGGCAAGACCGGGGTCGATGTCACGATCCTCAATCAAGGGACGTGGCGGGCGCCCGGTGCGCTCGACCGAATCCTCCGCTTCTCCTACGCCAACGGCGTTCGGTTCTACGACACGGCCAAGACCTATGGGTCGGAACCCGGCCTCGCCAAGTGGTTCCAGGCCATGCCCGAGGTCCGCTCGAACATCTTCCTCGTCACCAAGGACACGCCCCGAAGTCCGGCCGAGATGATCACGATGCTGGATGAGCGCTGCCGAGCGCTCCAGGTCGACAACGTGGACCTGTTCTTCATCCATGCGTTGGGCGACCACAACTCGCCCGATGACGCCATCGCGATCCCCAAGAGCAGGGCATTCAAGCAGGCGATCGAGGCGATCAAGAAGAGCGGCAAGGCGAAGTTCGTCGGCTTCTCGACCCACCACCAGAATCGTGCCCAGATCATCCAGGCGGCGGCCGAAGGCGGCTTCGTCGACGCGATCATGCTCCAATACACCCCCTGGCTCGCCCAGGATCACCCGCTCAACTCCGCCCTCGATGCCGCCTTTGAGCAAGGGATCGGCCTGATCTCGATGAAGCAGGTGGCCGGCCCCGATCCCGAGAGCTTCCTCGCCCAGGTGCCCGCGATGGTGCCCGAGCTGATGGCAATGGGGTTGTCGCCCTTCCAGGGGCTGCTCCAGGCCATCTGGACCGACGAGCGGATCGCTTCTTGCTGCGTCTCGATGCGGAACCTCGACCAGATCCGGGAGAACGCCGACGCCGCTCGCAAGTTCCAGCCGCTCCAGGCCGGCGTGATCAAGAATCTCCACAAAGCCTTCGTCGCCTCCCGCCCCACGCTTTGCGCCGATTGCGATGGTCGCTGCGCCGTGGCCGGGAAGACCGGGGCCGCCCTGGGCGACCTGACTCGCTACCTCACCTACCACGAGCGCCATGGAGCCCGGAGCGAGGCCCGCAAGCTGTTCGCCGAGCTGCCCGAAGCCGCCCGCGACTGGTCGAACGCCGACCTCGCCGCCGCCCGGGAGGCTTGCCCGAACCATCTCGACTTCGCCACGCTGCTGGCCAAGGTCGAGCGGGATTTGACCTGATCGATCGACGATCACCGGTGCCCGCGCGAGGCGGCTCGATCCCGCCTCGCCCTTCGCGCATCGGGGGCAGGACGATTCAAGGTTGTCGGGCCGGTGGCTCGACAACCCGACCGGGCTCGGCTAGTCTCACCCTCTCAGGGCTTGCCGCTTTCGCCCGCACTCGGTCCTCGAGTCGGGCCCATCCCTTTTTATGGGAGTCGGAGACGAGATGAGCGACAATGACCGTTCGCAGGTGGATCGCCGCGAGTTCCTCCAGGCCGGCACCCTCGCCGCCGCCTCCGCGGCCGTGATCGGCTCGGGCACCTCGGCCGCCCTCGCTGCCGACGATGCCCCGGCGATCCTGCCGACCCGGAAGCTGGGCAAGACCGGCGTCGACGTGACCATCCTCAACATCGGCACCGGGGCCTGGCGGAACAGCGGGGCCAGCACCGCCAACCAGCTCCTCCGCCGGGTCTACGCGGGCGGCATCCGCTACATCGACACCGCCAAGGCTTACCAGACCGAGCCCTACGTCGCCAAGTTCTTCAAGGACATGCCCGAGGCCCGCAAGGAGACCTTCGTCGTCACCAAGGACACGCCGAAGCGGCCGTCCGAGATGGTGGCGATGCTCGACCAGCGGCTGGAAACCCTCCAGCTCGACTCGGTCGACATGTTCTTCTTCCACGGCCTCGGCGACCAGCATACCACCGACGAGGCGCTCGAGATCCTCAAGGGCGACGAGTTCAAGGTCGCCGCCGACACGATCCGCAAGTCGGGCAAGGCCAAGTTCGTCGGCTTCTCCTGCCACAACCCCGACAAGGCCATCATGCTCGAGACCGCCGCCAAGATGGGCGTGGTCGACGCGATCATGGTCGCCTACACCCCCTGGGCCGGCAAGGATCACCCGATCAACAAGGCGCTCGACGCCTGCCACGCCAAGGGGATCGGCCTGATCTCGATGAAGCAGCTCGCCGGCCCGAAGAAGGAGCAGTTCCTCGCCGACGTGGTCAACCACGTCCCCAGCCTCAAGGACAAGGGGTTCACCCCCTACCAGATGCTCCTCCACGCGATCTGGACCGACGAGCGGATCGCCTCCTGCTGCGTCTCGATGACCCAGAACACTCAGATCACCGAGAACGTCGCCGCCGCCCGCAAGTTCGAGCCGCTCAAGGCCGCCGAGCTTGAGCAGATCCGGAACCTCTTCCTGGCCTCCAGCCCGACCCTCTGCGCCAACTGCGACGGCCGTTGCTCCAAGGCCGCCGGCACCGATGCCCGGCTGGGCGACATCGCCCGCTTCCTCACCTACCACGAGCAGCACGGGATGAGGGGCGAGGCCCGCCGCCAGTTCGCCGAGCTGGCCGAGGCCCACCGCGAGTGGCAGGGCGCCGACCTCGCCGCCGCCCAGGCCGCCTGCCCGAGCAACCTCAACTTCTCCGAGATCCTCCCCAAGGTCGAGCGCTATCTCGCCTGACCCCTGCAAGGCTCCTCGAAAAATCGCGGGAATCCGGACGGCCCGAGGATCACCCTCGGGCCGTCCGCTTTCGAAACCGGGCCGCGGTCGCCGCGGATCGCGGCTTTTTTCCTTGAACTCTTCCGGGGCTTCGAACATATTGCCCATTGGCCCCCGCGCGACGCATCCAAAGAGGGCCATGCCTTGGGTGACGATGGACCGGCGATCCGCGGCGGATCGGTCGAGGACAGACCCCGAAGAAGGCCAGCGATCATGGGCAAGAACATCTACGTGGGCAACCTGCCGTACGACACCACCGGCGACGACCTCGTCGAACTGTTCCAAACCTACGGGACGGTCACGAGCGGGCAGGTCATTATCGACAAGTTCAGCGGCCGGAGCCGAGGATTCGGCTTCGTCGAGATGTCGCAGGACGACGAGGCGCAGGCCGCCATCGAGGCGCTCAACACGACGCCTTACGGTGGCCGGCCCCTCACCGTCAACGAGGCCAAGCCGCGCGAAGAGCGGGGCGGTCGCGGGGGTTTCGGCGGCGGTGGCGGCGGCCGAGGCGGCTATGGCGGCGGTGGCGGGTATGGTGGGGGCGGCGGATATGGCGGCGGGGGGGGCAGCTACGGCGGCGGTGGTGGGTATGGCGGCGGTGGCTCGAACTACGGCGACGCCGGCGGATATTGATCGCGATAGCCGCCCCGCTCTCCGATCTCCGGCCCGTTTCTCCCTCGAAAATGATCGACGCCGCGCCGAGCCGACTTGGCGGATGCGGCTGCATTGATTATCTTGGTGAATTCCCCCTTTCCCGACGGCCCATTCCACGGCCGGGCGAAAGGGCGTCCGTCCTCGTCCGCGGCTTTCGCTCAGCGAGGGGTCCAGCGGTTTCCCAAAGCATTCGGAGATCGAGCCTGTGGTGAAGTTACGGGTCCGTTCCGGCGAGTCGATCCAGGAAGCCGTCCGGCGCTTCCGCAAGCTCTGCGAGCGCAGCGGGCTCCGGAAAGAGATGCGGCGCAAGGCGTATTACGAGAAGCCCAGCGAGCGTCGCCGCCGCGAGGAGCTCAAGCGCCTCCGCAAGGCCCGCCAGGCCGCCCGCGTCTGATCCGAGTCCAGGCTGCATCGCCCCGCCTCGCCGCCGCAGGACCCACGAAGCCCGGGCCGCACCCGGGCTCCTTCGCGGATCTTGATCCGGCTCAGACGTGGACGTCGCGCCTCTGCCCCAGCAGGTTGGGGTAGCGGTGGCGGATCGGCTCGACCTCGGTGCGCAAGAACGCGTCGACCTGCTCGGGCGAGCGGCCGACGAACTGGCGGGCGTCGAGGACCGAGGCGAGGTCCACGCCCCGGAACGCCGGGTCGCCGGCCAGGCGATCGGCCAGGTCGTTGGTGCCGTCCCCCTGCTTGATCCGGGCGGCGGCGGCGAGCGAGTGGGTCCTGATCCGCTCGTGGAGGTCCTGGCGGTCTCCCCCGACCTGGACGGCGGCCATCATGAGGTTCTCGGTCGCCATGAACGGCAACTCGGCCGCGACGTGGCGGGCGATCACCGGCGGGTTGACGACCAGGCCGGGCACGACGTTCAGATAAAGGGTCAGCAGGGCGTCGATGCTCAGGAACGCCTGGGGCAGGACCATCCGCCGGACCGCGCTGTCGTCGAGGGTCCGCTCCAGCCACTGGGTCGCGGCGGTCTGCGAGGCGGCGGCGGGCAGGGCCATCGCGAACCGGGCGATCGAGCACATCCGCTCGGCCCGCATCGGATTCCGCTTGTACGCCATCGCCGACGAGCCGATCTGCTCGGCCTCGAACGGCTCCTCGACCTCCCGCTCGTGGGCCAGGAGCCGGAGGTCCGACCCGAACCGGTGGGCGCTCTCGGCCACGCCCGCCAGGGCGGCGACGACCTGGGAGTCCACCTTCCGGGTATATGTCTGGCCCGAGACCGGGTGCGACGCGGCGAAGCCGAACGCCTCGGCCACCTTGCGGTCGAGCGCCTCGACCTTGGAATGGTCGCCGTCGAACAGGGCGAGGAAGCTCGCCTGGGTGCCGGTCGTCCCCTTGACCCCGAGGAACCGGAGGTCGGCGATCCGCCGCTCGACATCGGCGAGGTCGAGGATCAGCTCGTAGCACCAGAGAGTCGCCCGCTTGCCGACGGTGACGAGCTGGGCCGGCTGGTAATGCGTATAGCCCAGGCAGGGCAGGTCGCGATACTCCCGGGCGAACGTGCCCAGGGCGTCGATGGCGCCGACGAGGCCATCGCGGACCATCCTCAGGGCGTCGCGGATCAGGATCAGGTCGGTATTGTCGGTGACATAACATGAGGTGGCGCCGAGGTGGATGATCTTCCGAGCCTCGGGCGCGACGTCGCCGTAAGCATGCACGTGCGCCATCACGTCGTGGCGCAATCGCTTCTCGTGGCCTCGGGCGGCCTCGAAGTCGATGTCGTCGACCCGGGCCTTCAACTCGTCGACCTGCGCCTCGGTAATGTTCAGGCCGAGCTCGCGCTCCGCCTCAGCCAGGGCGACCCAGAGCCGCCGCCAGGTCGAGAATTTCTTCTGCCCTGACCAGAGCTCGGCCATCGCGCGGGAGGCGTAGCGGGCGACGAGGGGGTTTTCGTAGGTTGACTCCAATTTTTCACCTTAATAATTCTGGTTCACTTTAGATTCCAGCCTATTGAATCGAGGCAATAGCTTCTGTAGCTTCCTTGGAGAGGGTGTTCAAGGACCCACCCTCTCGGTGCCATCACCCAGGAGCGCATCATGAAGAGACGCCGCAGAGTTGATAAAAGGTTCCACTTCGACACGCCGCTTGAATGGCTTGAGGCGAGGAAGACCCCGTCCGACGTCTCACCGGCCCCTACTTCCGGGCAAGATCCGGTTCCTTCTCCTCTTCCCACGCCTCCCGTTCCTCCTCCGTCGATTCCGGTCCCGCCGGGGGTTGGAGATCCTCCCGCTCCCGCACCTCCTGACCCGTGGACCGGTGGAAATCCGCCTGATCCCGGCTTCCCTTTCAGCCCTGGACCTGATAATCCGATCTTCCCCTCGGTGCCAGGTAGTCCCAATACCCCTGTCCCACCCGATCCCATCGTCCTGCCGCCACCCGGCACTCCGCCGCCTCCACTGCCCAGTCCCCAGTCCCCTCAGTAGCCGTAGTTGATCGACCAGCCTCGGTCGTAGCATGATCAGTTAAATTGAAATGGATGAGAATCTTTCTTTTGACAGATCCTCATCCATTTCATTTGAGTCCTATTCAGAATTTTTTTGACGTTCTGCCCAAAAGCGCCCGTCAATCTCTGGGGCAAACCGCGAAATGACAGCTTCGAGGTGCCGACTTTTCTTTTCTAATATTTTATCAATTCTAGCTCTCTCATCAATGACATTGGGCCTAGTGATTTTCCAAGCAAAAACCTCTGCTTTGTCCTCATTAATCGAGTAACGAGAATAGCCAGTCAAGAACCCAGGTGTTGAGGAATCCAACCCGATCCGATCAGGTTTGGGTCCACCGAGATTGTGATAGAGGAAACCGGGAGGATTGAGAGCCTTCCATTGCGGGTCCGAATAAAACCTGCTGCTCCGATCAAAATGAATCTGGTCATCTAAGACATGGAACAGTTCGTGATGAAAAGTAAGTCTCGAGTCGGCCAGCCGAGTTTTTGGATCAGGATACTCCCGGGCTACGTCATACACTACATTGCCCATGAGACGTTCCGTGTACCCCCCGTAATGGTTGCCGTACAAGGTGATGCCTCCACACAGAATGATCTTCTTCAAGCCAATCTTCTTCAAAAAATCGATAGGGTAAATTTCGATTTCTTTTTCCAAGATAGATAGGTGTGAGGAATACTTTTCCACAGGAGCGATCGCATAGTTCGTGCCCGCGCTCTCCATAGCTTCCTTGACGACGATGACTTTGATCGAATACTTCGTTGATAAAGCGAGGGTCCGTTCCTCCACTCGTTGCCATGCAATCGCAAATTCATCACCTCGGGCGACCTGACGAGGGTCGATGAGTGCAACGACCAATAGGATTGCGAGGGATGGCCCCGGATGGATTCTAGGCATTGATGTCTCTCGTGAGTCCTTGGATGGTAGGGACAGGGTAAGCCAAGTTGGTCTACCTATCCCTTAATCTCGGATTTCGTCGAAGGCGACGACGTTGATTTCTTGAGCTTCCGTCGATAATCATGCGTATTCAGAGCGAATCCTTCAAATCCCGCCCAGGACCCGGGCGCGGCCGACTCGGGCGATGGCGAGCATGAAGGCGGCGGTCCGGAGGCTGACGGACTTGCGCTGGGCCATGTCGTAGACCTTGGCGAAGCTCTCGACCATCCGGCGCTCTTGCTCGCGTTGGACCTGTTCGAGGGGCCAGCGGAAGTGCTGGAGGTTCTGGACCCACTCGAAGTAGCTGACGACGACGCCGCCGGCGTTGGCCAGGATGTCGGGGACGACGGGGATGCCCCGGGCCTCGAAGACTTCGTCGGCGTCGGGCCAGGTGGGGCCGTTGGCGGCCTCGACGATCAGCCTGGCCCCGACGGCCCGGGCCATCTCGGCGTCGAAGACCCCGCCCAGCGCGGCGGGGATCAGGACGTCGACGGGCATGGTGAGCAGTTGCTCGTTGGTGATCGGCTCGCCCTCCTTGAAGCCGACGACCTTGCGGTTGACCGCGACGTGCTTGTCGAGCTCGGGGATGGCGATGCCCGACGGGTTGGTCAGGCCGCCGAAGGCGTCGGAGACGGCGACGATCTTGCCCCCCAGGCCGTGGAGGTAGCGGGCGGTGTAGGAGCCGACGTTGCCGTATCCCTGGATGGCGAAGGTGGTGTCGGCGATCGTCTTGCCGAGCTTGCCGAGCATCTCGCGGGCGATCAGGGCCACGCCGTAGCCGGTGGCGGCCTCCCGGCCGGCCGAGCCGTGGAGCTCGACCGGCTTGCCGGTGACGCAGGCCGGGTGGAAGCCGTGGAATTTGGCGTACTCGTTCATGATCCAGGCCATCACCTGGGCGTCGGTACCGACGTCGGGGGCGGGGATGTCCTTGTCGGGGCCGATGAAGTCGTGGATCTGCTGGACGAACCGCCGGGTCAGCCGCTCCAGCTCGCCCCGGGACAGCTTGGCGGGGTCGCAGTTCATCCCCCCCTTGCCGCCGCCGAAGGGGATGTCGACGACGGCCGTCTTCCAGGTCATCAGGCTGGCCAGGGAGCGGGCCTCGTCCTGGTCGACGTGGGGGTGGTAGCGGAGCCCCCCCTTGAACGGACCCCGGGCGTTGTCGTGCTGGACCCGGTAGCCGATGAAGTTGCCGATCTGGCCGGAGTCCATCTCGATCGCCACCTCGACCCGGAGCTCGCGGTCGGGCGTGACCATCAGGGTCCGCATGTTCCCGGTCAGGTCGAGGCGGGCCGCGGCCTTGTCGAAATAGTGATTCGTCGCCTCGAAGGCTTGCATCGTGGAGGCTGCCCCCGCTTAATGGGGCCACTCGATGGACCCAACCGACCCCGTCCCTCGCACGTCGCGATCGTAAACGACCGGGTCCCGGGTCCGCAAGCACGCCGAACCGGCCCGAAGGTGGACCCCCGGATGCGCCCCTGGATCTTGAGCGAGACCAACTACGGCCAGGTCAAGGCCCGGCCGTTCGACGTCGCCGTGCTCCCCCTCGGCGCGACCGAGCCGCACAACCTCCACCTCCCTTACGGGACCGACACCTACCAGGTCGAGGCCGTCGGCCAGCTCGCCTGCGAGCGGGCCCACGCCCGGGGGGCGAGCGTCGCGCTCCTTCCCGTCATCCCCTACGGGACCGAGACCAACCAGATGCGGTTCCCGATGGCGATGAACCTCGACCCCTCGACCCTCGCGAAGGTCATCGCCGACCTCGTCGACTCGCTCGGCCGGCACGGCGTGATGAAGTGCGTCCTGCTCAACGGCCACGGCGGCAACGACCTGAAATGGATGCTCCGCGAGTTCCACCTCAAGACGCCCGTGAAGCTGTTCGCCTGCCACTGGTTCCGGATGGCCTCGGACCGCCACGGGGACCTCTTCGACGAGCCGGGCGACCACGCCGGCGAGCTCGAGACCAGCATGATCCTGGCCCACCGGCCCGACCTCGTGGCCGAAGGGGCCGCCGACGCCGGCTCGACCACGCCGACCCGGTTCGAAGCGGTGAACCGGGGGTGGGTCGAGATCACCCGCCCCTGGCACCTCCTGACGACCAACTCGGGCGCCGGCAAGCCCGACGCCGCCACCGCCGCCAAGGGCGAGGCCCTGACCGCCGTCGTCGTCGATCGGCTGGCCGAGTTCCTCGTCGAGCTCGCCGCCAGCCCGGTCGACGACCGGTTCCCGTTCTGAGCCGGAGATCGGTCGGGACTTTATTCCCCTTCCTTGTATACTTCCTGATGGGACCGGCCCGGGGGCATCCTCGGCGAGGTCGAGGCGGCGCCGGGATGGCCTGACGGGGTGTCCATGTGAACAAGTCCGATCGAATCACCCGAGCTTGCCTGCTCGCCGCGATGCTCGCGACCTGGGGCTGCTCGAAGGGCCCCGACGTCGACCCGGCCCCGGTGCCCAAGGGCGCGGAGGCCCGCTCCGAGAAGACTTATGCCCTCAAGGGGAAGGTCCGCAAGGTCGACGCGGCCTCGGGCGAGGTGACGATCGCGCACGAGGCGGTGCCCGGCTTCATGCCGGCGATGGTCATGCCCTTCTCGATCAAGGACAAGGCCACGCTCGAAGATGTCCGGCCCGGCGACGAGGTCGAAGGGGCCCTCCGGGTGGTCTCCGAAGGGGGCCAGGTCCGGGACTACGAGCTGGCCGACCTGACGGTGACCCGCCCGAGCCTGGCCGAGCCGCCCCCGCCCCTGGAGCCCGAGGCGTCGCCCCGGACCCTCGCGCCCGGCGACCCCGTGCCCGACTTCGCGGTCACGACCCAGGACGGGGCGACGCTCCGGCTCTCCGACCTCAAAGGGGACGTCGTTGCACTGACGTTCATCTATACGCGTTGCCCCTTGCCCGACTTCTGCCCGGCCGTCGACGCCAAGTTCGCCGACCTGGCGCGGCGGATCTCGGCGAGCCCCGGGCGCGCCGATCGGGTCCGGCTGCTCTCGATCAGCTTCGACCCGGAGCACGACACGCCCGCCGTGCTCCGCGCCCACGCCAAGCTCCGGGGGGCGAAGCCGCCGCTCTGGACTTACGTAGTAGCCTCGCACGAGGAGCTGGCCCGGGTCGCCGGCCCGTTGGGGCTTAAATATAGCCCGATGAACGGCCAGATCGAGCACAACCTATGCTCGGTTGTCATCAAGCCCGACGGCACCCTGGCCCGGCTCGACCCCGGACGGGACTGGGCGCCCGCCGAGCTGGCCCGGACGATCTATTCGCTGATCCCCGGCGCCTCAAAATAAGTTCGCACAACCACTTGCGAGGACCATCATTTATGATAGGATCGGTCCACGAGCTTGGGTCAGAGGCCCCAAGCCCGGCACATCCGCCGATCCCGCGTGTCCGAGCCTGGCGAGAAGAAATGGTCGTATCTGACGTGTGTCGATGTTGGGGAGAGAAATCGAAGCTTGATATTGTCAAAAACCGGCGTCGTGATACATTGAGGATAGACATGACCGTCACAACGGATATCATGTTTGAAGAGATCGACGACCCCCTTGATCCTGATCGGGCGTCGGCCCGGGGCGTGAAGCCGCCCCGGTGAGGTCCGCGTTCCCCCGCAACCCGTCCGGGCCACTTCGGCCCGGATGGCCCCCTCGGCCCGTCACGCCCCCGGAAGGCGCCGGGCCGGGACATCGTTCGCCCCGATCATCGCGGGCGGGAGAGCACCCCGAATGGCCACGACCAAGATCGGCAGCCCGAGCAAGGCCGCCAGCCCCAAGACCTCCGTGAAGTCGAAGGCCAGCAAGGCCGCCGACACCCGGGCGCACCAGGCCCGACGGGCCTCGATCCTCCTGAAGCACGTCAGCGACCCGACGCGGCTCCAGGTGATCCTGATCCTCGCCGACGGCGAGCAGCACGTCGGCGCCCTCTGCGCCCAGCTCAGCCAGAGCCAGCCGGCGGTCAGCCACCACCTGGCCCTGCTCCGCCACGGCGGGATCATCGCCCCCCGCCGCCAGGGCAAGAACAACTTCTACAGCTTGACCGAGACCGGCTCCAGCCTCGCCGGCGTCGTCAAGGACCTGATGAACGGGGCCTGATCGCTCGCTCGCTCGTTCGCGCCGCCCGGGGCCGCCGGACCTTCGTCGCCAATCCGACGTCGGCCCCGGCCCCCTCCCCCCGGGTCTCCACGCCGGCGCCGGCGATCCGGGCAGCACTCGCTGCCCCGAAGGCCGTGTCGATGTCGAGCCTGGCGCGACGAAACCGCGCCAGGCTATCGAGATAAGCTCGCGCGTTGTCGTTGTAATCCGTATCGGGCACGACCTCGCGCTCGATCCGCTCGAATCCGGCCTTGGCGGCAGAGAACTCGCGCCCGGTCACCTGGGTCTGCGGGATGGCCGCCCGCTCCATTGAGTTGAGCTGGACCTCGGCCTGGGTCACGTTCCGCTTGGCCCGCCTGATGATCCCTGGTTTCGGTTGTCGATCGGCAGCGGGACCGTCACGCCCAGGGCCACGAAGTCGGGCTCTTGGGGCCGAACGGCGTGTTGTCCTGCAACCTGTAGGGCTGATAGAGGGTGTAGACATCCTGATATCGGTTGGCGTACTGGAGCTTCACGTCCTCCCTGATCCCGTGCCTCGCCGTCGACCGATCCTCGACCCTGGCACCGTCGTGGACCCGCTTTACCGTAGTCCCGGAGCTTGTCGATCCGACCGATGGCCGGCGTGTGACCCGGGCTCTCGGAATGGCCCGTCTTATTCAACCACGGGAAAAGATAACCGAGTCCTATGGTGGAGGTCGGTCGCCGGTTACCCTGGGAGCCGCAGGCGGGTCGGCAGCGGCCCCGGGCGGACGGGAGGCGGCGATGGGCGGGGCGAACGGCGACCGGCGAGGCGGGCGGTGCGGGATCTCGACCCGGCGCGACGTCCTGAAGGCGGGTGTCGCGGGGGCGCTCGGCCTGGGCTCCGGGCCTGACGGCCTGGCGGGCCCACGCTCGGACCCGAGGCCGGGCGGGGCGGTGATCCTGATCATGCTGGTCGGCGGCCCCGGCCAGCTCGACAGCTTCGACCCGAAGCCCGACGCCCCCGAGGAGGTCCGCGGGCCCTTCGGCTCGATCGCCACGGCCGTCCCGGGCGTCCGGGTCTGCGAGCACCTCCCCCGGTTGGCCAGGCGGCTCGATCGGCTGAGCTTGATCCGTTCGCTCCGCCACGACCACGCCCCGACCCACGAGGTCGGCCTCCAACTCCTCGGGACGGGGGGCCTCGGGGTCCGACCGCACGTCGGGGCCCTGGCCGCGTACCGGCTCGGGTCGTCGGGCGGCGTGCCGCCGTTCGTGGTCCTCCCCCGAGGCCTCGGCCCGACCGGCGTCCTCGTCGATCAGGGCCAGTCGGCCGCCACGCTCGGCCCCGACTTCGGGCCGTTCGTCCTGGGCGACGACCCCGCCTCCCCCCGCTTCGACCCCCGGGCGGCCCGGGACCGGGCCCGCCGGTTCGTCGGCGAGTCGCTCGGGCTCCGAGCAGCGGGCCGGTCGACCGCCCCCGCGGGCCCGCCGAACTCGCGGCGCTGATGGCGAAAGGGCTGGGGCTGGGCGACCTCGCGAGGCTCGATCGACCGGCCTGAGCCGGGAGGGTGAAGGTTGGCGGACGCTTGGGCCCGGATCCTCGTGCTCTCCGCCGGCGGGGCCCTGGGCGTGAACGCCCGGTACTGGCTGGGCGTGCTGGCCTCGCGATGGGTCGGCCCCCGGTTCCCCTGGGCGACGGTGGCGATCAACGTGTCGGGCTCGTTCGCGATCGGCCTCGGCTCGGTGGCGCTGGCGGCCCGGTGGCCGCACCCGCTGGCCCGGCTGTTCCTGCTGGTGGGGTTCCTGGGCGGCTACACGACCTTCTCTTCGTTCACCTTCGAGTCGCTTGCGCTCTGGGAGCGGGGCGACAAGGGGCTCGCCGTCGCCAACACGGCGGGGAGCGTCGCGGCCGGCCTGGCGGCCGTGGCCCTCGGCGTCGCCCTGGGGCGGGGGCTGGTCGGGGTCGAGTCGCAAGAATGAAGCCTCGCCGGAAGTCCTGATGTCCCCAGATCCCGGCGACGCTCGACAAATCGGTTGACCGGCGGCGCGAGCATCCGTTAGCCTTGAGGCCGAGGTCCAACCCCGCCGCCCGCCTTTTCGAAGCCCGACGCCGAGGCCGCACCCCTATCGAGGATCGAGCCGCGATGCGCCCACTCGTCTCGCCCGCCCGGATCGCCTGCCTCGTCATGCTCGCCTGGGTCTCGCGCTCACCCTCGACCCGGGGTGGGGAAGCGGTGGACTTCGCCCGCGACGTCCGGCCGATCCTGGCGGCGAAGTGCTTCGGCTGCCACGGCGCGACCAAGCAGACCTCCGACCTCCGGCTCGACGACCGGGCCTCGGCCCTCCGGGGGGGGACGGAGGGGGCGGCGATCGTCGCCGGCCATGCCGACCGGAGCCCCTTGATCCGCAGGGTCGGCGGCTCGGGGCCCGAGGAGGCGATGCCGCCCGAGGGGAAGGGGGAGCGGCTGACCGCCGAGCAGGTCGCCACGCTCCGGGCCTGGGTCGACGCCGGGGCCCCCTGGCCCGAGGCTTCGGCCAAGAAGGTCGACCACTGGGCGTTCCGAGCCCCGACCCGGCCCGAACTGCCCGCCGTCCGCGACGGGGCCTGGCCCCGGAACCCGATCGACCGCTTCGTCCTGGCGAAGATCGAGGCCGAAGGGGCCCGACCCTCGCCCGAGGCCGACCGGGCGACCTTGATCCGCCGGCTCAGCCTCGACCTCGTCGGCCTGCCGCCCGAACCGGCGGAGGGCGACGCCTTCGTCGCCGACACGCGGCCCGACGCTTACGAGGCCCTGGTCGAGCGGCTCCTGGCCAGCCCGCATTATGGCGAGCGCTGGGGGAGGCACTGGCTCGACGCGGCCCGGTATGCCGACACCGACGGCTTCGAGAAGGACAAGTCGCGTCACGTCTGGTTCTACCGCGACTGGGTCATCAACGCCTTCAACCGCGACCTGCCCTACGACCGGTTCGTGATCGAGCAGGTCGCCGGCGACCTCCTGCCCGGCTCGACCCAGGACCAGGCGGTCGCCACCGGCTTCCTCCGCAACTCGATCGTCAACGAGGAAGGGGGGATCGACCCGGAGCAGTTCCGGATGGAGGCGATGTTCGACCGGGTCGAGGCGATCGGCAAGGGGGTGCTCGGGCTGACCGTCCAGTGCGCCCAGTGCCATACCCACAAGTTCGACCCGATCACGCACGAGGAGTATTACCGGCTCTTCGCCTTCCTCAACAGCAGCAACGAGCCGGCCCGTCTGGTCTACACCCCCGACGAGCAGATGCGGGCGGCCGAGGTCCGCCGGATGATCGCAGAGGCCGAGGACGGCATCCGCCACGTCGCCCCCGACTGGCGCGAGCGGATGGACCGCTGGGAGGACGACCGGGCCGCCGCCGCCCGGCCGACCTGGACCGTCGTCCAGGCCCCCTTCGACCAGATCAGCGACGGCGGCCAGCGCTACCTGCCCCAGCCCGACGGATCATTCCGGGCCGCCGGCTACGCCCCGACCAAGCACACCGGCAAGATGACGGCGAAGGTCGACATCAAGAAGGTGACCGCCTTCCGGCTCGAGCTGCTCAACGACCCCAACCTCCCCGCCCACGGGCCGGGCCGGTCGCTCTGGGGGACCTGCGCCCTGACCGAGTTCGGGGTCTCGGCCGGGGCCAAGGACCCCAAGCCGGTCAAGGTCGCCGGGGCCACCGCCGACTTCGAGCAGCCCCCCACGCCGCTCGAATCGTACTATGACGACCGCTCGGGCAAGCCCCGGGTCGTCGGGCCGGTCGCCTTCGCGATCGACGGCGATAACAACACTGCCTGGGGCTCCGACGCCGGCCCTGTCCGGCGGAACGTCGCCCGAGAGGCGGTCTTCGTCGCCGAGAAGCCGGTCGAGGACCCCGACGGCGTCACCCTCACCTTCGCCTTGGCCCAGAACCACGGCGGCTGGAACAGCGACGACCTCCAGACCAACAACCTCGGCCGGTTCCGCCTGTCGGTCACCGACGCCCCGAATCCCGCCGCCGACCCGGTCCCGCCTCGGGTCCGCGTGGCCCTGGCCGTCCCCCGGGACCGCCGGAGGCCCGAGCAGGTCGCCGCCATCTTCTCTTACTGGCGGACCACCGTCCCCGAGTGGAAGGCCGAGAACGACCGGATCGAAGGCTTCTGGCGCGATCACCCGGCCGGTGCGACGACCCTCGTCCTCGAAGCGATGGACCGCCCTCGGGCCACCGCGATCCTCAAGCGGGGCGACTTCCTCAAGCCCGGCAAGCCGGTCGAGCCCGGGGTCCCCGCCTTCCTCCACCCGCTCCCGCCGGGTCCGAGCCCGGACCGGCTGGCCTTCGCCCGCTGGCTGGTCGACCGGCGATCGCCCACGACCGCCCGGGCGTTCGTCAACCGGGCCTGGCAGGCTTATTTCGGCACCGGCCTCTCGGCGACGCCCGAGGACCTCGGCATCCAGGGGGAGGACCCCAGCCACCCCGAATTGCTCGACTGGCTGGCCGTCGAGTTCATGGACCGAAGCTGGCGGATCAAGGACCTGCACCGCCTGATCGTCGGGTCGGCCACCTATCGCCAGTCGAGCCGGGTCACGCCCGAGGCCCACGCCAAGGACCCGGACAACCGCCTGCTGGCCCGGGGAGCCCGGTTCCGGGTCGAGGGCGAGGTCGTCCGCGACATCCAGCTCGCCGCCAGCGGCCTGATCACCCCGACCCTGGGCGGCCCCAGCGCGATGCCGCCGGCCCCGGCGTTCCTGTTCCTGCCGCCGAGCAGCTACGCACCCTTCCCCTGGGTCGAGGCGACCGGTCCCGGCCGCTACCGCCGCGCGGTCTACACCCTGAGGCGGCGGTCGACCCCGTACCCGATGCTCTCCACCTTCGACGTGCCCGAGGGGAACACCTCGTGCGTCCGCCGGGGGCGGTCGAACACGCCGCTCCAGGCCCTGACGACCCTGAACGAGACGCTCGCCGTCGAGTCCGCCCGGGCCCTCGCCCGGAAGGCCCTGGTCGAAGGGGGCCCGACCGACGCGGCTCGCCTGGACTTCGCATTCCGCCGCTGCGTGGCCCGGACCCCGACCGACGCCGAGCGGCTGGTCCTGGCCAACCTCCTCGACGAGCAAGGCCGCAAGTTCGCCGACGGCTGGGCCAACCCCTGGGCGATCGTCACCGGCTCCGCCGACCGCCGACCGGCCGACCTCCCGCCGGGCGTCAGCCCGACCCGCTGGGCCGCCTACACCGTCGTCGCCCGCGTCCTCCTGAACCTCGACGAGACGATCACCAAGGAATGACCGGTCGCGACTTTCGCTCCTGCCCCTCTCGCTGATTCCCTTTTGTCGCCGTCCATCCCCCACGACATCAAGAAGGAACCAGTCCATTGCGTTATCTGATCGCGATTTTCTGCCCTCCACTGGCCATCCTCCTGTGCGGGAGGCTCATCCTGGCCATTTTCTCTATTCCTTTATGGTTCTGCGGCTGGTTGCCAGGCGCCCTGCTCGCCCTACTCGTCGTGTCGGCTACTTTGGCCGACCGGAGAAACCAAGAGCTGATTCAATCCATCGACAAAAACGCAAAAGTGCAAGTTAAAGCGGTACAGCAACAAACCCGCGAATTGACCAAGGCGATGAAAGCTCAGCAGCAGACATCGGTCATCAACGTCCAAGTCGCCCCGGCATCGGCCCCCCATCCTTTGCCTCCGCCCCGCACGCCAATGTTGACGGCAAGCAATCTCCGGGGCGCAATCGTCGCCGCGAAGGATGGGCTGATCGGAGCTAAGAGCGGTGCCATCTTCGCTTATCAGAATCTTCCCGAATGGGCACAGCCAATCGCTTGGGGCCTCGCAGCGGGAACGCCTGTATCGCTTGCGATGACTGCTTACTTCCTGATGAAGCGGTAGGTAAACAGCAGAATATTTATTTATACAACCTAGACCCAACAGACCGATTCGCACCGGAGATATCCTCGTGGACCGATCCGAGCAGGCCAGGACCGAGTTGACCCGCCGCTGGTTCTTCCGCGAGTGCGGCGTCGGCCTGGGCTCCGTCGCCCTGGCCTCGCTCCTGGGCGGGTCGCCGGCCAGGGGGGACGCGGGCATCACCCTGGCCGACCCCTTGTCGCCCAAGGCGCCCCACTTCGCCCCCAAGGCCAAGCGGGTGATCTTCCTCTTCCAGGCCGGGGCGCCGAGCCACCTCGACCTCTTCGACGACAAGCCCGCCCTCCGCAAGCACAACGGCACCCTCCCCCCGGCGGAGCTGCTCCAGGGCTATCGGGCGGCGTTCATCAACCCGAACTCGACCCTGCTGGCCCCCAAGTTCAAGTTCTCCAAGCACGGCCAGTCGGGCGCCGAGCTGTCGGAGCTGTTGCCGCACCTCGGCGAGGTGGTGGACGACGTGGCGATCGTCAAGTCGATGGTCACCGACGCCTTCAACCATGCCCCGGCCCAGATCTTCATGAACACGGGTTCGCAGCAGTTCGGCCGGCCGAGCCTGGGGTCGTGGTCGACCTACGGCCTGGGGTCGGAGGCCCGCGACCTGCCCGGCTTCGTCGTCTTCTCGACCGGCGAGAAGGGGACCAGCGGCGGCGCGGCCAACTACGGCTGCGGGTTCCTGCCGACGACCCATCAAGGCGTCCCGTTCCGAGGCCAGGGCGACCCGGTCCTCTACCTGTCGAGCCCGCCCGGGGTCGACGCCGAGATCCAGCGGGCCTCGGTCGACGCCGTCCAGGCGCTCAACCGCCAGCACCTCGGCGCCGTGGGCGACCCCGAGATCGCCACCCGGATCAACTCGTTCGAGCTGGCCTACCGGATGCAATCCTCGGCCCCCGACCTGATGAACATCGCCGGCGAGACCCCCGAGACCCTGGCCATGTACGGGGCCGAGCCGGGCAAGGCGTCCTACGCCAACGCCTGCCTCCTGGCCCGCCGCCTGGTCGAGCGCGGGACCCGGTTCGTCCAGGTCTTCCACGAGGCCTGGGACCACCACGGCGGCCTGACCAAGGGGCTCAAGGACCAGTGCGCCCGGACCGACAAGGCCAGCGCCGCGCTGGTCAAGGACCTCAAGCGGCGTGGGCTGCTCGAAGACACCCTGGTGATCTGGGGCGGAGAGTTCGGCCGGACCCCGATGGTCCAGGGGGGCAACGACGGCCGCGACCACCACCCCAACGCCTTCACGATGTGGCTGGCCGGCGGCGGGATCAAGCCCGGGATCACCCTGGGCAAGACCGACGACCTCGGCTTCAACGCGGCCGAGGACAAGGTCCACGTCCACGACCTCCACGCCACCATCCTCCACCTGCTCGGCTTCGACCACACCCGGCTGACCTACCGCTTCCAGGGGCGTGACTTCCGCCTGACCGACGTCAGCGGCGAGGTCGTCAAGAAGCTCCTGGCGTGACCAGGGCCGCGGCCCGTCCCCGCCGGACCCGGCGGGCCTGGGCCTTGACGAGGCTCGCCGGCCTCGACTCGACCACCCGGCCCAGGGCCCGGTCGAAGGTCCGGACGGTCAGCTCGAAGGCCAGGGCGGCGAATCCGCCCTTGATCGCGATGGCCAGGGCGATCCCCAGCCAATCCTTCGTCCGCGATTGCGGCGAGCTCGGGTCCAGGGCCTCGATCGGCATGATGCAACCGGCGATCGGGCTGAGCGAGATCAAGCCCCCCAGCCACCAGGGGCTCTCGAACCTCTCGCCGGCGGCCGTCACCGGGCTGAACAGGCTATCGGCGAATTCGAGCAGGATGATCCAGCCGATGGCCATGAACAGGTAAGCGATCACGCTGGCCGCGACCGCCCGGCCCAGCCGCTTGATCCAGGTCGCCAGGAGGAGCCCCAGGCTGACGATCGCCGCGCCCGAGGCCGCGACGTCGGCTACCGTCAGCCCGACCGCCAGCAAGCGCTCGCCGATCGCGAGCGGGACGGGGGGGAGCTCGACCTTGGGGGCCGCGGCCGGCGAGGGCCCGGTCGGGGGCTTGGCGACGAAGGTCCCCCCCGAAGGCGACGCGACGACCGTCCCCGGCGGGACGTAGGTGACGAAGACTCCCGGCCCGGCTTGGGCGACGAAGGCCCCCGGCGGGAGCGGGGAGATGACGGTCCCCGGCGGGAGCGCGACCGCCGCGTTGAGCACGACGACGGCGGGGGATGCGGCGGTCTCGGGCATCGATGCGGCCACCAGCACCGACCCCAGGAGCGGCAAGGCGATCAGGGGCGCGACTTTGCGGAATCCCCCCCGCCACTTCGCCCCGACGATCGAGCGGGTGGACAGGGGCGTGCTCAGGAGGATGTCGAGGCTCCCGCGCATCCGCTCCTCGGCCAGGGCCGTCGGGGCGGCTGCGCTCAGCATCAGGAGGCCGAAGCCGACCTGCACCCCCAAGGCGACGTAAAACATCTCGGCCGATTGGTCCGTCCCGTTCTCGATGATCGCGTAAACCCCGAAGCCGGCCAGGGCCCAGCCCAGGCCGAGCGTCCCGGCCCAGACCCACCGGGCCATCCGCGAGGGCCGGTCGCGGTGCCACTCGCGCCAGAGCACCGGGTTGCCGTCGAGGGTCGGGTTCGGCAGCGAGGGGAAATACTTCCGCCAGTCGAACCGCCAACGGGCCGCCTTCGCAGGCTTGCCGGATTCGGTCACCGCACGCCTGAGCGCCAGGATCGACCACCCGACCAGGGCGGCGGACAGCCCAAGCGTCGCCGCCGCGAAGACCGGCAGGTCGAAGGGCCCGACGGCCGCCGGGTCGCTGTAGGGGTTGTAGGCGAGCATGAACGGGTTCGCCTTCCAGAAGAAGTCGGGCGGATCGGGGACCACGCCGAGCTCGCTGGCCAGCACCCACCAGATCGGCGCGGCGATCAACCAGAACCCCTCGATCGCATACACCGCCATCAAGACTTCATGCGTCTTCCGGGCCCGGACCGAGATCGCCAGGGCCAGCGAAGCCCCCAGGACCGCCAGGCAAAGCGAGATGACGAACGAGCCGGCCAGGGCCCCGAAGTCGATCCCGCCGAGCAGGCCCGCCAGCGCCGCCACCGGCAGGGTGCAGGCCACCAGGCCGAACATCGGCGCGAGCCGCGCCCCGAGCTTGCCCAGGACGATCTCGGCGTCCGAAAGGTCGGTCACCATCATGTGCAGGAGCGTCCCCCGGGCCCGGTCGACGCAGATCGAGCCGGCCGTCGCGGCGGGGGCCGCCAGGAGGACCAGGGCGACCTGGACCCCGCAGATGGTGTAGAAGAACCCCTCGCCCAGGGCCGCCAACTGCTGGTGCAACGCGACCCGCCGGCCGCCCGACGAGGCCAGGCTGCTCGATTGCCAGACCAGGGCCAGCCCGATGAGCAGGACCAGCACGAAGCCCGATCGGCTCGCGTAGGCCTGCCAGCGGCGGGCGGCGGTGATCGACTCGTAGGCGAAGACCGGCCCCGGCCCGATGCGTCCCAACATTGGCGGCAAGCTCCGTCGGCGTCCGTGCGAGCCCGGGGCGGCCCGAGCGGCGTCGCTCGACCCCTGCGGGATTCGCCGCCAACGATACAAATCGGACAGGCCCGCGCCTAGCCCTCGGCCGCGGGGCCCTGGCCGCCGGTCATGGCTTGCCCGACCCGCCATTCGAGGGGGCCGACGCGGGCGCGGGGGTCGCCCGGCCGAGGAACGACTCGGCGTGCTCGCGGAGCAGGAGGCCGGCGGAGAGGCCGTCGCCCCGTTCGAGCGCATCGAGGATCGGGTCGTGGACGGCGGCCAGGCGGGGCAGGTCGAGGTCGTTCCGGGCGAGCGTGATCCGGACCCGGGTCTCGAAGCCGAGCGACTCCCAGGTCTGGAGCAAGATCCGGTTGCCCGAGGCCTCGACGATCCCCCGGTGGAAGTCGATGTCGTGGCGGACGTAGCCGTCGCGGTCGCCCGAGCGGGCCGCCGCGTGCAGCTCGACCAGCGACGCCCGGAGGGGGGCGACGTTTCCCATCAGCGCAAGGCCCGCCCCTTCGGCCGCGACCTGCTCCAGGGCGGCCCGGACGGTGTAGGCCTCGGCCATCTCCCGCTCGCCGACCTCGCGGACCCGGGTCCCCCGGTAGGGCTCCGACTCGACCAGCCGGAGCGCCTCCAGCTCGCGCAGGGCCTCGCGGACCGGGGCCTGGCTCGTCCGGAACTCCTGCGCGATCCGCATCTCCACCAGGCGGACGCCCGGCGCCAGGATGCCCGCGACGATCCGCTCGGCCAGAACCCGACGGATCTGGTCGCTCATGCAACTGCGTTCGATCCCCATCGCCTGGCCATCCTCCCGCGCAATCCTAGGCGAGATCGGACATCGGTCAAGGACCCCGCAGCGCCGGATTGGCTTGACAGAGCGGAAACGAGACGACCCGACCGAATCCCGGTGGTGAGCCGGGGTGCGATCGGGTCGTCGGTGGAACTGGTCGAGGGTCAGCGGCCGAGTCTCATTCAACAGCGGCCTTGCGAGCTGTCGCCGGCTTACCCTTGTCCGACTTTTCGGGCGTCGGATTAGTCCCGACCTTGGGTTGTTCACCCGGCGGGATCGCGGCCGGATTCGACTCGCCACATCCGACGAAACCGAGTGCCAGGGAAGACAGGAGTGCAGGGGTTAACACCTTGCGGAACATCAGCATCCCTCTCTGAGAATGGGCCGGACCGGGGGGACGAGCGTCACGCCTCTCAATAGGCATCGGAGCTAACCACCTCGCCCAAGTTTCGGGTGCCCAAGGCCATGTATGTGACCTGGTTGATTGAATTCTTGAGGAACTTGACCGAACCGTCACAAAACAAGAAATTGGCACCCCCCGGGTGGTTGCTTCGGGCGGCCCAGGCTCCGTAATACTTGTAATTGGGGGCGTTGGTGGGCACGGCCCAATTCATGTAATCGGAATTGCACGGGTAATCGCAGCCCGGAGGGAGCGGCCCATCGAACGCCGGCGCGTTGATGTTGGGCACTTCGAAGATAAGCCCTTGGCCTCGGTTGCCAACCGGGAACATCGACGACCCGAAGTATTCGAAGCGGCTCCACTGATTGAACGGTGTGTCCTTGTCATTCTGGAACCTCGACATTTCGCCAGCCATGATCGTGTTGCTGGTGCCGTCGGTGAAGTCGGCGATCCGATACGAAGTCGAATCATCGAAGGCCCCGTTGCCCGGGTCATTCTGCCAGCAGCCGGGCCCGTCGTAGTAGGCGATCGTGTTCCAGGTGCCGCCCGAGGGGAAGTATGAGGTCTGAGAGTAGAAGTTGCTGCTGCCGATCTTCGAAGGGTTGTTCACCCAGGCAAAAGGGAAGTCGCTCGGGCAGATATACGTGGCTACCTTCGCCGAGATCCCGGTGTACTGGACGGCCGCGGCGTCGTGACTGCCCGAGGCGAGGAAGCCGCCGCCAGCAGACCAGTTGAAGTTCAGGGCGTTATAAATGGTCCCCTGCTCCAGGTATCCCAGCGAGATGGCGAGCGCACCCCACTCGCGATTGGAGCCACCGGGGGCCGAGCAATTGTTTGCGGCGTCGATGGCGCCGTTCTGGATCGCCCCGGGCGGGATCGTGCCCTGGGCACTCTCGTAATTGAGGAACGCCAGGCCCATCTGCTTGAGGTTGTTGACGCACTGCGAGCGGCGGGCGGCCTCGCGGGCGGCCTGGACCGCCGGCAGGAGCAGGGCGATCAGGACCGCGATGATGGCGATGACGACGAGCAGTTCGATCAGCGTGAAGCCCGGCCTGCGATCACTTCTTCGGTGAATTCGATGCATAGGTGAATTCCTGGCTGGTGAAAGGGAGGGACCCCTGGGGACGTGAATTTGCGGGGAAACTCGGCTTCGAGAGGAAGATAGGCCTCTCGGCCTACCTGCAATGGACGGCGGGCATCTCCGGGGAGCATCGGCCCGCGGAGATGAGCATGGGAGCCGGGAATCAGATACCTGGGCCTCGTACCGAGAGGTCGACCGAGGGGTGCGGGTAACACCAGTAGCGGGATTGGCAAGCAACCCAACTCGGGACCACGCAGATTTGGTGCTCCAAGGTGAGGCCTGGCCTGGGGCCAATCCGAGGGGTTGCGAGGGTCGGGGTCGGGGTTGGCCCTGCGGTCATTTCGGTCCGGTACGAATCGATGAGCGATGGGAAGAGAGCATCGAGCATCCGCCCGCGTCCAATCTGACGATCCCCTCAATAACCATTGTGATACAACTGTGTGCAATCTGTGTACCAAATGCAAGAGGCTGGTAGCGGCGGACGTCGGCCGCGCCTTCGGCGGGGGAGTCGCGGCGAGCCCCGCCGGTGCATCCGCGATGCCCGCAGGTTCGACGATCCCTGACCGGTGCCCGGTCGAGGGCCCCCGGTTGATGGCACGATGCTCGTCAGCGGCCTCGGTGCCGCCAGGCCCAGCGGAACAGGTTGCGGGCGTCGGCATAGCGGGCGTCGGAGGTGGGCGCCCCGAGGATCACGACGATCCGGTGGTCGCCGCCGCGCCGGCCGCTGGCGACGAGGCAGGCCCCGGCGGCGTTGGTGGTGCCGGTCTTGACCCCGTCGTAGCCCTCGATCTCCAGGAGCTTGTTGGTGTTCGCCCAGACGACGTCGCGGGAATGCCCCCGCGCGTCGACGAGGGTCGCGCCCCGCCTGGAGGTGGCGAAGACGGGGGCGAGGGCGGGCTCGGCGAGGGCGGCCCGGGCGAGCCTGGCGAGGTCACGGGCGCTGGAGCGGTGGCCTTCGGCCGGCAGGCCGTGGGGGTTGGCGAAGTGGGTCTCGGCGAGGCCGAGCTCGGCGGTCACGCGGTTCATCTCGGCGACGAAGTAGGTCCGGGGGCCGTGGTTGGCGGCCTTGGGGTCGTGCTCGGGGGCGAACCGCTCGCCGAAGTGCTCGGCGAAGGCCTCGGCCGCGTCGTTGCCCGAGGGCAGGAGCAGGCCGTAGAGCAGTTCGCGGGCGGGGACTCGCTCGCCGGCCCGGACGCCCGCCGTCGAGCCCGGCGTCCCGTCGGCCCGCTGGGAGAAGGTGATGGTCTCGTCGAGCACCTTGGGGTCGGACTTGGCCAGCCGGGCGACGATCAGGGCGGTCATCATCTTGGTCGTGCTGGCCGGCTCGCGCGGGGCCGATTCGTCGCGACCCGCCAGGAGCGCTCCGGTCTTGCCGTCGACCACGGCCCAGGCGGCGGAGGTGGTGAAGGGGGGGCCGTCGAGGGGCTCTTCGGCCCGCTTGGCGACGCCCTGGGCGTTGACGACGGCGGGCGAGGGGGGCGGCGGCCCCTCGGGCGTGGGCGGGCCGAGGGCGTCGCGGGTGGCCGGGTCGACCTCGCCGGTCGGCGGGAGGCCCTTCGAGCGCTGGAAGCGGACGAGCGCGGCGCGGGTGCCGTCGCCGAAGTCGCCGTCGACGCCCAGGGCCGGGCTCGGGTCGAGCCGGGCGTTGAGCGTGCGCTGGAGGGCCTCGACGGCCTGGCCGGTGTCGCCCCGCTTGAGCGCCGGGCCGGCCTCCGGCGGCGGGGGGGCCTGGCCCGAGGCCGCGGCGAGGATCAGGGGGGAGAGGGCGAAAGCGAGGAGGAGCCCGGCGGGCCGGTCCGGTCGCGGGTGGCGGAGCATGCGGGGGGTCTCGTCGGTCGTTGGCTTCGGATCCGGGTCCATCGATGAGGAGCATCTTCCGAGATGGGCGGCCGGTCGGCAACGGCTGGGAAGCCCCGGGCCGATCGGATACCCTCGGACCGGCGGCGGGCGGCCCCCCATGTACCTCGAACGGACGATCGATCGGCCGATGAACCTCACCGAATACCTGTTCACTCGACTCCGAGAGCTGGGCGTCACCCACACCTTCGGCATCCCCGGCGACTTCGTCCTGCCGGTCTACGCGGTGCAGGACGGCTTCGGGATGGCGACGGTCGTCTGCGCCCACGAGCCCGGGGTCGGCTTCGCGGCCGACGCCTACGCCCGGATCAAAGGGCTGGGCGTGGGCCTGGTCACCTACGGGGCGGGGGCCCTGAACCTGCTCAACCCGGTGGCCTGCGCCTATGCCGAGCAGTCCCCCCTGCTGATCGTCAGCGGCGGGCCCGAGGTCGCGATGCGCCGGCCCGAGGTCTACCTCCACCACGTGGTCAAGAGCTTCGACAGCCAGATCAACATCTTCCGCGAGGTGACCGTCGACTCGGCGATCCTCGACGACGTGCTCGAGGCCCCGGCGACGATCGACCGGGTGCTCCGCAGCGTCGTCGGCCTGAAGCGGCCCGGCTACCTGGAGATCCCCCGCGACCGGGTCTTCGCCGAGGTCCCGGCCCCGCTCGGCCCGATCGCCCCCGACCCGGCCTTGCCCCCGGTCCACGAGGCGGCCCTGGACGAGGCCGTCGCCGAGATCCGGGCGATGCTCGCCCGGGCCGAGCGCCCCGCGCTCTACGTCGGGGTCGGGGTCCGCCGCCACGCCCTGACCGCGCAGGTCGTGGCGATCGCCGAGCGGCTCCGCCTGCCGGTGGCCACCGACGTCCTGGGCAAGGCGTCGTTCCCCGAGAGCCACCCCCAGTTCGTCGGCGTCTACATGGGGGCCCTGGGCGACCAGAAGGCCCGGGCCCTGCTCGACGGGTCGGACTGCGTGATCAGCCTGGGCGTGCTCCGGTTCGACACCAACACCGGGTTCTGGACCGACCGGATCGACCCGAGTACCCTGATCGCCGCCGAGCCCGACACCCTCAGGGTCCGCTACCACCGGTACGACCACCTGCCGATCGACCGGGTCGTCGCCGCCCTGGCCGGGCTCGAGCCCGACACCCGCCGGACCGCCCCCCGCTTCAACCATCCGGCCGAGGCCGCGCCCGCCGAAGTCGCCCCCGAGGCCGGCCTCGCCCTGAAGGTGGCCGACGTCATCGCCGCGCTGCTCGGCCTCGACCAGTCGAAATACAGCTTCGTGGCCGACGTGGGCGACTGCTGGTTCATCGGCCTGGAGCTGCGGGCCGACGTCTTCCTCGCGCCGGGCTACTACGCGTCGATGGGCTTCGGCGTCCCCGGGGCCCTCGGCGCCGGGATGGCCGACCCCGACCGGAGGCCGTTCGCCCTCGTCGGCGACGGCGCCTTCCAGATGACCGGGACCGAGCTGGCCACGATGGTCGACCAGGGGCTCCGGCCGATCGTCCTGCTGCTCAACAACAACTCCTACGGGATGCTCGAAGCCCTCGACGCCCCCCGGGCCTACTACGACCGCCGCCCCTGGGACTACCTCGCCTTCGCCCGGGCCCTCGGCTTCGCCGCCGAGCGGGCCGCCACCGCCCCCGACCTCCGCGCCGCGCTCGACCGGGCCGAAGCCTCCGCCGTCCCCTACCTCATCGAGGCCACCGTCGCCAAGGACGACCTGTCCCCCTTCCTCTCGCGAATCCGCTCCCACCTCGCCGAGGTCCGCCGCGGGACGGTCATGCTGAGCTGAAGGCCGAGGTCGCGAACCTGTGCCGATCCGCCGAGATCCGCTAGGCTGGTAGGATCACCATCCGCTCCCCGAGGAGTCCGTCCCGATGACGACCATCGCTTCCGCCGAGGCCCAAGCTCGCCTCGGCGAACTTCTCGACCGCGTCGCCCAAGGCGAGTCGATCGCCATCACCGAGGCCGGAAAGCCCGTCGCCCACCTCGTCCCGCCACCGGCCGAGCCCCGGCCCGAGGGCGGGACCACGGGCGAGGACAAGCCGGAGAAGCCGGACGTCCGCAAGGTGATCGAGGCATTCAAGGCCTACAGCAAAGAGCAGAATCGGACCCTCGGCGACCTCACGTTCCGCGACCTGATCGACGAGGGGCGACGCTATTGAGCACCGGCCGGAATGGCTCAGGGGTAGGTCGCCCGAGGTTCGTGCTCGACTGCTCGGTCGCGCTGGCGTGGTGCTTTCCCGACGAGCAGGCGCCACATCCTCAATCCGTCCTCGACTCTTTGGCGACGGCCGAGGCCATCGTGCCGTCGATCTGGTCGCTTGAAGTCGCCAATGCTTTCGTGATGGGTGAGCGTCGCAAGCGTTCGATCCCGGCCAACACCGAATCCTGGAAGACCTTCCTGGCCACCTTGCCGATCCTCATCGACGCCGAGACGTCCGAGCGAGCCTGGGGCGACACCCTCGACCTGGCCAGGCTGCATCACCTGACCGTCTATGACGCGGCCTATCTTGAACTGGCGATCCGCGAGGGTGTGGCGCTGGCGACGCTCGACGCGCGGTTGAAGGCGGCGGCGACTGCCGCGGGCGTCGCCGCCTATGATCCGGGTTGACGGTCAGGGCGTCACTTGGCGGTCTCGTCCTTGAGCAGCTCGCCGTTTTTCATGACGAACTTGACCTTCTGCAGCTCCTTGATGTCGGCCAGGGGGTCGCCCAGGGTGGCGACGATGTCGGCATACTTGCCGGGTTCGATGGTGCCCATGTTGGCCTGGGCGTCGAGCAGTTCGGAGGCGACGGTGGTGGCCGACTGGATGGCCTGCATGGTGGTCATGCCGTACTTGACCATGTAGTCGAACTCCTTGGCCTGGTTCTCGGTCCAGGGGTAGCCGCCGGCGTCGGTCCCGTAGGCGATCTTGACCCCCTTCTTGACGGCGAGGGTGAAGGCCCTGGCCTCGAGGTCGCGCATGTCCTGCCAGAGCTTGCCCCGGCCGTCGGCGACCCAGACGCCGACGTAGATCGTCGGGCACCAGTACTTGCCCTCCTTGACCATCCGGTCCATCAGCTCCTCGTCGAGTCCGTCGCCGTGCTCGATGGTGTCGGCCCCGGCGTCGAGGGCGGCGGTGATCCCCTCCTTGCCCATCGCGTGCGCGGCGACCTTGCGGTCGAGCCGGTGGGCCTCGCCGACCATCGCATCCATCTCTTCCTTGGTGAAATTGACCTTCGAGTGGAGGGCGCCGTCCTTCATGTAATAGCGGCGGTCGCAGTAGAACTTGATCCAGTCGGCGCCATACTTGACCTGCTCGCGGACGGCCTTGCGGATGGCGTCGGGGCCGTCGATGATCTGGACCCCCTCGGGCATCTTCAGCTCCCAGGAGTAGCCCATCACCGGGTACATGCCGGTGGCCGAGAACGCCCGGGTGGCGCAGAACATCCGGGGGCCGGGGACGATCCCGCGCTCGATGGCCCGCTTGAGGTCGACGTCGGCGTACATCGCCCCCTCGGTCTCGAGATCCCGGATCGCCGTGAAGCCGTTCATCACCGAGGTCCGGGCCGCGACCGTGGCCCGGATCGCCCGGTAGGGCGTCGACTCCTTGAGGATCTGCTCGTCATATTCTTCGTTGGTGATGTCCCCCTGGAGCAGGACGTGGGTGTGGGCGTCGATCAGGCCGGGCAGGACCGTCGCCCTCGACAGGTCGATCATCCTGGCCGAGCCCGACGCCTGCTTGGCCACCGCGTCGTAGGGGCCGACGGCCTTGATCCGGGTCCCTTCGACGAGGATGCCCTGGCCTTCGAGGACCTTCCCCGCCTTGGGGTCGACCAGCCGGCCGGCCTTGATCAGGGTGACGGGGGCGGGCCCTTTGGGCGCGGGCCCCTGGGCGGTCGCCGCCGGGGCCGCCGCGAGCACAAGGGCGACGGTGAGGCCGAGGGCCGCGAGCCGGGTGATCGGCGAGGCGGGGAAGGGCAGTCGTGGCATCATGTTGTCCTTTTCGATGGGGGGCCGGGGCGGGCGAGACCCCCGGGAAGGGGGCGACGGGGCCGACCGAACCTACACCGTCGGTTGGAGGTCCGCAATCGGGCGGCCCGGCGGCCGTCGCGGTATCATGGGGCCTCGGACCGTTTCAATCGACCTGGGATGGGGGGCTCCGCGGCGACCATGTGGCCCGACCTGGCCGAGACTCGCGACCTGCTCGACCGCGTGGCCGGTGCCGACCCTTCGGCCGAGGGGCGGCTCTGGGAGCGGCACCGCGAGCCGCTCCGCCGCCTGATCGGCCTCCGACTCGACCGGGCCGTCGGGCGGCGGGTCGACGCCAGCGACGTCGTCCAGGAGGTGATGCTCAAGGCCAGCGGGCGGCTGGCGAGCTACCTCAAGGACCCGAGCATGCCGTTCCACCTCTGGCTCCGCCAGATCGCCCGCGACCACGTCATCGACGCCCACCGCAGGCACCGGATGGCCGGAGGCCGGAGCGTCGATCGCGAGCAACACATCGGCCCCTCGGCCTTCGCCGATCGGTCGTCACTCGACCCGGCCGGGGCCCTCCGCGACCCCGCCCCCACCCCGGCCGCCTCGGCCCTCAGGCGCGAGCTGGAGCGGCGGTTCCGCGAGGCGATCGCCCGGCTCGACGAGGGGGATCGCGAGATCATCCTGCTCCGCCACTTCGAGCAGCTTTCCAACTCCGAGGCCGCCCGGACGCTCGGCCTGAGCGAGCCGGCCGCCGGGATGCGGCACCTCCGGGCGCTCCGGAAGCTCCGGGCCGTCCTGGGCGAAGGCCCATCCTGGGAGGGGCCCTGATGCACCGACCGCCGACCATCCGCGCCGACGACGCCCTCGAAGATCGCGACGCCCGGCTGGCCGTCGTCCTCGCCGCGCTGCTCGACGCCCGCAACGCCGGCCGGCTCGCCGACCCCGAGGCCGCCGCCGCCGGCCACCCCGACCTCGCCGACGAGCTGCGCGACCTCTGGGCCGCCGCGAGCCTCGCCGGCGAGCTGTCCCCCTCGCTCGCCGGCGACGAGACGGCCTCGTGGTCGCCCTCGGCGGGCCCCGAAGGGGCCATCGCGCCAGAGGAACCCTCGGCCCGGCAGCCCGGCGGGCACGAGCTGCTGGAGGAGCTGGGCCGGGGGGGGATGGGGGTCGTCCATCGGGCCAGGCAGGTCCCGTTGAACCGGATCGTCGCGGTCAAGCGACTGCTCAAGGGGGCGTCGGCGTCGCCCGAGGACAAGGCCCGGTTCCGGGCCGAGGGGGAGGCGGCGGCCCGCCTGGCCCACCCGCACATCGTGGCCGTGCACGACGTCGGGTCGAGCGACGGCCAGCCCTTCCTGGTGATGGAATACGTCGAGGGGACCACGCTGGCCCGCCGCCTGGCCGCCGGCCCCTTGCCCCCGGCCGAGGCCGCCGAGATCCTCGCTCCGGTCTGCCGAGCCATCCAGCACGCCCACGACCGGGGGGTGCTCCACCGCGACCTCAAGCCCTCGAACATCCTGATCGGCCGCGACGGCCGGCCGATGGTCGGCGACTTCGGCCTGGCCAAGCGGATCGACCTCGACGGCGAGGGCGAGGGCGGCGACGCCCTGACCGCCACCGGGGCGATCCTCGGCACGCCGAGCTACATGGCCCCCGAGCAGGCCGCCAGCGGCCGAGGGGGCATCGGGCCGCCGACCGACGTCTACGCCCTGGGGGCGATCCTCTATCAGATGCTCACCGGACGCCCGCCGTTCCAGGCCGCCTCGCCGCTCGACACGATCCTGCTGGTCCTGGAGCAGGACCCGGTCCCCCCTCGCCTGCTCAACCCCAAGGCCGACGTCGACCTGGAGATGGTCGCCCTCAAGTGCCTCCAGAAGCACCCCGAGCACCGCTACCCGACCGCCGCCGCCCTGGCCGACGACCTCGACGCCTACCGCTCAGGGCAGCCCGTCTCGGCCCGCTCCACCAGCTTCCGGGCCCTGGCGAGCCGGTACCTGGGCGAGACCCCGCACGCGGTCCTCCTGGAGAACTGGGGCGACCTCTGGATGTACCACAGCCTGGCCCTGGTCGCCTTCTACGGCCTGACCTGGTGGCTCCTGGCCCGAGGGGTGGCCGCCCGCTGGCCCTACTTCGCGATCTTCACCGTCGGCCTGGGGGCCTGGGCGGCGTTCTTCTGGAAGCTCAGGAGCCGGCGCGGGCCGGTGACGTTCGTCGAGCGGCAGCTCGCCCACATCTGGGGGGCGGGCGTCGTCGCGCTGAACCTCCTGCTCGTGGCGGAGGCCCTGATGGGCCTGCCGGTGATGGCCCTCGCCCCGCTCCTGGCCGTCACCAACGGCACCCTCTTCCTGATCAAGGCCGGCATCCTCTCGGGCGAGTTCTACGTCCACGCCGCGATCCTGCTGGCGATGGTCGTGCCCGCCGCGCTCTGCCCGAGGTTCGCCATCCCGATCTTCGCCCTGACCTCGGCCGCCTCGTTCTTCGTCACCGGCCTGAAGTACCACCGCAGGCACCTCCGAAGCCGGCGACCGGCCCGCTAGGCGGTCCGGGGCCACTGGTAGGTCCACACGTAGGCGTCATAGGTGGTGGCCGGGGCCCGGAAGAAGACCCGGCCCGCCAGCTCCTCGCCGCAGCGGAGCGTCAGCCGCATCCCGTCCTGGAAGAAGACCGGGTCGTCGTCGTGGAAGCGGTAGGCGGTGAACCGGTTCTCCTTGACGTCGATGTGGGTCAGGCCCGACACCGGGGTCTGGAACAGCTTGCGGTGGTGGAAGTAGCCCGAGCTGACGAAATAATCCTCCAGGCCGGAGGAGAGGAAGACCGGCTCCTTCGAGCCGCCGAAGTAGGCCCGGACGCACCCTTCCTGATAGGCCTGGTCCTCCGGGGTCCCGAGCGGCCGTTCCCCCCGTGCGGCGAGGGTGACCAGGTAGAGGGCCCCGTCGCCGGGGACGTCGCAGAGGGCGAACTCCTCCAGCGGGGCCGCCCGCCGCCCTTCGAGCTTGTGGAGCCGGAGCCTGGCCGAGTCCGGCAGGCGGACCCCGCCCACGGTCACCGGGAGCCCCTCCGACCCCCGGATGATCCACCACGCCTCGTTCGTGGTCACGCCGTCGAAGACCGCGGTGGTGGGCAGCACGCAGACCCGGACCTCGGATCCAAAAGGAATCCGAAAGGTGTTGTAGACGCCCCCGTTCCGCCCGAACCGGGCCACGCCCCAGGGCTCGGGAGGCCCGCCGTGGCTGTAGCCGTGGCCGAGGTCCTGGGCCATGTCGATCGAAGGCCGGGCCTCGCCGTCGACGTAGACGCGGATTCGGGCCCGCTCATCCATCGCGAACCACATGTGCGTCAAACATCCCGAGCCGACCCGGCGGAACAGCTCGACCTCCTTGCCCGCCTCCAGGATCGCCCGCTCCTTGCCGATCCCGCCGAAGGTCCGGATGGCCGACGGCGACGCCGACGCAGCCCCGACCTTCGGCCCCTCCTGGGCGATCGCCGGCCCGCCGGCCGACGCGATGAGTCCGGTCGTGGTGGCGGCCAGGGCTTGGCGGCGATTCATGGCGAGGGTCCTGGGGGGCGGCTCAGCCCTCCATGCCGAGGGCCCGGCGGGCCTCGGCGTAGACGGCGTCGGGGGACTGGTTGCCGTCGACCTTGCGGATGAGGTCGGGGCAGGTCTCCTCGTAGTGCTGGAGGATCGGGATGGCGTGGTCGTCGTAGACCTGCTGGCGGAACTCGACGACGTCGGCCGTGTCGTCGGGCCTGCGTTCGAGCGGGGTGCCGTCGAGGTCGCAGGTCTCGGCGACCTTGGGCGGCTTGGCGATGACGTGGTAGGTGGCGCCACACTTGGGGCAGACCCGGCGGCCGGTCATCCGGTCGACGGCGGCCCGGCGGGACAGGTCGATCTCCAGGTAGCAGTCGATCCGGAAGTCGAGGCGCTGCTCGAACCGCTCCAGGAGCGGGACCTGGCCCATCGTCCGGGGGAAGCCGTCGAAGAGGAGGTGGGTCTCGCCGGGCGACTTGAGGTTCTCTTCGAGCAGCTCGAAGATCAGCGAGTCGGGGACGAGGTCCCCCTTCGCCAGGTGGCTCTCGACCCGCTGGCCGAGGAAGTCGTGCTTGCGGATGGCGACGCGGAGCATCTCGCCGGTCCGGATCAGCTTGTAGCCGAACTCGGCCCCCAGGCGCTCCGCCAGGCTGCTCTTGCCGCTCCCGGGTCGGCCGAAGATGACGAGGTGGGCGGGCGGGGCGGAAAGGGCCAAGGGACGCCTCCTCGGGTGCGATCGGGATCGGAAAGGGGCGGCGGGCCGCCTTGGGGGAACGGCCTCGCCCTCGCGCGAGCCGGTCGGGCGGCGCCGACGGGTCATTATTCCCCATCCCCGGGCGCCGTGCCACCCGGATGAGCCGGCCCCCTGGCGAGGGGGGCGCCCGCTCCGTATTCTGTAGGGGTCACCGACCCCTTCGCCCCGCCGGGATCGAGGCCGAGACCGATGCTCCTGGGCCCCGTCTTCAGTGCCGAGCTCGTCACCACCTCGCGGCGGCCTCGCTACTACGTGATCCGGCTGATCTATGGCTCTGTGATCCTGCTCCAGGTTTATTCCACGTACGAGGGGAACGCATGGCGGTTCGGCCCGGGTAGGCCGGCGCCGACGCTCGGCGACATGGCCGACTTCGGCCGGCAGATGTTCTCCTCGCTCGCCATCATCCAGGCGATCGCGGTCCTGGTGCTGACCCCGGCCCTGGTGGGCGGGGCGATCGCCGAGGAGCGGCGGCGGAAGACCTTGCATTACCTCCTGGCGAGCCGGTTGACCGGCTTCGAGATCGTCGCCGGCAAGCTGGCGGCCGGGCTGCTCCAGGTCGCGGTCCTGGTGGCCCTGGGGATGCCGGTGGTGGCCCTGATCGGCCTCTTCGGCGGGGTCGACTTCGTCCTCCTCGCCGGCTGCTACGCCGGGACGCTGTCGACCGTCTACTTCCTGGCGGGCCTGTCGATCCTGATCTCGAGCGGGGCCCGCCGACCCCGCGAGGCGATCGTCGCGATCTACGTCGCCGAGCTGGCCTGGCTGTTCGGGCCGATGACGCTGATGAACTGGCTGCCGTGGCGGGAGCCCCCCTGGCCGACGGTGGCCGAGTGGATCAACCCGGCCCTGCGCTGGGTGGCCTCGTCGAGCCCGGCGTCGCTGGCCTGGTCGAGCCTGATCCGAGGGGGTCGGATCTCCGGCGTCTACGGGGCGGCGGCCGAGATGATCGCCCTTCAGTTGGCCTACGGGACGGCTTTCGTCCTGATCGCCGCGTTCCGGCTCCGGCCGGCGTTCCGGGCCGAGGCGGGGGAGCGGCCCCGCCCTCGCTGGCTCGACCGGCTCGCGGTCAGGCGGCGATGGCTGGCCAGGCCGCCGATCGGCGACCGGCCGATGCTCTGGAAGGAGCGGCACGTCGCGCGGTCGACCGGCCTGACGCGGGTCACGACCAACATCCTGGCCGTCGTGATCCTCGGCTTCGTCGGCTACTGGACGTTCTACTACTTCGTCGGGGCGGCGGACGAGGCGACGCGGTTGCGGTTCGCGGCGGGCGGGCCGGGCCGGACCGAGTTCAACAGTTACTTGCGGGTCGTCAGCGTGATCCTCTACGTCCTCTGGGCCTTCGGGCTGGCCTCGACCTCGGCCGGCGTGGTCACCTCCGAGCGCGAGGACGACACCTGGATCAGCCTGACGTCGACGACGCTCGAAGGCGGCGAGATCCTCGGGGCCAAGATGCTCGGCCCGATCTGGGGGCTCCGGGGGGTGGTCTACCTCCTGGCCTTGCTCTGGGCCCTGGGCCTGGCGGTGGGGGCGGTCTCACCGCTGGGCGTGCTGGCCTGCGCGGTCGAGTTCGCCGTCTTCTCCTGGTTCCTGGTCGCCCTCGGCACGACCTTCTCGCTCCACTCCAGGACCACCACGCGGTCCCTCGCCGCGACGATGGGGACCCTGATCTTCCTCAACGGCGGCTACCTGTTCTGCTGCGCCCCGCTCGGATCTCTCGGCCGGTGGACCACCGTGGGCGTGACCCCGGTCCTGATCGGGGTCTCGCTCATGGGTTATGGAGAGCTGGCCAGCGCGAGGGGCGATCGCGAATCGATCGGGGGCGTCCTGCTCGGCGTGACCTTCTACGGGGTCGCGGCGTCGGCCCTGACCAGGCGTGCGAAGCGGGCCTTCGACGACGTGGCCGGCCGGCCCAACCGGCTCCTCCGGGGCAACCCGCCGTACTGGCACACGATCAAGCCCCCAGCGTTGAAGCCGCCCGGGGCGGTCGACGAGCTGGCCTGACCCGGCCGGTCACCGCGAAGGGGCCAGCGAGATGATCCTCCGGGCGGCCGTCGACCCGGGCGACAACTCGAAATGGCTGGCGCCGGGGTGCTCGATGGGCCAGGACGGCAGGGCCTCGAAGAACCGCTCGACGGGCTGGATGGCCAGATTGATCCCCGGGGTCTTGGTGTGCATCGGGACCACGACCCGAGGGCCGATCGCGTCGAGCAGGGCCGGGATCAGCGGGTAGTCGATCGTCGGCGGGCCGCCGGCCGGCACGAGGGCGACGTCGGCCCCGCGGATCGGCGCGACCTCGGCCTCGCCCAGCGAGTGGCCGAGGTCGCCGAGGAAGGCGACGTGGAGCCCTCCGAGCCGGAAGTGGACCATCGCCACCTTGTCCCCGGCCTCCTTCTCGGGCGTCTCGAAGACGGGGATCGCCTCGAACCGGACGCCGGCGACGACGGCGCCCCCCGGGGGTAATTCCATCGCCCGGACGACCTCGAAGGTGGGGACGATCTGGCCGAGGTGGCTGTGGTAGCGGTCGTTCTCGTGGCTGACGACCACGACGTCGGCCCCCTCGCCGATCGGGGCGTAGCCCCCCGAGTCGGGCGAGCGGTAGGGGTCGAGGATGATCCGCAGCCCTTCGGCCTCGATCAGGAACGCGGCGTGGCCGTACCAGGTGATTCGCATCGGTCCGAGTCTCCGATTTCCTTCGGGATTTTCGTTGGGTCGACGGCGAGCCTAGGCGGATAATCGCCAGGATCGGCCCCGAAGTCCACCGCCGAGACCCCCGGAGGACGCCTCCCATGATCCTCAACCGTCGCGAAGCCCTGGCCGCCTCGGCCGCTTTGATGTTCGGGAGCCGGGCGCTTGCCGCCGACCCGACCGGCCTGACCTACGCCCCGGATGCCGAGGCATTCTGGCGGAAGCTGCCGTTCCTCGACCGGCTCCGCAAGGTCGCCGAGGCCGGGTTCTCCCGGTTCGAGTTCGGCCACTGGCGGACCAAGGATTTCTCCGCCATCATCAAGCTCGACGAGGAGCTGAACCTCCAGCCCGCCCGGTTCCTGGCCTTCGCCGGGATCGGCAACCCGAAGCGGAAGGACGCCTGCCTGGCGGCCGTCGAGGAGGCGGCCTCGGTGGCCTCGAAGATGAACGCGGGCCGCCTCACCGTCGTCGCCGGCCCGCTCGCCGCCGGGGTCGAGCGCGACGAACAGGTCGGAGCCGCGGTCGACGCCCTCAAGGAGTCGGTCGAGAAGCTCGGCGATTCCGAAGTCGTCCTGATCCTCGACCCCTTCGAAGCCCCGACCTCGCGCCACAAGCCGCTCCTGGCCACCTTCGAGGAGGCCGTCGGCGTGATCAAGGAAGTCGACTCGAAGCGGGTCCGGCTCCTCCTGGACGTCGACCGGGTCGGGCCGGGCGAAGGGTCCAAGGCCGCCTTGATCGCCAAGCACGCCCAGTTCATCGGCTATTACCGGGTCGGCCCTGGCTCGGTCGATCAGGGGGTGCTCCGGGCGATCGCGAAGGCCGGGTACGCCGAGCCGGTTGGGGTCGGCGTCGACCCCAAGGCCGACCCCCCGGAGGCGATCCGACTGCTCCGCGAGGCCGACGGCGCGGCCAAGGGGCCTTGAGCGAGCGGGCCGGTCAGAACGTCGGGATCTGGACCTTCTCGCCGTCCTTCAGGGCCGACTCGTGGGCGCAGATGCCGACCATCGTCCAGTTGGCCGAGGTCGGGGCGTCGGGCAGGGCGGGTCGGTCTCCCTTGATCGCCGAGAGCCAGGCGTGGACGAGGTGGGGGTGCGAGCCGCCGTGGCCCCCGCCCTGGAGGAAGGAGAGGTGCTGCTCGTCGTCGGCGTTGTAGACCCCCTTGGTCGTGAACCGGCGGATCGGCTCGGGCAGGAGGTGGGCGAAGTCGGGCACCGGGACCCGCTTCGGGACCTCGGGCTCGGGCAGGCCGATGGTGTGGATCACCGGCTCCTCCCCCTCGACCTGCTGCCACTCGAACGACTTCTTCGAGCCGTAGGCGTCGAAGCTCTCGCGGTACTGGCGGGCGGTGTCGAACAGGCTCCGGGTGACCTCGGCGCAGACGTCGGTCCCCCGGATCTTGAAGGTGGCCGTCTCGATCGCGAACGGGCTGTTGTACTTGGGGATCAGCGCCTCGTCGATCCGCCCCGAGCCGTGGCAGGCGACGTGCTCGGCATGCCCGCCGACCAGGGCCAGGCAGGGGCTGACGCAGTGGGTGGCGTAGTACATCGGCGGCAGGCCCTCCCAGTAGCCCGGCCAGCCGGCCATGTCCTGCTGGTGCGAGCCCCTGAGGAACTGGATCCGCCCGAGTTCCCCCCGGTCGTACAGGCCCTTGACGAAGAGGTACTCGCGGCTGTAGACCACGGTCTCCATCATCATATAAACCTTGCCCGACTTCCGCTGGGCCTCGACGATCCGGCCGCAGTCCTCGATCGTCGTGGCCATCGGCACGGTGCAGGCGACGTGCTTGCCCGCCTCCAGGGCCGCGATCGACTGCCGGGCGTGGTCCTGGATCGGCGAGTTGATGTGGACCGCGTCGACCTCCGGGTCGGCCAGGACCTCGGCGAACTCGGAGTACCGCTTGGCGATCTTCCAGCGGTCGCCGCACTCGTCCAGGTCCTTCCGCGACCGCCGGCAGATCGCCGACACCTCGGCGCCCGGGTAGCTCTGGTAGATCGGGATGAACTCGGCGCCGAAGCCGAGGCCGACGATGGCCACTCGGATGGGCTGGTCGCTGGGCATGGCGGGGTGGTCCCTTCTGGGCGAGCTTGCCGGCCGCCGTCGCCGGTCCGTTGCGGAACAGGATGGAGGATATTAGGCTCGGACCGTGAAGGCAAGCGGACGGGCGGCCCGAAGTTCGGCGAGATCGACGCGATGAACCAGTTCCAGGGCGGGAAGGTCCGGGTCGCCATCATCGGCGCCGGGGCGGTCAGCGACTATCACCACGTCCCCGGCCTCCGGCTCGACCCCAGGGCCGAGCTCGTCGCCGCCTGCGACGCCGACCCGAGCCTGCTCGAACGGCGGAAGGCCGACTGGGGGATCGCCAAGGTCTCGACCGACCCCGAGGCCATCTGCGCCGACCCCGAGGTCGACGCCGTGATCATCGCCACGCCCAACTTCACCCACAAGGCGATCGCCCTGGCCGCCGCCAGGCACGGCAAGCACGCCATGTGCGAGAAGCCCCTGGGCGTGAACAAGGGGGAAGTCCGGGCGATGTACGAGGCGGCCCGCGACGCCGACGTCGTCCACATGACGGCGTTCACCTATCGGTTCGCCCCTTCGATGCGGTACCTCCGCCACCTCCTCAAGTCGGGCGCCCTCGGCTCGCCGCGGCACTTCCGGTCGCAGCGGTTCCTCGACCTGCCCGAGACCAGTTGGGGATGGCGGCAGTACAAGGACAAGGCCGGCGCGGGCGACCTGTACGACATGACGATCCACCGGATCGACTTCGCCCTCGACCTCCTCGGCCCCCTCGATCGGGTCTGCGGGGCCGTCGCCCGGTTCGCCCCCCGCGACTCGACGCCCGACGGCAAGCCCTGCGCGCCCTCCGAGGTTGACGACTGGTCGAGCCTGATCGGCGAGTTCCGTTCCGGCGCCGTCGGCGTCTGGGAGGGGACAACCCTGGCCAAGGGCTACCACCGCGACGGCTTCGGCCACGAGTGGGCCGAGATCAACGGGTCCGAAGGCTCGGCCGTCTACCGGCTCCACGAGCCCAACACGATCCTCCTGGGCAAGACCGGCCAGGACCTCGCACCCGTCGCCGTCCCCGACGAGTTCCTCAAGCCCGCCGGGAGCCCCCGCGACCCCAAGGAAGGCAAGCCCGCCACCGTCTTCCGCTACGACCTGGCCTGGGAATTCGTCTCCGCGATCGTCGAGGGCCGCCCCGCCGTCCCCAGCTTCCACGACGGCCTCAACGCCCAGATCATCGCCGACGCGGTCCTCGAATCGCACGAGAAGCGGGCCTGGGTGGAGACCCCCCTGGCCGAAGTCTGAATGAATCAAAACGTAGGGTGGCGTCG
>JAABUQ010001851.1_pt1 | contig 43778 bp, 42 predicted proteins | sample 5560001 | NCBI WGS metagenome assembly JAABUQ01 (sample SAMN10711888, study PRJNA513371) | rock metagenome | isolation source: Antarctica rocks | place: Antarctica: Victoria Land, Finger Mt nord | collected 2015-12-18 | reverse complement strand
TATTGGGGTGGGCGGAAGACATGTCGGTGGAAGAGTTGCGAGATTGGACAGTGGATCGGGCAGCGAGGAAGGCGTATTGAGAAGGCATTTTTGGACTCTGCGTTTGCGGCCGTTGTCTGGATGTTGCTGAGGTGGGTGATGGTGAGGAGATATGGAAGGAGAGGAGATTCGGCGGTCTTATGGAGGGAAAGGGGAAGAATTCCCCAAATTCTCAACCTAAAAAGGAATTCTCGTGGCAAAAGCTCCACATCCACCCTCTCAGAAGTCTAAAGCCTTTGCTTCATGAATTCTCAAGAGAACAGCTTCACATCCGCCGCTTCAGAAATCTAACGCCTTTGCTTCAATTTCTTTTTCTTGTTCGTCCCCTTCGATCGGCGGTAGGTGGAAGGGGCAGATATCGAATTTGCGCCGCCCGAGCTTGAATGCCATATCCTCTGCCCCACAGCCACTTCCACCGCCCCTTTCTGTGAAGACCGGTAGTTTATGCACCCGTACCAAACCTTGCATACGATCTTCTTTCTTCTCGCTCGCACTCGATGTCATTGACTCGAACGCCAGGGTATTGTGTGTATAGGGGAAGGGCGCGAGCTCGATAACTCCGTCGCTGAGGAGCTCGATCCAGCGGACGAGGCCGGTGTGACGGGAGTAGAGAGAAAGGGGGAGGGTTGTCATTACGGTGAGATTGGGGTATTGGCGGAGGAGGGCACGTAGGGAATGGAGGAAAGGGAGGAGGGTTGTTGGGTCGGGAGATGGGTGGTAGACGGGGGGAGTGAGAAGGTTGGGCATGAGTAGGCGGTGGGGTGTTTGGTGGTGGATTTTTAGGGACGTGGTGAGGGTTGCGAGGAGGGGGGCGTAAGGGCTTGGTGAAGAGAAGAGTAGGGGAAGGTACTCGATAGTGTTTTGGGAGGGTTGGAGTCGCTTGGAAAGGTCGAATGTATGTGTGAAGAGGGTCTGCGGAGAGGATTGAGGAGTGTGAGCTGATAATGTTGGGACTAGCATGGTCAGCGGAAATGTTTGGAGGATAACGTCGTAAACACAAGCTGGATTATACTGTTTGTATGTAAATGTAAGGAAACAATAGGAATCCCACCTCTTGTCCCAGCTCCAAATTCTCCGAGTCGTTCGTATCGCCATGCTATCCTCATCTTCTCCTTATCTGTCCCCTCTGTAGAATGCTTCTCACCAGCCTTAGTACCGCCAGCTTCAACAAGTCCAGGTAGCTCTCGGCCCCATTGCTCTCCTATTCCCACAACTTGTACTCGATGTCCCTGCACTAGGCCTTCAGCGGCGTAGAACCGTAACAAAGCACCAGCAAAGTCTGTAGCTCCATTTTCTTCGATCAAGAGTGAGTGACCCAGAGGGAGACCTGCGTGGCCTGCCAGGAGATCGTCTAAGGTCTGGGTTCCGGTCGAGGTGGTGGGGCGGCCATCGAGGGGGGATGGGCGCACTCCGGGTAGGGATACAAGGGAAGAGGGTGTTTGTGCTGAAAGGTTGATAGGAGATGAGGAATTATTCGATGAAGTTGATGGGCTTGTGAGCCCTACATTGCGTTTGCGGAAGGACATCAATTGCTCTCTGGAGTCTGATGTAGTCTTGAGAAGGTGGAGGGGAAAGAAGCCGCACTTTCACAGGCGCATAGTCTGTGTACAGGTGAGTTACTTGTTCAGGTAAAGCGTGCCGTATCCAGCTAGCCTGTCCCACGCCGCCCTCCGCTCCCTGCTGCCCTCCCATCCGGTCCGCGTTGCCGTCACAACACTTGGATGCTCTTTCCCCGTCAGTATGAATATACCTCCATATCTTGCTCTCCTTTTGTCATATTTGCAATGTTTCCATCCTCATGGACCTCGGCCAGCATATATAGCCATTATGGCCATGGCTATGGCTGCTGTGCGGCTTGGCACTGCTGCTGCGTATGCGCGGGCGCATTCCGATCGATGTACGGCCGACCAATTATCATCCACCGTTCCTTGGTCGATACTGCTCCAATTTTGACCATTGCGACGTCCTTTTGATCATATAAATGAGCTCCATAACCTGGCCAATTGTAAACTTCAGATCTGGTGATATAGTGTCACTAGCTCTACTGCGAGCTGGCGCCAGCGAGACTTCGACTTCGTTATTGCAGGGGTTACAGCTCGGCGGGGGTCGAAAAAAGTTCGGCTAGGGTCGAAAATTAACTCCGACGCAACCTCGGCTAGGGTCAGAAATTTTACCTCGGTTAAAATTTGAGCATATACTCAGTATATGCTCCGTGTTCTATAAAAATCAATGATTTTTCGATTTTTCCCAATGAAGAAAAGCATATGCTGAACATATGTTAAATATATATTAAATTTTAATTGAAATATAAGAATTCTTTACAAAGATGAAATATATATTTGGCATATATTCAATATATACCTTTTTTTAATTGGGAAAAATCGAAAAATCATTGATTTTCAAACAATATAGAATATATACTATGCATATGCTTAAAAGCTGAACCAAAGTAGGAATTACGCGAGGTTAACTTCGGCTAATATTGACCCTTGTTCAACTTTTTTCGACCCCGGCCCAACTGTAACCCGAGATTGACTAAGTCTGGGTCGAAGAGTTGGGCCAGGGTCGGGTTACAGTTGGGCCGGGGTTGAAAAAAGTTGAACTAGGGCTGGAATTAACCGACATTAATCTCGCTTAATTCCTATTCAGTTTCCAATATATATATATATATATATAAAATCCCCGAACTGAGGCCAACACGTGACCCCTCGCTGACTCAGGCCTCGCTGCTCTGCTCCCGCGCTAAGGCCCGTTTTGTCAGTGTGCTCCCTCGTTGCTCCCCCATGCTCCCTCACTGCTCTCCCCTGCTCCCTCGTTGCTCCCCCGTGCTCCCCCTCAGCCCCTTCCTACTCTTCAGCTGTGATTGCGTTTTTACAAGTTTAAACGAGAGCGTCCATTCAGCCTGTTTTGGATGCTGATCAGAGTGGAGCTGGTTTTGGCTCCACCGACCACCCACCATGTTATCTTCTGCTCTTGCTCTCTTACTCTTTCGCTCCTGCTCTTTCCCTTTACTCCTATTTGTTTGCGACCTACAGCAACTCATCTGTGTACCAAATACGCCATTATATATATTGTTATCTCATATCTACTCTATTTATCACTGCCTCTTTCTCTCTTCGCTTTATACACCTTATTGGCCTGGGTAATTTTGTCTGGCTATAATTTCCCCCTTTACCTCGTTTTTAATAGCGAAGAAGAAGAGGACGGCGGCGCAGTTGTGACGTACTAGATGTACTCGGGCAGTAGTATACGATATGAGATACTGCAACAACTATGCAAAGGTGATTCCGACGGACTTCCGACGGGACTCCAACGGCAGTCCGATAATATAAAGTTATAGAAGCACCTAGATAAATAGGGGACTCCTATACTAACAGCAGTAGGAGAGGTTGATTGAAAGATTAACTCTTACCCTTCTATAAAGGTAATAGAATACTATTAAATAAATACGACTTCCCCGTATTTATAAACTAATTAATAAAGAATAAAATTATATAAATAGCGCGACGAGGTTCCGACGGGCTTCTGACGGACCTCCGACGCGGCCCCGATCATATAGGTTTCCGCTATATATCCAGGACTTTTATGCAGATGCTTCCTGCCAGGCACTTGCAGCCCGACGGTTACAATTTCCCTACTCCAAAAAAAGATTATACGAAGTAAAAGAAGGTTACTAACGTAATAGGCAAACGGAAACGGGATAAAGCACCGTAAAAGATTGAGACTGCCGAAGCTATAGGACCTGGCTTCCAGTAGCAGTAGCTGCGCCAGCTTGCGTCGCTTATATCGGCTAATAGGTACCGGTAAATAAAGCACGCAGGATCTACTAACGAGGATACGGCTAAGGATTTCCTGCTTAAGGTACGGCCTCCCAAGTACTATAATTTTGGTAGTAACCGCCTACGCTAGAAGATACAGCTTATTTGTCAAGTGTTGAAAGATATTAAGGAAGTTAAAACGCAGACAACGTGCCCTAAGGTGACCTCGGACTACGACGATTACGGATCAGACATCGAAAATCGGTACGGGAGACCTCAAGAACACTCCGTTAAAAAAGACGAGGAAAATCTCTTCCTAAATTATATATATCCAAAGTCTCTCACGATTATTCCTAAGAAATATATAACTAGTTTCGCTTGTAAGCGAGATTCGTTTCACTTTTTTTTTAAAACACTAAAACACGGGGCAAATTCTTAATATAGGTCTAAAGAAGATTTGAGTAGGAACCTTGATAGTACCGTTGGAAAGGATAATAATACTCCTGAAGGGCCGAACCTTCCTACGACCGGTTCAAAGGGGTGTAACGATAGCCCCGCTATAAATAGTCCTTTAAGCGGCAGTGAGACCCAGTCTAATCCGTTAAGACCTATACTTCCTTTAACTATATAAGAAAATAGTATACAGCTTGTAGACCCTTATTCTGTTTCTCCTGCCTATATGCCGGCGAAGACTAGTGGAGACCTGGGCCAAGTAGCGGGGCAACGCAAGCAAGATACCACGATGTCTATAGTTGAGGCATCACAATTACTCTTTAGCGGACACACAATCTTAGGCGATTAACCGTTTACGGTACTTTCCCCTACAGAGGATAGCGGCTTCCGTATACGTTATACGGATCCTTATAATAAAACCGTAGTGGTCGCTGCTCTATAGCTATTTTCCGGCTCACATTTCATAACGAGCGCAAGTGGTAAGCGACTCAAGTTGATAGACCCAGGAACTATAGTGGAGGAAGCTCGTTTAGGGTAATTAAAGACGGTGCTTTCGCTCCCGCGACACGGTGTGTAAGAGCTTATCAGTCGATTCGAGAGCGACTTGCCATCGAGAAGATTATAGTTACAAGTATTTATGCTTATGGAACTATCTAAACACAAGTAACAACAACCTCTATGTAAAGCCAAATAAGATTAAATGCAAGAAAGACCTTTAAGTACGTACTCGTTTTCGTTGTCCGTCAAGCTCTGACAGCAGCACCTTTATCTTAATCTCTTCTCCACTGCTCTCAAAAGCCGGTGACATGGATGTGCTCTGTGCTGCGACCTCAAAGTTTTGTGATAGTTCTTCCAGCAGAAATCGCTTGTGCTGGAGCTTATCTCTAGTGCTCCGAAGCTCCTGCTCTAGGCTTTTAGTCTTAGCCTCCAATTGTTCGAGTGTCCCCTTTATGCCGTTTCGTTCCAGCCAAAGTGTACCAATGCTTGCGTTGTCCTCAGGATCCGATCTCCTTAGAACTTCCAGCGTATCGAGAAATCCAATAAAGTCTCGAATATAGGCACGCTCTTGCTCCAACGACCTCTGGGTTGCTTTATAGCTATCGGCCTCGTAACTCAGGGACTGTACTACAAAAGCGCGCTTTCCTTTTTCTGATTGCAGGGCCTCCTCCTGACTGGCGAATGCTCTTTGATAATTGCTCGCGGTCTCTTTCCACTTTGTGACCTCTTTACCTTGGGTGTTCAAGAACCTCATACGGACTTCGTTGGACTGATTGATTTGACTAGCTTCGAAGAGCCGCTGTTGCAAGATGGAATTCTTACTTTCGAGGGCTGTCTTCTTCCAGCGAAGTCTCTTATGGGAAGCTAGCTCAACATTACACGTTTGGCAGATGGCTTGGCCAGGCTGTTGCTAATGTCAGAACTCGTCCACGCAAGCTATGGGGTTCTTATACCACCCTAGAAAGTTGAAACAGTGCACTCCCACCTTGCGTTGCCATGATCACCAGAGTACGATTGTGACAGGGATAGAAAATATTGGTGGCTGCTTTGAAGGGGCCTGAATGCCTGGATCATTTGAGAGAAGCAATCGAAGAAGCTACACTTTATACAGCGTTCGAACCCCAAGACGATATGTTTGCAGACCGCTCCATTCCTAAGCCACCTGTCCTCAACACTGCTCAGCTCTCGCTGACCACCATTGTGCAATCCTTCAGGTACCTACGGACTACTTTCTTCGTTCAATTGGGTCATCAATGACCTGACGCGGCGAGCAAGAATGTGCCGAAGTCATTGTTGCGAACGGACTGTCGTCAAGTACACCCACAAGTCACGGTTGCGGCGGGACTTTCACAGCCAAAGAATTGGGCTGTGCGGATGGATTCAAATCCATGACCATTTCTGCACTGCCTAACTGTCGCTCTCTACCGTCACAGCAAGGAGTCATGGCCAGAAGCATAGAGCCAGCTCCAGTAGGACGACTGGTGAACCTGAGGTCCGTGCGCTTCAGCGCGGGTATCTCGGCGTGGCTTATGCAGGTCATCAGACATGCATTCGCGGCACACAACGGCTGACGTGCATAGGGCTTAGGTGCCCGAGTCAGTCAAGCGATATGACTGGCTCACATCCAATGCTCCATTAATGGCAACTTTTTGCGCCAGAAGTGGATGCACAGTTGTATCGAGATTTAAAGGGACAGCTATGCGGGGATGTCGGTATATTATACTCGCACGCATTTCTCGCCATGGCTAGCTTTTTCGATGAACAATACCCGGATAATGGATGGAACGACTTCATCAACAGCAACTATGCGACTGGCTGTGAAGACCCGACTTTGTTCTCGTCTCTGGATTATTTCGTTCGTCATGACAACTCGGAAATGATCCCAACTGACCAATTCTCAGGATCTCCAAGCCGGAAATGCGCATGCAGATCGACCCTCTACTCCCGCGTGTATTGACTACACCAACCTGCAAGGTACGCTTGAAGGCCAGGATTCCAGCGTCAACGTTGGGGAGAAGGGACAGGAACACCAAGATATCAAGGCATTGTATGAAGAGAAAACTATAATCTCAACATTGCTGACAGCTGTTTAGGATAGAGGAAAACTCTAGGTACCTTAATGACGCAGTACAGTGAGCAACCGGAAATGTTGACATTGGTGACAGACAGATAGACCAACTGGGCCAGCACGTCGCAGCGTTGTATCCCTATTTCGAAGCGATGAGGTCGACATTGAAAGATTTGACGGAGCAAGTCAATCGGCAATGGGTAGTGAAAACGCCGATGACTCCGCTCTTCAATAGACAAGACGCCCCGAGCCAGCGAGGGAACTTAGATAAAGCCAACAAGAGCGAGGGCATCAGCGGCGAGCGAAGCGGAGGTTAACAAGTGTTGAAGTTTGTACCCCTCAAGTACCTGACAGTCAGACTCCACCAGACTATTGTGATATTTTAAATTGTGTTTCGCGGGAGTTTCCTTTTGAACGATGGTGTAACGGTTCTGAGTGTTTGCACTTCCGTCTTATCAAGACGGCGCGAAGAACGAATCCCTCTCTATAGAAATCTTCATTTTCCCACTCGACTTTGCCCAGTAAAAATCTTGAATGCGCACATCTCATCACCTTGTTGGTGGTATTTCATAGCAAATCAATGGAGGCAACACATGTCACCGAAGGAGACCAACCGGAGCCATGAAAGCCGAGGACACCTACTGTCAAGAAAACCTCGGAAGACGGGTCATGGTAAACTCCGTCGGCAACATCGTATTTAGAAATCTTTTCGGGTATTAGAGTGCCTCCGCCTATAACGAAAAGCCGGGTATAGAGAAATCCCCGACCACACTACTGTGAAAACTATCGCTTTGCACCGCCACAAATATCTGAATAATCCTTAAATTCTTTCAGCAGTAGGTCTCGAGGCTCCTAATCTTATTCTAAGTTATTTTATGCTTTTAAGGGCCAGGTGTCAAGCAATACAGCCGCGCGATATGTCTTATTATTATTAAACTAGTTTTATCTCTTCGCAGACGTACCGGTTTACAGGTCGCCGTCTAGCTTCGATGACACTTTTAATCCATCAATACGTTCTTTATAGACTCTGCTCTAAAATCGCACGAAAACTATACATGCTAGGCGTAGTTTTAGATAACTTACAGGTATAAAAAGCGACTGTTAGCGTCTGCGAGAGGCTAGCGCGAGAAGCCGTAATTCAATCATACGGCGCACGACAGCTCTGCTTTGCTTAAACGAAACGGCATAAGATTGCGCGCCGGCCCGCACCCTCCGGTGTTTCAGATAGTCATCTGTGCAGCCCAGTCATCCAGTGCAGTCGCTCATGCAAGGGGTCATGCAGTCCCCCATCCTTCCAGTTCCCTCTTCCCCGCCTCTTCGCCCCTCTGCCTGTCCCTACGTGATTCATCCGCCACGATATGCATCTCGCCCCCGGCACGTCCATCACTGACGAAACAGACGAGATCCCTGCATCTACCCGATGGCATCGTGCTCATGGACGGCAAAGTCGGCGCGAACGGGCCGTCAAACAGCAGTTGCTCACGCCACAAGAGGAGAAGGCGCTCGTAGATCATGTATTACGACTATATCGTAACGGACACGCAGCCCGCGTCAAATACCTCCGATATTTCGCGGGAGTGTTGTTGCGGAGGCGAACTGGCTCTAGTGAGACGGCTGAACAGCGTCTGCCGAGCAAAGACTGGCCCAAGGCATTCTGCCTGCGTCATCCGGAGCTGGAAGCTGCCAGGAGGAAAGCTATAGATTCAGAGAGGCATGAGAAGAACATACGGGCCAAGGTTCAGAGCTGGTTCGAGATCATGGGTAAGCAGCTCAGCGAACCGGGAATTCTGCAGGAGAACGTGTATAACATGGATGAGACTGGTGTATTGCTGGGCGATCTGGACACCGTTAAGGTGCTCATCGCTCGCGGGGACAAGGAGCAACGTCGTGGCCGCGCTTTAAAGCGCACGATGATCACCGCTGTCGAGTGCGTGTCCGCCGACGGCCGCTCCCTGCCGCCGTTCATAATCTTTCCCGGTAAGACCTTGCGCAGCACGTGGGTGACTTCTCATGAGACCCCCGGGTGGCACTATGGCTGCAGCGAGAAGGGCTATAACGTTTCCGCGCTCAACATGTACTGGGTGCAGCATGTCTTTGAGCCAGCCACACGAGACCGAGCGAGTGGCAGACCTCGCGTACTAATCATCGACGGCTTTGGATCTCACGAATCGCTGGATGTACTGACGTTCTGTTTCAAGAACAATATCATCATCTGTCGGCAGCCTTCACACGCAACACACAAGTTGCAGCCTCTTGATATTGCAGTGTTTTCGCCTCTAAAGACAGCGTTCCGAGAGCAGGTAGACCAGCTGTATCGTAATGGGGCGGAGACGGTCAATAAAGCTCATTTCACTCTTCTATACAGCCGAGCTCCCCAGATCGCCATTACGTCTCGCAATATTCGATCTGGCTGGTCGAAGGCTGGCTTATACCCGTTTAATCCGGCTAAAGTCCTTGACTCCATGCAGGTCACTCCAGCAGAGACTAATGACGAGATCGCTGCTGCCCCCGTCCGTGCTCCATTGCAGCCATTGCTTTCGCCGACGTCACTTAGGACACCGACCAATGCGATGAGTTTGATGGCATTGCAACAAAGGTTGGAAGAACGGCCGGAGGCTGCCGCAGGCATTGACCCGTACTTCCAGAAAGTGCTAAAGGCTGCAGAACGAGCCTTCGCGGACGTAGGTCTTTTGAAAGACGAAAACCAGGGATTACGTGCGCAAAACAATGAGAAAAAGACCCGGGAGCACGTGAAGGAGAGGAAAATAGGCGAGGCGAAGGTAATGGGCTACGAGGCCATTGTGGAAGCCATGCAGGTGCGGGATCGCAAGGAGGCTGAGGCGGAGAGGAAGAAAGCCGAGCGAGAGGAAAAAAAGGCTGAGCGACAAAGAAGGAAGGTTGAGCGAGAGAACAACAAGGCCGAGCGGAAGAGAGGCAAGGCCTCTAAGGAACCGAGAGACAAGGTCCGCAAGTCACGAGTAACGAAGCGCACGGTCGCCAGCGCGTCACAATCGGAGCCGCAACGGGCGGTAGAGACGTCTTCGGTTCTACCTACCGAGCCCGCCTATCAAGCTGCTAACGTGGCGCTTTCGAACCAAAGCACGAACATGACTGATATTGTGTAGGCAGTGGAACGGTCAGATGAGGGCATACCATGGCAGGCGCCGGTGGCACGCATATATTAATGATTGTTCTTTACTGCTACTGTACGTTGTCGTCGAGTATAATAAGCATTTCTTTACTGTACCGTACGTTCTTGGTCGATCGTAGAGAAACCCCCCACATAGTCCACGCAACTCAACTGGCCCATTGAAAGGGACGTTAAATTTTAGCGTATTAACTTCATCGTCTTGAGTTATTGTCCTTCCGATCTCAAGTCTGTCCGCAATATAGACAAAGATGTGAGGCGGCAGAGCATGCGGTACTTTCTGGTGGTCCTGGCAATGCTGTCGAAGCGTGGAGCAATGAGAAGCCGATAGAGGGGAGCGGCTTTTATAGCGCCAGTTGCACGCGCATGTTATTAGTTGGAGGTAATATTGCAATGCATGGAAATCCGCTCATGTACGACTCCAAAAGAAATCCCCTCCGAGGCCGCGCAGAGCGACAGGTTTATTGACATTGTTCGAGGCAGTCGGAAACTCCACCCTGTGCACCTCGTCCTCCTTAGACATTGTTGACATGACATCCTCCCTCGCGGCTATGTAAATATAGCCATTGACAGTGATGATAGAGACTTCCGTGCCAGCGATCTGCGTCGCGGCCTTAATAGCAGCGGAGTCTTCGAATACACCAGGGTGAATCCTTTGTTGCAGATATCTCTTAGATCCAGCTTTCTCACATGACGCGCATACCGTCCATGCGATCCCGCAATGATACTTGTGATCGACGAAAGCACGGAGTGGCAGTGTATGCTGGTCTCGGTACTTGACTCGACCCAGAGTAAGACATGTCGAGCAGAGTAAGAACAGACATGCTTCCATGGACGAGTCGTCGGCGTTATTTACCGGTACCAGAGCCTGCGCATCGTCTTCCGCTCGGACGCCAGTTTTACTGTCAGAGGCGCATCCTGTCTTGGTATCCTTTTTCTTGCGCTTTCCGCCGGTAGCGCCTTTCCGACGTTTGTCCTGGCTCACATCAGGTTTGCGAAACAGCATACATATCTCCCTTCTCTCGACGTCGTTTCCGGCGCTGTTGCGATTGACAATCCGTGGAGATTCAAAATCGTAATCATCGTGGAGGGTAGTCCAGTCTGCATCCAGGTTTGCCATACCAACTTCTGAATGCTTTTACTTCACAGTGATGAGATGGTGCGTAAAGCGATGCTGCGAGCCCGGCCAAGAATGATTTTGCTATTGCAAAGGAATGGTTGCAGCAGGAGGCGGGGCGTCCCGCGTTCAGAATGTGAAAGGCGAGTGGCTTCGTACCTCGGCAGGCAACCAAGATCGCTGCCTTATTGAATATCACTTTGACAATCAACAAACTCATTATCTCCTCTCTCGCGATCGACCTCGATCAAGTTCGGTGTCATTTGACATCCACGAAGGTAGAAAGTCAGGAGATCTTGTAGAGCGACGATGTCGTAATACTGCATCATCCAAGTCGCTGTCTGAATCTCCAGTCCAGTTTTGAAAACCTGCAATGGCGGAGTCTTGACTTCGATCTAACGGCGAGAGTCTTTGTTTCTTGAATGCACTTCTCCTATAGGTAGATCCTCCACTCCTTTCGGAACGGTCGCCAGGCTGCGCACTGCGCTGTCGTTTTGTAGGACTTGCACTGCGCGTTCTACCTTGATTCAAAGTGAAAATCCTGCGCTCGGCCTTTGTAAGCATCTTGACCTCATACTTGCATTGGCTTTGATTGTAGACTACCAGGCGGCGCGGTGGGCCACCGTGATGGAAACCCTGAATCAAAGGGAATATATCCCAGACGAAGCGAGCATAGAAATACTCGCCTGCACGATCCTCGACAGGAGAGGGAGGCTTATTGTGCCATCTCTTCAATACCTCTTGGTGCTCGTTAAGCCGATGTGTACGCCATCCCACCATCTCCAGCCCTTGCCCTTGCTCTTTCATATCGGGGATAATTGTGAATCGACTCTCGTCCCAGATCTTGTGAGCATCTGAAGTTAGCCAAATACGATTAGCCGAGCTCTCTGCAACCGAGTCTCCCGTGCGCCCGCCAACGTTTCCATACTGGTCCATTCGATTTGTTCCGAACCATGGCTTTTCCGCGCGAGGTATGATGTGTGCATACTCCAGAGCAAGTTCGTGTTCGGTAATCCGGCATGTCGCAGTGCCTTGCGAAGGCAGCCCGTAGCCATGGCGATTGGCGACTACGTCGCTCGCGTTTTGCCAATGTAAAGGTGCACCTTGTCTATGCGGAAACGACCAACTTTCGAAATTCGCGACTACTGGCCATGGCTTGTCGGAATTGGAGACATGGAAAAAATAATCTCCAGCCTCGAGCCATACTGTAGTTTTCTCAATTCGTTTGCTTCCGTCTTTTGACTTGGACAACCATGCGTCATACGGATTGCTCGCAAAGGCGTGCGCTGCATCGTAGATGACGAAAAATGGAGTCTTGTCCTGATCGGGACCATCGTCGGTGGGAAGGATAAAAAGCAACTCTGGTGGATCGTAATCTGGATGAAAGGTTCTGATGCGATTGCGACGAGATGCCATGAAAAGATAATAGTTGGGAATATGTGGTCTCTCGTTCACGCGGTCCTCTGTTTGTTTGTGTATCGGATCGCGCCAAGGTGTTGATTACATCGGACACTTTGGTGGTAGGCGGGGGAGGAGGCTCGCCTACCATTTTGACAAGGGCGATCGGGGAGGGTGGTAGAGGGGAAGGAGGCGCTGGTAAGGTAGAAACTTGAAGACGAGGTGAATCTGTGAAGCTCGAAATGATGTTGCATGTGAAACTGACGGGGGGTGCGTATAATTCAGAACAACGGACCTAGATATTCGCGAGGTGGACGCGCCCTCGACGCGCCCTTTGCATGCGGTGTCCAAGGCCGGTAGTCGCTCGGCCTTGTTGCTGCCTTGCGCTACAATTAACGTAATCTACTAGCCTATGGGCCATACTAGCCTATGGGCCACCTCACCCGACGCGTCGCGTCTTTCTTTTATTATTCGCTATGGCACCACCACAACAGCAGATAACTATACAAAAGGAAGGTAGGCTTGAATTGGCTATTCAAGCTTATAAACAAGGCCGGTTTTCTAGTTATAGAGCTGCTGCAAAAGCGTACGATGTCCCCCGCAATATGTTACAGCGTCGTTTGACTGGAACACACCCACGAGTCGGTTCTATTGCCAAAAATCGTCTTCTTACGGTTACCGAAGAAGAGACTCTCGTACAATGGATTCTATCAATGGATCGACGTGGTATGCCGCCGAGAATTAGGGTTGTACGAGAGATGACGGATCTTTTGGTTGCGCAACATAGAAAATCAACGCCCGTCCGGCCAGTTGGACAAAACTGGGTACGCGGGTTGATCAATCGTCACGATACGCTCAAATCGAAATATAATCGTAAATACGATTATCAACGAGCTAAATATAAAGATCCGGAGTTGATTCGAGGTTGGTTTCAACGTATACAAGCTACGAAAGCGGAATACGGGATCCTCGAAGACGATATCTATAATTTTGACGAAACGGGCTTTCAGATGGGGGTGATTGCGACAGCAAAAGTCATTACTGGCACCGATCGAGCCGGTAGGCCCCGTACGACGCAGCCAGGGAATCGTGAATGGGTCACGGTAATTGAAACGATTTGTGCGCGTGGGTTTGCGATTCCACCGCTCGTAATTCTCGAAGCGGTAATGCATCAATCAACTTAGTATAAAAATGGCCTTTTACCGTCCGATTGGTCAATCGGCGTAAGCGAAAACGGCTGGACGAACAACGATTTAGGCCAATTCTGGCTTGAGAATATCTTCGAGAAATATACCAAAGATCGTACGATTGGTCGATATCGATTATTGATTCTCGATGGCCACGGAAGTCACGTTATACCCGCATTCGATCAATATTGTCTTGATCATTCGATTATCGTATTTTGTATGCCTGCGCATTCGTCACATCTGCTTCAACCGCTTGATGTTGGTTGTTTTTCGGTACTCAAACGTTTATACGGAGGATTGGTGGAAAAACAGATGGGCCTTGGCGTTAACCATATCGACAAACAAGATTTTCTATTGCTTTATCAACAAGCCCGTATAGAAGCGTTACATAAAAAAAACGTCAAAAGTGGCTTCGTAGCTACTGGTCTTGTACCGTACGAACCAGATCGTGTGTTATCGCTCCTACACGTTCGGTTAAATACGCCGTTTCCACAATTACGTCCGCAAACTCAACCGGAATGGACAGCTGAGACGCCATACGATATTATCGAATTACAAAATCAAGCGGAATTGATTACGTAATACTTAAAACGTCGTACGCAAAGTCCTCCGACCCCAACCCAAAAAGCTATTGGTCAGCTTGTTAAAGGTTGCCAACTCGCTATGTATAATGCAGTATTACTCGCAAGCCAAAACGAAAAACTTTACGTTGAAAACCAACGTCAAAAACGGAAAAGGGGACAGAAACGATTATATCTTACGCGAGGAGGTGTACTTTCGGGGGCTGAAGGTCAATCTTTAATAGAAAATCGCGAAAATAGTCATACGGAGGCAGTTGAAGATGTATCAAGCGGCGTACGACAACGCGCACCCTTAAAATATAGTTTATATTCGTCGCTCGAACATAACGCTCGTACATGCCCGGAGCGTCAACGTACTATTTAATAGTCGTAATTATATAATAGAATTGTTGGTGGTTGAGATATTTGCTTTTTTTAATAATAATTGTTGGTTGGGTGGCCCATAGGCTAGTATGGCCCATAGGCTAGTAGATTACGTTATAAATAAGGCCAATGGCATTAATAAAGTTTGTTCCTTCGACAGGCATTCATACATAAACGTGTTCTTCCCAATGCTTCCTTGTCACTCGATCGGCCGTTCGGAAAAAGATTGGACTTCAATCAATGAGAACTAGCCGACGTTCACACACTGCCAGACTCCGTCTGACATACTCCAGCTTGAACAACACGAGACAATATGGCGGCGACAGACACCTCGATCCGCTCCAGCTGCCACTGCGGCGCCATCACAGTCACAGTTCCCCGACTCCCCGAGTACGTCAACGTATGCCAATGCACGATTTGTAGACGCTACGGCGCCGCTTGGGGCTACTACCATCCCGACGAAGTAAAGATCGAAACGAAACCGAACGCAGTGACCAAGCAGTATGTCTGGGGCGATCGAGACCTGTCTTTCAACTTCTGCGATAACTGCGGTTGCGTGTAAGTCAAGCAATTTCTGCTCCATTCGATCGAAGACTGATGTTGTGTACGGTAGATGCTATTGGTGGCCCATTCGACCTCCGCCTACTGACGAAGGAGAATACAAAATGGGGCTCAACACAAACAATGTCAATCCCGAGCTCCTGAGGTTCGTCGATCGAAAGTTTGAGTATTCGCTTTTGATGAGCCCGCTGCGGTCGAAGGACACGGCGCATCCTGATGATCCGGCCAAGTATTGAACACCGCCTCGAACCAGTGCAATACGTAGATACCTTATAGATTGATCCACGAAACTTGTTGCCGCATATCTGAACGAATATCTGAACAATTGCCTCATCGTTCTGTGCTCATGATAGTCGTTACTGCTGTCCCAATGTCTGCCTCGGAACCCTGAAAACCGTTGCAAACTCCAAAGCTTCATCAACAACATCACTTCTTCAACTTCCTTCTCCGACAACGCAACGTCATACCGAAACACACTCAGCAGCCCATGGCAACAGCAGCAATCACTAGGAAACGAATCCCGTCAATACAAACCAGCAAACCATGGTATTCCTATCAACACCCCTCCAAATTGCTCTCGCCATCCTTCTCCTCTACCTCTTCACCGCATACCTCACCACCACCTTCCCGACTCTAAGCGGCAAAAGGATCTTGCTCCTAATCGCACACCCAGATGACGAAGCAATGTTCTTCGGGCCCACCCTGCGCTACCTCACCCACCCAAGTCTCGGCAACCAAATAATAGTCCTCTGTTTCAGCAGCGGCGATGCCGACGGTCTAGGCCACATCCGCAAATCCGAACTCCAAAAGTCCGCCCTGCAACTCGGCATCACCTCCACCGAACACGTCGTCGTGATCGAGGATGAGAAATTTCCGGATTCCATGACCGCGAATTGGGATCCGAAAGCCATTGGGGCGATTTTACTTAGGTATTTCGCGCCGAAAATTGCCCACACGCCTAGTACTGCGGCACCAACAGCCTACATCGACGGATCTTGTACTTCCCCATTGGACCCCGCGCGCTGTCGCAAATGAAATAATACGACCAACTGCATTGTCACGTGCTCGGACGAGGTATGAGTCATTACTCCTGTCTGCGAGCAACGGCGTGAACCGCTCTGCCGTCCCGCTTAGCCAAAACAAAGCTAACCGATGTCCCGGCCCGATGATCACTCCGGCCCAATGACCACTTTTTCATTCCAACCATATTACCATCAACCATGGCTCAATCAACGCATGACGCTCGGCTCGAGCTCGCCGTAGCCGATCTAGCTAAACAAACCAAGCCGAATTACATGGAGACGGCGAAAAAGCATGGAGTGAATCGTTCGACTCTACAAAAGCGATTTCTCGGCCAAACGCTCTCTGTACAAGCTGCAGCTTCAAAATATCGCCAACGCCTCACTTTCGTACAAGAGGAGACCTTGATTAAGCATATCAATAGCTTAACCGATCGCGGATTGCCTCCTACCAGTCGTATTGTACGGAACCTCGCAGAAGAGATAATAGGTGGCTCGGTAGGGAAGAACTGGACTGGAGAATTTGTGAAACTGTAGGGTTGGGAAGTGACGGCGTAAAGCAGGCGATAGCGAGGCGGGTATACGGCGATATACGGATGGATAGTAGGGTGTAGGTTGTAATAAGACTAATTGCTACAGGAGCAACTGGAGGGGGGCCGCTCCTCTATATATCTAGGGGGCGGAGACCTATCCCGCTAGGGGGGCGCCGGAGCCCCGCCGGTGTCCCACTAGGGGGCGGCAGAGTCTAGGTCGCCGGCGGTACGCCGGGCGACCCCCGGTGGAGCGCTGGGTGTCCGGATCTTACAGAAACGCTATAAAAATAGGCTTGTAAGCCTGCATCTTCGCAATATCGATAGCCAACGGGTTAGGGCAGAGTACGCTCCATTATTTAAGCATTTCTATGATTTGGTAAACCTAATTTAATTATTTGATCTTAGTTGAAGGTTTTTTTTAAGTGAAATAGCTAATTTTTTAATAACTAATCGCTGGAATCGAAAAATACAATATTACGGCTGAAAATATATACAATTAGGACGAGAAGGGCTTCGTACTTGGTCAGGCGACGGCTACTATAACCGTCGGGCTGCAAGTGCCTGGCAAGAAGTATTTGTATAGAAGTTCTGGATATATAGCGGAAACTTATACAATCGGGGCTATATCGGAAGTCTATCGAAAGCTTATCGAAACCTTATCGTATTATTTATATAATTTTATTCTTTATTAATTAGTTTGTAAATACGGGGAAGTTGTATTTATTTAATAATATTCTGCTATCTTTATAGAAAGGTAAGAGTTAATCTTTCAATTAACTTTTCCTATTGCTATTAATATAGGAGTCCCCTATTTATTTAAATATTTTTATAATTTTATATTATCGGACTGCCGTCGGAGTCCCGTCAGAAATTTATTGGAATTACTTTTATATAATTATTGCTGTATCTTATATCGTATACTACTGCCCGAGTATATCTAATACGTTATACTTACGGACCTCGTAAAACACGCACCCTAATCGTCCTGGTAGCGTATTTATAACAAGACTATTCGTACTATTAACCTAATTAGCGATTATAGGATTTTAAACAAAAACGTTAAACTATATAATATCTTAATATGAAGGCGTAATAAATTCTCGGAATATAAAGTTGTCGTTATTTATTTTGCTTAGTATAGATTTCGAATAATAAATTAATTAAAAGTAGCTTAAAAGTATAAGAAATAGCGATAGGATAAGGAAGGCGCTATTAGGTATATAATAGCGTATAAACTGAATAAAGTATTTGAATATCGGCCTTTGTACCGTTTTCTTTATATATATACGAAATATAGAAACTTCTAGTAGGAGCGGTCGATACGTAGAAAAAAGTAGTATTTAAGTTCTGATATTTTCCTATATATTATATAATTTCTTTCTTATAAGAATATCTAAATATAATTAATTTGCTCCGGAAAGTCCCTTTAAAGCCTTAATAATATTTTATCTTTAAAACCGATATAATTTAAGTAAAAGAAGGCCTATTTACCGAGTTCCCTTTATCGATTACTATATTTCTATTATTTGTCCCTACTATCTTCGCGATATATCTCCTTATACTATCTTTTATAGTCTTGATATAGAACTAGCCTCCGCTAGCGGATTTACTATTTCCGTAAACCTGATTCCAACTTTTAAAAGGCGCTTATCTCTCTCCACTTAGATTATTTATCACGATATCATCAAGATAATCTTAAACCGTAGCGTTATTCTTCTTTTACTTCTTATCTTTTTTACTAGGCTATAAATAATCGTATATTAGTAACGTTCGAAAGATAGATAGCGTAACAAACTATAGTAAACAAGGACGGAGAGTAATAATTCAGACTTTTTAATTTTAAAGCGTATCTTCCTTGGCGAAAAGTTACCGAGTCTCTCGGGAAGCTTTTAAAAGTAATAAAACATTTAGGAGAAAGATAATAGACTTCACTTTAAGCTATATTTATATAGTTTCTAAAAAAGCTTTCAGCTTACTAGGAGTATAGACCAAAGAATAACTTATTAGTATTTAGTAAGATATAAGTAAATACGGCGGATTTCACTACTAGGTAAAGAAAGGAGACTATATATATAGGGGTCGAATTAGTAGATTAATAAATTATTTTACTGTTATAAAAATCTGTTGAAAGGTTGAAAATATAATTTAAGTTAAAGTTACCGCTTCCTATAGAAACAGTTTTACCCTCCGCGTAGCCTGCTTACTAAACGGTAAAGAGCGACTTTACTACAGTCTAGTATAACACGCAGCGAAGGCTTTATATACCACCTAGGAAGTGTGCGAGTATATAATAGAATATTCAAGGTTGGTGGTTATAAGAGATATTTGGTTTGGTTCCGTTAAGGCAGGTCTCGGTAGAACGGGACGGGTTTATCCCTTACCGAAGCCTCTCCCAGGCGTGCTAGGTACCTACACTAACGGTACAGTAGGCAGTAATTTATACAGTGTAGGCAGCAATTTTGGCAGCAGTATAGACAATAGTCTAGCAGTAGTCCAGGTGGAATAACAACCTCGATTGTATAATAAAGGACGCTGCTCGCTCTAAGTCTAGGCAGCAGGAGGCTGAGCCAGGCAGTGGTGTCGATCCATGTTATATATAACGCGAGCAGCTATAGCCGGTTACGAGGCAGCCAATTCAGGCTCCTCTGTGCTGAGCCCCTCCTAGTACGAGGAGCTAGAGCAGGGTCCTTCCTTCGTGCTTCCTTCGTGCTTCCCCTGCTGTAACGGTTGCGCCAAAGTACGTCTTGACACAACTAAAAGACTAGAGTGATTGCGCTGTTACCACGCGAATCACGTATTATAGTATAAATACTATTAATTTCGACGGTTACACCTGCTCCCTCTATGCTCCCCCCTGTTCCCCCTGCTCCCCCTGTGCTCCCCCCTGCTCCCTCGGTGCTCCCCCCTGCTCCCTCGGTGCTCCCTCTAAAGCGGCCCTGCTCCCTTTCCCGAACTAAAACGGCAATCCCCAATCCTAAGTTCGGGGTGTATATAATTTATATATTTTTCTAAAAACGAAAAATCGTTGTATATACTAAGTATATGTTAATGTTTAAACTGAAGTAGAAATTTCGACCTTAGCCGAAATTGTATCGGAGTTAATTTTCGACCCTAGCCGAACTTTTATCGACCCCTGCCCAGCTGCAAGCCCCTTTAAAGCTTCCTCTCCCGAGGGTCGGTTAAAAAGAACGCGGCCACGCCAAAGTTGGAAAATTTGTCCACCACTACAACTTTGTGTTTGACAGCCCAAAAGTTTCACATATTATATTAAATGGACTGAGTATTTGTCTTATAGCTCTGAGACCTTAGAAACTCTCGTAAGGTAGTTTGAAAAATTTTAAAGCTTCAGAAATCTAGTGGTTTTTGTTGGGGCTCGTTAATTTAGTTGGGCTACGTTTTTTTTTACTGATGCTCGTCTTACAAACATCGCGGCTAGACCCGGAGCATACCTTAGGAGACTTGGCTGGTGGCTGGGAACCATACTAATACCGTAATAATACTGTTCTTAATCTAGAACCATTAAACGAAAGCATTTGGTCTGGAACTGGTATCATATAATAAACGTATATATATATATATTAGAATTTCTTAAATTACGTATTAATTATATTATAATAATTTTAAAAAACGGTTCCTTCTATATATTGTTACGGAAAAATTGAAAACTTAAAAAATTTAACGGTTATTTTGAAAAATATATTATTTATTTATCATTGTAATTATATAATTATTTTAAAAATATCGTATAAATAAATAAATAAATATACTATATTACTGTTTTTATTGTATAATATAATAAATATTTAATTTACAATTTCGAAATAGTGTCAATCTTGAAAACGGTAACAGAACTGTACTGAGCTTCCATAGCCTTCCGCTAATGTAGGTCTTGGCAAATGTTCTTAAATGCCCTTATTTCATGATCTTCCCGTAGGGCTGAAGTGACGTACTTGATCTTTCGCTTCACTAGGGGGCCGCACAGGTCGTTGCCACCCTTACATATACATAACAAAGCGGCAATTAATTGCGTGACCTCCTAGTGCTTTGATCAGATATTGAGGACTCGATACTTAAAGCTTTCCACCTCTTCGATTGCAAATCGACTTGATATTTAAGCCTTTACTGCACGTGTGTTTGCAGATTGACTTGACAATGGAAAACATCAAGAAGAGCTTTACAAGATGTAAGGCGGAAAAGCGGCCAGCACTGGTGACCTATGTCACGGCAGGCTATCCCACCGAGGAGGCCACTGTCGATATCCTACTAGGCTTGCAACGCGGCCATGCTGATGTGATTGAGCTCGGAATACCGTACTCAGATCCAATCGCAGACGGGGAAACCATCACTAAAGCGAGCACCAAAGCCCTGTCCAACGGCGTGACGATAGAATCCACGCTTCAGACCGTCAAGGATGCTCGCAGTCGAGGTTTACAGATTCCTGTGCTCTTCATGGGGTATTACAATCCAGTTTTAAGCTATGGGGAGAAACGACTCCTCAACGATGCCAAAGAAGCTGGCGTGGACGGCTTCATAATTGTCGATCTGCCCCCGGAAGAAGCCGTTAGACTACGCAGCTACTGTACTAAAGCTAGGTGAGTAGATATCCTTTCATCGAGAATGACTCTGATTTGTTAGGTTGTCTTATATTCCTTTGATTTCCCCCGCTACCTCGGATTCTCGTATGAAGCTGCTTTGCAAGATAGCAGACTCATTCATCTACGTCGTATCGCGAATGTCAGTTACAGGTGATACTACGGGGACGCTGAATGCAGATCTACCGAACCTCTTGGAACGCGTCCATACGTGCTCAGGTGGAGTACCTGCCGCCGTTGGATTTGGCGTTCAATCTCGTGAACACTACCTCAGCATTGCAAATATGGCAGAAGGAGTCGTGATTGGAAGTCAGATTATTCGGGAGCTCTCTCAAGCAGCGCCGGGTAAAGAAGGGCAGGCGGTTGAGAAATACTGTCGAATGATAACTGGTAACGACGATAGCAGCACTAGTCTCACACGCGAGGTTGGTATCATTGAAACTCTAGCTGAAGCCAGAGAGCCGAATGGGGCTCTTACACAAGCCGACAAGGTCATTACCGCTGCAGAGACCAACGGACACACGAATGACCTAGTTGACCAGCTCGAGGCGCTTAATGCTGACCCCACGGACTCTATCCCTATGCGGTTCGGCGAGTATGGAGGCCAATACGTGCCGGAGGCCTTGGTCGATTGCCTGGCCGAGCTGGACAGAGGTTTCCAATCGGCTGTGAATGATCCTAAGTTCTGGGAAGAGTTCAGATCCTACTATCCATACATGGGGCGGCCATCACCCCTCCAATTCGCGAATCGTCTGACAGAGCATATCGGTGCTGGGAAGATCTATTTGAAGCGCGAGGATCTTCTACATACGGGATCACATAAGATCAATAATGCTATTGGTCAGATCCTGCTTGCCAGACGACTCCGCAAGACCGAGATCATTGCAGAGACCGGCGCCGGTCAAGTGAGTCCTACCGAAGTTGAACACAAAGTGGAGATTAATAAGCATTGCTAGCATGGCGTCGCCACAGCCACTGTGTGTGCCAAGTTTGGCATGGGATGTACCATATACATGGGTAAGTTCAGTCCTGTCTCCGCCTTCCTCTTTTTCCTCTCAATTTCTCTCTCTCTCTCTCGCGTGCCCTTGACTGATTTCCCAGGCGCCGAGGATGTGAGAAGACAGTCTCTCAACGTCTTTCGAATGAAACTGCTTGGTGCGAAGGTCGTGGCTGTCGATGCTGGATCACGCACCTTAAGGGATGCCGTTAATGAGTGCCTACGAAACTGGGTTAAGTCACTCTCTACTACGCATTACATCATCGGGTAGGTACCGTCCCTATAGCAATTGCAAGCTGACCTTAAACAGCTCAGCGATTGGGCCACATCCGTTTCCTACGATCGTCCGAACGTTCCAAAGCGTCATTGGCAAGGAGACAAAAGCGCAGATGCTGGAGCTGCGCGGTAAGCTACCCGATACAGTAGTAGCATGCGTAGGTGGAGGTAGTAATGCCTCCGGAATGTTCGCTCCCTTCATTGAAGATTCAACGGTCAAGCTCCTAGGCGTTGAGGCCGGTGGCGAGGGTCTCGATTCGATGAGGCATGCGGCCACGCTTAGCGGTGGTACGAAAGGGGTTCTTCACGGCGTTAAGACCTATATATTACAAAATGAGTATGGCCAGATCAACAATACCCACTCTATCTCGGCTGGACTAGACTATCCCGGCGTTGGACCCGAGCTGGCTTCTTGGAAAGATTCTAACCGGGTGAGCTATATCGTTGCCACCGATGCTGAGGCGCTCAAAGGTTTTAAGATGCTGAGTGAGCTTGAGGGGGTGATTCCGGCTCTGGAGACATCTCATGCAGTCTGGGGTGCGATGGAGCATGCAAAGACAATATCCAAAGATAAAGACATTGTGATTTGCTTGAGCGGGCGCGGAGATAAGGATGTCCAAACTGTGGCAGACGAGTTACCAAAGCTTGGTCCGCAGATCGGATGGGACTTGCGGTTCTAGACTTTACCGGTCTACAGTATGTAGGATTGAATGGAAGCCCTTTCGTGGACCGAGACCAGAGTTCTGCTTCTTGCAGTGCCAGTAAGTTGAGTCGTTTGTGAGCTGTGGCGGTGCAGCCGAAGCCAAGAGAAAGACGAAGCCCAACCGAGACGTCAAGCGTGGAGAGGCGGAGATTCCAGAGATTGAGGGATGGACTCACTCTCTTTCCCCGGGCATCGCTGCTTCATTGGTATTCACCCGGTGCACAGGTTGGTTTGGCCATCTTCGATTCCCCTCCTCGGCTCCTAAGCTGATCCTATCAATCTATCATATCTAGCGCGGAAACCTCGACTCCTAGAACGTCCTTCGCTCGCTCCACCAACGCTCCTCCTCATCAGTTCGCCTCCACCACGACCGGAATCTCGCCATGCTATCGGCGTCTTTAGGTATCGTTCGGCGTCGTCCCAACTCCTTTCCGTTCGTCCTCCCATCTCTTTTTCTTCCTCCCTACTGCGATATCAGTAGAAACTGCAACATCAGCAACAACTACATCCATTGGTACGCGAGTACTGACAGCTGCAATGGCGACCTCCCCTGCGGCGCCTGGGATTCCGGGAATTCCGTCCACGCGTGCGAATGGCCGTTGGAAGATTCGGGGAGGATACGGGGAGGATGCGGAGAAGAGGACCAGAGATGGGCCACCTTCATGACAGACCCTCCAGAACGTCACATGGCCCAAATCTCTCCAGCTTGACCATTCGGTTAGAGTGCTGCCCGGCCAGAACCACGAGGTCAAGTGCTCTCTCGGCTGACCCCTGAGTCCCTGTTTCAAGTTAGATGGTGATATGATCTTATTAAAATTCAGAAATACTCTAAATTATAGAAAAGTCCTCCGAATTAGGATATCTAGGCAACAGTTTAGGCGGTAGTCTTGGCAGCCATTAAATCGTCCTGAAAATTACCGTTCAATACCGTTAGATTTGTTCCGCATTTCAGGCGCCATAAGTAGCGAGTGAGAAGGCCTCGTAAAACGGCATCGAGACCATCGCGAATCGGGCGCGTTCTCACCTACACACAAACCATCCGCGTCTTCAAATCTCGAGACTACTACCATCTACAATGCTGCTCTTCTCACTTCACGGATTAGATATCTCTCGAGATGATCTGTAGAAAATCAGACACAGGTACGTCTGATCTTACTCAAGCTCACTCTCAGCTTTCCTTTAATGATTAATGAAATATACAATCTGTCAATCCACTGAGGTATGACCATTTTGATGTGACCCTTGACTCTATCAGAGCTATATGAAAAGTCTACATAAATGCCCTATGTGCTTTACCTTTTCCCACGTCGTGAATACTGACCGCTGTGAGAGGTAGGAGCCTCGACTCGGTCTCCACGACGCCGCCTGTCTCACAATGGCTACCATGCAGCCCCAAGCGGCACCTACTCTGCCATTTCCAATTTTCCAGATCTCGCAGAAGATAGAACGGTACATTCTCTATGATATCAATGTAATAACATGGCTTCGAAAAACGCACAATATCCTCGGTGTGCTCATTGGCACTCTACCGCAAATTCCCCAACAGAATGTCTTCCTTGGCCTACCATTAGAGCTACAGCCTGAAGAGGCTTGCCTACTTGTGGATCGAGGCTTGGCTTATGTCGTGAACGACCTAGACCGGCACAAGAGCGAACTGGCAGCCCGTGACGCTGTCCAGTGGGATGATTTGCGGACTCGTTTGCAGATTGAAGGGAGGGATATAGCAAGAGACATGGAACGGAGGAAGAAGCGTCAGCATGAAACGGCTTTGAAGAGGATTCAAAAAAGAAGGGATTCGGACAAGAAAGAGGCTGGAGAATCAAGCCCTGTTCCAGGGTCCGCAGACGAGCCTTCAGACGAATCTCTGCTCGGCGAGGCTTTGACGCGAGAGCATACCGTAACGCCATCGTCGCCTGCCAACAGAATTGCAGATTCCGATCTTCAACCATACTCAGTCACTCCCACCTCTCATGGCCCACTTTTCGATTATCAAAGTGGTGGAACAACTATCATCCCTAAAGTTGATCCCCCCTCCTACGCTCTCTTCGCGCATCTGCATCGTCTCGGATACTTCATGATCCCTGGTCTACGATTCGGGTGCCAGTTCTCAGTCTACCCGGGTGATCCTTTACGATTCCACAGCCACTTCCTGGCCATCAGCGCCGGATGGGATGAAGAGCTGGATCTCCTACACATGATAAGCGGTGGCAGGTTGGGCACGCGCGTAAAAAAAGGCTGGCTGATCGGTGGCGCCGAAGAAGACGACTTTGGGAGTGACAAGGACCCGACATCAAAGGGCGCTGTGTCGGAGCGAAAACCAGGTCCGGATGCTGCAAGTGCTGCAAAAGTCCGGACGTTTTGTATCGAGTGGGGAGGCATGTGAAGCTTCGATGTAGGTATTCTGGAAAGTCCTGATGAAGTATTCAAGGATTATTTCCATTTTCTGCCTCAAGGTGCGATATATCCGTCGTTATGGACGAGAAGATTACCCTTGCAGCCTTGCACATGAAGGTTTATTTCCGAGTCTGCGAAACCTTCAAATGACGATAAGCAGATTTGAATCTACTCCGCAATAGGATGCTGATCGTGGGTTGTCCTAACGTCTAGTCCCCAAGGCCATTTCGACGGCTTCCGGGCTGGTCGCAGCTTGACCAGCAGGCGCAACTCAACCTAAAAATTTCCCACTAAATGAAGGGTGCATAAGGAAGGATGAATCCCATTCTGCTCTTCCGGGATCCTTCGTCCCTGGCATGTCTAAAGTCCCATGCAGTAGATTCAATCGTCGGGTTTTTCTCATTTCGAGTCTCAGATGCTGAGATTGAAAGCCAGCATGTCACCTAAAGATATAGAGTCCTTTCTTTCCAATAAATTCACTCATATCATAGTTGGTGGTGGGACTGCAGGCTTAGTGGTCGCTACGCGTCTATCCGAGAACCCCAAGCTCATTGTGGGCGTTCTTGAAGCAGGCGCCGCGGCATATGATGACCCACGCATCAACGTGCCTGGCCGATTTGGGGAATCTCTTGGGTCTGAATACGATTGGAAATTTGAAACGACGGCACAGCCCGGTTTGAATGGGAGGAGCTTGCCCTTCCCTAGAGGAAAAGTCCTAGGAGGAACGAGTGCATTGAACTTCATGACTTGGAACAGAGGATGTAGGGAGGACTACGATGCTTGGGAAGAGCTGGGCAACGAGGGTTGGGGGTGGGATGGTCTATTGTAAGTGTGGCTAGTTACTAGACTTGTCAACATACCATTTGGGATTTGCTCCTCTAGGTACTGCGAAAGAGAAGCGTCCCCTTTTCCGTGATGAAGCGCGAACCATGACGAGAAGCCAAGTGCTGAGATTCAAATCAGGCCATACTTCAAGAAGAGCGAGAAATTTAATCCACCGACTGCTGAGCACCAAGCCAAGAATAATTCCAAATTCACTCCCTCCTTCCATGGTACGGGTGGCCCACTCCACACAACCTATTCCGCATCATACGGAGCTTCACATCAACACTGGCATGCCACACTGCAGAATCTTGGCATCGAGACCAATTGCAGCCATTTTTCCGGTTCAAACGTGGGTGCATGGACTTCACTTACCGGCGTTACCCCAGAGCGTCAAGAAAGATCTTATTCGGCTACAGCGTACTACAAGCCTGTCTGTGAAAGGCCAAACCTAAAAGTGCTCACGAGGGCTATAGCTGAAGAGATTGTTCTGGAGAAGGACGGAGGAGAATGGGTTGTCAAGGGTGTGACATTCACCCACGATGGCCAGGAACATACCGTTAAGACGGAAGGCGAAGTCATCGTCTGCGGCGGCAGCGTCTCCTCTCCCCAATTACTCGAACTATCAGGGATTGGGAACCCCGAGATCCTCAAAGCTGCTGGGATCGAATGCAAGATCAACAACCCGAACGTGGGAGAGAATCTCCAAGAGCACATGAGTAAGCCTCCCTTCATCTCCTTTTTACATCTCATCCCACCTAACACACTCTTAGTGACAGCAATGGTCTTCGAAATTGACCCCTCAACTACCACCTCCGAAGACCTACGCTCCGACCCCGTCCTCGCCGCCTCCGCAGACAAAGAATACGCCCTGCATCAAGCAGGCCCACGCACCGCCATTCCAAGTAGCGTAGCCTACCTTCCCTTCACACATTTTGTCCCCTCAGACGACCTCAAAGCACTGGCCCGATCCCTCAACTCGGGCACAGAACCCCAGAGCCTCCGCGACAAGATCCTCCTCTCCCGCCTACTAACAGATCAAAACCTGGGCCAAATCGAATACAACTTCGACACCAGCAATTACAACCCCTACTACCCCTCGCAGCCCGGCAAAAAATACGCCACCATGCTGATGATGCTGCAATACCCCTTCTCCAAAGGCAGCATCCACATCTCCGCCGTCCCCCCGCTCCCATCTGCAGCAGCAGCAGGCGCAACGAACCCCAAACCGACCGCCGAAACCAAACCAGTGATCAATCCACAGTATTACGAGGGCAAAGGCGGCGCCCTCGACTTCGCCCTCATGACCCTCAGCCAAACCTTCGCAAATCTTATCTGCAAGACCCCCCCCCTCGCCTCCATAATCTCCCGCCGCGTCTTTCCCCCCGCCCCAGAAACCAACGGAGGGGGCTCAGAACAACCCCCCCTCCCCGCCACCGCAAGCGAGCGCACCACCAAACCCCACACTCACCCCACACAGCCCGAAGATTTCGCCCCTTGGATCCGCGCCACCACAATCACAGACTGGCACCCCGTGGGCACGTGCGCGATGGGTGGGCACGGCGGGATACGGGACGGGGTGGTGGATGCGCGGTTGAGGGTTTATGGGGCGAGGGGGTTGAGGGTGTGCGATGCGAGTGTAATGCCGTTGCAGATTGCGGCGCATTTGCAGGCGACGGTTTATGCGATTGGGGAGAAGGGGGGAGAGATGGTTGGGGAGGACTGGGCGGGGAGGGGGGGAAAGGGCAGGAGAGGTTGCGAGGTGTGTGGGGTTAGAGAGTGAGTTTTCTTGGAGGTCGATGGGGGGTATTTAGGATTGGTATGCCGTCTATGAAAGCCATGTCATCTATCGCTAGAGTGCCTCCCTTGCATGCCGTTGCCAATTCGGCTATGCATCAAGAATTCGTCTGTCACCTCGTCCTCCCATCGTAAATACCGTCGTCATATTTACAATCTGGCCCCTTTCCCTCCCCATCTATCTCCCCACATAACGCAACTCCAACCACCTCAACCCGGGAAACGTCACGCACGTAAAGGCCACCGCAAGCCAAACTCCAATATCCGCCCCCCCGGCATCCCCCACCAACTTCGATACAGGCCCCACATACCACGCCTGATACATACCAATAATGGCCCCGGCCCACCCAATCAAAAAACTCAGCAACGCCGCCCACCCAACAGGCAAATACGTCTGATCCTCCCACCTCTTCCACTCGAACCCGCTTCCCCGGCCCAGCGGCCCCAGCCCGCCCACGCGGAACAAGACGTGTTCCTCCAGCACGATGGAGACGAAGATCATGATCCAATACCCCATCAACGCGAGGAAGTTCTGGAAGATCTGGAACAGGTGATCGCGCCCGGCGATGGCGCAGACGAAGTAGATGAGCACGATGAAGCAGACCCAGATGTAGCGCGGCACCATCTTCCCGTAGCGGCCCAGGACCTGGCACCCCAGCGCCGCGGCGTAAGTGCCGGGGACGTTGTTGGAGATGACGCCGAGCGCGACGACGACGCCGCAGAATTTGCCGAAGTTTCCAACCGGGGAGTAGCCTTCGAGGATCAGGGCGCCGGAGGAGACGCTGTAGGCGGTTTGCCACGCTGGGTTGGAAAAGGTCCCGCAGGCTAGCCCGATGCCGATGATGTTGACGAATATGAAGGAGAGCCAGAGGCCGGTGAAGGTCATGAGGAAGGTTAGGCGTTTGGAGGTTGTGGGGGGGTAGTAGACGTAGAAGTCTGAGCCGGCGCCTGCCCAGGAGACGGGGACGGAGAGGGAGAGGGAGAAGAAGGAGAGGCGGCCGGCGGTTATTGTGGCGGAGGTGCCGGTGGAGGGGTAGGTTGTGTTGACATTTGGGGCGGCGACGCCGGTGAGGATTAGGAGGACGATAAGCTGGGGTATCCAGGAGTATCTGAGAGAGTTAGGGGGGTTGTGGAAGAGGGGATGGGGTGTCTTGCCTTTCGTAGGAGTGGAAGATGGCCATGCCGAAGACGGCGACGAGCCAGCTTACGAAGGCGGTGATGATTATGCCGACGACGATTGACATGGAGCCGCCGCTGACGGCGGAGAGGATTTGGCCGGCGATGATGCAGCTGATGGTGCCGTAGCCGACCATGATGATCATGTTGAGCAGGCAAGTGATTTTCGCGGGCCAGTACCCCATGAAGTAGCGTGCTACAATCTGATACACAAGTCTGGTTAGCAAGTGTATCGCTCGGGTGTTTGACACCTCCATTGAGGTAGATTTGGACATGTGCATCGCAAACATTCTTAGAGAAAATGGGAAATGCTTGCCATAGTTCTGTTCCCACTCTGTGCGCCCCAGATTGACATGTAGGCTGTGACCGCAGAGCCCACCAAGCATCCAAATACAGCCATCAAAACGCTGTCAACAAAGCCCAAACCAAAGAGCAACGGCCCAAGCAGGCCCACCGCTAGATTGTTGGCGGTGACATTGGCGGCAAACCAGAGAATGGCCATTTGAGCGTATCGCAGAGGAGATATGCCATGTCGCTCCTCTTCGGTGACCCGGACGATACCACGGGCCTCGAGACCAGCGAGGGACTCGACCCTGTTGTTCCATTGTTGAAATTTGGTGGGTATGTGAATGGGCGCAGGACTTGTGTAGACAGCCTCCTTGTCAATTGAATCGTTGCTCGATGTTTCGACGACTCCAGAGGGCTTTTCAAGACCAGCAAACTTCTCAGGGTCCGAGGTGTGCTTTTCCATGGTCGGCAAAAGCTCGCTTCAGCCAAAAACCCTTGTGGCCGAGAGATGATCAGGTGGGAGCAATCGGTGAGGATGAAGGAAGGGTTTGTGCACTGAAGGTGCAGCTTTGCAGCAACATTGTGTCTCCATACTGTGAGACATAGCGTCGATTGTACGAGCCTTTCCCCTCCCCACGACGCACATTTGATAGTCGCATGGCATGAGCGCCCTCGCGGTTCGCATTAGTTCATCCATGGCGTTGTGCGACACGGCACAGGTCCGCTATCGCGCCGGCCTCTTCCTGCACAACGACGTAAGAGATTGAACGATACTCTAGTTGATAGATAGACACATTGTCTCGCTTATGTCTTTGTCTGCGCCCCTGCACGCTGAAGTGCGAGCTCGCTCCGTCAAGAATGACAAAGAGGCCCGAACGTTTCTCGCTTGAATTGGTGAGAGGTCGACATGAATAACTCTCAGCCGCTAGAGAGTCGAGGTCAACCTAGGGTCCTTTAGCGTTAGGGAACCAGAGATAAGGTAATAGTAATACGAAAGGCCAATGTTTTATAAGAGAAAAAAGGTATTGAGGGCGTCAAGGCCACTTGGAACCAGGGCTAGGATGAGAATCCCGAGCCCCAAACACAAGGGTGGTGTCGTCGTAAGTAAGGTAGGATTCGAATCCATGTTGGTACCTTAGGGACTGATAGACAAGTTCGAGTTCGAGTGCTGCCATTGGGTTCGCTTGTACTTTTCTGATGTACGTGTGCAACCGGACTGCTTGAAGTAAGGTGATGGTAGTAAGTGCCTCAGCCTTGGGCCCAACAAGCCGGCCGCTTGACAGCAATCGAGCGTCAATCAGCGTCGTCGATACCCTTGCCTAGTTCAGGTAAGCTTGATCAGAGTCCAGAGTGGGGGTTCCCGGAAGGGAGGCGGAAGGGCCGCTAGAGTCATTCTTGCGTAATAGTCATGACTCGGGATTCTATAAGTACCTTACCTAGGTTGGAAGTTGGAACCTAGATCTCGTTGACCTGAGGTCTTTACTTTACCTTAATCTCTCTTTGAGTCCTCGACCCCCACTAAAGACCCTCTGTCTGAATCCACATCTCTCCTGCTCCTCCTATCACAGCTCGCTTCTCCTCCCAACGTACAACCAATGCCACTCCTTCATTCGCACGTAGACGTGATGTACAGGGTAATGCAATGCAATTGTCATCCTGTCACACAATGCGCCTCCAATCCCCATCATGGAAGCTTTAAATCCGACAGATTATCGTGCTGTACCTACCCAGTACCCCTTTTGGTTGCTTCCTGCAAGTCAAAGTCTCAAATGCCCAATTGCTTGCCCGAATGCAAGTCTGGGCGAAAAGGGTCGAGGCAGGGAATGGCAGGTCAAGAAGATCACTATGCCTATACGAGCCCAAGTCAAGACTGGAAAGGAACAAGCCATTCTGCTCTCCGCAACCCTCCGCTGTCTCAACCTGATTCGCTCCCAGCATGTGCCTGGTGAAGCCACCGTCACATAAATAGGGGGCTTGGGCAGTCCTTCGCCTACCAACGCCCTGCCACTAGTGACGATTCTATTCCAATCGCAATATCTCCTAAATGAACTTCTCTCTTTGGGAAAGCGTTGGGGGTCTCGTGCTACTTGAGATATGTGCCTGATTATCAGGACTATCAGGTACGCCGGGCTTGAGCTGGTCGTGCATCTATCGAGTCCATGCATAAGCCACCTGCAAAGATATTCGAGATCGCACATTGTCTATCCACTCCCTCAATTACCCCTAACATCACGGCTTACCTCGTTGTTGGTGATACAGAATGCTCCTAGCTCCATCATCACTATATGAGGAGGGTAATAGTGGCCATTTCGAAGCTCGATCATCTGCTTCCTACAGCATCAGCTGCGTTCCTCTCCGTATCTTGATTCATTCCTCATGTCTGTCGACCCAGACGCGCAGCACTTACTGATCGAGTCATGGACTCTGTATGCAGTCGGGCTGCTCTTCGTTGCTGCCAGAATGTATGTGGCTATGTTTGCAGCGTTCGTCTATGACCAAACCATTAACGTTGGGATACACAGGGCTTCTCGGAGGATATTGTTGGGCTCCTTCAAAAAGTTCCAAATTGAAGACTACATCATGCTCTTCATTATTGTGAGTATTCAGCACCGCACACCGGGTCAACCTGTTCTTGGGGTTTCCCGCCTCGACCGTCCTCAATCTGTCGCTGTTACTGGAACGTGGACTTGAAAAGCACAAACTGACGCATTCCTGCGTAGCTGACCTTCACCATTGTCATTGTATCTGTGAACATGACAGCGCAGAATCTCGACAACTACCTTCCCCCCGGGGTATATGAGACTCTTACCCCTGATGAAATCGTCAATGCCGTCTTTGGCAGCAAATTCGTTTTTGTCACGGAAGAATTTCAGCTTGCTACGCTATGGCTATGCAAGGCGTGCCTTTTACTCCTCTATAACCAGATGACGTGAGTCACACTCAACCTTCCTTTCGAAAGCCAGGGAATACACTACGAGAGACAAGACGTCACTCCCTACCGGAGAGGACACCGAGAATATTTTCCTCGTTCGTAGAGCTGACCATATCGGTCATCAGGATCGGGCTACCGAAGCAGCATCGCCTCGTCAAACTCGTCGCAGGCTACGTCGTGTTCGGCTACATACTTACCCAAATCCTCTTTCTGGGAGTTTGGTGTCGCCCAATCCAACAATACTGGCAAGTCCCCGTCGACAACAGTAAGCAATCCATCTCGCTCCCCAATGGACGAGCAAAACCACTAATCTCCCCTTTCCGTAGGCCAATGCGCCTCCTACTACCACCACTTAGTAACCGCCTCGGTCTTCAACATCTCCTCCGACCTAATGATGCTCCTGATCCCCCTCCCCCTCCTCATCAGAGCTCACCTCCCATGGAAACGCAAAATCGTCCTCTGCGGCGTCTTCTCCCTCGGCATCTTCGTCATCCTCGCCGCAATCCTAAACCGCTACTACAACTTCACCGCCGGCTACGGCTCCCTCATCTACCTAAACTGGTACGCCGGCGAAGCCGCCACCGCGGTCATGGTCACCAATATCCCGCACTGCTGGCCGCTCCTCTCGCGGGTATTCCGTCTCGGCTCCTTCAAAATCTCCCACGATCCCTCATCCTCGATGAACAACCGCTACTCCTTCGGCGCAGGCAAGCACACAACCATGAGCTCTGCCCTCAGCCGCCCGCGAAACCGCCCGGATGAGCACGGCTACATCCGCAGCGAGAGTGAAGAGCGTATCGCGAATGCCGGCGCAGGCGCAGGGTTCCTGCCCACCCAAACCCCGCCGCAGGCGGTAGCGGGGGGGGAAACACCGATCCCAAGAGATGTCGAGATGGGTGCCCTTCCTGAGGGGAGTGGGTATATTGGGACAGCGGTGATGGGAGGGAAGGAGTGGGGGAAGGAGGGTAAGGAGGATGAGGGGACGATTGTTAAGACGGTGCAGATGCATCAGTATAGCAGTTGAAGGATTGGATGGTGCCGGAGTGGGAGCGAGGGTTTCGGGGTTGAAAGATGACGGATTCGATGGGGCTTGAACCACATTCCCCCAGCGATTAGTTTAGGGAAGGGGGTCTTCGATGAATTTCTGGATCTTCTTTATAGAGACATTTCTGGTTGTTAGACAGGGACGGCAGGACCAACAGGCGAAAAGCTTGCACGATCATGATGAGGGATTCAGGTGGCGGGGCTTTTTTTTTGTGGTAATTATCGCTTGTCAGATATAGAGAGTACGTGCATTACCGGTTTCAAAATCCATCGTCAACCACAACAATCTATCACTGTCCCACTCTACCTCTCGCACCCCCCTTCTCTCATAATCACCACCACCCACCCCCTCTCCACCCCTCCCTCGCAACCCCGCACGCAAGATAGTCCCAATAAAGATTATTCCATACTCCACGTCTCTCCCTAACTCTGGAATATCCAAGCCCATTACTTCCCGTCTAGCATATTCATCCTCCATTCCCTATTCTCCCCCATTACGCCCCTCACCTCACCAAAACAAACCAATCCCGCCATGCACCCTTCCAAAAGAAACAAATTTTACTCCCTCCTCTTCCCCATCCTCGGCAACAACCCCCAACAAAGCACCATCACCCCAAACAACCCCACACAAATCGGATGCAAAACCCACGTCCCCACCTCCTGCGCCAACAACCCGGTAAAAAAAGGCGCCACCGCCCCCCCACTACTCCCCAGCGCACTGATAGCCGCCAAACTCCCCATCTGCAGGCGCTTGGGGATAAGTCTACTGTACACATGCATACCGCACGGATAGATAGGTCCGAGCAATAACCCCACGATAGCGACAGCGACGGCCTCGCCAATGACATTCGGGACGAGCCAGACGAGCAGCTGGAAGCATGTGGCGCCGGCGACCAACAAGACGACGGCTTTCTTTTCGCCGAATTTGTGGCAGGGGTGCGAGAGGAGGAAGCGGCCTAGGGTGATGCCGGCCCAGAAGCCGGAGGTCACGTAGCCGACGTGCGCGGGGGAGGAGTGCCGGTAGGAGATCAGGAAGGAGATGACCCAGCCCGAGATGGAGACTTCGGCGCCTTGGTAGGCGAAGATGAAGGAGGCGCCGAGGATGGTGGTTTTGTTGCTCAGGGAGTTTTTCAGCAGGTTGAGTTTGGAGGGGTTGATGCCGTCTGGATTTGATGCTGAGCGGGTGAGGGGGTTGGGAGGGGGGTTGTCGCGTTCGTAGTGTTGGTAGGAGAGGTAGGCGAGGGTGAGGTTTAGGATGCAGACGCTTAGGGAGATGAAGTAGAAGGTTGACCACGGTTTGCCGTGGGTCACGATGGAGGTGGCCATTAGAGGGCCGATTGTGCCGCCGATGCCATAGGCCCCGTGCAGGAAACCGAGGGTGGTAGTACTGTTTGCTAGGTTGGCGCAGAAGACATTGTTAAGGGCGAGATTAATAGCAATGCCGAAGCCTAGGAAAAAGAATGAGAGGACCACGACCGGGAAGGGCGGATGGCAGACGAGGATTATGTAGGCGGCTGTCATGATGCATTCGGATAGGACGAGGGTTTTGGCGCGGCCAAGGCGGGCTTGGAGGGCTTGGGTGATGGGGGCGGCACTTAGGAAGCCCACGGCATTGGTGACGAAGATGAGGGAGACGATGGCGTAGCCGATTTTGTAGTCGTTCTCCATGTAAGGGATCAGAGCACCAGGGGCTGCGTCGTTTAGGCCGTTGCCGAAGTTCATGAGGCAGGCGCTGAGGACACGCGATTTGTTGATTGGTGGGTGGTTGAGGCTCTGCATTACTTCAACCCTGGCGCCATAGTCTGGACTTGGCGGTCTGCTCTCCAATTCATTGGGCGTAAGTGGTGTTTGGGTATCTGAAGGGGTCGGAGGAACCGATGGGCCATTGCTTCGACCGGCTTGGTTCAATTGGTCCAATTCAAAAGCCGTGGGCAAATCCGGAAGAGCATGCGGATCTTTTTTCAGAACAGCTGGCGGATCTGTTATGGTGGACTTTTGCTCGAAGTCGATGAGAGCTCCGTAGGATTGAGAAGCCATTGCAGAGAAATGTCTCAAAGATCAATGTGGAAAGATGCGATCCAATTTCCCTTGAAGTAGTAGAAGATATATGAGGATAGAATGGCGTGCTGTGACTCAAGTTTTGGGAATTGAAAGTATAATCCAATTGACACCCAAGCGTCATCATCAGGGGTCCGTGGCAATGAGGACGACGGGAAGCAGAGACCATTCCGCAAGAGGGGGTAATTCTGCTCAACAATGACGCTGAATTCGTGACGTGCTTATAAATGTAGTGAGAAGCAGAGAAGATCGAATTTCATGCGGGGCTTTTGGTGGGGAAAGTAGCGCCGGCATTTATCCGACTCGGCCCACCTGCCTGTTTTGCAATCCAAACAACAGCATTTCGTCAATTACCTGCCACGAACAAAATTTTTGGCTCGAACAAAGAAAGACAGGACTGTATTTGGACATGGGCCGACCAAAACGACAGCTCCTGGCGACCGCCGAAGAGACATCGAGTCCACCTTCAGCCCTTGTAAACGGACATGCCATAGCCAAAGTCCAGAAGGGCGAAGGCAAGAATCTGTACTCTGTCGAGCTTCCCTCCGGAAAAGAGCCTCTTCTTGTCGAACTCCCCGCGCGGTTCCGTTCAACTATCTGGATCAAACGAGGCGGCTATGTTGTCGTGGATACCAACGCGTTCGAGGACAGAGAGAACAAGCTCGATGGAGAGATCGTCAATGTTGTGAGGAGTGAGAAGCTGTGGCAGAAGCAGGCCTATTGGTCAGGGGCCTAAAAGCAGCAGAGTTTTTGTCAGCTAACAGTCTTTAGGCCCAAAGAATTTACCAAGAAGCCGATGTACCTGGAACATAGCGAGGAAGAGGAATCGACCGTTGGCAAAATGCCACCCTCTGAGGACTCAGACTCCCAGTCTTAACCTCTGAAAGCCGAGCAAGATATGCATTTTTTCACTCGATGTGCTGATCGGCTTCGCCGTCATCCTCTCCTACCTGTGGCACATCCGCAAAGTCATCTCTTGTACCCCACCACACACCAAGAACTTGTAGCACCAGACACCCAACTACAACCAATGAGCTGGTGCCAGTACTCGGAAAGACATTCCAAGCCCATTCTTGCGCCGCCCAAACCGCATATATTAAGTACGGCGCCATGCCCGATTTCCACAGCAAATATGGTGTTGACAAGGCGACATAGGCATAGAATTGGTAGTGGAGACTTCGAGCACAGAGGAGGCCGATGACGACTGAGGAGAGGATGGAGCTCATGATGAAATCAGGTGTGACATTGAGGGAGAGCTGTTGCTGGACTTTTTCTGGTAGTGGCTTGAAGATGGTCTTGACAAGGCCAGAGGCGGTGAGACCTGATGGCCGTGTCCATCGAGTCATGGCAAAAATTCCGAGCAATGTCAAATTGGCGACGAGCAATGACACGGCGAATTCCCGAGACAAAAATGTACCCTCCCCAACGAATCTCCAATTCACGGTCCATTTGAAAAGGAACTGCCTTGTAAGCTCGAACGAGCGCGCCAAGTAACCTTGTGCGTTGGCGGTAATAAACGGAAATGCGAGTATGAACTACAATCACCCTTGTCAGATCCTCCTTCCCGTGTGGAATATTGAATGCGGACCTGAACTTGCGCCATGAGAAATGCAGCGTTCCATGCGCGCTTGATGGGCAGGACCTGAAGCAATATGACTCCTATGGCCGGCGCACCCAGAAGCACCACCATTTTTATGCCAACCCCGAACGAAAATGCTACGCTTCCAACAGTCCAAATCCTGCGCTGGTAGAAGTAGATTGCCACAAAGAGTGTTCCGGCCGCGAAGCAGTCGTTGAACAGCCTGAGCATCCATACCGAATGAAGCCTTTTGGAGAGAATGAGGAGAGGGAGGATATAAGGAGGTACCTATTTCGAAGGCGTCAATTAGCAACGCTGGCTCGTTAATATCGTTGGGAAATGCACACTCTACACCTCCGATAGCAAGCCATAACCAAACTCAAGACGCTCAAGTAGACAGCCATGAAGATGTACTGTGCGCGTCGGATGTCGGTCCCTTCGTTCGTAAGGCGGTAGATTATAGAGTAAATGTACAGAAACGCCCCAGGGTATACAATGGGCCCACTAGGGCCCTTGATCTTGACGTAATCACGTTCTCCATTTTTGTATAATTCGACCTGACGCATGTAGGTTTCAAAATCGATCTCCGTGTCTGGACAATTGACCGCGTTAGTTTCACTTGTCTAATGTGTAGGGTGTTGGTTGCGTACATGGGACTTTCTCGATGATTAACATGCAAAGCAGAGCATCTGCGACGAGAAGAATGTATGAAAGCCATAGTGTGTGCTTGGGATTGGTGGCTATGTCGATTGAGAAATTGTAGAGCGATTTAACGCGGTCCATAGTGAAGATGAAGACGTTCGCTGTTGAGCTCGGAGCTTGCTCTGGATGAGCTCGGGAGGGAAGGTATAGCGAAAATTCTAAATATATTCCGCCTCGTCCGGACTCTTGATAGACCTTTGATGGATGCGTATACCGAAGGAGAAAATCCGTTTTATTCTCATGATCAAGCCGTGCCAAACCCACTAAGACCTGATTTCATCAAGAAGTGTAAAAGAGGATCCTGTTCCCTGAATAACTTTTGACCCTGCATTCAGGATACTCAAACACCAAAGTCCAGTCCGAAGATGTGTATTTTGGGTCGGAACCCGGCCGGTCGAAGATATTAAATAGGACAAGGATTTAACGATACCTCAGCTTTTAGGTGGTCGGCTTTCCGGGGTCTGCTTGCCCCTTGTTACCCTGCGTGCCTGTTTGCCTAAAAGGCCTCATTCTCGTTGTTATCTTTCGACACCAAGTATGTCTCACCCGGTCGGCTCAGAGTTCGAAATAAGATACCCAGAGAACGCAGCCCCATGTTCAGCAGGATCTAGTTCCACCTGGGTAAGATTCAAGAACGTCCAGATCATAAAACTGCTCGCATGCCATTGGGAACTGGTCAACAAATAATATGCTTTACGTTTATGACGTTGATTGGCCCATACTGAGAATTTTCAATCCTTTGTAGACACTAGAAACGCTTCTGCGTTAGTCCAGAGAATCACGTCCCGATTTTAGTAACGGCCTATGCATTCTTGTTCGCTTCTTTACAGATAAAATCCTGCCAGAGGACTTTGATTTGGATCGATTTCTTTCGGACTCGGGCATCATAACCAATATGGTCCCCTGTATTATAGAATACCAGCGTCCTGGGTCTTATGGACTTGTTATTGCCACATTATGTCTCGACTTGCTCTCAGACAAATTCCCTGATTTCGAATTAATCGTCGATTATACTCCGTCTAAGCCAGCTGAGCAGGACATACGTATGCTAACCAATTGGCCACACTTCGATCTGGTAACTTAAAGCATGGGTCCAGGAGATCTCTCCCAGGCCAACCAGCCGTCGTGGCCGTACCACGCCAGTAGTTTAGGTTGCAAATAAGGTTGTTATAGAAGCAGTAAAACCATATTTAGGGGTTCGCTCAATACGTGGCCTTTTGTTTTCTTAGCCTTCGATGACATGCAGGCAAAGCTAGTTCTCGCTGTTTGCTTTATATACCTAGGTGGCTTGAATGCCCTGCATCGTCTTCGGTCTATCTCTGCGAAAGATGGTGAACTCGAGCACAAAGAACACCACGTATCCCACCAGAAGTGCCGCCCCCATCCACCTCCTTGCGCCGTAGAACACAATCACCGCAAACGCCACAACAGATGCCAAAGCCACCGCCAGCTCAAAAGGGATTATCGTTCCCGCTTCGCTATCGCTCACATAGACCACTCCAAGACACAGCGTTAGTAGGAAAACGTTGCTGCCGGCGGTATTTGCTACTACAATACCGCTGTGTCCTCTCGAAGCTCCAATTACGGCTATGAACTTTTCCGGTAATGTCGTGGCGAAAGCTAGGATGGTTATGCCATAAACTGTTCCCGAGATGTTCAGCTCCGAGGCAATGGACGTTGCAGAGTGTGATAGGACGTAGCCGGAGAGCGAAAGCGCCAGGAATCCGAGGATAAGATGGAAGACGTGGGTTCGTAGGCGGCGAGGGGAGCGTCTGGGGGTTCTCGAAGGTGGAGAGGGGGAGCTGATGTCCGCCATCGGAGCTCCGTTCTCATTCGAGATACTCTCGTTCTGTCCATCAGGCCTCACAGTTGCTGGAATGCGATTATCGCTGCTGCTATTGCCGTTCCTGGCGCTGTGACTGTTGGTGTCGCTTTCGCTGTCGTCATCTGAAGAATCCTCTGGCTCCGGCGCTGCCATTACGCCCCAAACTATAGCGATGCCAATTGAAACCAGGTATAGTCCGAAGACCACAATAAGGATACTGCCAAAGATAACCCCTCCTTTCCCGAAATATCCGAGCACAAGTACTGGAGGAGTGAGCAGGAGTAATAGCGTGACGTAAATCTTGGAGCTCTTGTCGAATTGGACACGGCCACGCTGGAACAGTAGACCCAAGGAGAAGGCGGCCAGAATGTTAGAGATGACGGATCCAATGACGTTCCCCAGAGCCAGCGGTGACTGGTGTTGTGCGACCGCTGCGATTACTACTGCCAGCTAGGATGCGGTGAATAGTTGACAGGGTACTAGTGTAGGGGCTTACCGACCTCTTCCCACTCTGCGCCCGCTGTTAATAAAGCAACAAGCGTTTGGGAGACGCGGAGACGCGATGCTACGATTGCAGTGTGGTCGATGAATTTATCTGCTCCGTAGTCCAAGAGGAAGATAGCCGTGACGAAGACAGCGATATTGAAGATCAAGATATCGTAATTCATTTCATCCGCAGTAGCAATACCTCAAGTCATCATGAACGCAGATACTGCCAGGTCAAAGTAAGGAGAAAGGTTTGATTCAACCATGTCTTGCCAGTCAGGTCACATGCAAGTAGTTCTTCCGCCCGCTTCATCCTATTTGTCAGATGCACTCAGGGCTAAATCGTCTGATTGATTAATAATGGTGCACAGCACCCTAATATATATAATGATAAGACCCTAGATAGGGGCAAATAAGTGTTCCTAGCCCTGTTTTATACCAATTGCTTCGCCTGATAAAATAGAGAAAAAATAATATAATAATAATATAATAATAATATAATAATAATATAATAATAATATAATAATAATATAATAATAATATAATAATAATATAATAATAATATAATAATAATATAATAATAATATAATAATAATATAATAATAATATAATTAAAAGTCCAAATAACCTTAAAGAAAGTAAAATAGGAAAAACGAATTGATAAAAAAAAATTAAAAAAAATAATCAATATACCCTTTTAAAATAATCATAATTTAATTATTATTATAATTTTATTTAATTAATAAATAAAATTACATAATTATTTAAGTTAACGAATCATTATATATAAATAAATTCCTTATATTTATAACGAAGAAAGGGTTTAATAAAGCAATTTATTAATATTTTAATTATATAAGTTTATTTAATAATAATATAATTATTTTGAATTTCTTAATAAAATTAATATCGATATATATTTAAAGTATATAAATAACTTAAAAATAAGTCGGTTAACGAAGTTTAATATTTATTAATTATTATAAATAATAATAATATTTTAACTTATTTAATAAAAAAAAATTTAAATTTAAAAAATTTATTTTATTAAATTATTTATTAAATTATTTTATTAAGAATAAATAATTCAATTTTAATATTAAATATAATAATAATAATTTGTTTTAAAGCTTTCTAATTAATAAAGTTATTATATAATTAGAAAAGATAATCGAATAAGCTTTTCCTAATAATAAAATCGTTAGTAAATATAATAATTAATATTAATAAAAAAATATAAGTTTATAATTAATTATTATATTTAATCGCGAACATTTTAATAACAAGCAAATACTATTAGCAAATTTGGAAACTTTATTTTAATATATTTAACAACAAAATTCTAAATTAACGGATTGACTTATATTTAAATTTCTTAATATAAAATATATTAAATTAGAATATAATCAGCAACTATTTAATTGTAATGCTATAGGCTAGGGGTTGGTAGCAATATGAGATCAAGAGGGAGGTTTTATTCTATAATAAAACTAACTATTAAAGAAAAAAGAGGGGCCAGGGTTTGATATATATTTAACGCTGGGATTATATATATTAAATATACGTACGTTATCAATATTAACAACGTTATACTTTAAAGCCCCAAAGGGCCTGAACATATAACAGTCCGGACAACCTATACGCTAGTTCTTGATATTAATATTATTAATTTTTTTTTAATTTTAAGTCCCCGTTTAAATAGGGCTTATACGCTAAACTTATATAGGTAATATAACTTCATTTAAGGTTATATTTAACGAAATTTTCAAAATTTTAATTTTTCTTAAAAAATATTAACTGACCGTAAAGATATAACTATTTTAAAAATAAAAATTTAATTCCCAACCTTAAAAAAAGCTTAGCAAAAAAATTTCTTAATAAAATCCTATTAATTATATTAATTATATTAATCATATTAAACGTAGCTGATTAGAAAATCGACTTGTTAAAATCCAATTAAAATTTTTCCGAATTTGTTAATAACGCTATTAATTAATTAATTAAAGTTAAATAATAAAAAGATAGATCTTGGAGGAATTAAATAAGCTAAAAACTAATAAAAACGATATTTAACTTAATAATAATAATAATAATAATAATAAACAGAATAAAATTGATATATTATTAATATAAATATAATTTTTAAAAAGGAATTTGTTAACTATTTTTTAAATATATAAAATTTAACTTAATTAAATTTACTTAATAAAGCAATTTCTAATAATATATATATTAATAAACTATATTAGCTTTTTTAAATACCGAAACTTATATATATTAAAAAAAGATATTTTAAAAATATTTTAAAAATATTATATGAAATTTGATATTATTTATTATATAATATTATAAAATTATTAATATAGAAAAATATAATTAACTAATTATTAATAAAAAAGTATTTTACTCTTAATATTATATATAAGCCGAAACGTTTTATTATTTTAATAATATTTTAAAGTTAAAATAATAAAAATCTTTTTAATTTATATAATATTTATATAAATAAAAAATATTTATATAATATATTAAATTTTTTTAAAAGATTAATATTTTTAAAATAATAAATATAAATTCTTTATTAATATTATTATTAATAAAAGTATTAATCGTATTATATTAATATAATTCGAAAAAAAAAACAATTATAATAATTTTAAAATTTTATTATTTATTTATTATAAATCTCTTTTAATATATAAACGAAATTTATATCTTTTTAAATATTTATACTTAATATATATATATTTGAAAACTTAAATAAAAGGGAAAATATTTACTCTTTAAAATTTAAAGCTTATTTAAAATATATTTTTATTTTTATTATTAAGATTAATATATTCTTTATATACAACTTATATAAAAATATTATTATAAAGGTATTTCGTTAAGGCTTTTTTAGCTTTTAAACTCTAATAAAAAGTTATTATAATATAAATATTTAACAGAGTTAAGGTTTTCTTATAAATACTAAATAATATTTTATAATTTAATCGAAATTTATTATAATTAATATATAAACGTAATAATAATATTTTATTTATATTTTAAAAAGTAAAATATTATTTTTAATTATTCTTAATAAGACTTCGGAACTCTTAAGAATTAAAATTATTATAAATTAATAAAATTAATATAATATTAATAATATAATTAATATTAATAATATAGCAAAAGTATTATTTTCTAAAATATAATTTTTTAATATATTATTAATTTTTTAATTTAATATTATATTTTTAATATTTTTAATATTTTAGTTTAATATTTCTTCCTTTTTAACAATAAATATATAAATTAATAATATTCTTATTAAAATATTATTTAATAAAAAAAATAGGAATAATTAATTATTTTTAAAATTAATAACAAAAATTAATAATA
>JAABUQ010001850.1_pt1 | contig 43780 bp, 39 predicted proteins | sample 5560001 | NCBI WGS metagenome assembly JAABUQ01 (sample SAMN10711888, study PRJNA513371) | rock metagenome | isolation source: Antarctica rocks | place: Antarctica: Victoria Land, Finger Mt nord | collected 2015-12-18 | reverse complement strand
TTCTCCTCGTCTGCCTCACCCTGCCGCTACCTTGCCGGGTTCTTCGCGTCCTTCGGCCCATCATCCCTGGAAACGCAGTCCTGCATGTCGTCCCAAGCTCTCTGCAAAAAATTGACGGGCACCCATTACAAATCTACAAATCCTGGCGCTGGAAAATCCACAGCGCCATGCCGAAGAAGACGAGCGTGTAGACGGCGATGACGAGAACCGCAACCAACGGGTTGGCTTGCCCACTGCTTCCCAACGTCTGAGTGACGAGATGCGCGGCGTCATAATTCTGCACGCTCATCGTCTGCGCCAGTCCAATGGGGAGGTACTGCTCGACGTGCGCAAAATTGGAACCTAGCGCCGGTAAAATGAAGCTGAGCGGTAGCTCTACACCCAACATGAACACTGGCACTCCAACAATTGCCGCTGTAGAACGAAACATGACGATCAAGAGGAAAGCCAGGGCCACGTAAGGGAGCATACCATAGGCAGTACGCAGCATACTCAGCAGAGCAAAGGCAGTGTCACCGAAATGAATGCTGACGCTGCCATGCAATTGATAGGCAAAGACGAGAGAGAGGATAGTACCCACCAGGAGAAAGGCGAGGCTGACGAATAGCGTGGCAGTGAGCGCGATCACAAACTTCGCGCTGAGCAGCAACGGGCGGGATATGCCATGGCTGAGCCATACCTGCATGGTCCGCCACGAGTACTCCTGGGCCGTCACAAGACCGATAACAATCGCTAACAGGTAGACGGCGTAGCCTGTCCCGCCAAAGTAGCCGTTAGCCCATGCCATCATCGTGGCTATACCACCAGGCCAGATCAGGATGATTGGAGAAATGGTTTGACGCCCTACATAAAATGAAACAAAGAAGAAGATCAACCCTGGAATGAGCGCAATGATGAGACCAAGCCAGAGCATCCGACGCAGGAAAAGCTTGTCACTCTCCATGTGTAATATGTTCCAAAACATTCTATCCTCCTTATGCATGTTCAGCATGCAAGCGGCATATATGAAACTAACAGGTTACTAGTACTTATGAAGCTTTCTGGGTTAATTCCAGGAAAACGCTCTCCAGGTCCGGACGGCTGATAGATACTTCTTGCGGGATAAGCCCCTGTTTGACCAGAAAAGACAATACCTGCTCACTGGAAATTCCCTGGACTTCCACGGAGGATGCGTCTGTAGACACCTGCTGGCATGCAGAAAGCGTGTGCAACGCCTGCGCGGTCAATTCAGGATGGGCAGTGCGTATACGGACAACATCTTTGGTCGAAAGCAGTTCTGTTACGACACCCTGCGTCAAAACCTGCCCGTGTTGGATCACTGCCACACGGTCACAGAGGAGTTCCATTTCATGGAGCAAATGGCTGCTAAGGAAAATGGTGACGCCCTGCTCCGCCAGTGAGCGCAGGAGCAGGCGTATCTCTTGCATCCCCGCCGGGTCCATGCCATTGGTTGGCTCGTCAAGAATGAGCAGGTCCGGCTGTTTGAGCAAGGCCAGCGCCAGCCCCATGCGCTGCTTCATGCCGGTTGAGAATTTCCCCACGGCTCGATGAGCATCGGCTGCAAGTCCCACTTGTTCCAGCACCCGGTCTATCCGTTGCGTGGGAAGTTCGGGATACAGGTAGGCTAAGGTTTGCAGATTGCGGCGCGCTGAGAAAGCCGACATGAGGGCCGGTGAGCCAACCATCGTACCGACGCGGTGGAGAACGTGATTGTGTCGTGGCGTCACGCGCTCACCGAGAATCTCCACTTCTCCCGCCGTGGGATACGTCAGGCCCAGGATCATGCTGATGGTGGTAGTTTTCCCTGAACCATTTGGCCCAAGAAAACCGAAGATTTCGCCATGCTGGACGCTCATCGAGATATCTTCCACCGCGTGAACGGAGCCGAAGTATTTCTTGAGATGATGGGTTTGCAAAACGGGTACTGTGGCCATACTGCCTCCTTTGGATCATAGCTACATCAATCACTATACAAAGGATAAGGTATGACCACGCTTTGTTCGTAGTACCGTAGCCGTATTGTGCCTACGCCTACAGGCGTATTGGGCTTGGTGCTACGTAAGCTGCTATGAAGGGTGAACCTTGCCCCAGAAGAGACGATACGTCACGACGAAGTAGATGATAGCCAGGATCATGCCAAGAATCCACCAGACGAGGCCCACCGCTTGTCCATATTGAGAGGCTGAGGCGTTGTGGATCGTCAGACTGTTCGCAGAGGTGACTGCGGGCAGGACCACGGGGTACATACTACTAGCGGCGCTAGTAAGCATACCCACCAGGTAGGCACAGGATGAGAAAAAGGCGACGCCATCTCGCTGTTTGAGGATTCCATAGCCCACCCCGATCAGTCCACCGAGCGCAATGAGCGGGAAGATGATCTCCCAGGGACGAGTCCCGAAGCTGGCACTGATTCGCGGCTGCACAGCGAACGTCGCAATCGTTGCGAGGACCGTGAGCACTATAGTGGCGAGCCACGCCAGTCGAGTGATGCGCCGGGCACGAGCATTCACTGTGTATTCAGTCTTGACCGCGATGTAGCTGGCTCCATGTGCTGTCAGAGCCGACAGTGCCAGTAACCCAATCAGGACCGTGTACCAGTCCAGGATGCCGGGGTTTGGGCTGAACGGGTTAAAATCCGTCCACAGAGGCTCAAAGAAGTTTCCTGTGCGGTCCAGCGGGACACCCCGAATCACGTTGCCGAGGGCGGCTCCGTAGAAGACGGCGAGCAGAGCACTTCCCAGAAAGAACATGCCATCCCAGAAGGCTGCCCACAGCGGATTGTGGATGTGTGCACGAAATTCGATGGCAATCCCACGCAGCATGAGAAGCCACAGGACGATGATTAAGGGCAGGTAGAACCCGCTGAAGCTGGATGCATAGAGAACGGGGAAGCTGAAGAAGAGCGTTCCGCCCGCAGCTATGAGCCAGACCTCGTTGCCGTCCCAGACCGGGCCAATCGCTTGCAGAATCAGGCGACGCTCTTCGTTCGTTCTAGCTGCCACGAGATGAATGACGCCAGCTCCCAGGTCAAACCCGTCCAATACGACGTACATGGTGAGCATGAATGCGACCAGGATAAACCAGAGTGTTTGCATTGTTTCCTCCTCTTCCTTTAATCTGTAAGTCCCTGTGCCTGTTGCGGAACCGTTTTCCCACGCAGAAGCCCTTCCTCGCGCACGGGACCGCGTCCTGCTTCATAGGCCATCAGGACCGCATAGAGCAGTCCCAGCAGCAGGTACATGCCAGCAAACCCGATCAGCGTAAAGAGCACATTGCCCGCTGAGACTAGTGCTGATGATCCTTGCACTGTGTGCAGCAGTCCGAAGACGATCCAGGGTTGACGACCGAGCTCGGTCGTGAACCAGCCTGCTGTGTTGGCAATGAAGGGGAAGGGTGTCGCCAAGAGCAGTATCCACAGCATCCAGCGCGACCGGAAGAGCCATCGTCGCCAGAGCAAGAGGGTTGCAAGTCCCATGATAGCAACGAAGAAAGTCCCCAATCCCACCATGATGTGATAACTATAGTAGAGCATTTCAATCGAGTCGGGCCGTTGATCAGCGGGAAAGTCATTGAGTCCCTTCACCTGAGCGGTCCAGCGTTTGTAGGTCAGGAGGCTGAGCACATTGGGAACTACGATGGGATTATCCAGCCGCCCGTTCTGCGAATCAGGCTGACCGATAATGACGATGCCAGCTCCTCGTTCCGTCTGAAAGAGCCCCTCCATCGCCGCCAGCTTGGTCGGCTGATAGACCGTCACCTGCTGTCCTTCCAGGTCTCCGCTGGGGTAGAGCTGGATGACGCTCGCGATCAGTCCGACGATCACTCCCAGAGCGACAAACAACCGACCGTAGTCGATGTGCTGTTTCATGAGCAGGTAGTAGGCACCCAGCCCTGCCATCACGAAGGAACCTGTAACTACGGCCCCACTCATCGTGTGCATGTATTGCGGGAAAATCCATGAATTGAAGAGTACCGCCCAGTAGTTGGAGATTTGGAGCCGCCCATTAGAGGCCATCGTATAGCCGACGGGGTGCTGCATCCAGGCGTTGGAGGCGATGATAAAGCCACCAGACGCCCATGTTCCCAGCCAGACCATGAAGGCCGAGAACCAGTGCATCCTTTGCCCGAACACGCGTTCTCCAAATAAGAAGATTCCAAGAAACGCCGACTCGATGAAGAAGGCAAAAGCCCCCTCCATCGCCAGGGTCTGCGCGATGATGTCACCGGCGAAGGTGGAGAAGCGCGCCCAGTTGGTGCCGAACTGAAACTCCATTGGGATACCAGTCACCACACCCATGATAAAGGTGACGGCAAAGATTTTGGCCCAGAACCGTGCTGCTGTATTGTAGCGCTCGTCCTTGCGCCACAGCGACAGTGTTTTGAGAATCAACAGCAGCAGGGCCAGCCCCATTGTCAGTTGAGGAAACAAATAGTGATAGGCAATGGTGAAGGCAAATTGTAACCGCGAAAAGAGCGCTGACGTATCCATACGAGACCTCATAAACTTCCTGGCAGGAAATCTGCCTGTATTGTAGTGTTGTTTGTTCTCAACAAAGCACCTTTTTTCTTCGCTGTTCCTGCTCCCGTGAGCGCGATGGCTCATGGGAGGGCCAGCATACTGTTTTGCAGATCGAACATCTGCTGGTAGAACCCATGCGCCTTCGAGAGCTGATCGTGAGTGCCGCGCTCACTGACCTGACCGGAATCGAGCACTATAATCTCATCCATCCGCTCCATCGCCAAGAGCCGATGGGTGATTACCAACGTTGTGCGTCCCTGCATCAGCACGTCAAGGGCATCCAGCACCGCCCGTTCGGTGAGCGGATCCAGGTTAGCGGTCGCCTCATCAAGGATGAGTAGCGGTGCATCCTTGAGCAGCGCCCGTGCGATTGCCAGGCGCTGCCGTTCACCCCCAGAGAGTCGAAGTCCCTGTTCACCTACCCACGTCTCAAGGCCATCAGGAAGCTGAGCAACCCATTCGGTGAGTTGCGCTTGCTCCAGGACATGCGCAAGCTCGCTGTCATTGGCATCAGGCCGGGCCAACAGTAAATTGTTACGCACCGTATCGTTGAAAAGATGCGTTTCCTGGGCAACGACGCCGATGAGACCCCGTAGGTCTTCTACTGCATAGCTCTCAAGCTGCTTTCCATTCAGACGAATCGTTCCACTCGTTGGGTCCCAGAAGCGCAAAGCGAGCCGTACCAGAGTACTCTTGCCTGCTCCACTGGAACCGACAATCGCGATGCGCTGACCAGGGCACACGCGAAAGGTGATCCCGTTCATGACCTCGCCCTCATCAGGAGCATAGGCGAAATGGACCTGATCAAACTCCAGCGTATATCCAGTGACCGGGGGGGTGGCTGGCACCGACAGAGGATCGGCGCAATCTATCACCTGGGGCGTGGCGTCTGTCACTCGGAAGAGTCGCTCGCCCGCTGTCAGGGCGTGTCCAAGAAATTGCATCGCCTGCGCCAGGGGCTGGACGGCTTCAAAGCTTGCCAGGATGACCAGAGAGAGGAAGGCCAGGTAGACTCCGTCAATGGCCTTTGTGGTGACAAGCGGGATAGCCAGGGTAAGGATGGTCAAAAGTGCCAGGTGCACCAGGAAATCGTTCAGCATCTGCTCAAGCCCCGTGATACGCGCCATCCGGCCCTGAACCCGCCCAAGCGTAGAGTCGAGAGCACTGATCTTGCGCTGGTGATGGAAAGCCGCCCCACATGCGAGCAGGTCCTGCACTCCCTGGATGCCATCGACAAGCTGCGCGTTCAGCTCTGCCCGTGCTGCAAGCTGCCGCTTCCCCCAGTTGTGAGCGAGCATTCCAGTCAGTAGTGGAACGCCTATGCCTGCCATGATCAAAAAGGCCAGGGCGACCCACGCCAGCATCGGACTGAAGATGGTAAACAGGCAGAAAGTGAACACGATGATGACTACCGCAACCATTCCGGGTGACACCACCCGCAGGAAGACGTGCTGCAACTCTTCGACATCCGCGACAAAGCGAACGAGGAGGTCGCCGCTGCGATACGCCTGCACCTGGGCGGGTGCCAATGGTTCGAGGCGGTTGTAGAACCGGGTGCGAAACTCGGCGAGCAGACGGAACGTCGCGTCGTGCGCGATCAGGCGCTCCGCATAGCGTGAGACGGCCCGCGAGACGCCCGCAAAGCGCACAATGTACATCGGCAGTGAGAGCGAGAGCAGGAGAGGGGCGAGTGCCGCCGCTGCAATCAGGTACGCCGCCATGCCGAGCAGGGCAATATTGCTTGCCACCATGATACAGCCCAGCAGGATCGCGATGGCAATTCGCCACCAAAAGGGGCGTAAAAACGAAAGCAGGCGCAGGAAGACCTTCATACCGTGACCTCTTCCTTTCTCGATACGTTCATCAAACGGGCGTATGGGCCATCTCTTCGTAGCAGTGCTGACTGTGGCCCCACCTCGATAAGTCGCCCTTCTTCCAGCACTGCAACCCGATGCGCATGGAGGATGGTGTTGAGCCTGTGGGCGATGACGAGGACCGTCCGGTCCTCCACCAGCAGTTCCAGTGCCTGTCGAATTTGCGTCTCGCTTTCTGGATCAAGGCTGGAGGTCGGCTCGTCAAGGATCAGCAGCGGGGCGTTCTTGAGAAAGGCGCGGGCGATAGCGAGACGCTGCGCCTGGCCTGCACTTAAGCGAGTGCCTCGTTCCCCAATCTCGGTCTCGTAGCCGTGAGGGAGTTGAGCGACAAACTCTGCCGCTCCGGCAAGTTCGGTTGCCCGCTCGACCTCCTCGTCGCTTGCTGTAGGGCGGGCAAGGCGGATATTGGCACGTATACTCCCACAGAACAGGTAGGGACGCTGCGGAACCAGGGCCACGTATTCACGCCATGTTTCTACAGGTAGCTCAGCGAGCGGAAGACCGTTCACCGTGATACTGCCAGCCTGGGCATCCAGGAAGCGGAGCAGCAGATTCACCAGCGTGCTTTTACCCGCTCCACTCCGTCCAACCAGCGCGGTACAGGTACGGGCTGGCAGTTCCAGGGTGATTCCTTGAAGTGCTGGTCGGTCGTTTCCAGGATAGGTGTATGTGATATCACGCAGCGTGATGGTGAGCTGACCGCTAGGGCGTTTGGAAGCTCGTGTGTCTGTCTGGATTGGGAGTGGAGTCTGCAAGATCTCGCTGATGCGCCTGGCAACCGCCTTCCCTTCCATTGCGGCATGGCGGTGGACCCCCAGCTCTCGTAAGGGACGGTAGAACTCTGGCGCGAGAAGCAGGACAAGGAAGGCATGCTCAAAAGAAATCCCGCCATTGAGTAGGCGTATCCCCAGCGTCACGGCGATCAGCGCGATGGCGAACGCCGACAACATTTCCAGGACCATCCCGGAGAGAAATGCGATACGCAATACATCCATGGTCCTGTCTCGGAACCGCTCACTGACACTGGCAACCCGTTCTCGTTCTGCTTTGCTGCGCCCAAAGAGCTTGAGCGTAGGCAACCCCTGCACGACATCTAAAAAGTGAGCGTTCATGCGCGAGAGGGCGATCCACTGATGTTGAATGCGCTCCTCAGCATAGCTACCCACCAGGACCATCAGCAGCGGGATGACTGGCGCAGTGACCAGCAACAAGAGCGCACTGATCCAATCCACAGAAAAGAGAAAGGTACCCATCACGAGTGGGACCAGGACACTCAGGGCAGTTTGGGGGAGATAGCGGCTGATGTAAGCATCAAGATGCTCAATGCCCTCGCCAGCGGTTGCCACCAGTTCCCCGGTCCGTTCGCCCTTGCTGTAGGTAGGACCGAGCTGAAGTACACGAGCGAACAGGCGCTCACGTAGAGCAGACTTGACACGGATTGCACCCTGTTGCGCGGTCACTTCGCGGAGCCACAGCAGACCCGCATGTGTGACCATTGCACTCAGCAGAAGTAGGAGGAGTGGTGCGACCTGGACAAGCTGCTCGTGCGCCAGAAACACCCGGTCGATAATCCTGCTCAACAGAGTCATCTGAGCAATCATCACAAGAGCTTGCCCAACTCCAAAAAGGGTTGTCAAGATCAAGGTAGACCGAAGATGCTTGATCTGCTGAAAGAGTTCGTTCTTCATTACAAACACTCCCGAAAATAATGTGCTGCGAGACCGCTCCACCATGTGTGCGGTGCAATGCATCTTTCCCGATGCATCAGTACCGTGTGACCTTCATGAGAAAAGGATAGGCCAGCACACTCACAATAGTATCACAGGGAGGAAAGCATACCTCACGATGGCATCACAGCGTGATCTCTGGACGCTACGAAAGAAGACTTGTACCTGATCTTTTTGTGACACTGTCGGGAGATGTCTGTTTCCTGCTGTGATGTGGGTGTGAGTTGAGTGGAGTATGCTCTGTAGCAGAAAGAAGGCAGCATGAAGCGAAGTGTCACATACATGACTCGAAAAGGAGCGAAACCCCCATGTTTAAGCAGATTGTCGTCCCTCTTGATGGTTCACCAGCCGCTGCGATGGCACTCTCATCGGTGACGGCGGTCAGCAATTCTCTCCGCTTAAGGAGGTTTGGACGATGAGCACAGTGACATTTCGCTTCAGTATGATCGCACTCCTCGGGGTAGGCATCGTCTTCTGGGTAGGGGTAGAACTGTGGTTTGTATTTGCCTTCCGAATGGTATCCTTCACTGCACAACAGATGAAGCGGCTCGAAGGGCAGTTATTACGCCAGACGAAAAGACTGACCTCTGTTCTGAGATGGGAACCGATGCTGGGCACGACCGTTCTAATCTGCGTCGGGTGTTCTCACAGTTCTTACACCGTTTTGGAGTCAATCATGACCCGATCTCTCCGCCTCTTCTCATGTATTCGACGTTCTAGCATACCGTAGATGCCCGTTCGTTTCCTTTGCCTGACTCATTGAGTCCCTCATCCAAAAGAGGGTTCCGCATCCGGCCTTGAACCACTTTCTTGTTCCATTGCACCACAAACCACTCTACCTATCTTTCATCTTGACAAGTATCCCTTCTATCAGTTATTATTTTATCATACGGAAAACATATTTCCACGTAAAGAAAAAGTGGTGTTAAGGGGGAACGTCATGTTCAGATTTGAGCTGAATATTTCGATCCTATTAAAGGAAGTTCCTTTTCTCGAGCGCTTTCCACGAGCAGTGAATCTTGGCTTTGGGGCCGTTGAATTTTGGTGGCCTGGGAATGAACTTTTGCCTCAGGTTGCAGAGCAATTGCGTACAACAGGGCTGAGAGTTGCACTGATGAACTTCGATGCGGGTAACATGGCCGCTGGTGAACGAGGCTTTCTCAATGACCCTCAGCACAGAGAACACTTCCGCGCTCATGTTCCTGTCGCTATTGCCTTTGCACAGCGTGTTGGCATTTCTCAGCTTAACGCATTAGTTGGCAATACACTTTCCCATATAAGCCGTGAGGAACAACTAGACACAGTTCGTGAAAATCTTGTGTGGGCAGCAGACCAGGCTGCCGAAGCGGGTATAGGCGTGGTCGTGGAGTCGTTGAACACCTTTGAAAATCCAGAGTATTTACTCAGCAATACACGCGACACCCTCAAACTGCTTGACGAGGTTGGGCGACCGAATCTCAAATATCAGTATGATGTCTACCATATGCAACGTATGGAGGGCAACATTATTGCAACCTTACAAGAGAACATTGCGCGTATTGGTCATATTCAGGTTGCGGACTCTCCTGACCGTCATGAACCAGGAACAGGCGAGATTCATTATCCTCATGTTCTCGCAGCCCTGGATGCGCTCACGTATCAGGGATATATTGGACTTGAATACAATCCTTCTACCAATTCTGAGGCGAGTTTTGCATGGTTGCCTCCACAAAAACAAGCCGGGCTTGCGGTCGCCGATCTCCATCTGTAACGCGTTCTCTTGTTACGACAACCAACGTGTGAGTTTATCAACATAGAAAGAAAGACCTGTAGCGACGACATTGTAGTCAGAGGAATAAATGTACCAAGGAGATCGTCAAGTCATGTAGTCAGGTTGTCGTAGCACTCTCGATTGAAGCAGTGAGCGAGGCTCTTGTCCTCGGCTCCAAAGCGGGTGTTGATTCACATGTTTAGAGGATTTAGCGCATCATTCGATTGAACAGTAATAGTGAAAGGATACTCCACGATGGCACGTATGTCCGCTACCGATGCAGCCGTTCAGGTGATGCTGGACGAAGGTGTAGAACTTGTTTTCGGCATTCCTGGTGCCGCCATTCTTCCCTTGTACAAGTCGCTTCTAAAATCTGGCAAAATTCGCCATTATAGTGTGCGTCATGAAGAGGGTGGCACACATGCGGCAGATGGCTACGCACGCGCAACGGGAAAAGTCGGTGTCATGCTGGGTACGTCAGGACCAGCAGGCACAAATATGATTACGGGTCTCTATACGGCGACAGCCGATTCGATACCGATCATCTGTATTACAGGTCAGGCTCCCACCGCAGTTCAACACAAAGAGGCGTTTCAAGCCGTGGATATCGTCGGCTGTGCTGCTCCCGTTACCAAGTGGAGCGTGATGGTGAGAGAGCCAGCGCAAATACCCTGGGTTTTTCGTGAAGCATTCCGTATTGCTCAGGATGGACGCCCAGGCGCGGTCCTAATAGACCTTCCAGTAGATGTACAGCGTGGCATGATCGAATATGATGCTGCACTCACTGCCTCTCTACAGCGCATGAAACCTACGCCCTCGATTGCAGCAATCGACCGCGCCCTCGATATGTTGTTGACTGCCGAACGTCCCTTGCTTATGCTGGGTGGAGGTGTGATTGGTGCCAATGCAACAGATGAATTCAAAGCACTTGCAGAACATCTGAACATTCCCGTGACTATCACCTTGATGGGCAAAGGCGGTTTTCCAGAGGACCATCCGCTTTATGCAGGTATAGCAGGTATTCAGACACAGACACGGTATGGTAACCAAATTTTTCTCGAATCGGACCTTGTACTTGCTGTTGGTGCACGTTTTGCAGACCGCCATACGGGCGACCTCACAATCTATCGCGGAGAGCGCAAGTTCATTCAAATCGATATCGACTCGAAGCAGATTGGACGCGTGTTTGAACCTGATCTTGGTATCGTGGCCGATGCGAAATTTGCTCTACAAGCTCTGTTAGAACGCGCTCGTGCTCGATCACCGCGCTATGCAACACAATGGACAGAGCGCGTCACAGAGTTACGCAAAACATTAGAGAGGCGCATGAATTTTGATGAGACGCCTATCAAACCACCGAGGGTGTTCAAGGAGATCAACGAATACTTTGACCGCGACACGGTGTTCGTCACTGCTATTGGTCTCTATCAAATTTGGTCCGGCCAGTTTCAGCATAGCTATCAACCACGCCACTACATAGTCTGCGGTCAAGCAGGACCACTGGGTTGGGAAGTATCCGCCTGTACTGGTGTAAAGCTAGGGAGACCTGATAAACTTGTGGTTGGGGTTGTCGGTGATTACTCCTTCCAATTTATGGTAGAAGAGGTAGCCGTTGCGGTGCAATACCGCGTGCCCTTCGTCATCGTAATGATTAACAATGGCTATATGGGTCTCATCCGTCAAGCCGAACTGCCCTATGAGATGAATTATGCGGTCGATCTCGCGTATACTGAAGGCAACGATGATGGACAACTGGCTGAAGTGGAACTTGGCATGGACCATGTAAAAGTGATGGAGGCAATGGGTGGCTTGGGTCGCAGAGTCGAGCGACCCGAGGATATTCATGCTGCACTAGAATGGGCCACGCACACATCGAGCGAGCGACGGATCCCAGTCCTTGTTGAAGTCATGGTTGAGCGCGAAGCGAATGCCGCGATGGGGCCAGCAATCAATGCTATCAAAGAATTCGAGCCGCTCCCCGAACACGCCAAGACTGCTGCACTGCACGCGTAGAAGAAGTTCCTGTACAGATTCAAGCGGAGTGGTATAGAACAAATGATGGTGGAGCAGGTATGGTGCAAGCGTTAAGGGCATCACTTCTTATGGAGCAAAGAGTAGTTTTTAAGGCAACTATTCTCTCCACCTTCCTCGTAAAATATGCTATACTCTCATTATGGTTTTTCATATTATGGAAAGTGAGAGGATATGCAGGAAGTATCAGGCGAAAAAGCAGAAAACATAGGAATGAATGGGGTGCAATCGATTGAGCGCGCCCTTGATTTGTTAGAGTGTCTTGCTCGCGGTCCGGGTTGGATGGGAATTAGTGAATTAAGTATTGTCACAGGTTTGCCGATCGCTACAATACATAGACTCCTCAAAACACTCACGACACGTGGTTATGTTGTACAAGATAGACACACACGTCGCTACTCGCTTGGTGCCGCATTCAGTTTGTTGGTCAACAACACGGCACAAATACCTGACTGGAATGCAATTGCCACTCCCTTTTTACAAGAGCTTGTGGAAGTAAGCGGTGAAACCGCGAATCTAGCGATAATGGAACGCGATAAAGCCGTTTATGTTGCTCAAGCTCAGCCAGTACGCATGGTTCGTATGTTCACCGAACTTGGGAACAGAGTCCCTTTACACAATACAGGGTGTGGCAAGGTATTGTTAGCATTTCAGCCCGAAAGTGTTGCCAACACAATTATCGCGGGAACAGGACTGACAGCATATACAGAAAAAACTATCACCAACCTTGACCAATTTCGTCAAGAGTTAGCACGTATTCGAGAGAATGGCTACGCCATCGACAACGGTGAGCAAGAAGAGGGTGTCCGTTGTCTTTCTGTACCTGTCTATGGTGCAGGGAGTAGGGTAGTAGCAGCGATAAGCATTTCTGGCCCAGCAAGCAGACTCGATGCAACAAGAACGTCCGCTCTGGTTCCTCAACTCAAACGTGTCAGCGCAGATTTGTCTACAACGTTAACCGCACACCGTCAGTGAACCCACCCCTGCTATAATGAAGAAGTCTTATAGAGACTCTTGACATCGCAAAAATCATCAGCCTACATAAATGGCATAAAATACGACTCAAGCGTGTTACAATAAGCAGCAGTATTCAGAGCATATAAACAAGCGAGGAAATATTTATTATGGCAAAAGTCTATGGCGTTATCATTATCGGGTCAGGACCATCAGGCTACACTGCCGCGATCTATGCAGCACGCGCTAATCTGTCGGTACTGATGTTCCAGGGGTATCAGGTGGGTGGTCAGTTGATGACGACGAGCGAGGTGGAAAACTATCCTGGCTATGAAGAGGGCATTCTTGGGCCTGAGATGATGGATAAGTTTGAGCAGCAGGCCCGTCGCTTCGGCACAGAGTTGATCGCCGAAGATGTGACGGCTGTCGATTTCAGCAAGCGACCTTTCAAGGTTACAACTGACTCCGGTGAGTACCAAGCTCGCAGTATTATCATTGCTACAGGTGCAAGCGCCAAGTGGCTGGGTCTGCCCAGTGAGAAGCATTTGCAGGGGCGCGGCGTGACTGCCTGCGCGACCTGTGATGGTTTCTTCTTTAAGAAGAAGGATGTTATCGTTGTGGGTGGTGGCGATACTGCAATGGAAGAGGCGACCTTCCTGACTCGCTATGTCAATCATGTGACGCTGATACACCGCCGAGATGCGTTCCGTGCAAGTAAGATCATGCAGGACCGTGTACAAAACAATCCCAAGATCAGCACTGTGATGGATACAGAGGTTACTGAAGTGCTGGGTGAAGACGCAGTCACGGGTGTGAAGGTGCGTAACATAAAGACGGGTGAAGAGAACACGTTGAATGTACAGGGCGTCTTCGTGGCGATTGGACACCAACCGAATACCTCGTTGTTTAAGGGCATCCTCGACATGGATAAGGCTGGGTATATTATTCCCAAAGAGTATACCATGACTAATATCCCTGGTGTCTTTGCAGCCGGTGATGTAACTGACCACCGCTATCGCCAGGCGGTAACCGCGGCGGGCGACGGTTGCCGAGCAGCTATCGACCTGGAACGCTGGCTGGAGAGTCAGGGCGAGGATGTTGGCATAGAGAACTGGAATTAGTTTTTATTGCAATTATAAGATAGGGCTTGTCCCTTCATGCTCCTACCACCCATGCGATATTCCGATCAAATATCTGCTTGCTATACCATCGCCCCATTAGTATAATGAACTCAGCATATCTCTATTGGCTGCCATACGTAACGTCTTGCTATTTGCGAGAGGGGTAACAGATCATGGAGATGACCGATAAGCCAGACATACGTGTGAGTACACGTATTCCCACAGAGAAGCGGCGGCTTTCCGTCTTCGATCAGGTTAACTTGAATGTCTTCTGGATTGCGAACAATTTTCACTGGCAAGCATTGCTTTCGGTTGTCATCCCAAGTATGGTGGCACGCTTCCTGGATCCAGCACAGAAGAGTATCAACCTCGCGATTGTCGTCACTTTGGGAACACTTGTTGCCGTCGTCGTCAATCCGCTGGTCGGTGCTCTCTCTGACTACGCGACGTTTCGCATGGGTCGGCGGCGACCGTTTATGATCGTTGGCACCATTCTCAATGTCATCGTGCTGATCCTCTTTGCCTTCGCACCCTCCTGGTTCTCTGCTGGCGCGCTCCTGTTCACCTTTGCGCTGCTCTTTCTCCTGCTCCAGTTCAGCAACAACGTTGCGAACTCGCCGTGGAGCGCGATTATTGCTGATAAAGTCCCCCAAAATCAGCGCGGTCTCTCTTCGGGCTTCAATGGTCTTTTTACCTTACTCGGCACTATCGTAGGCTCGGTTGTAGCCGGTATCATTCTCGGTGGAAACCTTCCCTTGCCACTATATCGTAACGCGGTTGTACAGGTTTTTTTAGTTATTGCGGTCGTACAGATTCTTTTTGTAGCTTACACGGTAATTACTGTGAAGGAATTGCCACTACTCCCTGAGCAACATATGAAGCTGAGTATTAGTGCCTTCGCAAAAAGATTTTTCTTTAAGCCTTCGCAGTATCCAGACATCTCGTGGGTGCTATTGGCACGCTTCCTGGTTATGATGGGGATATGGAGCGTCTATTACTTCCTTCTGTACTACTTCGATGATGTACTCGGCGGAAAAGGCGTGAAGACTATCATACTTAACACACCATTTTCAGGTGAGCAGTTCAATGGCGTCCTCTTCCAGCCGATTCTGCTGCTGCTGGCATTGCCAACCTCGATCTTCGCTGGCTGGGCTTCGGATCACTGGGGACGCAAAGGACTGGTCTACCTGTCTGGCATAATGATGACGGTTGTATGTCTTGTCTTCATTTTATTTCAAAACCAATATGCAGCATTGGTTGCAGGAGCATTCTTTGGAATTGGCTACGGTGCCTATACGAGTGTTGATTGGGCCTTGACGACCGATGTGTTACCCCCGACCGATGAAGCGGGCAAGTTTATGGGCATCTGGTCGGCAGTAGGTATTCTGCCACAGGTCGTCGGTATTACCGTTGGTGGTGTGCTCTTACAACTGTTGCAGAGGATTCCCAACCATTTCGGCTACACCTCGTTATTCGGGTTGACCATTGTCTACCTCATTCTCGGTACCGTTGTCATTCGCCAGGTGAAGGGAGCAAGGTAATCTCCAACAAACGAGAAGAGGCATTCCACTACTGTCTAATGTCTCTTCTCGTCTCTACGTTATCAAAACGCCTTTACAGCAGACTTGTACCGATCCTCTTTCTGAAGACGAAGCTCAAGCAATTGCTACGCGCACTCGCCTTGTGTAGTTCAAGAGAGCGATTCCGAAGTAGATTGCAAAGCAAACTATGTATACGAGGCAGGTCCAGCCAAATGCAGGCAATACCACATTATAGGCATTGAGAAGATTTGCAAGATCAAGCATGGCAACGCCGCCGTGTAGTATCCCCAAAGCGACGGGAACAAAGAACAGGAGCAGCAATTCGCGAGTGAGTATGCGCTCCGTTTCTCGTTTGCACATGCCGATACGCGCGAGGGCTTGAAACTGCCGTTGATCTTCTTCTTGTTGATTAAACAGCTTGAAGTAAATCGAGCTTCCAGCGGCAAGAAAGAAGAGGCAACTAACAAAGAAACCCGCGAAGAGCATCACCGAGAGGACCTGTTCCACTTCCGTTTTGTTAGAGTGCAGGGTGTCTACTTGCACCATCCGCAAGACACCAAACACCGCTCCCATGCCGGTTAACACCATTGCGTTGAGGACCGTCACCACTGTCATCATACGTGCATAATCACGAACTCTGTATGAGAGACGAGACACTATGAGCAAACTTACGCCGTGCAACGCGCGTTTCCGCAATTGCCTGAGCAACAGCACACAGACCTGACTGAAGACAAAGTACGTGCCGATAATTGTTAATCCAATAATAGGAATCATCGTGAGCAGTACGAGAATGCTGAATTGTAGGGCGAGGTCATACGCTACTCCTATGCAAAGAAGGCCCAACACAATCAAGAAGAGCGATACACGCGGCGGTGCTTGCCGTGCTCTTACCCCAAGGATGAGAGAACGCGGTGCACGTCGCATGACGCGCCACGCGAGCATCCAGGCATCCATTAAAAACACGATACCGAAGAAGATGAGCGTGGTGAGAAGCGCACTGACAGGGAGTGCAAACGGCAGTGTGCTTGGTAACGCTAAAATGCTGCTCATCGCCCAAAGAAACACTTGTGTACATCCTATACCAAACACGATACCGGCGATCAAAGCAGAGATGCCGATGAGGATACTCTCATTGAAAATCATCATTCCTATGTGACGAGGTGTCACGCCGAGTGTTATCAGCAAGCCAAATTCTTTGTTGCGCATGCGTATCAGGGCCGCGTGAAAGTAGAAGATGAAGAACACTGCAAACAGAGCCACGATTACTCGGCAAATCATCAGCAGCTCGGCCGCGGTTCGTGTTGTGTAGCCATGCTGCACTGCGGGATTGTCTACGAAGGCCGCAAACATGAAGAAGACAGTGACGGCGACTGTGCTTGCTAGCAGGTACCCCAGGTAGCGACGAAGACTACGCAAGGTATTTTTGAAGATGATACTACGCCAATCCATTATTCCCCTCCAAGCGGGCCAATAGAGCGAGAATGGCCTGGAAAAATTGCTGCTGGTCCTGTGTTCTGTTCAGGTGTGTGAACACTCGTCCATCCTTGATGAAGATCACGCGCTTGCTGTAGCTGGCGCACAACGGATCGTGTGTCACCATGAGAACTGTTGACCTCATCTGCTCATGTAAGCGTTGAAACAGTTCTAGCAACGACCTCGCCAGGAAGTCACGGTATTTTGCCTACCCTCTGCGCAGCAAGAATGCAACACGAGGAACGGATGGTGAACGAGAGGTGACGCCCATCGGGCAGGCGAGGAGACGCCTGATTGACCCGTTCACACAGGACGGTCAGGTCTCGATTGAGCGCACAGTCGTTGAACGGGCGGAGTTCAACCTGAACCAGCGTGGCATCCTGCGTGATCGTACCGGGGAGTTGAAAAAACGGCAGCAATCGCCTCCAGGTGGCCTGCGCATAGGATAGCGGAAAATAGTGGTCACGCACCCACATCGCCAGATTCGCCAGCGCCACTTTACACACGGTCATGAGCTGATCCTTCCGGTGATCCAATTCATACATGGTTTTCTCCTGAGCTTTCATATCTTCTAAGGCACGCAAGACCTCTCGTTGTTCTTTGCAGTAACGTTCCTGTTTGCGGAACTCAGCATTGCATTGTTCATACGCCCGCCATTCTTTGACGCGCAGCTGTTCCAACTCCGCATCCGCGACGGCTTTGCGTTCCTTGACCTCCCGCCGCAGCACGTGATCGGCTACCCCTTGCTCTTCCAGAGTGCGCTGATACGCCCACAGGTCTTGATACAACTCCTTGCTGCGGCTCGCGAAGGTTTTTCGCAGCCGCTCCCGTCGTCGGCTGGCCTGGGCCTCGCGCTTGCCCGCGCTCTGTGCCCATTGCTTGAGCCTGGCGAGCCGCTGTTCCAGGTGTGCTCGCCGTTTGGCGACCTCCGAGTTCTCTACCGCAACTTTGGCGAACCCGTGGTTGTTATCCAATCCGAGCGGTCGCAGATAATCCTTGATGATATTTTCTTGAGCAGGCCAGCGATGAATGTAGGTCCGTGCGAGTTCCACCGCATCGCTGGCCTGGGTCTCTTCTGTGGTCACAATGGGGATGAGTTTGGCTGTCGTTGCTTGCGCAGGCGCAGCCGTGGCTTGCCAGCCCTCGCGCCACCAGGTCCGCTCATCAGGAGGCAGATCGCTGTCCCAGCGCAGCGGGACCTCTGCTTCTTCTGGATCAGGCCGAACTGGAACCGTCCGGCGCAAGTCACGAATGAGCGCCACCTGTAAGCACAGCGGGGTGTCAGGGTGGTCTTCACGGGGCAAGCTGATGTGAGCGGGAGCCACTTCACGGATGACCTGTCCATAGATATCCCTGCTCAACGGCACAAAGGTTCCCACGTCAGAAAACGAGGAGAGGTCCCGATATTGATTCGTCTGCAAGATGGTGACCACATGGCGTCCCTCAGCATGCAGGCTGGCGAGGAATTCGGTTGCCATGCCTTCGCGATCCACGATCATTCGTGTGACCTGACGGTGCGCTGCGTGTTGTTCATAGCGCGCCAGGAACGCAGGGACTCCTGTGGTCAAATGCTGGTCCCCTCGATGGGTGGCAACGAACAGAGGATGGTCGTGATCATCGTGCAGCAACAGGAGCGCTCGGCAGCCCAGAATCACGCCCAGACGCCCGATCAGTCCGCGTGGGAGGAGCACCTCACTGTAGACGGGTTTGCGATGTCCATCCACATAACAGGTCAGCGCGTGGGGCTGCTCGGCTCTCTCGGTTTCCTCAGTTTCTCCGGTCGGATGCCAGAGATAGGTGGCCCAGGGCGCGAGGGCATCGGTGAAGCGTTCGGCCCCATCGGCACGGGCCACCTGCGACAAAAAGGCTTCGGTATACCGATAGCCATAGGCGCGCATCCGTCCGCTGAGCAAGGCCAGGCCATCGGCGGTATACCCGCGCAAGTCCCATGTGCGCTGCAACCCGACAGCTCCCAGAAATAGCAGGGTGAGCAGCAGGCGTCGGCGCACTGCTGCACTCGCTGCCAGGGGAAAGGAAGGTGGGGCCAGGGCTTGTTCCAATTGCGTGAGCAGGCCGATCTCGGTAGCCGCAGCCAGCAAGAGCAGGCCACCAGCCTGTTCGTGAGATCCCGAGGCAATGGTGAGGTCCGTTTTCAGCTTTTTTTTCTCCCGGCGGATTCTTTCGGCTTAGCCCGTGAGCAGCGCGCACGCGGTTGAGTTGGCTAACACTCACACAGAGACCGAAGCGCTCCGCCACCAGGCATTGGACCTCGCAGCTTGCGGCAGACGCGTGGTTCTGGTAGTAATCCAGCACAAAGGTGAGCACCTCTCCCCGAAGCTTCGTGGGGTGGCCGTGGCGCCTCTCGACGAATGCCTGCTCGCCTTCACGCTCGACGCGCTTGAGCAGCCGATACGCGGTGGTACGATGCATCGGGACAGGGCAGCGCCTCCGTGCCTGTGTGGCGGTCATCCCGTGTTCCACGTACCGGACAATCTCCCGCTTGGCGAACTCACGTCCTTGGCGTTGGTCTGGTGTCACCACAGGTGGCGTCGTCATCACCTCCATCCTGTCCATCATCTCCTTTCCTCCCGGAAGGGATCGAATCTTTCCCGCGAGCAGACCCCCCGCGTACTCCCTTACGGATTGTAGACTGAAGCTCGAAAAGGTGTCCTGAAAGTGTATCTCCCCTAGAACACAAAGGGAATGAGCCGTTTTGTGCGCCGCATATACTCCTGATAGCGCTGGCCCAGTTGCGCCTTAAGGACATGCTCTTCCACTCGGATACGATAACTGAAACCAATGAGCGCACATCCCATGATGACAAGTAGACTCAACCAGTTCGTCAAGCTGAGCCCAAATCCGAGCAATATGATGAGGAGACCGGTATAGGAGGGATGCCGAATGAGCCGGTATGGTCCGTCTTCTACCACCTGCTGAGAAGCTTCAACTGCCACGCTGGTCGTGAAATAGCGACCAAGCACGGTGATGGCGTAGAGACGTAATGCGATCCCTGCGTACATCAGGAGCGTGCCCAGCCAGAAGAGGAACACGCTCGCACTGGTAATGGCGAAGGTCTGAACCTTCAAAGCCAGCAGCACGCCGAGGATGATACCGAATGCGATCAGGCAAAGGAGGACCACGTGCGATCCTTTATCCTGGCGCTGAATGCCAGCACGGAGCCGTTTGAGCGTCCTGATATCCACGCTCGCTTCCATCACTCTCCAGATGAGAAGGCCCGCCAGCCAGACACCAAGATCCAGCAGATTATGAGGGAAAAGTGGTTGCATGTTCCACGTCCTTTTCTCGTGATTCTCCTGGTCCTTGCGTCACCCATTCCCAGGCAGAAGCTCGACGGAATTTCCCCATTTCCAGGAAGGAAGAGCGAGACAGCAGTGGCAAACGCCAGTATTTTTGCGATCATGTTCAGAGCAATTGGGAGAGGAGCTGCCGGATACGCAAAGCCAAACAACGCCCACACCGCGAAGATCAAAAACATGCCTGTCAACAGGAACAGCGTATATCTCGACAGCCTCGCGACAGGTGATAAGGTGAGCATGGCAAAACTTAAAGCCTCGACGAGAAAGAGAGGGAAAAAGAAGAGCAAGGTAAACAGGACTTCAGGAGCAGGAGGATACGTTCGCCACATTACGATGAGATCGAATGGAAATTCAAAGATCATTGGCGCAGCGATGGTCCCAACAATGGCACTCCCAACAGCGATCCAGAACCCGCTCCGTCTTGCCAGGTACACGATAGCGAGAAAGGCAACCACTCCCGAGGTCACGGTCACGGGAGTGACGGGGTTCATCGGTGCGGTGAAATGACCTACCTGCTGATAGAGCGCAAGCACGTAGATGCTCAATGCCACCAGGAATGTTGTCACAGCCAACAACCACATGACGACGAGAGCAACGCCAAGAACCTTTCCCGGTCTTTTGACTGCTCTTGGATGATGGAATCGAATGGCGAAAAAAATCAAAACGCCTGTGACGAGAAACAGGACTCCCGCCAGGATGATGGAGTTGCTCCCTGCATAGGGACTCCACGCTCCATATTGATGAGTCATAGGTACCTCCCTACTCTGCTTGAGAGAACCAACGCCGACTTCTGCTTGAACATGAGAGTCTTCTCGCGCGCTTTTTCTCCTTTTGTTCCTGTTCAGAACATGCTTGCTCTGGCCTTTCCACCGGGTTCTTTGCCCTTCTTTCTTTGCCTCCAGACTCGCGCGTGCAGGAACGATGGAGGGGCTGACTCATTCCTTGCGAGTGGCTCGGTCAAACAGCGTCACCAGCTCCCGCGCATAGGACTCCACGTCAAGGTCCGGATTGGTGGCGAAGAGAGGGGCAACAGCGTCAATGGCTTTTCTGATAGTCACTGCCATCACGCGCAGGTCGAATGCTCTAAACTCCCCTTTTTCTTGCCCCTGGCGCAAGAGGGCCTCTAAAGCGGTCAGAATCCACTCTTCGGTGGTTCCACTGTAGCGAAGCTTGCCGTCCGCTGTGCGAAAGTTGAGGGCGATTTCCAGGAGCGCCACCATCCGCAATCGCTGAGTGCCAATATACTCAACCGCAGACCGGATATAGGCTTGCAGCATCAGCGTCGCAGTCGGTTGGGCAATAATCTGTGGAGTCACGGCCTGCACCGCAGCCGTGTATATCTCCGTGACGATCTGCTCGATCAACTCCTCCTTGCTGGCGAAGTAATAGACGATGACCCCTTTGCTGATGCCTGCCCGCTGAGCGATTTGAGCCAATGAAGCCTGACCATACCCCAACGTCGCAATGGTTTCAATGGCACACTCAATGATCTGTGCCCGCCGGGCTACTTCGGTGAAAGTTGGGCGGTTCTGCCCGCCCGGTTTATGTTTTATCCGCATGGTCAAAGCGTAGCACAAACAGATAGGGTTGGTCAACCCTTTTCCGATGCGTGCGCATGCGCTCGACGAGAAATACCAACGAGAAGTGAACCGACTCTGACACCGATCAAACGCCTTTTTGTCAGCAAGTCATTATTGCATTTTTCCTGCGTAAGGGCACAATGAAATACCGTGACTTCCTGCTCGCGGATGCCGAGTCGAGATTACCAGTTGGTTCATCCGCGAGTAGGAGAAGTGGATTGTGTACTACGGCCCGTGCAACTGCCGCACGCTGCTGTTGTCCTCCCGAAACTTCATAGGGATATCGGCCCATGTACGGTGCTATACCCAGAAATTCCATCATTTGTTCCACACGCTGTCGAATTTCCCGGCTCTTCTGCCCATCCAGGCTGAGTGGAAGCGCAACATTTTCTCCAAGCGTCAGCGTATCAAGCAGGTTAAAGTCCTGGAAGACAAAGCCCAGGCTGCGCCGCCGGAAGAGGGCAAGCTGGTCCGCGCTTAAGGCCGCCATATTTTTCCCTTGCAACCACATCTCCCCACTCGTAGGTTGATCCAGTCCAGCCAACAAATTGAGCAACGTCGTCTTCCCACTTCCTGAAGGTCCCATGATACTGATAAATTCGCCCTGATGGACTTCGAGGTCGATACCGTTTAAAGCCTGGGCGGCTGTCTGAGCGCGTGCATTTCCATATACCTTCGTGAGACCGCGTACACGGAGTACGTATTCCTGTCCACTCTGCATAGGGGAATCCTGAGCAAGTGGCATCGTTCTTTCATCAACAGTGCGCATAGTGTAATACTCTTTCATTACATACTTCCTTTACTTTTTCTATTAGGACAAGCTAGAGGTAGGGACTTTCAACGACAATACTAAAGCTAAGATGTCGTCTGCGTATCACGTAATTGTCGCAACTTTGTCGCAGAGTAGCGGGTGGACGTTCTGAGAGGCTGTATGTTATTTCGCTGTAACTGGATGAGAGGTATAATACGTGAGCAACTCTCCTTGGTATGTTGTCGTAAAGCATATGTACATGCTTTGGCTATTCTAACAACATTTATTTGACCTCTTCGAGTTTTTCTGTAAAGTACGAGTTAAGGAAGATCAACAGGCGATGACAACGGTAATGGTGGTCGAAGATGAGCGTGATCTTGCTCAGATCATTATCCGCGAATTAGAGATAGCAGGCTACCACGCGCTGCATGTCGGCGACGGCATTTCCGCACTTGAGATGCATCTAAGAGCACACATCGATCTCGTTATTCTTGACTGGATGCTGCCTCGGCTCAGCGGTTTGGATGTCTTGCGCCAGTTGCGGCAGACAGCCTCTACCCCCATTTTGATGCTCACGGCGCGAAGCGAAGAAGTTGATCGCGTGATTGGTCTTGAAGTCGGGGCTGATGACTACTTGACCAAGCCTTTCAGTATGCGTGAACTCATTGCGCGTGTGCGGGCCCTCCTACGTCGGACCGAGCTGATTCAGCAAACGCTTCACACTGACTGGAGCAATGCAGAGGAAGTGCTCAGCCTTGGCACCTTGCAACTCAATCCGCGAACGCACCTGGCTACGCTTGATGGCATGCTGCTTGATATAAGCCCAACTGAATTTTCGCTGTTACAACTCCTGTTACGCAGTCCAGGGCGTGCTTTCAGCCGTGCCTACTTGATTGAGACACTCAGGAGCGAGTCGTATGTGGGGGGAGACCGTTCAGTAGACAATATCGTCCTGCGGCTGCGCAAGAAGCTCGGGCCAGTGGGAGAAGCGATAGAGACCGTTTGGGGAATTGGGTATCGACTGCGCCCTGAGACGCAGCGCAAGAAAGAGTTCACTGATGGCGATCACAACTAAACTCCAACATCTGCAATTGTTCCGCGCCAGAGCTGTACGGGCATTCCTTGAGACAATACTGGTCCAGGCAGGTTTGATACTTGTCTGGCTGCTCTTCATAAATACCCTGCACCCCTTCTCTGAGAGGAATAATCAGCAGTTCGTTTCCCTGCTCTACAGTCTGTGCAGTTTCTTTTGGTGCGCCTTGCGTTGGCGGTTCCGCCCCAATTCGCGCTCTCGTTGGAAACAGTTTCTTGTTGAGATGATACTACCCTGTGTGCTAGTCCTAGAAACCGTGGTAAGCATCAATCTCTTCGCCATTCTTTTGGGACAGAGTATCTTGTCGCAACCATATCCCTACATGGCGGCTCTCGGGTGCGGTTTCCTGTTTTTTTTGTTCCGCATAGGAATATCCCTTTGGCGTTTCTGGAATCGGCTGCGACGTACACACCTGCGCTGGGCGCTCACGCATGCCCATCTGATGGTCGTGGTCGTGGGAGCAGGAGTCTTTAGCACGCTCCTTGTAGGCGTAAGTCTCACGACCAGGCACGCGCCCCTGGGCACGTTCTTTGTTCTTCTTTTCATGATATTCGTGACTGTGGTCGTGCTGGCACTGGTGCTACCGCCATCAGCCCTGTTCTCCTACCTGTTTGCGCGCCAGACCACACGCCGCATTGAGCACCTCGCAGCCGCCACCAGCACGCTACGGGCGGGAGACTATAGCGTTCGCGTGGCAGTAGAAGGCGCGGATGAAATCGCTCATTTGCAGAGTGACTTCAATGTGATGGCCGCCGATTTCGAACGCACGCTGCGTGAGTTGCAGGCGGAGCGTGATAATGTCGCGGCACTCCTCCAAGCGAGGCGCGAATTGATCGCAAGCGTCTCTCACGAACAGCGTACTCCTGTGGCGAGGGTGCGTAGCTACCTCGAATCAACACTTTTGGGCTGGGACGAGCAGCCACCACCATCGCTGCGGCAAGATCTACACATCATGGAGCAGCAGATAATCCGCTTACAAACACTCATCAACGACCTCTTCACGCTGGCGCGCATGGAAGCTAGAGGATTGGAATTGCGTTGTATACCAACCGAGGTAGAACCACTCGTCCGGCGTGTGGTCGAGACTATGGCTCCAATCGCATGGCGCGGAAGTCGGGTCGAGGTGGTTGCAGACATCGTGCATGCAGGCTCTAACCCCACGTGCGCCATGATTGACGAAAGCCGCCTGGAACAGGTCTTGCAGAACCTGCTTCACAATGGAGTGCGTCACACGCCACCAGGGGGCATTGTCGTGGTAAGCGTTCACATGGAGCCGCAGAACGTTGTGCTACAGGTTAAAGACACTGGTGAGGGGATCGCAGAGGAGGAACTGCCGCATATCTGGGATCGCTTCTACCGCACCGAGAGTACCCGTACACAGTCCGCAGGTGGTGCGGGCCTTGGTCTGGCACTTGCTAAAGATTTGACCGAGGCGATGGGGGGAACGGTGGACGTCGAGAGTGTTCCGGGAGAGGGAACCTGTTTTACTCTTTGTTTGCCACGTGTACTTACCAGAGACCTGGAAAGCAGTTGTCATTCAGGTGAGGGATGAATAACCTCAAGTAAGGGTAGATAGGATCAAGACCTATGTATTCTCTCCTTTTCAGGCGATCCGTTTTGGTATATAGTACACTAGTTACTCTAATATGAGCAGTCATGCATAAAACGCATTTCGTAGCGCACTTTCCTGCAAATAGATTGGACAGTGTTGTCACGTAGAAGGGGAAACATCGTCATGTCTGGTATGACCTCAAATCAACACCACGCTTCCGATCAACCGCGTAGTCACACCACCTCTCCTTTGCAGGATGAGGCACAAGAGCAGCCTCTCGTAGGGTTCTTTGCGAATGAACAACGCTTCAGCTTTCTGATAGAGAAGAGTGCTGATGCAATTGTTCTCGTCGATAGCAATGGGGGGGTGCTCTATAGCAGTCCTTCAATACGACATCTGTTGGGCTACGAGCCAGACGAGCTGGTTGGATGTAATGCCTTTGCGTTTCTTCATCCTGCTGACCTTGCTCTCATAGCCCGCCTGTTTACAACAATCGTTGAGGACTCAAGCAATAGATTGACAATTGAATTTCGTGCGCGGCACAAGGACGGTTCCTGGCATTGGATGCAAGGCACTGGCACTAATTTACTAGAGGAACCAGGCATTGGGGCCATTGTCGCGAATTTTCGTGATATTAGCGACCGCAAACGTCTGCAAGAGGAGTTGCAAGACGCCAAAGAGCAGCTCGAAATCATTCTGCACAATATCGCTGATGGGATCATCGTGCAGGATGGCACCGGAAAGATCATCTATGCGAACCAGTCTGCGGCAACCTTTATGGATTATTCTTCCGTGGAAGAACTGCGCCGCGCGCCGTCACTTACATATTTGGAGCGGTTTAACATTACCGATGAATATGGCAACTCGCTGCCATTTACAAGCCTTCCAGGGCGACGAGCCCTTCAGGGAGAAGCAAATCCACACGTAACCATTCGCTATATTCATAAGCACACACACGCAGTGCGCTGGGCCTTGGTCAAATCGACTGCCACTTTTGATAATGAGCAGAAGCCCTCCCTCGTGATTAGCATCATACAAGATATTACCCAATTCAAAGAGTTAGAACAGCGCAAAGACACCTTTATTTCCACAATCAGCCATGAGCTGAGGACGCCTGTCACGAGTCTTCAAGGCTACATCGAAATTCTGCACAAGATGTTTAAACAGGAAGGGCACAACGAGCTGGAGCGACGTCTTGCTCAAATGGAGAGGCAAGTCCACAACTTAAGCGGTCTAGTTGCTGATTTGCTGGATCTTTCTAAGATTCAAGCAGGCAAGTTAGAACTGGTAACGGCGGCATTTGATTTTGATGACTTAGTACATGACGTTATAGAAACCCTTCAGCACATCACAGAAACACATACCATTTCTATAAGAGGGGTGCAGAAACAAGAAATAGTGGGAGATAAAGATCGTCTTGGGCAAGTGTTCATCAACTTGCTGACCAATGCCATCAAATATTCGCCGCAAGCGAATCGCGTCGATGTGGAGGTTGCTTTAGAGCAAGACCATGTTGTGATACAGGTGCGCGACTATGGAATAGGTATTTCACTGCAAGAGCAGAAGAAAATCTTTGAACGCTTCTATAGCGTGACTACTGTTAAAGACACTCCCTTTACAAGTTTAGGAATGGGGTTATACATTTCCAATGAAATAGTCAAACGTCACGGTGGAGAGATCACGGTTGAAAGTGAAGAGGGAAAGGGGTCAACGTTTTACGTCTACCTCCCTCTGAAAAAGTAAGAAAAGAAGTAATATTTCGGCTTGTACGTGGGCAATCGTAAGCGCAACCATTGTTACTTCAGATACATTGATACGTCTCTATACCAAAGTAGTAGGCAACCACGTTATTCTATAGGAGAGTTGATCGAGGCATCGCAGCATATATATGCGCGTATCACCAGCAACAATGAAATTATTGGTATCTTGCAGCGAGATGCCCTCTAAAGGAGAACAAATACTATGGGTGGTAGTAGTTTTGACATGATTGCACAAGAGTTGCTCAGGCAGAAACAAGTCATGGACCAGATGGAGGCAGAGAACCGCGGGCTGCGCCATCAACTGGTAAACCTGCGTGAGGGACGAGGTATCTTCGTAGAGATTGATGGTAGACGCTTTGCTCTTGTAGCAGATTCAACAGCTATTGCTCAGGCACCCGCAGAGGGAGTTGCTGCAATAGCCATCACTACAGTTCCACTGCAAGAATCTATAGAAGAAGAGGCCGAAGCAGCAGCAGAGATTACAGACCAGTTTCCACGCATTCCTGGAACTCCTCAACCTGCAATGGACTTCCTGGTAAACGAAAAGGAAGATGCTTCCCCGACCTTCCTCGAAGAGGTCATGATTGACGAATTTGCTGCGGCAGCTACCAGTCCCCTAGCAGTATGGTCAGGAACTCCCACAGAGCCAGCCAAGCCACAAGAGCCTATAAACGAGACAGAGAAGGCCGCGCTACGCCAACAGCTCATTGGAAGCTTCCTGCTTGAGTAAAGAACTCGGCAGCAAGCATTTCCTGTCTACCGCTGCATTAGTCAGCAAGGGTTGTATATACAACCATGCGTAACGTCGTCTGGTGCTGGCTCGGAATCCAGGTGCCAGCACAGGTAATGAGGTTAAGATAGGTTCCACCCGAGTCACCGAAAATCTCCTGAACAGGCGCATCTTGTGGTGGGTAAGAAGCGACACGCGTGACGCGAAAATGTATGGTCTTCCCACCAGCATCAACAATCATTACGCTATCGCCTACGTTCATCTTACGTAGATCCCAGAACACAGCCGGATAACCGCCGGGACGATCTAAATGCCCGTCAATAACTGCGCTTCCGGCCTCACCTGGGCGTGGCCCATTTTTATACCAGCCGACCCCCTCCCAGGGGTTTTGCTGTGGTATGCCCAGGTCTCCATTCGACTGTATTCCCACACTTTCAACCGGAGCATTCACGCCAATAGTGGGAATAACAAGATGTGCTGGCGAAGCTACAGATGGCGTTGTTGTTGGCTTCACTCCCCAAGTTGAAGACGCTAAGACAGTCGAGCTGGGTTTGTGGACTACTCTCGGCGGTTGCGTTGCCTGAGTAGCTGCACCACAACCGCTTATAATAAAGACCATCAGCAATATACAGCAACATAATAGCTTGTTTACTGCACGCATAACGTATGGCATCCTTCGACTTTTATAGATTACTGACTATAGGAAGTTTTCTTTTCATAAAGTGGGCTCGTGTAGTTCTATTGTATACTACGACGAGCCTGCTTAGGAAAGTTCACTTTCCTGAAGAGTTGATTACCTATTTCTGACGAGCAGTCGCAAAGCGTCGAGCAGCTACGCTAGAACCAAGCAAGAAAAGAGCAACAGCACCAAAGACCAAGGGTATCAATGGATTACCTGTTGGGCCTGTCACGGCATGCGGATCGCTGCCTGTGCCAGGCATTCCTGGAACACCTGCAACGGCGGCAAGCTTAAATGCGAGAGCCGGTGAGCCCTTAAGCAGACCAACAGCGAAGACACTGTAAACCATTCCATTGCTTAATGTAGCAGGAACATTGACCGTCGCGCCAGCCTGAGTTGCTGTTACAGCAAAAGTGTATGAGCCAGCAGGAACAGAGAGATAGCCACTGGCATTCGTGTAGGTCAAGCCAGTGATGACTGTGCTACCACCAGCAGCAACATTGACTGCACCTGCATCAGGTGACAGGTGATAAACACGCACCTTTGCCATGTTAGATACGAGGTTGTTGTCAGCGAAAGCAGCCAGCGAGAAGCCAGTTGATGCTGTACCAATTGCGGCAACGGTGTAAGGAACGCCAGCACTCACCGTTGCGGTCTGAGTGATGACAGATGAACCAATTCCTTTGCCAGCAGGTGCAACCTGAATTTTATGCGGACCCGCAGGAACTGATACGCAGCCTGTTATGGAGCCAAAAGTGAAGCTTTTGAGAAGTGGCGCACCGTCCACGAATACATCAACAGTTCCTGCACCAGGGGAGGCATGCACGACACGAACAAAAGCCATGTCAGCAGCGGCAGCTGAGGCAGGGGTAGCCCACATAACAATGACAGCAAGTAGAGAGAGCACACCAAGCATCAGTGTGATGCGGTGTACAAGCATTGCCAGAGATTGTCTTAATTTCATTGTCTAAGATTTCCTTTTTAATACAATCGACGCTCCTGTTCTCCACTCGTCATTCTTCGTTATTATGTGTATGGGCCAAATGCACAAAATAAAACTACAAGCAGGGAATAGGAAAAAGGGGTTCACAGTGCATTCTAACTTGTCATAGCACTGCATAAAGAGTAACATAAATGTACATCAATGCTGTTCTGGATTATAGACGCATGTTTTCGGCAAAAGTAGTAAAAAAGTGTTACCCTGTTTCGACAAACGTCTCGTCATGAGAATGAACACCTAAGAAATACAGCACTACAGCCTGAACATAGCTGCCTAGAATGGGGCTGATATACTCACAGTTTGTTCAGTGAGAGGTACAGGGACGTGTCACAAGAACTACCAGAAGAAGAACTGGCTGCCAGTGAAGAAATACCAGGATTCAGGCAGAGGCGAGAACAAGGTAGCAGAGGCGATGCGGGTGATACAGAAAGCGCGGATAGTAGGTGGCAAGCGGAACAGGTTGCGCGTTCTCTTGCGGGAGACGAAAGAGCCTTTGCACAGATTGCTGATCAGTACGGCAATCTACTCCTTCGCACCGCATACCTTCTTGTGCAAGACGAAGAAGCAGCCAAAGACATCGTACAAGATTCACTTATTCTCGCCTGGAAAAACTTAGGGAAATTACGAGAACCAGCCTTTCTACGAGCATGGCTGCTGAAAATTGTCGTCAATCAGTCGATGAGTGCGAAAAGACAATGGGCACGCAAGGCATCGCTACTACGGGAGCAGTTTACGCAGAGCTACGTAGATACCTCTATTCAAAGTGCAGACTTTCAGCGCGGACGAGTAGAAGATAAGTTGGATGTAGAGCGGGCGATTGAACAGCTACCACTCAACCAACGAGTAGTGCTTGTTCTGTTCTATTATCATCGTATGACTATGCCAGAGATAGCGACGATGCTGGGAGTTGCGGAGAACACGTTGCGAAAGCGCTTGCAAGCGGCTATTGAGAAGACGCGTAGGGCTTTAGGGGTTGAGCTAAATGAGAAACAAGCAACTGGTGAAAGTATGAATGCTCGTATCAGCATTCATAGGGGAGGGGTGTGATGAATGGGCACAATGCGGAGGATCACCAACAACAGCACGACGGACACCATCAAGAACTGGACGTCGAGCATATGTTAGAAGCACGTATCACACACGTACTACAAAATAAGGCTGCACAAGTACATTTTACTCCGGCCATGCGTGAACAGACCATGCAACGTCTGTCGTCTCGTCCTGCAACATCGCGTCTCCTTGTTCCCCTGGTTTCGCTGGCGACAGCCCTGGTCATCGTACTCTTTCTCGCGGTCTCTTTACTACAACCTCCGCGACTTAGGGATGCCACTACAGCTACTACAGCTGCTACACACTATGTTGTAAGTACAAGTCTGAATACTCCTGGCGAATTAGCAAATGGAGGGCATCTGGTTTCGCTCGATCCAACAGACCATCATCTTGTCTATGAAGCGGCAAAAGAGCCTGGACTGATGTATACAGCAGATTTAAGCAATCCAGCAGGAAGTAATGTGCTTGCGATGCGCTACGCTCGTGATGTTGCATGGGCACCAGACGGGTCGGGGCTTGTGACAACCATCTATCCAGCAGGCGTGCTTGAGCCGCTCCTAGCGCTGATACGCACAGGTCAGTATATGGATACACTTGGACATCCCGCACTTGCCGCGAGTTGGTCGCCTGCCTCAAACCAGCAGATCACCTACATCACGGAGGATCATGGCACGGCAAAACTCTGGAGTACTCCTCCACAGAAGGAACACCAACCAGAACTCCTGAAGACGTTACCCATATCTATGCTCGTACAACGGCTGGTCTGGTCGCAAGACGGTCACAACCTGGCTCTTGTCGCCACCACAGGCAACACCTCTTCACCACAATCGCTCAATCAGCCTGGGCGTGCAATCTATGTGATGGATATGCGCACCAGTAGTCTGCAAAAGCTTGATCTTCCAGAAAATGTCATTGTAGGTAATATTGCATGGTCACCAAACGGGCGCTACTTAACATACGAGGAGACTAACTCACAAAATCAGGTCTTACTTCGCACACTCGATGTTGCTAAGCAGCAGACGCTCTTCACTATCACTCCTCAGCACAAGCTTCTTGGTTGGAACTGGTCGCCTGACAGCAATGCTCTCGTCTACAGTGATGGTGGTGCGCTCTCGGCACACGTTCTGCATGGAGCAAAAATACTATTCACGAAGACACAAGCAACTCAGATATACCCTCTATGGTTGTCTAATGGACGTATCCTCTGTATGAACGTAACGAATGGTGTAGGCAAGCTGACACTGCTGGCACAAGGCAAAAAATAGGGGAGGCACGAAATCGCGTCTCCCTTTATTCTTACTGAATTTGAAAACCTAGCGAAGCGGGACCGACTTGAGAAGAAGTATTCCCTAGGAGTATCAGCGTGTACGTCGTATTTCCTTGTGGGACGAGAAAGACAACGCTTCCCATCGTGCCAGATGAACCAGCAGCAAAGCTGGTCGGGAAATTTGTACCTGACTCTGGTGAACTCGTTGCGTCACCAGCTTTAAGACGCATATAATCTCCCCAATAAGCACTGAACTCGTTCTGTGAAGGATTATCCACTCTCAAGGTTACAGTAACATAAATCATGCCTTTGTCGGCTTGTTTTCCATTACTACTCCAGCTTGATACTGCGGTTTTTAGCGTCCAATTCAGACCCGCGTACTGTGTTTGCTTATTGGGGTTGGCAGTTTTAGACTTATATTTTGAGAGATCAGCATTCCCAACTAAGGGCATATCCATCTGCGCCTCGGACTCTTTACCAAAGCGTAGAATCAATTGATTTGCCTTTACTGTTGTCGGAACAGGAAAGTCAAGCCAATTTGTTCGTGCTATTGAGGCGTCAGGAGAGATCGGATGCTCAGTATTGATAGGAGCAACTTTACTACCGTCCGGTAATAGTAAGCGGACCGCATCACTATAGAGGTAGCTTGGAGAAGTGGTTGAAGTGTTATTCTCTTTTATGTCAAGACGGGCCACACCATTCTGAGAGCTGCTGTCGTCGTCGGCGAAGCTTTGTGCCTGTTTCACGTCATCAATTGTCAGCTCAACTCCTGCATAGGTTATTACAGCGTTAACGGGAGAGGTTGTTGTAGAACCTGTTGTTGGCGTTACATTAGTCACTGCTGCTGCACCTGTTGTATCTGCTGTTGGCGCAGCCTGCTGAGATCTAGACACATTGTTGGTAGCAGACTTGATGCTGTTATAGACAAAGTAGCCAGCCGTGCCACAGAGAACAAGAACGAGCAGAACCACAATAGTGACTCCCCAGCCAACGTTTCGTAACGTCCTGCTTGATGAGCCGCGTTGTGGAGTTGCATACGCGGGGGGAGATGAGGGTTGATAGATTGGAAGTGTAGGTTCATAAGATGGAGGCGGAGGAGGCTGCATCTGCTGATATTGCGCATACGGACTGTCTGATGGAGATGCCGATGCTAGTGTTGACATCTCCGATGCAGTCGGTGTCTCTCCGCCAGGTACCGTCGGATTACTAGTTTCATTTTCTGCGAGCGCTCCACAATTCGAGCAAAAACGCTGTTCCTCGGCAAGTGATGTCCCACAATTTGGGCAAGAACGTGGGGAAGTCTGTGCCATGAGTCGCTCTCCTTACGAATGATGATAAGTGAAGTTTTTTTATTTCACCTCTACTATAACATAAGCAAGGAGATTGACGATGAATTAGTTCACTATTTTATGTACTACTGGTTCACATAATGTCATTGCAAACAACAGCGTAGAAATCTCTCAGGTTCGGTGTGCCGAGTCCTGTAGAAAAGTCCCAACCAGGGGTAGCAGGGAAGTAAAGATTGTTGCCACGCGTCACGTCGTAGTAGGGACGCATCCCATTATTCCTGTTAGCGGCAAGGTAGAAGACCTGGGAGCCAGCCGCAAATTTGTGAATTTGTTGCATGAGCCCCTCATTCACCAGAGCCATGCCCGCAGCCCATATTGGTGCAGCAGCGCTAGTTCCACCAACAGCACCCCATCTGCCCTGAAAGTACACGGCAAGAGCATAAGCGGCACCTGATACGTCGGGGATTTGACGAGTATTGCGCGAATATCGATTGTTGACGCCGGAAGTATTCTGCCAACTCGGGCGTCCGAATACCTGGCTATTGCCTCCACCACTTCCCCAACGATTTTTACAACTGGACTTATTGGAAGCATCTGACCACACAATCTCATCCGCTCGATTGGCATTAGTACCTGGCGAGAGGATGGTGCCGCCTACTGAGACAGACCAGGGATCGCTGGCGGGGAAACTGACCGAGAGGTCCCCATATCTTCGTGTGGTAAACGCGCCGCAGTCGCCGCTCGCAATAAAGACGGTCATGTGCTCGGCACGGGTCAGTTGTTGGATGCTCTGATCAATCGCCCTCATATCATCGGAAGATATCTCGCCCTCAGCGGCACCAAGACTGATGCTGACGACGTTCCCTGAGTTCGCATTACCAGTGTTGTCATCGATGATTTGTTGAAGCATATCATTGACCTGTGTCCAGACATCGTTATTGCTATTGCCATCAGTCTGATAGGCAACCATATTAATAGAGCGTGCCAGGCCCGCAATCATTTGAATATCCAGCGCTGACTCTCCAAGTGCCTGACTAGGTGCTCCATCGACATTAACGGTGGAGAGCTTGCCCTGGAAATTGATGCAGTCGAAGTAGTTCTGGATATCATTGCGGTAAAAGCCGTCGATCTCAACCAGATTGACGGTCATGTTCTCGCCATGCCAGCCCTTGTTCCAAAGCTGATCGTACCCATAAGCGTGGGCGACCTGCTTGGGAAGCAGCGTCTGGTCAAGCGGTTGGCAATCCTGAGCATGTTGTTGTTTTGCATGAGATGCTCCAAGGTTCATTGTAAACTCATGCTGCGGCGGAGTACTGTAGTTATCAAGTCCTGTTATGGCATCGATAGAGTCTGAGAGAAACTTTGGCAGCTTGGGTGGGGTAGAGGGAGCATAGAACGTGCGACCATTGTACTTGTGGACGACAAATTTCGTCTGTAACAATTTGGCGATGGTGCTAGCCTTGGCATCAACCGCCAGATGAGTACGCAGTTTACTCAATTTTAGTGCGATACCCGACGGACTAAAGAAGTCTTTGATTTTCTGATAGGTGCCATCGTCTATACCAAGCTTATTAGCGAAATCTTCCAGATGAGAACGTTTCCCAGGCTCAATCTTCTGGTTTTGCATCTGTTTCAGTATATTGGAGTCTACTTTGAACGTGATCCGAACATGCAATTTCGCGTTGTCAGGTAACGGCCCGACCACGGGAGAGTTCATTGCTTCGGCGGGTAAGCCAATATTAAGGGTTGTAAATTGAAGTGGCTCAGATCCGCCACAACTTGCCAGAGGTGCAAGCAAGAGCAGTAAACCTAGCAGCCCTGCTATTACTCGACCGCTGGCAGAGCGACATATAGTATACAAAAAGGGCATCGGAATAAACCTCCAAATTAATAGCAATGTATAGGCGCAACTATGCGAAGAATTTACCTCTATTAAGTACATTCATGTATATCACGGTTTAGATAAGAAAATCAGTTCAACATGGTACACTATTGCCTGGCAAATTGCTACTCTAGTTCACTGCCACACTCGAAGCAGAAACGCGCTCCTTCGACATCAGGACGTGGTGCTTTGCACTTTGCGCATACTTTCGCCAGAGATGCACCGCAATAGACGCAGTGCTTCCAGTTGGCCCGCACTTCGCGCTTGCAGGAGGGACAGAGGAGTACAGAAGAGAATTTCGTTTCATCAACATTGCGCAAGGTTAGCCCTAATCGGCGTCGCTCTACATCAAGACGCAGAATCCTTGCTTTGACCTGTGCTCCTTCTCGCAGGATTGATTGAGGGTCCTGTCCAGGAGTCATCTCGGAGAGATGGATGAGTCCATAAATACCGTCCTCGATGCTTGCAAAGGCACCAAACGGAGCAAACTTCGTTATAGTGGCAGTGACAACCTGACCCTCTCTGTAGCGTTGTGTAACAGTTGCCCAGGGATCAGGTTGAACATTGCTGGTGAGAGATGAAGTATTGCTCTCTCTTCTATCGCTATCACTTATTTCGATAGTACGATCAAAGCGGCCTGGTCTGAAGAATGCGGGGTCGAGTATGTTGGAGTTACTAGCAGTAGCAATAACAACCACAGGTTGCCTCTTTTCAAGGCCATCTATTTCAACCAGTATCTGGTTGAGCAATAGTTCTCGCTGTGCTTTCGGAGCAAGATATTCAAGGGCATCCAAGTCATACATGCAAAGTAGTGATCAGCAATCAGGTCTTCTACCAGTTGACTTTGCCGACGCTGCTTGCCTGGATAGCGGTGTGCCGTCAACTCCTCTAGCATCTGTTTCGCAGACTCGCTGAGGTTGAAATGTTGTCTGTGCTGCTGTTGTGAGTTCTGCTGTTTTCCATCCACGAGAATATCTCCTCCTCAACATACCACAATTATAGCCCAATAATTGGGCCTTATCAAGTTAGGCGAAATACAAGCTATAGGTTTTATCGTTTATACTAGTACAAGGTTATTTATCCCCTCAAAATGATTTAAAAAATAACACCTCTGTACCGCAAAGAAGTGGTATAATGAGAGCGATAATTGGAAAAGATATTCTACTCAAGGACATTTCAAGCATGCCAGAATTCAAGGTAGAGTCCCCATTTCAACCCACTGGCGATCAACCCGAAGCTATTAGACAACTTGCTGAGGGCATCCAAAACGGGTATAGGCATCAAACATTACTAGGTGTCACTGGCAGTGGTAAAACATATACAGTGGCAAAGATCGTTGAGCAGGTACAGAAACCGACTATTGTGCTTGCTCCAAATAAGACACTGGCGGCCCAGCTCTATAGCGAATACAAAGAGTTTTTTCCTAACAACGCGGTTGAATACTTCGTCTCGTACTATGACTACTATCAGCCAGAAGCCTACATTCCACGCTCAGATACCTACGTTGAGAAAGAGAGCATGCTCAACGAAGAGATCCAGAAGCTGCGTCTTTCCGCGACGCGTAGCCTCTTTGAGCGGCACGACGTACTCATCGTCGCCTCGGTCTCCTGTATTTACGGTCTAGGTAGTCCGGAAGAATACGGCGAGGTGGTCCTGACCCTTAAAGTAGGGGACGAGCGACGTAGAGAGAAGATACTACGTCACCTGACCGAAATTCAATATGAGCGTAACGATGCCAACTTTGTTCGTGGACGCTTCCGCGTGCGTGGAGACGTGTTGGAAATCTTCCCTGCTTATGAAGACGTAGCAGTGCGCATCGAGTTCTTTGGTGACGAGATCGAGCGTATGACCGAGATCGACCCGCTCACAGGTGAGGTCTTGGGCAAGCGACAGCGGCTCGATATCTATCCCGCCAAGCACTGGGTGACGACGCAAGAACGTCTGAATGCGTCAATAAAATTGATCGAGGACGAACTGGAGGTGCGTCTCAAGGAGCTTGAGTCGGAGGGCAAGCTGCTAGAGGCGGCACGACTGAAGCAACGTACCAACTTCGATGTGGAGATGCTGCGCGAAACGGGCCTTTGCTCGGGCGTCGAGAATTACTCGCGCCACCTTGCTGGTCGTGGAGCGGGCGAGCAGCCCTGGACGCTGCTCGACTACCTGCCCGAAGACTACCTGCTCGTAGTAGACGAGTCGCACGTTGCGCTGCCACAGGTGCGTGGTATGTTCGCGGGTGATCGCTCACGTAAGCAAGTTCTGGTTGACTATGGCTTCCGTCTTCCCTCGGCGTTGGACAACCGCCCGTTGACCTTTTCCGAGTTCGAGCGACAGGTTAACCAGGCATTGTATGTCTCGGCAACTCCGGGTCCTTATGAGTACGAGCACAGCCAGGCGATTGTTGAACAGGTTATTCGCCCAACGGGTCTTATTGATCCAGAGATCAGTGTACGGCCCACAAAGGGACAGATCGACGATCTGCTCGCGGAAATTCGTCGTCGTACTGAACGAGGACAGCGTGCCCTTGTCACAACGCTTACTAAAAAGATGGCAGAAGACCTTGCTGACTACATGCAGGAACTGAATATAAAGGTTCACTACCTGCATTCGGAGATCGACACGATAGAACGTGTTGAGATTCTGCGCGACCTGCGCCTTGGCGTGTACGACGTGGTGGTAGGTATTAACCTGCTGCGCGAGGGTCTTGACCTGCCGGAGGTATCGCTGGTAGCGATTCTTGATGCAGACAAGGAAGGCTTCTTACGGTCGGAAGGCTCGCTGATTCAGATGATTGGTCGTGCTGCCCGTCACGTCGAGGGCAGCGTCGTCATGTATGCCGATAATGTCACCAAGTCGATGCGACGCGCTATCGACGAGACGTACCGTCGTCGCGGCATACAGGTGGACTTTAACGAACTCAATCACATCACGCCGCGTGGTATCAAGAAGGAGGTCAAGACTCTCTCTGAGCGTATCAAGGCCATGAGCGGTATAACCGTTGAAGATGCGGACGGCAAGGCGACCTCGGTGGCACTGGCAGGCATTCCAAGAGATGAAGCTGTACGTCTCATTAAGGACCTGGAGTCGCAGATGCGTAACGCCGCCAAGCAATTGGACTTCGAGAAGGCTGCGCAATTACGCGATCAAGTCATCGAGGTTCGGCGGTCAATGGTCGAATAAGTATCAACCGTTGGCGCATAAGCAAGCCAGGGCGTCCGTGATGGACGCCCTGGCTTGCTTATGCGCCAACGGTTGATACTATTTGTTTGGCATGCGATTATAGACTGCCAACCAGTTCGTTGCGATTTCGATCTGCGCTTGTCTTAGAGAAATCGCTCCTGAACATACCTGGTCATGCAGGTAGTTTTCGACCTTGTCTTTTTCGTGAAAACCCGGTTGAGGACTGGCAGCTTCAGGCCAGAGATTCGAGATATCGTTTGAGCCTCCCAACTCCAGGCTGACAAGATGATCAACCTCATATTGACCAGAAGTATGACTTGCTATCCCGTATTCCGCGTATACCTGGCTCTTCTCACTTGTCGGCACGTTGCGCACTGAACGTGCATACCCCGATTGGCAGATGGCATCTTTTGTTCCAGTTGATAGCAGAGCACCAGGAGTACATGCAGTGTCTTGAAGACCATTGTGAGCGATACAGTTCGATGTTTTGGTTTGCACGCCCCACTGTGGTTCAGCACTTGACGGAGTTGATGGGTTATTTGGTGTGGTACTCGATGGAGAATTCGTCGTTGTTGGGCGAGTCAAAAGATATGCGACGACGATTATAAGTAGAAGCACAAGTACTCCCAGCCCAGAGGTTCTTCCTCTTCTCATTGTAGCGTCTTCCTTTTCTTCCCTTTTAAGAAATTTATATGTGAGTAGAATTATCTGTATAGATAGTTCCAAAAAGCATAGCGATGTATAGCGATGTATAGCGTTCTATTGACCGCTTGCTTCTGCTATGAACCGCTTGCTTTCGGCTTCGTGAGGGGAACGACAATCCTCACCGGATGGACTACCAGGGATGCAAGCACCCCTTTACCATCCTCTACACCTTCCACTTGTTGGAAAGCATCAGGTGCTACTTTTCTGATGATGTTGCCTGCACCGTTGATATCGGCATTGATATATCGTCCATTTGTTGCTCGGTACAGCCCACGCTTCACCCGCTTCCCGCTAAACATATGCTTGGTTTCATCGCCTGACTTGCGCACTGGCAACGCATCGAGGTCAAGCAAGCTCGCTTTACTGGTGTAAGACTCTTCTGTGATCTCGACACGAATGCCTACCAGTTCCGCTTTGTAGGCAAGCATCAAAATGAAACGAGCGTGCGGGATTTGTACGAAGTTTTGATTTGTGCGCTTGCTCATCTCACTGTTCTGCTTCCAGGCGTCATTTTTCCCGATGCACAACACGCCTATCCCTTCTTTCACCAGCACGTCAATAATGCGGTGACTTACAGTGTGCATATACTGATCGATACGCCTGTTGCGCTTGTTCGTCATGCGCTCCATGCGCTTCGTTGTGCCAGTGTGACCGAGGTGTTTCTGTAGCTCTGCTTTGCGCTTGTTGTAGAATTGGTTCACACTTTTCACTGGACGCCCGTTAACGACTACTGACTGAAAGCCAGGTTTGTTTGAGGTTAGCGCTACCAGATTATTTATGCCAATGTCTATGCCAGCATAATAAGCAGGGTTCACTTCTGCCTGTTTCACATCTTTTCCGTAGACCACTTCCACAACGTAAAAGCCCTTGCGAGGCACGATGCGTACTTGATTGATGTCCTTTTGCTTCGTTTGTACCTCGATAGCAAGCATGGACGGTTGAACGAGTCCATGCTTTAAGCCTCTTTTGCTGATAGCCTGGACAGTGTACACCAGGATGTTACGGCCTTCCGTTTTATGCTTGTACTTCGGTAACTTGGGACGCCCTAAAAACTTTGAAGGGTCTTCGTTGTAGGCTTCAAGCGCCTCGAAGAAGGACTTCCAGTTTCGATCAAGCACCATCAAGATTTGTTGACTGACCTTTGCTGGCAGGGCTTTGTAGGCTTCGTGCGACTGCATGCGCCGTTGCACTTCGTTATAGTTCAGGTACTTTCCTTCATGGATAAAGGATTGGCGTATCTCGTACAATGCCGCATTGTACAGGTTCTTGGACTTGAAAGCCGCTTCATCCATCACGGCATAACGTGGATCGTTCTTGTCAATCAGATGTTGCTCAACTAGCTGCATCTTTTTCACCCCCTTTCTCTGTCGTTGTATTTTGTGCTTGGACCTCTCACTCTTTCACAATCTGCTCTGTTTTCCATTTTGCTGTCCGTTGCCCGTAGAGACGGGCGCTCAAGCTGTAAATATGCTAACAAGATCAGCCACAAGGTCTTCAATGGGGTTCTCTGGGATGGTTATCACTTCGATAGAGCGACCTTGCATAGCAAGAAGGGGTTCAATGTACTTAAACCCGAAGCGGGTTAAGCGGTCCTTGTGCTCTACCACGATGATTGATGACCAGAGAGTAGAAGCCGCTTGTCAATCGGGAAGCGTTTTGCACGTGCGAAGCTGAATGCTTCCTGCCTCTCCTGTTCACTATCTTGCAGTGTCTTAAAGAAGCGGCTCATTTTTGTTCTCTCTTCCTCCACCGAAAACGGGGTACTGTTCCCACCAGCACCCCCTCTTTTATCTACGAACGTCTGTCCTACATGTTGCACCACAACCCCTGCTGCTGCTGCTGTGGCGGCTCCTGCGTTCGTTTCTTGGGTTTAGGTTCCTTGACCTGGCTCCAATGTCCACGATCCCACGTCCTGAACACTTTACACCCATGACGCCGACAATTCTGGTAGTTTTGATATGTGGCCCAATCATGGCCCAACATGCGGCAGGTGCTATTTGGACTCTCTATCACGCTTCCCTCCCTTCCGTCGGGTCAAACGCTAGCGGGTCCTGCGCCTCCTGATTGAGCTTGCCCGCACGTATCAACACTTGTAGCTCTGTGGCTACTGGCATCAGGAGACCAAAAAAGCGGGTAGCCACCATAGCGGCCATAGCCCGCTCGTAGGGTGTTGCTCCCTGATCGGTAGCAATATCTAAGTTCATCGTCGCCTGGTGCAGGTACTCAGAAAGCATACCTGAAAGCAATTCATGTTGCTTCATGGCCTCACCTCTTCTTCAAGAATGCTAACAGCACTACCACAACAACGATTGCGACCAGCCACACGGTTTGGATGTGAATGGTCACCAGATTAGCGGTTGCGGATACATCCATCTAGTTGCCTCCCCACTTATAGCCGCCTTGACCATTCGGGACGAGAAGCGCAGTCTGCACGCCATTGACTGACATAACAATGTTGCTGCCTTGATCGGTAAGTGTGACAAGCGCGTGGTCTGTGTTGCTGCCGAGAATGCTATCCAACACTTGCACATGCTGCCCATCCTCGCTCATGATGTACACCCGTATCTTGCCCTGATTGTCTTCAGTGACAAAATGGCGATGATCTATGTCGTAGCTCGCTATGCGTGCATCCCCGTAGTGCAGTTGATTGTTCAGGTTCTCCCACGCCGGTACAGCGATGCCATTGAAGAGGAACGCGAGGCAGAGGATAAGCACTATCCATAGGCTCGCTCTTGTTGTACCGCTTACTCGATGGGAAACAACTGGTACTGTTGCATCCTGAGTGCAGCCATGAGGGGCTAGAACGTCTTGGCCTGCTGTGGCTTGTTGGGTGGGTCTCCATCGGATTTGGCTACGTGGCATGGCTTGCGGTAGCTGATCGTCAAAGTCTTCGGTAACGTCGGCTTGCATTGAAGCACGACGCGGGACGCTTGTGGTTGTCTTCTGCATGTGTGCATCTCCTTTGACCGATACGCCTTCTCTAGTGCATAATTGCAATGAGAAAGCTATGCTGATCGAATGTTGGTAGGCGTTTTCTTGTTGCGGCTCGTTGCCTACAATGCTTCGGGCCGCGTTTTCTTCATCTGCTATCAAAATAGCACCTTCCTTTCTGGACTTCGTGGACATCCCATAATTATAGTATAATCATGAATGTCTAACTTGTCTATCCTAATTGACGTATATGCTAAAATTGGTAGAAACAGAGTTGTGGAGCTATCTAATGAGTGAGGAAACGTTAACTATAAAGCAGGCCGCCCGTGAATTGGACGTGGACGAGAAAACAATACGCCGTTGGATAAAGAGCGGCCAATTGCCTGCTGAAATAAACATTGTTGGAAGATACACTATCAGTCGTTCCGACCTTGACGCGTTCGTAGACGAGAGACGTAAACGATTGCAGGGTAGACTAGAGTAGACAGAAACGCCCATAAAACGCGCTACGATGCCCGTCAGACCGCCTTGATTGACTTGGACGAGTAAAAGGTACCCTCTCAACTAGGTAGGCTTGACAACGGCCATATAGGAAAGATTTCTCGACGAGATCGGGATTGAACTGTCTTTGGGGCCTATGCACCCCGGTGCTTCACCCACGTCTATTGTCCTTGCCATCAGTACTGTAGCGGTTCCAGGGAATTGCACCCCGTCGCATTGCTCCGAACAGCGAGCTCCCACTCCTGCCATACGCCGCTTTGTCGCCATGTAGCCGTTAGTCGATAAGCACCTCCCTTGATAAGACTCAGAAATCTTTTTCTCAAATATCACAAATCAATTATAAAGCTCAGAAATCAATTTGTCAATATTCCTCAAAATGTCAGTAATACTCATACACCTAGACAAAATGAGGCTAAAGGCTTACAATATCAATGACTCTCCAAAGCAAATATCAAAAATCAACGGGAGGGAGCGCGAGAAAAAACAATGGAAAAAGAGTACTACAAACCAGAGGAAGTTATGAAGCTTCTCGGCATATCCAAAGCAACACTAAACAGAAGGGCAGAGGATGGAACTATACCAAGTGAACTTGAAGAGGGAAGAAAAAGAGGAAGAAAGTACCCTAAAGAAGCAATAGATGCACACGTAAGGCTTTTAAAGCGCAAAGATAACGCAAAACTAACCTTTGGTCCAGCAACAAATAGCGAGCTATGGGCAAGCTACCAGAACCACTTTAGGTTATACGAACCAGAAGACATTGTAACCTACGACAGGCTACTAGAGTGGCGTGAAGCAAACTCCGACATCTTCATGTCTGCAAGAGAAGGGGACAAAAGAATAGCAGGGGTGACAATAATGCCTCTAGAAGATGATGTTATTAAATCCATAATAAACGAGGAGATTAGAGAGCAGAATATACAACCAGAGGCAATAAGAGAATGGACAGATAAGAACCTGACAGTTTATATCCCAAGCATATCGATACACCATACGGGAGATGCTCAAAAAGATAAGGATAGAGGACGTTTCATCATTAGAAGTGCTATAAGGTGGGCAATCTCATTAGACAGGCAGTACGATATAAAGAAATGGTACGCTGTAGCTGCAACACCTGAAGGTAGGAAGCTAGTCGAACATCTAGGCTTTGAGAAGATTGCAGGGAAAAGAGATGCTTACTTGCTAACAGACTTAAAAAAAGCAACAAAGCCTATCAAAGCATTTATTGACAGATTAGAAGAAGAGAGTGAGCCCCTTGTACCATCGCCAAAGCAAAAGTAAGGGCTAGTAGCAAGAAAACCATCCGAGTAGTGAAAGCTACAAGGGTGGTTTTTCATGGTCGAAACCCTGTCATAAAACGCTAGAAAACTCAATAAAACGCTAGAAAACCAAACACTAGTTTTAGATACCTACGTGTGCAATACTTACTCGGACTGCAAAACCAGCCAGGTATGACTGAAATCGTGTGCTTGTAGGTCAGCCAATTTTATCCAATAGTAGAGCATTCCGGTGTTACCCCAACGCATGCC
>JAABUQ010001849.1_pt1 | contig 43839 bp, 49 predicted proteins | sample 5560001 | NCBI WGS metagenome assembly JAABUQ01 (sample SAMN10711888, study PRJNA513371) | rock metagenome | isolation source: Antarctica rocks | place: Antarctica: Victoria Land, Finger Mt nord | collected 2015-12-18 | reverse complement strand
GGCTCGATGGAACCGACGCTTCAGATCCACGACGTTTTGCTCGTAAACGAATTCGAATACCGGCTGAGCAAGCCGCACGACGCGGATATCGTCGTCTTCCCGCCCCCGATTCCGACCACGAACGACTTCATCAAGCGCCTCATCGCGAGCCCGGGCGAAACGTTGCGTATCCATAACGGCACCGTCTATCGCAACGGCAGAGCGCTTGCAGAGCCGTATATCGCGCAGAAGCCGGCGTACGAACTCGAGATCAAGAACTATGGCGTCTACGTCGACGGCGTTCCACTCGATCCGTCGCAGGCAAATATTCCGCCGCGCTCACGTTGGAGCGCGCCGAACGCGATACCCTCCGGCTGTTATTTTATGATGGGCGACAATCGGAACAACTCCGAGGATTCGCACATTTGGGGCTTCGCGCAACTGGGCGGCACGTTTGCGACGGGGCCCGAAGCCGGTCACAAGGCTGGTTTCACCGGCCACGCGTTCTTGAATTTCTGGCCGCCGGGACGCTTCGGAATTCTCAAATAGCGGGTATGCGCCCGCGTCCATTCGTGTGAGATCGGCGGCAAATCTCGCGTGGCAACTCGCGCTTCTCGTACTGATCGTCTTCGCGGTTCTCGGCTTGCGCCCGGGACAGGTGAGCGGATATTCGATGGAGCCCCGGATCGAGCCCGACGAGTACGTGCTCATTAACGCGCTCGCCTATCGGCTCGGGTCGCCGCACCGGGGCGACATCGTGGCCTTCCGCCACGAGCGTTCGGCACCGACCGTGTATCTCAAGCGCGTGGTCGGCATCCCGGGCGACCGCGTCGCTATCTCCGGTGGCCGGGTCTCCGTCAACGGCACCGTGCTCGATGAACCGTACGTACGTTTTGAGGATCGGCGCAGCGCACCCGCGATCGTCGTTCCGGCAGATGCCTACTACGTGCTCGGCGATAATCGTGCCAACAGCGACGACTCGCGCGTGTGGGGCTTCGTTCAGAAGCGCGACTTGATCGGACACGCCGTGTTCGGCGTTTGGCCGATCCCGCACATCGGCGCGTTACGGTGAGGCGGCGTTGAGTCGCGCGATCGCCGAAGAGGCGACCATTCAGTGGTACCCGGGGCACATGGCGAAAGCGATGCGGCGCTTGTCGGAAGACATGCACGCGATCGACGTCGTCGTCGAAGTCACCGATGCGCGCGTGCCGCTGGCCGGCACGAATCCGACGCTTTCGAAAATCGCCGGCAATCGCCCGCGCCTCCTGGTCCTCTCGCGCGAACAGCTCGCCGATCCCGCGAAGACCGCCGCGTGGCTCGCCTATTTCGACGCATGCGGCCGCGCCGCGATCGCAGTCGATGCGAAAGATCGCTTCGGCGTCGCCCGCTTGCGCACGGCCTTCGAAGCGCTCGGCGCCGGCCGGCGCAGCGCCCGTGCGATCGTCCTCGGCATTCCCAACGCCGGAAAGTCGACGATCATCAACGCGATCGTCGGCCGCAACGTGGCTCGCGCCGAAGATCGCGCCGGAGTGACGCGCGCGCGGCAATGGTTTCGCGTCGGCACGGGCCTGGAGATCATGGACACCGCGGGGATCCTCGTGCCGCGCATCGACACCGCGGAATCGCAGTGGAAGCTGGCGCTCGTCGGTGCGGTGCCGCGGGCGCGCTTCGATGCTGAAGACGTCGTGACGCGGTTCTATCGTCACGCGCTCGCCCTCGACGCCGGAAGCGAGCTTCAAGATTTGGAAACGTTCGCGACATCGCGCGGCTTCTATAGCCGCGGTACCGTGCTCAATACGCACAATGCGTCGTGGGCGTATATCAAAAGTTGGAGCGACGGAAAGTTTGGGCGCATGACCCTCGAATCGCCGCCGGAACCGTGACAGATTCCGCTCGTAAACGTCGGCTCGCGCGCGAACGCGAACGTCGCCGCCTCGTCCGTCTGCACGCCTACGAACGTGAAGCGCACGCCCGGGGGCATCTCTACGTCGGCGGTATCGACGAAGTCGGTCGCGGCCCGCTCGCCGGGCCCGTCGTCGCGGCCTGCGTCGTGATGGACGGGCCGCTCATGTTGCCCGGCCTCGACGATTCCAAGCGCGTCGTGCGCGAACGCCGCGAGACCCTCGCCATCGAGATTCGCGCGCGCGCCGTCGCCTGGGGAATCGGTGAAGCGTCGGTCGCGGAGATCGAAACGCTCAACATCTATTGGGCCTCCATCCTCGCGATGGAGCGCGCGCTCGCCGCGCTCGCGAGCGTGCCGCACTTTCTGCTGACCGATGCCGTGCGCATCAGGTCGTATGCGGGCGAGCAGCTTCCGGTCATCAAAGGCGACGCGAAGTGCGCGACCGTCGCCGCCGCTTCCATCGTTGCCAAAGTCCATCGGGACGCGCTGCTCGTCGAACTCGATCGCATGCATCCGGAATACGGCTTCGCCGAGCACAAAGGGTATGCCACGCCACGCCATCTCGCAGCCCTCAAGGCGCACGGTCCCTGCCCGCATCATCGTCGCGGGTTCACGAGCGTTCGCGAGCTGCTGACGCTCTTCGCCGACCTCACACCGTGACGCGCGCGCACCGGTTCGGCGCGGCGGGCGAAGAGGCGGCCGCGGCGTACCTTCAGTCGCTCGGTTTCCATATTCTCGCGCGCAATCTGCGCGCGCCGGATGGCGAAATCGATATCGTCGCGCGCGAGGGCGAGACGTTCGTCTTCATCGAGGTCAAAGCGCGCCGCTCGTACCGCTTCGGCTCGGCCCTCGGTGCCGTCGACCGGCGCAAACGCAAACGCATCCGCGCAGTTGCCGAAGATTATCTGCAGTTCGTGTCGCCCGCGGCGACGGCCCGTTTCGACGTGCTCGCAATCGACGGTTCGGCGATGCGCCTCTATCGCGGAGCGTTTTGAGTTCGCGGGTACGGCGGCAAACCGGGTCGTATCGTGCTCCCTTGTGAACGAAGCATGATGTACTCGACGTGAGCGCCGCCTTGGCGAAGGCACCCGAGGAGCCGTCACTACGCCGCTCCGTAACGCCATGGGGCTCGTTCTCGTGGGGCTACTCCGACGTGGGTGCCGATATCTTCGTCGGGCTCGGCCTCGTGCTCGGCGCCGCCGCCGGCGCCTCGAACGTCGCCTTTCTCTTTGCGGGCCTCGTCTACGTCTGCATCGGCTTGGCGTACACGGAACTGGCGGCGGCGTACCCGGTGGCGGGGGGCGGGCAGTATTTCGTCTTCCGCGGTCTCGGCGATATTTTCGGCTTCATCGCCGGCTGGGCGGTGCTGCTCGATTTCACGATCGATATCGTGCTCTTCGCGTGGAGCTGTATCGATTACCTGAGCAAGCTCGTGCCGATCTTGAGCTTTACCGCGCATCCCTGGGTGCACTTTATGGTCGTGTTGAGCATCATCGTCGGCCTGGCGGTCCTCAATATCATCGGCGTGCGCGAAAGTTCGGCGTTCAACGAACTCGTCAGCGGTCTCGACGTCGTCAGCGAAACGGCGATCCTCTTCTTCGGCTTTCTTTTCGCGTTTCAACCGCAGCTGCTGATCCACACGATGACGACGGCGTGGCCGACGCCGTTCAATCTCATGAACGGCGTGTCGCTGGCCATCATCTCCTTCGTCGGTCTCGAATCGATCTCGCAGGCCGCACAAGAGACGCAGCGTCCGGCCTCCGTCATTCCGCGCACGTCGATCAGCCTCATATTGACCATTCTGATCTTCGCGCTCGCGTACTCGAACTTGGCGCTTGGGATGCAGCCGTGGCACGCGATCCCGCCCGACGTCCACGGTCACGCCCAAGCGCTTTGGCACTATCTCGGCAGCGAAGAGAATAACGGCGCGGCGGTCGCGGTGCTCGCCTCGAACGTGCCGTACTATGGCGCGCTCGCCGCGCTGTACGTGCCGGTCCTCGGCGCGATTCTGCTCTTGATTTCGAGTAATTCCGGCGTCTTCGGAAGCTCGCGTATCGCCTATGCGATGAGCGGGACGAAGCTCTTACCGAGCCTGTTTCAGAAAGTCCATCCGAAATACCGGACGCCGGCCGTATCGATCGTGACCTTTTGCGGTTTTGCCGTCATCGAGTTGACGTTTGCCGCACTGCCCAGCCTCTCGCCCGCCGTACGCGACGTCTACAAGCACTTTTTTCGCGGCGAAGACGGCATCACGTTTCTGGGCGATCTCTACGCGTTCGGCGCCGCGGCGAGTTACTCGTTCGTCTTTATCGCGCTCATCGCGCTGCGGCTCAACGATTCGCAGAGTCCGCGGCGCTTTAAAATGCCGTTCAACATTCCGTTCACCTACAAGGGCAACCGCGTCGAGTTCCCCGTCGTCGCGGTGATCGGCTTTATCGGCATCGTTTCGATTCTGGTCTTCACGATGATCACCCACGAAATCGGGCGCGTCGCCGGGCCGCTGTGGATCGTCTTCGGTCTCGTGGGCTACCTCGTGTACCGGCGCCGCAAGGGTTTGCCCGTTTTTCGCTCGCAGCCGCACGACTGGCGCAAGGCGCAACTCAATATCTTACAGGCCGCGGGCGAACTCGAAATGATGGACGAGTATGTCGTCAACGTGAAGCGAATCGAGGCGCGCATCGCCGCGGAAACGGCGGCGCGGGCGCGCACGTGAAACGCTTCGTTCGTAGCCAAACCTATGCGCGGGCGCGCCTGATCTCGGGGGCGCTCTTCGTCGTCCTCGGCGTGTCGATTCTGGTTCGCACGATCGCCGATGTAGGATTTTCCGGCTCAGCGGTTCCGGCGTACGTCCTCGGTGCGGCGATGGTCGCGCTCGGCGCGTTCCGCTTCCGCGATTACGTCGCCGCGCGGCGGATGTCGTGACGCACGCGCAGCCGAGCACCGCCGGGATACTACTCGCCTTCGCGGTCCTCGCCGCAATTTCGGCGACGCTCTATTGGATGCTGCATCCGCCGTCGACGACCGCAGAACGCGCCGCGAGCGCGACCGAGCGCGACGTCGACGAAATCATCGGCAGCGTCATCATCGTGTTCTCGCAAGAGATCCACTCCGAGCATATGATGTCGCTTGCCGTACGGCTCGCGCGCCGAGAACGCGCCGAACTGCTCGCCGCGTACATCATCGAAGTGCCGCACACGTTACCGCTCGATGCCGAGATGGAGCGCGAACACCGCGAAGCGCTCGGCGTGCTGCAAGTCGCCGAGTCGATCGGCCGTAAGAGCAACGTCGAAATTAAAACCGATATTTCGCCCGCGCGCAACGTCGCGCAAGGCGTGCTCGAACTCGCCAAGCGCAAAGACGCGCATCTCATCGTGCTCGGCGCCTATCGCGAAGGAAAGTACACGGGCGCCCCGATGGGCCGCCAAATCGAAGTCATTGCGGCGCAAGCGACGTGCGACGTGCTGATCGGCATCCAAGGCAACAAGGGCAAGATCCTCACGCCGCCGCAGGTCGGGCGGCCGGATAAACGCACGACGACTTCGCTCCCGACGTGAGCGCGAGCGCGAGCGATGCTGGGACGGCGGCGTATCGCTTTATCCCGGCGTCGCCGCGCGCGGCCCTGCTCTTCGTACACGGTTTCGCCGAACGCAGCCGGCGCCACGAGCCGACGCTCGTCGCACTCGCCGAACGCGGTATCGCGACGTTCGCGTTCGATCTGCGCGGGCACGGCGATGCCGCCGGAACGCGCGACTACGTCGGCGACTTCGCGCGGCTCGTCGCCGATACCGCCGCGATGCGCCGCGATGTCGCACGCGCGCTGCCCGGCGTACCGCTCTTCATCGCCGGCTTCTCGCTGGGCGGGCTCGTAGCACTGAGCAGCGCCGCGGACGACGCGAACGGACTCGCGGGCATGATCTTGATCGCGCCGGGTCTCGATCCCGCGGGCCGCGCTCCGCGCGCGCTCAAAGGTCTCGGCGTGTTCGTCGGACGCTATCTGCCGTTCGTACCGGTCGCCCGCGTCGATTTCCGCCCGTTCGACGCGCTCCCCGGGGAGCCGCTACGCCGCACGCGCGTCATCGCCGCACGTACTGCCGCCGAGCTCATGCGCGCCTCGAGCGTCGCTTTTCGGCGCGCGCCGCACGTGGAGCTGCCGGCGCTGATCTTTCACGGCGATCGCGACCGGCTCGTATCGAGCGGTGGTTCGCGCCGCTTTGCAAACGAACTCGGGGGAAGCGACGTGACGCTGCGCATCGTGTCCGGCGGCGATCACGAATTACTGCGGGACCCCACGGGCGATGGCGTGCGCGACGAGATCGTCGCGTGGATCTTCGCACGCAGCCGCGGTGCGTGTCTTCTCATACCGGCAGAGCCGCAACCGCCCGGCCCCGTTCGATAGAGAAGACGCGTTCGGGAAACGCTTCGACGTCGCCCCGATCGTGGGTGACGAGCAGCGTCGGTACGCCGACGTCACGCAGCAGCGCGTACAACTCGCGGCGCATGCGTCCGCGCGTCGCCGCATCGAGTGCGGAGAGCGGTTCGTCGAGCAAGAGCACGGCCGGCTCGATCGCGAGCGCCCGTGCGAGTGCGACGCGTTGACGCTGGCCACCGGAAAGTTCGTCGACCCGAGCTCCGCCGAGAGCTCCGATCTCGAAGCGCTCGAGCAGGTCGCCGGCTCGCCGTTCGCGCTCGGCGCGCCCGACGCCGCGCGCTCGCAAACCGAACTCGACGTTATCGCGCGCGTTCAAATGCGGAAAGAGCGCGTACTCTTGGAACACGACGCCGACGTTTCGCCGAAATGCCGGTACGAACGTGCGCGGGTCGCTAAAGACGTGCTCACCGGCCGCGACGCGACCCGCATCGGGCTGCAGCACTCCGGCGATCAGGCGCAGCAGCGTCGTCTTTCCCGAACCGCTCGGACCCATGAGGAGCGTCACGCCGTCCGGCACGTCGAGCCGAATGTCGAGTTCGAATTCGCGCAGCCGCTTGCGCACGTCGATCGAAAGCATCAACGGCGTTCGAGCACGCGCAGCGCGAAGACGACGCAGAGGCTGATCGCGATGAGTGCGACCGAGAGCGCCGTCGCGATGTCGACGCTGCCGCCTTCGAGATTGAGATAGACCGCGAGCGGCAGCGTCTGCGACACGCCGGCGAGATTACCCGCAAACATGATCGTCGCGCCGAATTCGCCCAGCGCGCGCGCCCAGCAGAGGACGGCTCCGCCGAGTAAGGCCGGAAGCGCGAGTGGAACGGTTACGAACCCGAAGGTTCGCAGCGGTCCCATGCCGAGCGTTGCAGAGGCCATCTCTAGCGTCCGGTCGACGCCGCTGAAGCCGGCGCGCGCGCCTCGCACGTAGAACGGCGACGCGACGAAGACCTGCGCCATGATCACGGCCGCCGTCGTAAACGAAAGCTGTAGGCCCGCGCCGCGCAGCGCCGGCCCGAGGAGCCCGTTACGGCCGAAGATCAACAGCAACGCAAGCCCCGCGACCGCCGGCGGAACGACGATCGGCAGATCGACGATCGCGTCGACGATACGTTTCCCCGGGAAGGCACCGCGTGCGAGCGCATACGCGAGCGGCGTGCCGAGCGCTATGGTAATTGCTAAGGCGGCCGCCGTCGTTTCGAGGCTAAGCCGAAGTGCGCTCAAGGCAGACGGTGTCGCGAGATTCGTCCACACTTCGACCGGCGTCAGTCGAAAAATGAGCCCCGCAAGCGGAAGCGCGATGAACGCGAACAGCAACGCCGACCCGAGCGCGACCGCGGCGCGAATCACGGCGAGAGAAAGCCGCGATCTTTGAGGTAGCGCTGGCCGTCACCGAGCATGAAATTCACGAACGCTCGGGCCGCTGCCGGGTTCGGCGCCGCAGCGAGCGCGGCGATGGGGTAGGCCGCGTCGGTCGCCGCTTCGAGCGGCAGTCGTACGACGCGCACCTTATCGGCGATCGCGGGCGTGACGTCGCTCGCGTACACGATGCCGGCATCCGCTTCGCCGAGTGCGATCTTCGTCGCGACGGCCTTGACGTCGAGTTCGTTCGATACGACGTTCTTTTCCACGGCCTGCCCGAAATCCGCACCGTACCCGGCACGGCCGTCAAGCTTCGCGAACGTCGCGCGGGCATATGCGCCGACCGGAACGGTTGCTGCGGCCAGAACGACGACGACGCCGGGTCGGGCGAGGTCGGCAAGCGCGTTCACCCCGCGCGCATTCGCTTTGGGCGTGATGACGACCAGGCGGTTGCGCGCGAACGTTCTTGCCGGCGCTGCCAACAGCCCGGCGTCGGCGATCCTCTTCATCTGCGCTTCGTTGGCGGAGGCGAAAACGCTCGCCGGCGCCGCTTGGAGCAGCTGAGTCGCGAGCATATCGGATCCGCCGAAATCGAAGGTCACCGCGGTTCCCGTTTTCTTCGTGAACGCCGGCGCCGCAGCTTCGAAGGCTTCACGCAGCGAGGCGGCTGCGAACACCGTGATGGAATCGGCCGCAACAGCGCGCTGCGTCGCTACGCCCAGGAGCGCCGCAAGGAGACTCGCGAGGATAACGATGCGTTTCATACGGGCGGCTTTCAACGTTCGAGCGCTATATCCCATCGCATATAGCGCTTGGTACCGAAGCGACGCCTAGCGCGGAGCGGGGAACGCCGCCGCGCGGACAAAGGTAGGTGCGTGGCACGCGTTTCGCTCCGGTTAAAGTTCGACGGCGACCGGCTCATCGGACCGGGACGGATTCGCTTGCTCGAACTCATTGCCGAAACCGGCTCGATCTCAGCTGCCGGCCGCGAGATGGAAATGTCGTATCGCCGCGCCTGGCTCCTCATCGACGACCTCAATCGCTCGTTCAAAGAACCGCTCGTGGCAAAGCAGCTGGGCGGCGTGGGCGGCGGCGGCGCGATCCTCACACCGCTCGGTGCCGAGATCGTGCGCCGGTATCGCAAGATCGAAGCGCACGTCATCACCGAATCGCGCGCGGATCTTCGCGCGATCGAACGCGCGCTCGCGTGACGTGCGTTATCGCGAAGAGGAACGTAGGCGCAGCGTCGTAACGGCCGCTCCGATGTACGTGTCGGCGGCACCGTAGTAGAGCGTCAGCCGGTCGCCGTCGCGCACCATGCCCTCTACGAACACGACGTTGGGAACCTGCCCGATGCGCTCCCAGCGTTTTTCGGCACCGAACATCGGCGTTTCCGATCGCGCGATCAATTTCGTCGGATCGTTTTTATCGAAAAGCGCCCAGCCCGTCGAATACACGAGATAGTCGTTGGCGCCGTTATAGACCAGTAGGATACCATCGTCCGTGACGACCGGCGCGGGCCCGGGCTCGCAAACGGCGCTATCGAACATGCGCGGCCGCGTGTGCAAGATAGGTTTGGGCGTCGCATCTTTCCACGTCAGCAGATCGTCTGAAACCGCGATCCCCATCTGCCCCGCGGGAAGTTCGTCACTCTCTCCGAGATAGTACATCCACCAGCGACCATTGACTTTTTCCGGGACGATCGCGCCCGATTTCGTCCAATGGACGTTCCACGTGCCGAGGTTCGCCGGCAGAATGACGCCGTGGCGCTCCCAGGTCAACAGATCCGGGGATGTTGCGATGCACAGCTGCGCCGTTTCGGCGACGGAATTGTAGCCCGTGTACGTCATGTAGTACGTGTTGCCGATGCGCACGATTCGCGGATCTTCCACGCCGCCCGCGAATTCGTACGATGCGCTCGGGCTCAGGACGGGCGCGGACCGGCGCTCGAAATGGATGCCGTCGGAGCTTTTCGCGTAGCCCAGACGCGAGGTGCCTTTCGCGTCTTGGGCGCGGTAGATCAGCACGATCCCGTCGTCGACTTTGACGGCCGACGGGTTGAAGACGCCGGCACCCTCGAAGCCGTTCCCGCTGGGGCCCAGGACGGGTTCGTTCGACAGCCGCGTCCACGCACCGAACGGCCCCGCTAGCGCCGCCGGCGCGGGCAGCGCGCCGCCCAGTAGTGCGCCGCCGCCCGCGAGCACGCCGAGCATCGCGCGGCGCGTCAGCATCAGATCTTGACCTGATACGTGAAGGTCACCGTGCGCGCGCCGATGCCGAACCGGTTCTGCGTGCCCGCACCGAAATACGGTGCGTAATCCCCCGCCGACGCATACGCGTTGAGCGGCAACGGAATGCCCGTGCCGACTTGATTGTCGAAGTACGCGGCGTAGTTGAAGAGGTTGTAGACGTACGCGGTAATGCTGCCGAAGCGCGAGAGCGCTTTATTGACCGAAAGATCCGTGCGGATGAAGCCCGGCAAACCGTTCTGATTGCCCGGCCCCGTGTAGAAGCTCGTCAAGCGGCCTTGCAGACCGGCTCGATCGCGCGCGTCGAGCGCGAGCGAGGCCGAGTGCAGCGGAATCTGTTGCCCCGAATCGGGGATGAACGTCTGCGCGCCGATGACGATCCGCTTGTCGCCGCTGACGACCTCGCCCGGCAGCGAGCGGTACCCGACCGATTGCGTCCCGTAGCTGTAATCGAAAAACACGTTGCTGCCCACGCGCTGGCGGCCCGTGATATCGATGCCTCGGGCGAGCACGCGCCCGAGATTATAGTTGCCGGTAAGCGTGAGCTGCGCCGGCGTCGCCGGAGTGCCGCACTTGGTGGTGATGGCGTTGAGATAGCTGTTGAGCAAGGCGGGATCGATGAACCCGACGCCCGTGTACGTCAGCGGTGCCTGATAACCGTACTGCACCTTACTCGCGAAGTTCTCGCTATAGAGTTCCAGCTGCGTCGTCGAGTCGCCGTGCCAGCGATGCGCGATCGAGAACTCCTCATCGCTCGCACGCTCGGGTTTCGTGAACCCGGTCGGAGCCGAACCGACGTTGTTGCGGCCGTTGCAATTGACGCCGTTGGTGAACTGCGCGAGGGGAGTCGACTGATAGGTCTGATTATCCGGCGCGTACGGCAGCGACGACGACTCGCCGGCCGCAACGCGCACGGTGTTGTTACCCTTGCGATACAGTACCGCAAGACGCGGATCGTTGAAAAACGCGTGCGGCTGCTGCGAATCTTTGATGTAGTCGTATAGATAGAACGTCAGCGGCGAATTGCCCGAGTGATGGATGTACTTGAAAAACTCCGCCCGGATCGCGTTGCCGTACGTGAAGAGATACGTACCGTCGGTGCTCTTGGAGACGGGATTGAATCCGGTTCCCCGTTCGTTTTGCCGGTAGTTATTGGTGTAATAACCGAACCCGACGGTGTCGTTCGGCATAATGATGTCGTCGGAAAACGTTACGCCGGCATTCGAATCGCTGCTGCGCTTGGTATGCAGCCCATTGAGGTCGCCCGGGATCGCCTGATATTCCGTCGAGTGATAGTCCTGCGAACGCTGGAACAGACTCGCGTAGGTGTCGACGAGAAAATAGTTGTGCGCCGTGGTGTACTCGAGTTTGAAATCGTTGTCGGCATTGGTGGTCGTGATGGAACCGAGTTCGCCCGTCGTGTAGCCCGCGCGTAAAGATGCGAACTGCTGCGGCGTCTGGCAAGGCGTTCCGCCGTCGGGCTTGCCGTCGGGTCCGGTGCCGTTGGGGATGCCTGCGAAATTCGTCGCGGTAAACGTACCGCCGGGACAGGCATCTTTGGCCGACTTATTCGCAAGGTTCCGCGTGCCGTCGGCGAGTTCGCGGTCGAAGCTATGGTAGTCGATGGACTTATCCGCGTCGTTGAGATGCAGTTCCGCGCCGCCGAGCACCGTACCGGTCATTTTTAACGTGTTGTTAAAATTGTAGACGAACTTTCCGAATTCGGAACGCACCGCATCGGTGAGTCGAGCGCGTAGAAGCTCCGCTTGCGGACGGCGGGGTCGGTGGCGGTGGGATCCCAGCCCGAGAGCGGCTCGTAGCGCGTCGAGCGCGCGTACGGCGCGTCGAGTCCTTCGGTACCGAAGGAAAACGCGTAGCCGAATTTTCCAAACGTGCCGGTCGACTGCAAGTCGCTCGTGAGTTTCGAAAACGTGCCGAAGCTCTGCAAGTAGCTGACCGTCGGCGTACGCGTCGGCTGTAGCGTGCGCAGATCGATCACGCCGCCGATGGCGTTGATCGGGTAGAGCTGACCTTTCCCCGAACCGTACACGACGTCGACTGACTGAAACGGAAAGAGCGCGACGCTATTGAGCGAGACGCTCGTGGGATGACCGTCGATGAGCTGTTGCGTGCCGCCGGGGATGCCGCGCAGACTGATGTAGCCGTCGATGCCCGGGGTCGAGATGCCGGTTGAAAAGACGACGTTGGGAAGTTCTTCGATCGCGCGATCGATGCGAAACGTGCCGCGAGCCAGTTCGTCGCCGGTCGAGAGCGTGTGCTGGACGACCGACGCTGGCCGCAAGGCATCGTTGGCGCGCGTCGTGACGTGCGCGACTTCGCGCAGATTTCCGGAGTTGGTTTCGGCTTTGCCGAGCGCGAGCGTGACGTTCGTGCTCGATGCGCTCGTGACCGCGACCGGATCGGTCTGCACCGCTTGGTAACCCACGATACGCGCCTCGAAAACGTATACGCCCGGAGTCAACGCGAATCGAAACGCCCCGCTTCCATCGGAGAGCGTCGATAGCGTCCTTCCCACGACCGACACGCGCACGTTCGCAAGCGGCAAACCCGTCGAACGATCGACCACGCTTCCCGCGTGCGTGCGCTTTGCGCCGCCGTCTCGGGAGCGACGCTCGGCACCGGCTGCGGTGTCGGCGGCGCCGTCTGAGCGCCCACACCCAGCGGCACGACGAAAAATAATCCGGCGCAAAGGCCGAAGACGATACGCGGCACCATGACAGCCATCCTCTCGCGTGTCGCTTTGACACGACTTGCCAGGGAATATATTCCGTGAGGAGGACGTTTCCTTGAAAACTAGGTGCGCAGATAACGCTTTCGAAGCTCGTCGACTATGACGGCGATCAGGATGACCGCACCGAGCACGATATCTTGCGTGTACGATTCGATGCCGAGTAAATTCATCACGTTGTTGAGCACGCCGATCAAAAGCGCCCCGAAGAACGTGTTGACGACGCTGCCGCGGCCGCCCGCCAAACTCGTGCCCCCGACGACCACCGCCGCGATCGACTGCAGTTCGCTGCCGATGCCGGTGTTCGGCGAACCCGATTGAAAACGCGCCATCAGCAAGAGCCCAGCAACCGCCGCACAGCCCCCGGAGATGACGTACACGAGCGTCTTCACGCGGCCGACATCGATGCCGGCGAGGCGGGCCGCTTCTTCGTTGCCGCCGATGGCGAAAACGTAGCGCCCGAAGCGCGTTCGCGTGAGCACGATTGCGAAGATCACGACGAGTGCCGCCATCCAAAGCACGGCGACCGGAATGCCGGGAAGCCCGACGGGCCGCAGTAGTCCCTCGAAGAGAAAGCCCGTGCCCATCGCGTTGAAAGCCGCCGAGTCAACCGCGATCGGCCGCCCGTGCGCGAGTTTGAAGGCGAGCCCCCGCGCCATCAGCATCATCGCGAGCGTCGTAATGAACGGCGGCAGATTGAGCTTGACCACCGGCACCGCATTGATGAAGCCCGCCGTACAGCCGACGGCGAGCCCCACCAAAAGCGTGGCGACCACGAGCAGCGGTCCGTCGAGGTGCGAGGCGTTGGCGAAGCCCGCCATGACGACGCCCGTGAGCTCGATGAGCGAACCGACGGAAAGATCGATGCCCGCCGTGATGATGACGAACGTTTGGCCGATCGCGAGAATCGCGTTGTACGTAATTTGGCGCAGGACGTTCGTCAGGTTGCCCGGCGTGAGGAACGAGCCGTGCGAGAAAACGTTAATCGCGATTACGACGACGACGAGCGCGACGATCGCGCCGGCCGTCCGCAGGACGAGCCGGCGCTGCTGCATCGCGCGCGCATCCTGCGCGCTCGCTTCGAGCGCAGCTTTGACGTCCGGCGCATTCTCGGCCACTACGCGGGCACGCCCGTGGCCAGCGCGATGACGCGTGCCGGCGTCGCGTCGGCGCGCGCGAACTCCCCGCGCACGCGGCCTTCGCGAATGACGAGCACCCGATGTGCCATACCGAGCACCTCCGGCAATTCGCTCGAAACCATCACGATGCCGACGCCACGAGCGAGCAACTCGACCATGAGCGCATAGATTTCCGCTTTCGCACCGACGTCGATGCCGCGCGTGGGCTCGTCGAAAAGAAACACCTGCGCGTTGCCGATCAGCCACTTCGCGAGCACGACTTTTTGCTGGTTGCCGCCGGAGAGATTGCGTACGAGCTGTTCCCCGTGCGGCGTGCGGATGCGCAGTTCGGCGATCTCGGCGTTCGTCGTAACGTCCTCGGCCTTGCGGTCGACGAAACCGCGCCGCAGAAACGCTTCGAGATGGGCGAGCGTCGTATTCTCGCGAACGCTCATGCCGAGCACGAGGCCTTGCCCTTTACGGTCTTCCGTGATGAGCGCGATGCCCGCGGCGATGGCGTCGTGCGGTCCGCGCACCACGACGCGCTTGCCCGCAACCTCGACCTCGCCGGCGCCCGGAACGTCCGCGCCCGCGATAGCCCGCACGATATCGGTGCGGCCGGCCCCGACGAGGCCCGCGAGGCCCACGATCTCCCCCGCGCGTACGGAAAACGTGACGTCCCGGATGGCGACGCCGTGCGCCGCCGTAAGACCGCGCACCGCGAGCACGACCGGCGCATCGGGCGGCACGGGCGGCAGCTCGGGAAACTGCGCTTCGAGCGAACGCCCCACCATCAGGCGAATCATTTCATCTTGCGGCAAGTCGGCCGTCGCGCGGGTTTCGATCGTCTTCCCGTCGCGGATGACGGTGATGCGATCGGAAATGCGCGGCAGCTCCTCGAGCCGATGCGAGATGTACACGAACGCGACGCCTTGCGCTTTGAGGCGCGCGATCAAGGCGAAGAGCGCGTCGATCTCGCGTTCGGTGAGCGCCGCCGTCGGCTCGTCCATGACGAAGAGCCGCGCTTTGCGCAGCATGGCCTTCGCGATCTCGACGAGCTGCTGTTCGGCGACGCTGAGCTTGCGCGCGAGCCGCTCGAGCGGCACGAGAATGCCGAGTTCGGCGAGTACCGCGCTCGCCTGCGCGATCGCTGCCGCCCGATCGAGAAATGCGCCGCGCACCGGCTCGTGACCCAGGAGCAAATTATCGACGACGCTGAGATCGGGAACGAGATTAAATTCCTGATAGATCATGCCGATGCCGAGCGCTTCGGCATCCCGCGGGCCCCCGATCGCGACCGTCGCGCCGTCGACCTCGATCGTCCCGCCGTCGGCGCGATAGGCGCCGGCGAGCGTCTTCATCAGCGTCGATTTGCCCGCGCCGTTTTCGCCGACCAGCGCATGCACTTCGCCGCGCCGGACGTCGAACGAAACGCCGTCGAGGGCGCGCACGCCCGGGAACGTTTTGACGATTCCCGTCATCCGCAGAAAGGCCGAGGCGGCTTCGGGGGCCGCGGTCGCTACTGTGCGTTCGCCTTCGTAAATTGACCGACCGGCACGGCGATTTTCGCAGCCGGCGTTTTCTTGTCGAAGTAATCGTGAATGGCGTCGATCGTCTTGCTGCCGATTTGATCGGGATGCTGGATCGCATCGCCGTACATCGACCCCGCCTTGATCGCGGTGCGCCCTTCGGGCGTTGCGTCGTAGCCGATCACGACGACTTTGCCCTTAGCACCGGCGGCGTCGATGGCTTTCGCGGCACCGAGGGCGGAATCGTCGTTGATTCCGAAGACGCCCTTGAGATCTTTATGCGCTTGCAGGATGTCTTCCATCGAGGAACTCGCCTTCGCGCGTTCGCCGCCGCCGTCGATATCCGCCGCGATCTTCACGTTCGGACACCCGGCGGCGAGCGCGGCTTTGAAGCCCTTGACGCGATCCTGCACGCTCGTGACTTCCGGCTCGTCGATAATCGCGACCGTGCCGCCCGCTTTCCCGACCGCGGCGCACATGAGCTTCCCCGCCTGACCGCCGCCCTGGACGTTGTCGCTCGCGATATGGGCGACGACTTTGCCCTGACTCGAACCGTTGGCGATGTCGGCCGTGAAAACCGGAACGCCCGCCTTATTGGCCTCGGCGATCGCGCTGCCGATCGCCTGCGAATCGTACGGCGTTAAAACGATCGCGGCGACGTGCTGCGAGACGAAATCTTCGACCTGACTCTGCTGCTTGGAATTGTCGCGACTGGCATCGACCACCGTCACGGTATAGCCATATTTCGCGGCTTCGGATTTCATGCCGGCTTCCATATCCTGGTAGAATTGCGCCTCGCGATTCTGAATCGAGACGCCGATCGTCTTACCGCCCGCCGCCGGTGCCGCCGCGGGTGCCGCCGCGGCCGAAGCGGCGGGACTCGCGCTTTCGTTGACGACCGTCGTCGACGACGAGTCGGATTTCCCCGCGCATGCGGCGAGCGAGAACGCGAGCGCGAGAGCGCTACCGGAAACGATCGGACGAACGAGCATGGACCCACCTCCGCCGAATCTCATGCTCGCAGCGGTTGGCCGAGCCCTTCGAAGGCGCGCGTGAGATCCGCGATGATATCGCGCGGATGTTCGATGCCGACCGAGATGCGCAGGGTCGCATCGCCGACGCCGAGCGCGCGGCGCGCGTGCGGCGGGAGCGGTCGATGGGAGCTTACCGCGGGATAACTGATCGTCGTTGCAACTTCGCCGAGGCTATGCACGATCGCGATCGTCTCGAGCCCGCGCAAGAAGCGATCGACATCTTGCGCGTCGCCACGCGCGAGATCGAACGCGACGATGCCGCCGGTGCCGCGCGGATAGAGGCGCGTCGCGAGATCGTGCTGCGGGTGCGCCGTCAGCGACGGATGATAGACGGCGCCGACGAGCGGCGCGGTCGCGAGATACGCTGCGACCGCGCCAGCGTTGCTGCTATGGCGTTCCATCCGTAGCGCGAGCGTCCGCAGCCCGCGCAGGGCGAGCCAGGCCTCGAAGTGCGGCATGCTCGCACCCGTGCGGACGAGATAGGCGCGCGCCAGCGCGATCGCGTCGGCTCGGCCCGCGAGGACCCCGGCGCCGACGTCCCCATGCCCGCCGAGATACTTGCCGACGCTATGGAGCACGAGATCGGCTCCGAGCTCGAACGGCCGGATCAGGGCGGGCGTCGCAAAGGTCGCGTCGACGACGAGGACGGCGCCGGCTGCGTGCGCGGCCTCCGCGAGCGCCGGCAGATCGGCGACGTGCACCAGCGGATTGGTCAACGCCTCGACGTAGAGAACTCTCGCCTTCGTTTCCGCGAGCGACGCTCGGACCGCCGCGAGGTCGCTTTGATCCACGTACGCGACGTCGATTCCACGCCCGCGATAATCGTTCTCAAGTAGGGCGTACGTACCACCGTACACCTCACGGGTCGCGACGATTGCGTCGCCCGCGGCGACGTTCGTGGCCAGCGCGGCGTGGATCGCGGCCATGCCGGCCGATGCGCCGACCGCCGCCGGAGCGCCTTCGAGCTCGAGGAGTGCGGCCTCGAAGTGATTCGCATTAGGTCCCCCGTAGCGCCCGTACACCGCGCCGGGACGTTCGCCCGCGTAAATCGCCGCGATATCGGCGAGATCGTCGAACTCGTAGGATGAGGCCTGAAAGAGCGGCGGACTCGACGCCCGGTTTTGCGGGATAACCAGCCGGCCCGCGTGCACCGCTGCAGTATCGACGTGACGCTCGGACAAGGCGGCTCCTTTGACGCTTATCCACAAATCCGGCTCGCACGCCTGTGCAACATGTGGACAGTTACACTCGTGAAAAAGTGCTTTCGATCCGATTCGATTCGACGCGGCGCACGCCGGGTCAGGTCAGATCCTACCGATACCGCAGCTGCGGTCTTGTCGTCGTATCTCGCCGTCGCGATAGCGCCGAGCGGAGGATCTTTGCGGTGCTGGCTCTCGCCCATTCCGCCGCGATGCTCGGCATCGACGGCTACGTCGTTCGCGTGGAAGCCGATAGTGCGGCCGGTACGCCGAGTTTTGCGATCATCGGCCTACCGGATCGCGCTCTCGGCGAGGCGCGGGATCGCGTGCGCGCGGCGATCGTCAATTCAGGCTACCGCTTTCCGGCGGGGCGCGTGCTCGTCAATCTCGCGCCGGCAGACATTCGCAAAGTCGGTCCCGGTTTCGATCTCGCGATTGCGCTCGCGTTACTCGCGATCGACGAACAGGTGGAGACGCTAGCGCTGCAGCGCTTCGTCGCGCTCGGCGAACTCGCACTCGACGGAACGGTGCGCGCGACGCGCGGCATCCTGCCGATGGCCATCGGCGCGCGTAACGCGGGCTTCGACGCCCTCATCGTGCCGCGCGCGAATGCGAGTGAAGCGGCGCTCGTCGCGGGTCTCGCCGTCTATGCGATCGACGCGTTTCACGATGCCGTCGCGATCGCGCTCGGTCACGGCCAAAAATTCCGTTACACCCGCAGCGCCGCGCCCGTGCCGTCCGAAGCGAACGCGCACGGTGATTTTCGTGACGTCCGCGGACAGACGGCCGCGAAACGCGCGCTCGAGATCGCGGCGGCAGGCGGGCATAACGTGTTGCTCGTCGGCCCGCCGGGTTGCGGCAAGACGATGCTCGCACGGCGTCTTCCGTCGATCTTGCCGGCGATGTCGCTCGACGAAGCGCTCGACGTTACGAAGATCCATAGCGTCGCGGGTCTTCTCGACGACGGAGCCGGAATCGTAACGTCGCGACCGTTTCGCGCGCCGCACCACACCATCTCACAAATCGCCCTGTGCGGCGGCGGGTCGTCGCCGCGGCCGGGCGAGATCTCGCTCGCGCAGAGCGGCGTCCTCTTTCTCGACGAGATTCCCGAATTCTCGCGCAGCGCGCTCGAAGTGATGCGTCAGCCGCTCGAAGAGGGCACGATCACGATCGCGCGCGCGGCCGGAACGTTCGTCTATCCGGCGCGCTTCACGCTCGTCGCCTCGATGAATCCGTGCCCCTGTGGATTTCGCGGCACGCGCGCGAGCGAATGCCGCTGCGACGATGCGCTGGTCGCCCGCTACATCGCGAAGTTATCGGGGCCGCTGCTCGATCGCATCGATCTCCACATCGATGTCGCGCGCGTCGATTTCGACGAGATGCTGGCCCGCGCGCCGGGCGAAGCGTCGGCCGCGATTCGAACCCGCGTCGAAGCCGCCCGCGCGATTCAGCGCGACCGTTACACCGCCACGGCGTACGCCGCCAACGCCGCCGTCGGCGGCGCGGACGTGCGGCGCTTCTGCCCGCTCGACGACGGGGCGACGGCACTCCTGCGTGCGGCGAGCGCGCGCGGTCATCTCTCGGCGCGCGCCCTCGATCGCATCGCCCGCGTCGCACGCACGATCGCCGATCTTGCCGGGGCGACGGCGATCGGCGCCGCCCACGTCGCCGAAGCGATCGGATACCGTTCTCTCGAACGGCGCGGAGTCGCGGCCTAACGCCGAGCTAGTTGCGGCCGACGGGCGCCAAGAGGGGCACGAACGGGAGCGCGAAGGTATCGTCGGATACGACGACGCGATTGCGGCCGTGCTCTTTGGCTGAGTACATCGCACTATCGGCACTCGCGAGAAGATCGTCCTTTGAGACGCTGCTGGTGCGGGGGACGTACGCGATGCCGATACTGGTCGTCACGGAGCCGGAACCGCCATTTTTGAGTGGAATCTCACAACTGGCAATGGACCTGCGGATGCGCTCGGCGACCTTCCGGACACCTTCGAGCGACGTATTGGCGAGGACCACGACAAATTCTTCACCACCGTAACGAGCGACGATATCGTCGGGCCGGAACACGGTACGGCGTAGTACGCCGGCGACCGTCTTCAGCACTTCGTCCCCGAGGGCGTGCCCGTAGGAATCGTTGAAGTGCTTGAAATTATCGAGATCTAGAACCAGCATCGCTAAACCATGATGCTCCCGCCGCTGCCGTACCATCAACGCATCGAGATCGTCGCTCAGCGTGCGGCGATTGTGCAGGCCCGTCAACGGGTCGAGGCCCGCGAAATCGCAAAGCCGGCGATACAGCGTCGAGATTTCGACCAGGAGCATGACGAGCACGACGCTCGCCGCGGTCAACGATTCGGCTTTGCCGACGTACCAGGCGGCCGTGTAGCGTCCCGGAGCGGTGGCACTGAGCACGCCATCGAGTGCGGAGATGAGCATAGCGAATGCGACCCACATCTGCAGCGGCGTCGGCTTCCGAAAGCGAAGCCCGACGATTGCGCCGCCGGCAAGATTGAGCGCGATGACGATCGGCGCGACGTACGCCGTAAAGTCGTGCGAAAAGTGGCCACCCGGAAGTGCCAGCCGCATTAGGTGATCGCGCGAAAGCCAAATCGCGAAGGCGGTGAGAATCGCCGCAAACGTGGTTCCGCCGAGCACCGTCGCAAGGACCCGGCCGATGGTCTGGCGAGGGATCGTTCGAACGTCCAGGGTCGGATCGACGAGATGCGTGATGCCGATCATGATGGGAAACGTGCAGTGCCAGACGGTCCAGATCCAAATCGACGTTTGTAAATCGCCGAGAGAAGGCGGCGCCGTGTCGAAGATCCCCGGAAACGCGAAAATATATGGGATGGTCAACAAGCCCATCAGCCCATAGCCGGCTCCCATGAACGCGACCGCAAGCTTGCCCGCAACGTAAAACTGACTCAGTAACAAAAACGCCGTCAGCAATTCGGCCGTCGCCCACAGCGTCGCGCAAATCGGCAGGAACGCGATGACCGTCGGGCCCTGAGCGCGCCCGAATAACGCTGCCAAAACCGTAAGGAGAACGAAACCTAAGCTGCTATAGGCCGCGATCCGGCGGAAAACGGCTTTGCTCTCGTTTCCCACGAGTTGAGGCATGGAAATAACGATCGTAGTCTCGCAGGCAAAGGGATGTACTATTCGTATCGTCCGAGTCGGCTCAGGTTTTGACAGTCGCAGCGGAAAAGGGGTATGAATAGCGTTACAATCGCGACGAGCCGCGCGTAGGTGGACGCCTCCACTCACTACCGGGTCGTGTGCGCCCTCTCACGTTTTCGGATTACGCTGGGTTCCGTCCCAGGCACGTGCGCCGGTTGACACTGCGGGCACCAGAAGACGCTACGCGTCCCGAGCTGCTCGGTCCGAATCGACGTTCCGCAACGCCGGCACGGCAAACCAGTGCGGTGATACACGTAAAAGCGATCCTCGCCTCGCACGGCGCCTTTCGCCTTCGCGCGATCTTCCGGGCGCGTCGTTACGATGCGCCCGACTTCCGCGCCGTGCGCCATCAAGCGCTTGAGATCGCGCCACATCGTGCGCCACGTCGGTCGCTCGAGCGCGAGCCCGGGGGTGCGCGGATCGAGCCCGTTGAGGAACAGCACTTCGGAGCGGTAGATGTTGCCGATGCCGGCGACGATCGATTGATCCATCATCTGCAAACCGACCGCCGTCCGGCTCTTTACGATCTTGGCATATGCGCGCGCGGCGACGGCGCCGGCATCGAGGGGATTGGGGCCGATGCGACCTTCGAGCGAAGCCCGCATCGACGCATCGTAGAGTTCGATCGCGATCGCGCCGCGTAATTCGAACCAATCGGTAGCGGAGTAGAACCGCAGGCGCAAGATGCCGCGTACCTCCGGGAGCGGCATCGTGCCTCCCTTGAAATTCCCGAAGCGGCCGAGATGCACGTGCAACAGACGGTCCTCGCCGAAATCGTAGATGAGGTGCTTGCCGATCGCTTCGATGCCGTGCAACGTCGCGCCATCGACGAGCGCCGCGACATCGTCGGAGCGGCCGTTGGGCGAATCGCAATGCAGCGTCTGGCCGCGTAAGAGCTCGCTCTGCAATCGCGCATAGCGTGCGACTTGAGGTCCTTCAGGCATGGTGCTGCTTCGACGCCGTCGTACCGGAGGGCGGTGCCATCACACGTGCGCATCTCCGGTCGACGCGCGGGACAACGCTTCGATGCCGAACGCAACGTCGCGACCGAAGCCCTGCTCTTTCTCGGCGAACTCGATCCCGAAGCGATCGGCCCGAGCATCGTCCACGCGACGCATTACGAGCCGACGCCCGTCGGGGATCTCGACGCCCTGCTCGCGCAGGTGCCGCTCGCTCTCGAGCGCACGGCCTTCGTCGATCTGGGCTCCGGCATGGGACGCGCCGTGCTGCTCGCCGCGAGCCGGCCGTTCCGGCAAGTCGTCGGCGTCGAAATTTCACCCGCGCTACATGCGATCGCGCGCGATAATCTCGCGGCGATCGACCGGTCTTCCCTGCGCTGTCGCGACGTGCGGCTCGTCCGCGACGACGCGGCGACCTACGCGTTTCCCCGCGGGGATCTCGTCGTCTATCTCTTCAACCCATTCGACGGCGCGATTCTCGTACGCGTCCTCGATGCGCTCGCGAAGCCCGCGCGCCGCGACGTCGCACTGGTCTATCACACGCCGGTGGAACGCGCGATCGTCGAAGACCATCCGGCCTTCGAACTCGTCGCGGAGATCGCGCTCGGCGCGGTCTACCGGCTCGTCGCGCGAAGCGACCCCGCCGCTGCCGGCGCTTCCCGGCACAAAGCGAGCATCGTCACCAGACCGAGCAGCATGCTCGCGCCGCACGTTACGAGGACGCCATGCCAACCGAAGCGTTCCCAACCGAGGCCGGGCAACGTCGACCCGAACACCGCCCCGACGTAATAAAACGCTTGGTATAGTGCGTTCGCGCCGCCCTTCGCGACCGTGGCCGTCACGTTGACGTACGCCGGCACGATCGCTTGCGCCGTAAACATGCCGACGCACATCACGACGGTCCCGAGCGCGACCGCAACGAGCGACGGCAGCGCGGTGAGCGCGAGCCCGGCGAGGGCGACGATGAAGCCGATCGACATGAGCAGCCGGCGGGAGATACGTGCCGACAACCGCCCGGCAATCGGTGCCGTGAACACGCCGGCCGCGTACGAAGCGTAGAACCACGCGACCGTGCCGGTCGATAGCGAGAACGGCGGCGCCGTCAGCAGATACGGCAGATACGTGAAGAGCCCGATGAACCCGAAGAAGAGCGTTCCCCCGGCGATAAACGCACCGACCTCCCGGGAGTCGCCGAGATGGCGGCCCATGGCGCGATACGAGTCTGCGAACGCCGCGAGCATCGAGCGGCCCGCGCGGACGCGACGCTCGCGCAGCGTGAGCGCGAGCGCGAGCGCGGCGGCGAGCGTCAGACACCCATACGCGACGAACGACGCGTGCCACGACCAGCGGTCGGCGATGAGGCCGCTGCCGACGCGACCGACCATCCCGCCCGTCACGGTCGCCGCGATGTAGAGGCCGACGAGCCCGCCGATATCGCGCTTGCGGCGCAAATCCCCGAGATAAGCGATTGCGACTGCCGAAACCGCGGGCACGAACGCGCCCTGCAGGGACCGCAGAACGATGAGCGCCGTGAGATTGGGCGAAAACGCGCACGCGAAGGTCGCGAGGCCGAGCAGCGTGCAGCCGCCCGCCATCACGCGCTTACGGCCTAAAAAATCGGCGAACGGCCCGTACGCGCTCGATGTCAGCGCGATCATGAAGACGACGGCGGAAACCGTCGAACCCGCAACGGACGGCGAGACGTGGAATTCCGCGCCGAGCGCGGGCAAGAGCGGCTGCGTGACGTACATGTCCGAAAACACCGCGACGGCGGCAAACGCGATTGCGGCGACGGCGCGGCGTTCGGCCGCCAGCGGCGCAGTCCGCGCGGCGAGCATCATCACGGTCATACTACCGCCGCTGCCATCATGCCGTCCAATGCCGAATCGGTCGGAACTCATGCCTGCCGGGTATGAATGGGTATGGATCTGCAACGGCTGTCGTACTTCCTCGCGGTAGCGCGGGCGGAGCACGTCACGCGCGCGGCCGAGACGCTCGGCATCACGCAACCGGCCCTGAGCCGCGCGATCGCCCGGCTCGAGGCGGAGGTCGGCGTGCCGCTCTTCGAGCGCTCCGGCCGCAGCCTGCGGCTCAATCGCCACGGCCGGACCTTGCAGGCGAGTGCCCAGCGGGCATTCGCGGAGCTCGAGCGCGGCCGCCGCGAGATCGCCGAGCAGCTCGACGCGAACCACGGCACGATCGCGCTCGGCTTTCTGCATACCCTCGGCATCGGACTCATCCCCGAGCTCATCGGGGCGTTCCGGCGCGACGCACCGCACGTGAAGTACGACTTGGTCCAGAATGCGGCGGACACCATCTACCGGCAACTCGCAGACGGCGAGGTCGACCTCTGTTTCGGGTCCCGGCCGCCGGCCGACGCAACGGGTCTGGTCTGGCGCGAACTCTATCGCGAAGACCTGGAACTCGCGGTGCCCCCGGACCATCGGCTAGCGCGACGCCGAAGCGTGCGGCTCGCCGAGGTGGCCGACGACGCGTTCGTGGCGCTGCGCCCGGCCTATTCGATACGGCAGTTAGGCGACGCGTTCTGCGCGCAAGCGGGCTTCACGCCGCGCATCGCCTTCGAGGGCGAGGAAGTCGCGACCGTGCGCGGATTCGTTGCGGCCGGATTAGGCGTCGCGCTGCTGCCCGTTTCACAAGGCCGCTCGCACATCGATCCGCCACAGATTCCGGTTCGGTCGCCGCGCTGCTACCGGCGGCTCGGCCTAGCGTGGAGCACCGATCGCTTCGAATCCGAAGCGGTCCGGCGCTTCCGCGAGTTCGTTATAGCGCGCTTCACGGCCGGAGCGGGCGCGTTACGTACCGCGCCTTAGATAGCGCAGCGTCGCGTCGGCCTCGAGCTGGGCGGAATGCTCGCGGTCGCAGTCGTTCCAATACGAGCGGATCGCTTCGAAAAGGGCGCGCGCGCGCTTCACGTCGCCTTCGTAGAACTCGCGCATCGCGGCGGCGCGCGTCGTTTGCACCAGCAGCGCCTCGCGAAAGCGATACCGGAACGCGACGAGATCGCCGCTTAGAAAGTCGCTTGCGTACGTCGCGACGAGCTGCCCGCAGCGCTCGATCTCGGCTACGACGAGCGCGCTCTCGCGCACGCCGTCGGCGGCGCGTAACTCGACCCCCTGTTCGAAGGCGAGAACGTCTGGGAGCTGGTAGCGCGTCCCCGTCGACGCATCTTCGAACGCGACCTCGACGGTCGCCGCGCGCATGAAGTCGTATGCGACGACGATCGTGCGTTCGTCGCGACGGAACCACGCGCTCGAAGGGACCTCCGTCGACTGCGCGAGCGCGAATCCGAAACGCTCGACGAGAAACGCGAAACGCGCCTCGATCACGGGCAGAACGTTCGCGAGCGATGGCGCTTCCATTGTCAATAGTTTCGGACCGCGGAGAACGAACGTTAGCGGGAAAGACCATCCATCCGGCGCGGCGTACTAACGTCGATGCCAGTTCGCCCGATCACGATCGCCGTCGGTGGAGATTCAGGAAGCGGCAAAGGCACGCTCTGCCGTGGCCTCGCCCAGATTTTTGGCGACGAACGCGTCGCGACGATCTGCCTCGACGATTATCGTTCGCTCGATCGGGCGCAGCGTACGTCCGTCGGCCTTACGGCGCTCGACCCACGGGCGCACAATTTCGCTGCGATGGAAGAGGATCTCTGGGCGATCCGCGAGGGTCGCGGTATCGATAAACCGGTGTACGATCGCACGAGCGGAACGTTCGGTGCCGCCGAGCACGTCGAACCCGCCGAAATCGTTATCGTCTATGGTCTCTTTCCGCTCTATACGCGCGCGCTGCGCAGCCTCTTCGACGTCACGGTGTGGCTCGATCCCGAAAGCGAACTCAAAGCCGCCTGGAAACTCAAGGGCGATACGCAGTCGCGCGGCTACGATGAAGCTGCAGCCCGCGCGCGCTACATCGAGCCGCAGAGCAAATACGCGGACTTGACCGTGCGCTTCTACCGGCCGGCCGATTGGGACGTTCACCACGATGTCGCGAAGCTCAACGGCCGCATACGCAAAGGCGGACGACTGCGGCCGCTGGTCTACGCGGAGTTCGAGAGCGCAGCTACGTCGATTCGGTTTTCGCAGACGGCGGAAGGCGGCTATCCCGAGACGATCATCGAGCTCGACGGCCACATGGAACCGCCCAGCGCCGCTGCGGTCGAAGCGAAGATCTGGTCGCACATGGCGACCAGCCGCGAGCGGCCCGAGCGCATCGGCGCATTCGTCGCCGCCGAGGGCACGCCGCGCATCGGGCACGCGCTCGCGCTCGCGCAGCTGCTCATCGCGCGGCGCGTCGTCCTCATCGAGCACGATTTGCTGCAGATGGCGCCCTGACATGAGCGAAGACGCGACCGTTGCGAGCCCGCGGAACGTGCTCGATCTCGACGAAGCCTACAGCAGTTCCAACGTCGGTGAGGTGCTCGAAAACCTCGATCGCGAACTCGTCGGCCTTACGCCCGTCAAAACGCGTATTCGCGAGATCGCTCATCTCCTGCTCATCGACAAGTTGCGTAAGAGCGTCGGCCTGGCAGCCGAACCGCCGCCCTTGCACATGTCGTTCACCGGTCGCCCCGGCACCGGTAAAACGACGGTCGCGATGCGCATGGCCGAAATTCTCAAGCGCCTCGGCTACGTGCGCAAGGGTCAACTCGTCGTCGCGACGCGCGACGATTTGGTCGGCCAATACATCGGCCATACCGCCCCGAAAACCAAGGAAGTGCTCAAACGCGCGATGGGCGGCGTGCTCTTCATCGATGAAGCGTACTATCTCTATAAGCCCGAGAACGAACGCGATTACGGCGCCGAAGCGATCGAAATTCTGCTGCAAGTGATGGAGAATCAACGCGACGACCTCGTCGTAATCTTCGCGGGCTACAAAGATCGCATGGATACATTTTTCTCAAGCAATCCGGGTCTGGGCTCGCGGGTGGCCAATCACATCGACTTCCCCGATTATGCGGAAGACGAGTTGCTCGCGATCGCGCATCTCATGCTCGGCACGCTCAACTACGTATTCACGCCGGAAGCGGAGCGCGCGTTCGGCGAGTATATCGCGTTACGGTTGCGGCAACCGCAATTCGCGAACGCCCGCAGCATACGCAATGCGATCGATCGGGCCCGGTTGCGTCAGGCGACGCGGCTCTTCGAGCGGGGCGGCATCGTGACGGCGGACGACCTCAAGGCGATCGACGAAAATGACATTCGCAAGAGCCGCGTCTTTGCGATAGGCGCTTCGTAAGCCGAAGCTGCCTGACGAACCGTCAGCGCGCCGCCAGCAACCAGAGCGGTTTCGCAGGCGCGACGCGGGCCGTTCTTGCCGAGAGACTCGCCTTCGCATCGGTTACGGCGACGCTCGCGAGGACGGCGCCGTTCCAATTCCCCGGCGCACTGAGGCTCGCGAATGCGATGGTCGCGGTCTTCGCGGGAGCCACGAAGGTAAACGATTCGTACTCGTAGTGCATCGCCGCACTACTGCGACCGCTGACGTCGACGGTCAGTACCCGCGTCGTGCCGCCGACGGTGACGCGAACCCGTTTCATTCGCGGCGGGCCTTCCGTGTTTGCGGCCAGTTCGAAGCTGACCAGGTACGTGACGCCGGGGAGGGTCGCGAAGGTCTGCTCGATCGCGCCCGGTCCGGGCGTCCCGTCGAGATCGACGCTGCGAGCCGCCCCCTCGGGGGACTGCCAGTACGCGGACGAAACGTAATCGACGGGCCCGACGACGCGCCAGCCGGGAATGGCGCTCGACCCGGGATAGAGCGCCGTCCAGCTTTGGCGCAAATCGCCTTGGCTGAAATCGCCGTTGACCAAGAGGTCCGGCGACGTCGCTGCGGCCAGCGCCGCCGCCGGCCCGAGGGCAGTCGCGGCTAACGCTCCGACGAAGGCCGCCGCGATCGATACGTTCATACGCAAGGGGTCATACCCGAGCGCGGCCATTGCGACGCCATGAAATCGTCCGCTCGCCCGCGCGACAGACGAACGGCACGCGACGGGCCGCGCGCGACGCCGGACCGGCGTCAGTGAACCGTTCAACCGCGCGGCGGATCGCCCCAACCGGAGCGGACGTACGTGCCGTCGACGACGATCGCCGGCACCGTCGGATCGTTGCCGGTATACGCGAACATCCGCGCACGAGCGGCGCGATCGTTCTGCGCATCGTGAACGACGTACGGGACCCGGCGCGCGTCGTAGTACGCGAAGGCTTCCCGGCAATACGGGCAACTCGGCGTGACGTACAGTTCGAGCTTCTGGGCGCGCGTGACGTGAAGATGATCGCTCGGCGCGGCGCTCATGCGCGCAGAGCCATAGCTTCTTGGCGAGCGCGTAAGGCCGGCACGGCGTCACCTTCGAGAAAATGCGGGAGCTCCGCGATCGAAAACTGCATGCCCGTATAAAATTGCCCGAAGGCCGCGTAACGCGCGCTCGCTTCATCGAAGCGCATTTCATAGATCAGCTTTTTGAAAATCATCGGATCGTCGGCGTAGAGATCGACGCCCCACTCCCAATCGTCGAAGCCGATGGAACCGGAAATGACCTGCGTGACCAGGCCGTGGAACGAACGGCCGATCTTGCCGTGATCGGCCATCAGCCGCGCGCGATCCTCGAACGGCAGCCCGTACCAATTGATCGCCTCGCCGCGTTTCTTATCCATCGGATAGAAACAGACGTAGCGGCGTGGCGGAATCTTGGCCCATAACCGTCCCGCATTGCGCGGCTGATTCGCTTGTTCCGCGAGCGCCGCATCGAATGCGTCGTTCCACTCGGGCCCGTGCGCTTTGAAGGCGCGCTCGCGCAGATCGGCGTGAATTTTTCCCGTCGCCTCGTAGAGACCGAGTTCGAGAATCGACACGTACGAACTTTGCGGCTCGACGTAGTCGGCGAGTTCGAGCTTATCGAAGCCGGTCTGGGCCGCGCCGAGCGCATCGAAGCTCTTCGTATAGTGCGTGGTCATGAAGTCGCTTTTGTGCCCGAGCAGCTGCGCGAGCCCGGCGTCGCTATCGGCGGCCTCGGCTTGCGCGGCAAAATACGTCAGCGCTTCGCGCGCGATCTCGCTCCGGCGCACGCCCGGTAACGCGTCGAACGCGCGTCGTTTGAAACGAAACATGCGATGGAGGATATGCCAGCTGTCGAGCGATTCGGGGACGGCGGGATGGCGCATGAGCGTATCGTTCGACGCGGCCGGGCGCGATTCGTTTCGCGCCTACGGCGTAACGGCCGGCCGGAGGCGCGATTCTTCCAGCGCGACCGCCGCCACGAGCGCAGCGGGCCGGTTACGATAGCGCGCCCGCGCTTCGGGCGACGCCGCGATTTCCGCAAGCACGCGCGCGTAGGTCGCATTCACCGGGGTCGCGACTCCGGCGTTGCGGCCCGCTGCGGCAACGGCGCCGTTGAGGGCGTCGTTTTCGGTGCGGCCTTTTCCGGCGCGAATATCGAGTAAGAGCGACGGCGCTTTGCGTCCGCGCGCGCCCGCGATCCGGCGGCGCAGGGCTAGGCGCGCGAAGGGCACGGGCAGGGCGACGGCGGCGAAGAGGGCGCGGACCGGATACCGCGGGAGATCGATTGCGGTTAGCTTCAGCGCCGCCATGACGGCGCGGATTTCGCGGATCGCGCGTATTTCGAGCGCGAAGACGTCGTCGTGGGCGACGAGCTCGCGCGGCACGAGATCGAGAATCGCGCACGACGCGTTCGCGACGATGTTGAGCGCGAGTTTGGACCATTTGAGCGAGCGATAGTCGCTCGCCACCTTTACCGGCACGGACGTGCGTTCGAATGCAGCGACGAGCCAATTGTGTGAGATCGAGCCGACGGGCGCGAGAGCGATGCCGCCCGCATTCGCCGCTGCGACGGCGCCGCTGGAATCGCGTTCGACCGGCACGGTCAGCGCGCACGCGACGACGCGATCCGCGCCGAACGCGGCGGCCAGCGCTTCTTCGTTCCCGATACCGTTTTGCGGCGTGAGCATCGTCGCGGAGGTCGCGTCGCCAAAGGCGCGCCGTAAGGTTTCGACCGCGGCCGGCGTATCGCAGGCTTTTACCGCGACGATCGCCAGGTCGGCCGCTGCGACTACGACATCGTCGAGCGCGCGCGGCGCGTACGTGACGGTCGCGCCGGTCGCGCGCAAGAGGTCGCCGAGATACGTGCCGACCGCGCCGGCACCGACGACGTACACGTTCACGCGAGCCTAGCGCCCGGTGCTGCCGAAGCCGCCGGCCGCACGGGCCGTCTCCTCGTGCGCCGCGACGTCGTCGAAGACGGCGCGCACGACGGTCGCGACGATCAGCTGCGCGATGCGGTCGCCGCGCCGCACCACGAACGGTTTGTTGCCCAAGTTAATCAGGATGACGCCGACGGGTCCGCGATAATCGGCATCGATCGTCCCGGGACTATTGAGCAGCGTCACGCCGAAACGCAGTGCGAGCCCGCTGCGCGGACGCAGTTGCGCTTCGAAACCGCTCGGGAGCGCGAGGGAAAAGCCGGCCGGCACGAGCGCGCGCGCGCCGGGGGCGAGCGTGATGTCCTCGGCGACGGCCGCACGCACGTCGGCGCCCGCGGCGCCCGCCGTCATATACGCCGGAAGCGGTAAGCCGTCGCCTTCGGGCAGACGGAGCAACGCGACCCGGACGGCCGTTTCACTTTGCAAGCTCGGCCAATTCCGCTTGAAATTTTCCGATATCGTCGAACGAGCGATAGACGCTTGCGAAGCGGATATACGCGACCTTGTCGAGGCGCTTGAGCGCCTCCATCAGCTTCTCGCCGATCATCGTCGCCGGAACTTCGTTTTCGCCGCGCGAGAACAGCTCGCGTTCGACTGCCGCGACGACTTCTTCCATCTGCGCTTCGGCGACCGGCCGCTTCTCGCACGCGCGACGCAGGCCGTTGAGCACCTTATCGCGGTTGTATTGCTCGCGCCGGCCATCTTTCTTGACGACGAACAGTCGCGGCGCTTCCATGCGTTCGTAGGTCGTGAAACGGTGTTTGCAATCCAAACACTCACGCCGACGGCGCACGACGCTCTCATCGTCGCGTGAATCGACGACGCGCGTCTCGCTTTTCCGGCAACTCGGGCAGATCAGTTCGAGTCGAGCCCCCAAAGAACGAACCCCACTAGATATGGGGTCCGTTACGAGTATAAGCCACAAGGGCTCGCGTCGCAAACGATACAGCGCTCGCCGCTCGTTCCGGCGTGGGCGCTGGCGGCTAGGCGGCGCCGATCTTGAACATTTTGGTGCCGCACACCGGGCACTTGCCCTCGGTTGCGGGGCGGCCGTTTTTCATCGTAATCTGCGTGTGATCTTGCATTTCCCGCTTCGTCTTGCATTTGACGCAATATGCCTGTGGTGCTGCCATGTCTGTGTAGTCCCTTCGGTCGGCCGCGCGCGCCCAGAGCGATACCGCCCGGCTGCACAATCTCGGTCGGCCATTCTCACGCGGCGGTCGGTTTCCTCGCGAACGACGAGGGAGGGCTTGCCGCGGGGGGCGCTCGGCGTGAAGGAGGACGGCGATGGACATGCTGCGTCCGCGCTTCGTTTTTCGCGACGAACTCTTCGCCGCCCGGCCCGAGCACGCTTCGAAGGTGCGCTTCGCCGGTCTTTGGTGCGCCGGCTCCTGCGAGGGCCTAGCGCGGCCGACGGTGGCAATCGTGGGCGCTCGCGCGCCGTCGGCCGGCGGCGTCGCCCGCGCGCGCGCGGTCGCGGGCGGCCTCGCTCGGGCCGGACTCTGCGTCGTCTCGGGATTGGCGCTCGGCATCGATGGCGCCGCGCACGCCGGCGCCCTAGACGGCGGCGCACCGACGATCGGGGTGCTCGGCGGCGGCCACCGGCAGTTCTTTCCCAAGCGCAATCGGGAACTGGCCGCAACGATCGTCGCCTCCGGCGGAGCGGTGCTCTCGCCGTACGCACCGGACGAACCCGCGCGGCCGCCGCAATTTTTGCAACGCAACGGCGTCGTCGCGGCGCTGGCCGATGCCGTCGTCGTCGTGGAGGCGGCCGAACGGAGCGGCGCGCTCAACACCGCGAGCTGGGCCGCCGCGCTCGGGATCGACGTCCTCGCCTACCCGGGCGACGTCGATCGCCCGCTCGCGGCCGGCTGCAATGCGCTCATTCGCGATGGCGCGACGCTCGTGCGCGATGCCGGCGACGTCCTCGAAGCGCTCGGCTATGCGGACCGCGCGCCGGAGAAATGCGTTCCGGACGGCGCAGCGGGCGCCGACGTTCACGATCCGCTGCAGCGCGCCATCATCGTTGCGCTCGGCGCCGGTCCGCGGGCCGTCGACGATCTCGTCGCGACGACGGAGGCGAATCCGGGCGACGTACTCGCCGCGCTCATGCACTTGGAAATAGCGGGCGCGGTCGAGCCGAGCGGCGCGGGGAGGTTCGCGCTTCCGGCGCGCGCCTTCCAAGGCACGAAGCGGCGTCGCGCGTGAACAACGGCGCGTGAAGACGCGTGCTTGCAATCGGCAAACTTCGCGAACGGTACGTCGCGGCGTCGACCGGATCGGGCGCGCGCTCGATCCCGGCGAACCGCTCTGGCTCCTGGAACGCACGAGCGACGAGTTGTCGAGTCTCGAACTCGCGGAGGCGCGAGCCCGGCGCTACTCGCCCGGGCCGATTTTCGCTGGTCGCTGCCGCGCTTGACGTTCCTGCACGACTGGGCGCGGGCGCTCGTGCTGGAACAGCTCTATCGTGCAGCGAAGATCGCGCGCAATGAGCGGTACCATCACTGACGTTTCACGGCCGGGCACGAACGATCTCGAACGGCTCGCGGCCGCCTTCGCGCAAGCCGCTGCCGAGCTCGTGCCCGGCGAAGCGGCGCCCGCCGTCACCTTCGAATCGCCGCGCAATGCCGATTTCGGCGACTTCGCGACCAACGTCGCGCTACAGCTCGCCAAGCGCGCGCGCCGCCCGCCGCAGCAGCTCGCCGTCGAGATCGTCGACCGCGCCTTCGCCGCCGATCCGAGCCTGGCCGAGATCGCAAGCGACGCCAAGGCCGTCGGCGGCTTCATCAATATCCGGCTCGCTCCGGCCTACTGGCAGAACGTCGTCGCCACCGTCCTACGCGACGGCACGACCTACGGCAAAGGCGCGCCGACGGGCGAACGCATCTCGCTCGAATTCGGCAGCGCGAACCCGACGGGGCCGCTGCTCGTCGTGCAAGGCCGCTCGCTCTCGCTCGGAGACTCGATCGCAAACGCAATGCGCTTCGTCGGCATCGCCGTGACGACCGAGTGGATCGTCAACGATGCGGGCTCTCAAATGGATACGCTCGGGCGCTCGATCTACGCGCGCTACCGCCAACTCGGCGACCCCGCGTTTCCCTTTCCCGAAGACGGGTATCCCGCGGCGTATCTCTTGCCGCTCGCAGCCGAACTGCGCGAGCGCGATGGCGCCCGTTACGATACGTTGCCCGAAGCGCACTGGCTGCCGGCCTTCGCGACGTACGGTCGCGATCGGCTCGTCGAAGAGCAGCATCGCACGGCGGAGCGTTTTCGCGTTTCCAACGAGCGCTGGCAGAGCGAGAAAGAGCTCCATGCCAGCGGTGCGGTCTCGACCAGCATCGCAGCGCTGACCGAACGCGGGCACACCTTCGAGCGGGACGGCGCCGTCTGGATGCGCACGACGACGTTCGGTGACGACAAGGATCGCGTGCTCGTGCGAGGCGACGGGCGGCCGACGTATTACGCCCCCGACGTCGCCTACCACTACGACAAGCTCCAGCGCGCGGATCGCGTCATCGATATCCTCGGACCCGATCACCACGGCTACATCGCGCGCTTAGCGACGATCGCCGCCGCGTTCGGCCGTCCGGACGCAATCGACGTCCTGATCGCGCAGCAGATGACGATCGTGCGCGACGGCCAGGTCGTCAGTTCGAGCAAACGCAGCGGCGACGTCCTCTTGCTCGACGACGTCATCGATGAAGTCGGCGTCGATGCGGCCCGCTTCTTCTTCGTGATGATGAGCCCAGATTCGCCGATGACGTTCGATCTCACGCTCGCCAAGGAACAGACGAGCGATAACCCCGTCTTCTACGTGCAATACGGTCACGCGCGCATCGCCTCGATCGTCGCCAAAGCGCCGCAAGCGCTAGTCGCGCGGGCGCGAGCGGGCGAGGGCCTCGCACGACTCGTCGAACCGGCGGAGATCGCACTGGCACGGCGCCTCGGCGAATTTCCCGGCGTCGTGCGCTCCGTCGTCGAAGGCCGCGCCCCGCACCGGCTCGCGCGCTACGCGCAGACGATCGCAAGCGACTTCTCGCAATTCTACGTCGCGTGCAAAGTGCTGGCCGACGACGCCGATCTCTCGGCCGGCCGGCTCGCCCTTTCGCTTGCGACGCAGAGCGTGCTCGCGCAAACGCTCGGCCTCCTCGGCGTCAGCGCACCCGCATCGATGTAACCTATCGAACGATCGACATGACGGGCGGATTTCCCGTCGCATCCACCGTCCCAGCGGGCAGGGGTTCCGGTATCGCGGCGGCCGGATCGATGGGCGTCGAACGGAAGAAACGCCAGGCAACTTTCGCGAGCGCCGCCGCCGGAATGCCGAGCAGCAAGCCCGGCAATCCGAAGAGTTCGCCGCCGGCGAACACCGAGAACATGACGACGATCGGCGAGACGCCCACGCTTTCCGACATGACTTTGGGCACGAGCAGATTATCGGAAATGCGCGCGATCGTAAAAATGATAACTTGCACCCAAATAACGGTCTGGGCTCCTTGCGGCGCGGCGAGGATCAGGCCGACGGCGTGCGCGACGAGCATCCCGAGGAACGGCACCGCGTACGCGAGCCCCGCGACGATGCCCAGTAGCAACGCGAACTTGAAGCCGGTCGCGAGCGTGGCCGCAAAGACGAGCGCACCCGTGATGGCGCAGAGTGCCGCTTGGCCCGAGACGTAACTGCCGAAGACGTGCGCGAGTTCGATTCCCAAGCGCCCCGCCGTCGCCCGGCGATGCGGCGGCAACAGCGCGTAGAACGAGTCCGCGACCGTGTTGCCGCGTAAGAGAAAAAAGGCCGAGAGTACGAGCGCCGAGACACCGACGAATGCAGCCGTAAACGTCCCGATCAAAATGTCGGTGAGCGAAGAGAGCGTCGTCGTAAGCGAGCCGGAAATCCAAGCCGCGAGATACGCGCGCAGATCCCCGTAGCCCGGCGGCAGGTACGATTTACCGAAGTGGGCGGCCATGAATCGCTGCACCCCGTCGATCCAACTTTGCATCACGTCGATGTAAGCCGGCGCGTTGGCCGCGATACTTTGGATCTGAACGATCGTGGCCGGAACGACGAGTACCGCCAAAACGACGGCTCCGAGCAGCAACCCGAGGTAGACGATCGCGATCGCCGCAGCGCGCGAAACGCGACGCTCGAGATATTCGACGATCGGCGCGACTCCGAACGCGATGAACGCCGCGATAACGAAAACGGTGAGCGTGCGCGGAATGTGCGACGCGAACCAAAACGCGCCGACGGCGAGCGCGAGTCCGCCGAGCGTCAGCAACGCCCGGCGCCGGATCAGCGGCGAATTCAGAGCGTTTTGCACAAGAGGCGCCGCTCGGTGAGATATCCGGCTTGCGCGTAGAGCTCGCGGGCAGGTGCGTTATCTTCGGTTACCATCAACGCCACGTGCGGCAACCCGCGCTCGCGCGCGGCCGCTTCCGCGGCGTCGAGCAAGGCGCGCGCGATGCCCTGCCGGCGGGCGTTGGGATCGACGGCCATATAGGCGACGAAACCTTGCGGCATGCCGGAGACTTCGTCCGGCAACGTATCGAGCATGAGGCAAAAGCCGAGCGGCCCATCGAGTTCGTCTTCCGCGACGAGCAGCACGTACGAAGCGTCGAACGCGAACTCGACGAGCCGCTCGTAACTGGCTTCGACGAGCGCCAACGGCGTCGGCCGAAGCGCGGAGACGCTATCGATCGCCGTCCGGCGCCCGAGTTCGAGCACGAACGCACGATCGCCCAAACCGCCGCGGCGCAGCGTCATCTCCGCGTTCATGAGACGGCCTCGAGCGCCCCCGCCGCCCGCCACGCCGGCAGCAGCTCTTCGAGCGCCGCGACGAAGGCCGCATTTTCGGCCTCCGTACCGATCGTCACGCGCAAGCGCCGCGGCATTCCGAGCCCATCCCCGGAGCGCACGATGACGCCGCGTTCCAGCAACGCCAGATACGCATCTTCCGCTTCGATCGGAACTTCGACCGCAATAAAATTCGCCGCACTCGGATACGCATGTAAGCCCAGCCGCGCAAAGGCCGACGACAATTGCGCCAGCCCCCGCACGTTATTCTCCAAACTGGCAGCGATAAACGCATCGTCATCGAGCGCCGCGAGTACCGCAACCGCCGCGGGACGACCCACGTTAAACGGCAGCCGCACGCGATTGATCCACGTGACGACGTCCGGCGACGAATACCCGTAGCCGAACCGCACCGCCGCGAGCCCATAAATCTTCGACGACGTCCGCAACACGAGCGTCGCCGGCCGCACCCGCAAAACGTCGACCCCATCGACGCCGCCCGCATCCATATATTCCCGATACGCCTGATCGAGTACGAGCAACACGTCCGCCGGCAGCGCCGCCGCAAACGCGAACAGCGCTTCGCGCTGCACCCGCGTCCCCGTCGGATTGTTGGGATCGCAGACGAACACCACTTTCGTTTTCGACGTCACGGCCGCCAGCATCGCAGCGAGATCGTGCACCCCGTCGCGCAGCGGCACCTCGACGATGGCCGCCCCCGTCACTTGCGCGTCCTTACGAAACAGCGAAAACGACGGCTTCGCCATAACGACTTCGTCGCCCGGATCGACGAACGCATTGAACACGAGCATGACGAGTTCGTTGCTGCCATGCCCGAGCACGACGTTCTCGAGCGCCAACCCATACGGCTTCGCAAGCCGCATCCGTAGCGCGAAATGATCGTCCTCGACGTAGTCGCTAAGCGCCGCGATCCCCTGAAGCGCCGCAAGCGCACGTGGCGACGTCCCCAGCGGATTCTCGTTCTGCGAAAGCTTGACCGGACGGTCGAACCCGAACCGCCGCCGCACTTCGTCCACAGACGTCCCCGGCTTATACGGCGCGAACGACCGAAGCGACGAGCGAAGCAAGCGATCCAGCGACGGTTTCATTGCACGTACGATTCGCTTTAGCGCAAGTGGCCCCATGCACCGCGGGAAAACGCACGCTCCGCGCAACTGCCGCGTTACACCAAAGCTCGCCTCACTCCGCGGCCGCTGAGCACCGGCACGGCTGGGGCGAGTGCGGATTCGCCCCACCAAGCAAGACCCGCCGAGCCATAACAAGGGAGCCGAATTCCAGCAAAGGCCGACTACTTTGCGATAAACCGCGACCCCGGCTCCGTCAACGCCGCGCCATGACGGCACTGCGGACACTTCTCGGGATCGTACGAAACGACCGGCAAATCCAGCAAAGCGACGGTCTCGACGCCGAAATCGCTCGGCTGTCGCCGAACGATCACGCCGACCCCGACCGCCTCCGCACCGCATGCCCGAACGACGTCGAGCACTTCGCGCACGGAGCCGCCGGTCGTCACGACGTCCTCGACGACGAACGCACGATCGCCCGGCTCGAGCGCGAAACCGCGGCGCAGTGCCGGCACGCCGTTCTCTTTCTCGACGAAGATCGCTTTGAGCCCGAGCTGCCGCGCGACTTCATAGCCGAGCACGATCCCGCCGACCGCCGCGCTCACGACGACCGTCGGCGCGAGCGTTTTCGCGTGCACCGCCAGCGTCTTTGCGATGCTTTCGACGATCGCGGGATCTTCGAGAATGCGAAACTTCTGAACGAACCGATCGCTATGGCGCCCCGACGAAAGGCGAAAGTGACCGTCGAGCAGCGCGCCCCGCGCGACGAGAGCTTCCGCAAGCGCGTCAGCCCGCATCGACACCCTGCATCTCCGCGAGAATCGAGCGGGCGGCGGCGACCGGATCGGCCGCTTCGACGATCGGCCGCCCCACGACGAGATAATCCGCACCAGCCGCGATCGCGCGCTGCGGCGTCGCGACGCGCTTTTGATCCCCATGCGCCGACCCCGCGGGGCGAATTCCGGGGCAGAGCGCCTTGAAGTCGTGGCCGAAATATGCTTTAAGATCGGGCACTTCGCTCGCCGCGCAGACGACGCCGGCGCAGCGCGCATCGCGCGCGAGCGCCGCGAGCCGCATCACGTTTTCGCCGGGTCCGCCCTGCAACCCGAGTTCGCGTAACTCTTCGGGTGCGATGCTCGTGAGAACCGTGACCGCGAAGATCTGCGGTTCGTCGATGCCGAGTTCGCCCGCGCGTTCGTTCGCCGCCCCGACTGCAGCTTGAAGCATCTCGTTGCCGCCGATAGCGTGGACCGTGAGAATCCGCACGCCGGGGCGCACGAGCGCGCGTACCGCGGCCTCGACGGTGCGCGGAATGTCGTGGAGCTTCGCGTCGAGGAAGACGTTCGCGTTGCGACGTTCGAGCTCGGCGCGGAGCGCCTCGCCGTATCCGAAGAGCGCTTCCATGCCGACCTTGAACCAAACGTCGAGCGGGGCGAGCTTCGCAACGAGTTCCGTCGCGCTGGAAAGCTCGGGGACGTCGAGCGCGACGATGAGGGTGGGCCGGGTCGTAACGGTCATCGGACTCCTAAAAATTTTGGGTTGGCGCGGCCGACGATATCGTGCATCGAACGATGGCCGTGCGCGCTAAGATAGGCGCGAATGCCGTCGGCAACGGTCAGCGGCGCGCGCGGATCGGTGAAATTTCCCGTGCCGATCGAAACCGCAGTCGCGCCCGCGAGCAAGAATTCGAGCGCATCGCGGGCGGTTTCGATGCCGCCTTGGCCGAGGATCGGAATGCGCACGGCCTGCGCGACTTCCCACACGGCGAGGACCGCGATCGGCCGGATTGCAGCGCCCGAAAGTCCGCCCGTGACGTTACCGAGCTTGGGCGCGACGCGATCGATATCGATCGACATGCCGCGCACGGTATTGACGACCGCGAGGGCATCCGCGCCCGCCGCTTCGACGACGCGCGCGATCGCGGCGATATCGGTGACGTTGGGCGAGAGTTTGACGATGAGCGGTTTTGCGGTGACCGCACGCGCCGCACGCGTCGCGCACTCCGCGAGCTGCGGATCGCAGGCGAACGTTTCGCCTTCGTGCGCGACGTTGGGACACGAGATGTTCAGCTCGATCGCATCGATCTCGGGGCGCGCGGCGAGCCGTTCGGTCACGTACGCAAAATCGTCGATGGCGAACCCCGCAACGCTGCCGACGATCGCGCAGGGCCGGTCCGCGAATTTCGCGACGTCGTGCGCGAGATACGACTCGATGCCGGGATTTTGCAAACCGATCGCATTGAGCAGGCCGCTCGCGACGGGCACCAGTCGCGGTGCGTCGTTGCCGAGCCGCGGATGGCGCGTTACGCTCTTGAGCACCACGCCCCCGATACGCGCGAGATCGACGAAGCCGCCGTACTCCTCGCCCGATCCGTAGCAGCCGCTGCCCATCAACGTCGGCACCGAAAGTTCCAGCCCGCCGAGATCGGTCGCAAGCGACGGACGCGCGTCTACCATCGCAGCTCGTGCGCCCAGAAAATCGGGCCTTCCTTACAGATGCGGGCATGCACGTACGCGCGCCCTTCCGTCGCGGCCGCGGCGGGAAAATACGGTGCTTGCGCGCTCGTTCGATCCAGCGGAACGACGCAGCCCCAACACGCGCCGACGCCGCAAGCGAAGGTTTCTTCCAGCGACAGTTGCGCGCGAATCCCGAGCGATGCCGCGACGCGGCCGACGGTGCGCAGCATCGGCGACGGGCCGCACGCGGCGATGGAATCGTGGCGCGCACCCTCACGTGCCAGCACGTCCGTCACGTAGCCGCGCTCGCCACGCGAACCGTCGTCCGTCGCGAGAACGACGTCGACACCGAGTGCGGCGAAGAGCTCGGCGTCGACCAGCGCGTTCGCCGTTCGCGCCCCGTAATAGAGCGTTACGCGCGCATCGCGCGCCGAAAGACGCTCGGCGGGGAGCAATAGCGGCGCAACGCCGACGCCGCCCGCGACGAGCGCGATATCGCTCCCGAGGGTCGCGAGATCGAAGCCATTGCCGAGGGGACCGAGCATATCGAGGCGATCCCCCGTGCCTAAAAGTGCGAGTTCGCGCGTGCGCGGACCGACGACCACGAACATCAGCGAGACGCGGTCACCGCGCGCTTCGTAGATGCCGAGGGCGGTCGAGACGCGTTCGCCGCTGGGTGGAACGACCATCACGAACTGCCCGGGACGGACGCTCCGCGCCAGTTCCGGCGCGTGGCATCCGATGATGACGATACCGGGAACGGGCTCGCGCCGGTCGCACACGACGGTCGTGTGAACCGCCGGCGACGTCTCGAGGGCGGGCATGGAAACCGGCTTCCCGGTCATCGTCACATTTCCCACGGAAAAATCTTTACCGTCACATCCGCAATATCACTAGAACCTTTTGCTTTTCTGGCCGTTAATAAGAGTGAGTGTCTGTAGCACTTGGAAAGGAGGGTCCGACATGGCTGGTCTCATGGTCTTTAAATCGCTAGCCGACGCGCTCAGAGCGGGCTTCCAGATTTACGATCGAACGGCAGACGGGTACTTGGTCAGGACGCGCACCGATCACGGTTGGGCGATGGCGCTCGTATACACGAACACGTAAACGCAATCGTCACTCCATCCTAGAAACGGGACGCCCACGCGGGCGTCCCGTTTCTTCTATTCCGTCTCGCCTGGGCTTACAGGCGGCGTTCGGGAGGCGTTCGCGGCGGCCGAAGCTCCTGCGTGCCGCCCGGTCGATATGCGTACGGTCCCTCATACGTGGTCTGCTCGTCTGCCGGCGGAGGCGTCTGTTCGGCCGCGAACGGCGTCGCAGGCCCGGCCACCGACCGTAACGTCGCCCCCGAGAGTACGGCGATAATGACTTGCGCGAGGCCGATAAACAGCGGAATGAGGCCGCCCAGAAGCCACGGACCGGGATGCCACGAAGTCATCGGCGGCATGCCGGGAAGCTCGCTCGCTTCGCTTTGATAACCGATGAACGACAGCCCGAGCGTGATCGCGAAGCCGATGAACGAAAGCGTGATACCTTTGCGCAGCGTCGTTTGCGCGGCTTCGCTTGCATCGGTGGGCGAGCCGTACTTCGCGCGGTCCGCACTCGGCGCCGACGGCGCGCCGCGCATCTTGGGTAGCGGCGCGCCGGGGGCGAAGCCGCTACGAATCATCTCCATGCGCTCGCGATGCGCGAGCACTCGAAAGAACACGAATGCGAGCACCGGCAGGCCGAACAAACAAAATATCGCCGCGAGCGGCACGAGGACGTCTTCGCCAAAACTATGCGCGTGGTACAACATCTTCATAGGGCCTCTCTTGACCCGGCCGATCCGGTCTTCCGGGCGGGCGCTACAGATACGTGAAAGCGCGTCCCATGTTTCGCGAAACTCCGCGGCCTCGTTCGCCGTACGTGCGGCTGTGGCATACGCACTCGCGGAGCCGCCCGCAGCGGTGAATGTTGCGGACGCCTCACATTTCGACGATGGTTCGCTCGTCGCGGCGGCATTGGCCGGCCGCAGCGACGCGTTCGGCATCCTCGTCGAACGCTACGAGCGTGCCGTCTATCATCTGTGCCTGCGCACGACGCGAGATGCCGAAGACGCCCGCGACTGCACGCAGGAAGCCTTTTTCAAGGCCTTCCGGGGCCTTCGGACTTTCAAGCCCGGGTCCAAATTTTCGACGTGGATCTTTTCGATCGCGTACCACGCCTGTTGCGACCGCCTCGGCACGCGCAAGCGCTTCGCCGAACGGGAACTGCCCGATCGCGCCGATCCGGCACCGGGGCCGGCGGCCGTCGCGGAAGCCCTGGACGACGCGCATGCATTGCGCGCGGCCATCGATGCGTTACCGGAGAAGTATCGAGCGGTCGTCACGCTGTATCATTTGCAAGGCCGCCAATATGACGAAATCGCGCGGGTGCTCGGGCTACCGATGGGAACCGTCAAAACGCACCTCTTCCGGGCCAAAGATTTGCTAAGAAAGGCGCTCGTCGCGCGATGAATGAGAATTTCGACGATCTGGACCGGGCGCTCTTCGCGCTCCCCCTCGCAACGCCGCCGGCGGGACTGCGGGAAGCGATCCTACGCGTGACGAGCTACGCGGCGCTGCCCGCAGCGCAGCCCGTGCCGTTTACGCGTTACGAAATCGCCGGTATCGGTATCGCGCTCGCGCTCGCCGCGTGGCTACTCGTCGCCGCGGTCGCCGATCATCGTTTGGCTGCCGCGCTGACGGGCGGTGCCTACGCTCTGGTCCGCAGCCTCGCCGATCCAACGACGCTGGCTTGGACGACGACGGGCGGCGCGATCGCCGCGCTCTTGACGCTCGGGAATTTCACGCCGCTGCGACGCGGCATTCGTAAACCGTGACCGACGCCGCACCGCGGCATTTCAAGATTCTCGTCGTCGAAGATGATCCGCAGATCGTGCGCGTCTTGCGACTCGAGCTCGAACACGAAGGCTACGCCGTCGACACCGCGGCCGACGGACTGTCGGGGCTCGAAAAGGCGCTCAAAGAGCCCGACCTCATCATTCTCGACGTCATGCTCCCCAAAATGGATGGCCACGCCGTTTGCGCGCGCGTACGCGCCAAGAGCCGCGTTCCGATCATCATGCTCACCGCAAAAGACCGCATCGCCGATCGGGTAAGCGGTCTAGACCTCGGGGCCGACGATTACGTCAGCAAACCGTTTTCGATCGAGGAACTCTTGGCGCGCGTGCGCGCGCGGCTGCGCGAACGGTATCCGCAATCGAACGTGCTCGCCGCGCTCGATCTCACGATGGACCGCGATCGTCACGAAGTGATCCGCGGCGGACGCACGATCGCTTTGACGGCAAAAGAATACGCGCTCCTGGAATATCTGTTGCTGCATCGCAATAAAGTGCACACGCGGGACCAGCTCTTCAATGGCGTGTGGGGCAGCGATTTTCTGGGCGATTCCAACCTAATCGACGTCTACATCCGCTATCTGCGCGGCAAAGTGGACGACGGTTTCGATGAAAAGCTCATCGCCACGGTCCGCGGCGTCGGGTACACGCTGCGCGCGTGAACCGGTCGCTGCGCTTGCGGATCGCGAGTTTCTACGCGGTCTTATTGCTCTGCGTCATCGCCTTCGTCGCGATCGTGCTGACGGTGCAGCTGCGTGCGATCCTGCTCGACGAAGCGCGCGCGAAGATCGACCGGGTCGGCTCCGATATTGGGGCGGCCGTTCGCGGAAACTCGGTGCTGAGCGCCATCGGGGCCGCGCTGCCGATCGAGGAAGACCTCACTGCGAGCGGCAGTCTCGATCATTGGTCGAGCCCGACGACCTTCATCGAGATCGATACGCCGAGCGGGTATCCCGAAGGCAAGAGTACGAACATGGGCGGCGCCGCCTTCGAACAGACCAGTGCCCTGCGCTCGGAAGCGATACGGTATCGCGTCCAAGAGCGGCCCGGGCTCGGAAGCGTTTTGGTCCGCGACGAACTGGTCCGCTATCCCGGCGTCGCGCTGATCGTCGAAGTCGGCGAGTCGCTCGCGATTTACGATGAAACGCTGCAACGCGTCCGCGTGTTGCTCGCGATCGTCGTCGTGCTCGCAATGGCGTTCGTGCTCGCGGGGTCTTTTGCAGTCGCGTCGAGCGCTCTGGATCCGATCGCACGGCTGAGCGCCGCGATGGGCGAGATCCGCTCCGACCGCCTGAGCCGGCGCTTGGGCTGGACGGAGCGCGCCGACGAACTCGGGCGGCTCGCGCAGAGTTTCGATGCGATGCTCGACCGGCTCGAGGAAGGCTTCGCTCGGGAGCGGCAGTTCATTTCCGATGCGTCCCACGAGCTCAAGACGCCGCTGACCGTCATCAACGCGAACGCGCAGATGCTCGAACGCTGGGCCGATCGCGATCCTGCGGTGCGCGCCGAAAGTCTGCGCGCAATTCGAGAACAGAGCGCCTCGCTCGCCGCGATGGTTAACGGCATGCTGCTGCTCGCGAAGGCCGAATCCGGGGACGATCTGCCGCGCGAGCCGCTGGCGCTCGACGGCGTCGTCGCCGATGCGGTCCGCACCGCCCGGCCCCGCGCGGACGAGCGAGGGCTCGCGCTCACGTTCGCGCCCACGGAT
>JAABUQ010001848.1_pt1 | contig 43845 bp, 31 predicted proteins | sample 5560001 | NCBI WGS metagenome assembly JAABUQ01 (sample SAMN10711888, study PRJNA513371) | rock metagenome | isolation source: Antarctica rocks | place: Antarctica: Victoria Land, Finger Mt nord | collected 2015-12-18 | reverse complement strand
CCGACAACAAGGTCGTCCGGCTCAACGTCCCCTCGCTCTCCGTCGAGCAGCGCAAGAAGCTCGTGGGCCGGGTCAAGGACCTGGCGGAAGAAGCCCGCGTCTCGATCCGGAACATCCGCCGCGACGCCAACAAGTCGGGCGACAAGGAGCTGACCGATAAGCTCATGACCGAGGACGACCTCGAGCGCTGCAAGGAAGAGATCCAGGCCCTGACCAAGCGGTTCGAGTCGAAGGTCAACGAGATGGCCGAGAAGAAGTCCGACGAGATCCTCGAAATCTGACCGGGCCGATCGATCAGCCGCACCGGCCCAAGGCGGCGAGGGCCGACGGCCTGGGCGGGTCCTGACCCGTCCTGACCGCGGGGTCCTCGCGGATCACCTTGTAGAGGGCGACGAACGACCGCCGCTTCGAGGAGTCGAAGCAGGCCTCGATCAGGACGTGGTGGGCCCCCGACCCGTCGTCGTCGGCGTGGTAGACCCGCAAGGCGGGCGTCCCCCCGTAGCGGGTCCGATAGTCCTCCCTCGCCCCCTCGATGGCCTCCGGCAAGGTGTGGAACCGCTGGTTGAGCGCGGCGAAGACCTGGTATCCATCCTCCGAGAGCACGGTCAAGGTGTAGGGCGGCGCCATCGCTTCGACCTCGCGGGAAAGGGTCGCGACCCGGCGAATCCCGAGTCGCTGGGCACACTATGACCGCGCCGGCCCAGGTTGTCAAGCGTACAGTGAACGGGCTGAGTCAGGGGTCGCGTGGGGAGGGGTCTTCGAGCTTGCGGTAGAGCGAGGAGAGGCCCAGGCCGAGGCGGCGGGCGGCCTCGCGCTTGTCCCCCTGGCAGGATTCGAGGACCCGGCGGATGTGCCGGCGCTCGAAGTTGTCGAGGGCGATCCGGAGGTCGTCGCCGGCGTCGGGCGGGGCCGAACTCCCGGTGAGCAGGTTGGAGGGGAAATCGCTCGGGGTGAGGATCGGCCCGTCGGCGAGGATCACCGCGCGTTCGAGGGCGTTGCCCAGCTCGCGGACGTTCCCCTTCCAGGGTGCGGCCGATAGCATCCGGACCGTCGCGTTGTCGACGCCGACGACCCGCTTGCCCAGGTTCAGGGCGTGGCGGTCGAGCAGGACGGCGATCAGGTCGGGGATGTCGTCGCGGCGGTCGCGGAGCGGGGGCAGCTTGATCGAGACGACGTTGAGCCGATAGTAGAGGTCGGCCCGGAACCGGCCGGCGTCGATCTCAGCTTCCAGGTCCTTGTTCGTCGCGGCGATCACCCGGGCCGCGACCGCCTCGGACCGCGTGGCGCCGATGGGCAGGACCTCCTTGGTCTCGATCGCCCGGAGGAGCTTCGCCTGGGTCGCCTGGGGCAGCTCGCCGATCTCGTCGAGGAAGACCGTGCCCCGACCGGCCGCGACGAACAGGCCGGCCCGGTCGCGGTCGGCGCCGGTGAACGAGCCTCGGGTGTGGCCGAAGAGCTGGTTTTCGAGGAGGTCGTGGGGGATCGCCGCGCAGTTGATCGCCAGGAACGGGGCGTCGGGCTCCCCCCCCTGGGCGTGCAGGGCCCGGGCGACCAGTTCCTTGCCGGTGCCCGACTCGCCGGCGATCAGGACGTTGGAGCGGGTCGGGCCGAGCTTGCGGATCAGGGTCTTCACCTCCTGCATCGGCGGGCTCTCGCCCACCAGGGTCGCGAGGTCGACCGGGGCGTGGAGCTGGCGGCGGAGGGCCTGGTTCTCCCGGGTCAGGCGATGGAACCCCATCAGGCGGTCGAGCTTGACCAGGAGTTCGTCGAAGATCACCGGCTTCATCAGGTAATCGTGCGCCCCCCTGCGGAACGCGGCCACGGCGCTCTCGACCGTGGCATAGGCCGTGATGATCAGGACCAGCAGCTCGGGGCGGACCCGGATCAGGCGTTCGAGCAGGTCCAGCCCGTCCATCCCGGGCAACTGGACGTCGCAGAGCGCGAGGTCGGGCTCGAACCCCTCGATCAGGGCGAGGGCGGCCGGGGCGTCGTGGGCCACGGCGACCTCGTACCCTTCGCCGACGAGGAACTCCTCCAGGGTCGAGGCTATGACTTCTTCATCGTCGACGATCAGGACGCGGCCTCGCGCCGATCGCCCTCGGCTCCCCTCGTCCGGGCCCTGGCCCCTCGTGAGTGACGATCGGCTCATCCTGGGGACTCCCCGGCGAAGGCCGGTCGGGCTGCGATGGGCGGCGGGGGGGGCGACGCAACGGTCGGGATCGATTCCGGGCGGTCGGCGGGGAGGCGGACCTCGAAAGTCGTCCCCCGGCCAGGCTCGGAGCGGAAAGTCAAGGCGCCGCCGAGCTCCTCGACGATCTGTCGGCTGACGAACAGCCCGAGGCCGGTCCCCTGGGGCTTGGTCGTGAAATAAGGCTCGAACAGTCGGGGCTGGTCTTCGAGCGAGATCCCTCGGCCGTCGTCGTCGACGCTCAGGATGACCGTATTCCCTTCGGCACGCCCTTCGAGGTGAATCCGGCCCCCTCGGCCGGTGGCGTCGATGGCGTTGAGCACGAGGTTGAGGACGACCTGGGTCAGGTGGTCGCGGATGGCCCGGACGGTCGGCAGGTCGAGCGGCAGGTCGGTGGTGATCGCCCGGTCCTTGGTCCTCTGGTAATATTTCGCGATGCCCAGGGCTTCGTCAACGACCTCGGCGGGCCGGACCCGGGAGCGGGCCGTGGAGGCGGGCCGGGAGAAGTCGACCAGCTCTCGGACCGTGCGTTGAATCCGGCCGAGCTGGCTCTCGGCGAGCTGGAGCTTGTCGTTGGTGTAGGGCTCGGGGTCGCGGCGGCGGATCATCTGGATCAGGGAGGAGATCCCGGCGATCGGGTTGCCGACCTCGTGGGCGATCCCGGCGGCCAGGAGCCCGAAGGCGGCCATCTTCTCCTGCTGGATCACCCGGGCCTGCGAAGCCCGGAGGGCCGAGGTCCGCTCGGCGACCCGGCGCTCGAGCTCGGCCCGGTGCCGTTCGAGGTCGGTGTTGAGCCGTTCGAGCCGGGCCCCGACCGCGCGGAGGACCGACGCGAGGGCCGAGCTCGCCCAGGACACGCACGCCAGGATCACGACCATCTCCACGACGAGGGCGGCCGTCGGCCGATCGAAGCCGAGCGACCAGGCGAGGGCGGCGAAGCTCAGGCAGTGGAGGCCGCACGTCGTCCAGGCGATCGACTCGCGATACCGGATCGCGCAGCAGATCACCGAGAGGATGTAGTACCAGCGGAACGGGCTCCGCAACTGGGTGTCGTTGAAGCAGAGCAAGGCGATGAAGAACGCTTCCATGAGCGAGACGAAGAGGGGCACCCGTCTGAGAAAAACCCTTCCCCGGCGATAATAGATCGTGTCCAATGCCGTGTAACCGGCGCCCAGCGCGAGGAACATCCAGACCGCCGCCGGGTTGTGCAGTCCCGACCGGGCCTCGATCAGGGCGACGCCCATGAGGATCCCGAACCAGCGGATCTTCACCACGATCGACTCGGTGGCCAGTTCCCAGCTCAAGCGATCGTGCCCTCCCAGGCTCCCATGCGTACCCCAGATCCCCGGCCCGACATCCGGGCGGTCTCCTCGCGACGACGGTGGATTTCTATTATAGTCCGATGCCGAACACTCGGCGCATCGCCAGCGAACTCAAGGACGACGAGTCGCGATTGCGACCCGACCCTCCTCCTTCGTCCCCGGACATTGGCCCAGCGGTTCCGGCCGAGAAAGGTCCCTTCGATGAGCACCCTCAAGCGAAGCCCGCGTCGAGCAATCCGGTTCCTGGCCATCACTTGCCTCGCGTTGACCGCCCTGCCCATCCTCTCCTCGACGGCCTCCGCGCAGTTCCGCGGCGGCCGGGGTTACGACCGGGGCGGCGGGTTCTACAACCGGGGTTACGACCGTGGCGGCGGGTTCTACAACCGGGGATACGGCGGGTTTTACGGCAATCGCGGCTTCTACAACGGAGGATACGGCGGCGTTTACGGGGGCCGCGGCGTCTACAATCGGGGCTACGGTTCCGGCGGCTACTACGGGGCTCCGGCGTACAGCCCGTTCTACGGCGGGCTGGTCCCGAACTCGCTCGGCTCGCCGTACGTGGCCCCCTACGTCGGCGGCGGGTACGGGGGATTCAACTGAGATAGCCCCGCGAGGTGAGATTCATCGACGGCCGGCCGGCGCCCTCCTCGGGGCCGCGCGGGCCGTCGGTCGTTTCGAACGGGCCCGCTCTGCCATCGCCCCGGGCCGGTCGACCCCGTATGATGGGGGCCATCGGATCGGCGGCCCGAGCGGCCGGGCGGCTTCGGGGCGATGGGGAGAGCGATGCGAAACATCCGAAAGCGGCGAGCAACCACCGGGATCTGGGCGTCGGCGGTGGTCCTTCTTGCCTGCGGCACCAGGGCCGGGGCCGACGATCTCGGGCAGACGCTGGAGACGTTGAGCGGCGGGCGGGTCCTGGGCCACATCAAGACGCTGGCCTCCGACGCCTTCGAGGGGCGAGGGCCCGGCACGCCCGGCGAGCAGAAGACGGTCGCCTACCTGGTCGACCAGTTCCGGGCCAGCGGCCTGAAGCCGGGCAATCCCGACGGGACTTACCTCCAGGACGTCCCGCTCGTGGGGTTCCGGGCCACGAAGACGGCCGGTTCGATCCGATTCGGCGACGCCCACGGCAAGGTCATCCCGCTCCAGTCGTCGGCGGAGTGGGTCGGCGTGTCGCGGCGGTTCCGGGCGGAGACCAAGGTCGAAGGGTCGGAGGTCGTCTTCGTCGGCTATGGCGTGGTCGCGCCTGAGTATGGCTGGGACGACTACAAGGGGGTCGACGTCCGCGGCAAGACCGTGGTCATGCTGATCAACGACCCGGCCGTGGCCGACCCGAGCGACCCGGCCAAGCTCGACCCGGCCAAGTTCGGCGGCAAGGCGATGACCTACTACGGGCGGTGGACCTACAAGTACGAGATCGCGTCGGAGAAGGGGGCGGCGGCCTGCCTGATCGTCCACGAGTCCGGCCCGGCGGGGTACCCCTGGCAGGTCGTGGTCGGCAGTTGGGGCCGCGAGAACTTCGACCTGCCCGCCCCCGAGGCCAACGCCGCCCGCGTCGGCGTCGAGGCCTGGATCGCCCTGGACACGGCCAAGGAACTTTGCTCGGCCGCTGGCCAGGATTTCGACGCGCTCAAGGCTGCCGCACGCAAGCCGGACTTCCACCCCGTGGCCCTCGGCGCGAGGGCCGACTTCGCCATCTCGAATGAAGTCCGCAAGATCGACTCGAAGAACGTCGTCGCCCGGCTCGAAGGGTCCGACCCGGCGCTCAAGGGGGAGCACGTCGTCTACTCCGCCCACTGGGACCACATCGGCCGCGACCCCGCGCTCCCCGGCGACCAGATCTACAACGGGGCGGCCGACAACGCCTCGGGCACCGCCGCGCTCCTGGAGATCGCCCGAGGTTTCGCCCAACTGCCCAAGGCCCCCCGGCGGTCGATCCTTTTCCTCTCCGTGACCGCCGAGGAGCAAGGGCTGCTCGGGGCCAAGTACTACACCGAACACCCGCTCCATCCGCTCGAAACGACCCTGGCCGATCTCAACATGGACGTGATCAACCTGTGGGGCCGGACCCGCGATATCGTCAGCATCGGCCTGGGCAGGACGACCCTTGACGACAACCTCGCCGCCGCCGCCGCGGCCCAGGGGCGGACGATCGGCGGCGACACCGAGCCGGAGAAGGGCAAGTTCTACCGCTCCGACCACTTCGAGTTCGCCAAACACGGGGTGCCCGCCCTCTTCGCCAAGGCGGGGATCGACTATGTCGGCAAGCCCGAGGCGTACGGCCGAGAGCGCCTGGACGAGTACACCCAGAAGGACTACCACAAGCCGAGCGACGAGGTGAAGCCGGACTGGGACCTCGCCGGAGCGGTGCAGGACATCCAACTGCTGATGAGCGTCGGCTACGACGTCGCCCAGGGCAGCGGCTATCCCGAGTGGAAGCCGGGCACCGAATTCAAGGCCAGGCGCGAGGCCATGCTCAAGGCCAAGGCGTCCAGGCCCTGACGTGGACCCCTCGGCGCCCGAAACCCGGCAAGGACCCCGAGCGGGCCGGAGGCTCGTCGCCTCCGGCCTGATCCTCGCGTTGGCCCTGGCGGTCGGAGGCTGGCTCGACCACTCGACGGGCTGGGTCGACCGGGGGTTCGACGCTGTCGCCCACCTATTCTACGAGGTCCCGGTCCTCGAACGGCTCCGGAGGCCGAGCCAGCTCGCCCTGGTCCGGATGCATCTGGGGATCGCCCTGGCCCTGGCGGCGGCGGGCCTGGTCGCATCGCCCCGCCTGGATCGCCACGGCCGAGCCTGGTGGGCGATCTTCGTCGCCGCCTACGCGATCAGGGCCTCGGCCTGGATCGCGGGCGGGAATCTGCCGCTGGTCCCGGGCGATAGCTGCCATTATATCGAGGTCGCCACCTCGATCGTCCGGGGCGAGGGGCCGGTCAAGCACTACGTCGACAGCTTCTCGATCGATTATGCCCCGATCCGCGAGGGGCGCCCGGTCCTCGACGACTGGGCGACCCCGCTCTACTCGTACGTCCTGGCGGGGGCCTATCGCCTGCTCGGGGTCGAGCCGGGGTCGAGCCTGGAGCCGACCATGGCCGTGGCCAAGGGAGTGAGCTTCTTCGCCAACCTCCTCACCCTTCCCGCCCTCTACCTGGTCGCCCGGAGGCGGTTCGACCGGGACGTCGCGCTGGGGGCGATGGCGATCCTGGCGGCCTTGCCGGTCCACGCGATCTATGCCGGGTTCGAGCTGCGCGAGAGCCTGGTCGCCCTGACTTCGGTGCTCGCGGTCGGGGCGTTGGCGGAGGTCTGGGACGACCGGAATCGCCTGGGATGGCGGTGGGCGGTGGCGGCCGGCTTGCTGGCGGGGCTGGCGATCCTGGCCAGGCACACGACCCTGGCCCTGATGGCCGTCGCCGGGGTGTACGGGCTGGTCGGGCACGGCCGGCGTGCCTGGGGCCGGCTGATCGTCTGGGGGGTCGTCCTCGTGGCGGTGATCGCCCCGTGGGCGGTCGCGACGGCCCGGGTCTACGGCGAGCCGTTCTACACGGTGACCAAGCACTTCCAGTACACGTTCTCGTGGTCGGTCCACCACTACGCCCGTGGGTTCGCGCGGGCGGCCGACTTCTACACCCGGGCCAACGCCCCGGAGATCGCCCGGGTGAAGGTCAAGTCGCTCCTGATCATCGCCGGCTATTCGACGATGATTCTCGGCCTGCCGGTCGTCCTCGGCTTCGCCCGCAGGGTCTTCGGGGCCGCGCCCGACGGGTCGGATTCGGGACGCGACTTCAACCGCCTGGTCGGCTGGCTGGCCCTGGGCTTCGTCGCCGCCACGCTGGCGAACATCGCCGACGTGACGCAGGTGGCCCAGCTCGGCCGGTATTACCTGCCGCTGTACGCCGTGCTGCTGCCGACCGCCGCGAGCGGCCTGCTCGACTGGGCCCGGTCGGTCCCGCTGCCGACTCGGTCCCGGGGGTGGCTGGCGGCGGCCTTCGTCGCGCTGGTCTGGGCCGACCCGACCTGGGCCTATGACGCCTCGTGGTTCGTCAAGCCATACCAGCTCCACTGGCCGGCGCTCGGGGAGGCGGGCGACTGGATCAAGGGGCACCCCGATCAGGTCCCGCCCGACGCCCGGATCATGACGTGGTTCCCCTGGGAGGTCCGCCTGGCGAGCGACCGGACAACGATCCTCCTGCCCAGGAGCCTGGTCCTGTCCCAGTACGAGCTGAACCGGATCGCCGAGACGATCAAGCAGTACGGCGTGACCCACGTCCTCTGGGGTTCGTTCGAGCCGGCCCCCAACACCGACGCCGAGACCGTCGGCCCCCAGCTCGAAAAGCTCAGGGTCGCCTCGGGGCTGGTCGACCGCCTGGAGATCTACAAGTCGCCGGGCCCCCTGCCGTTCCCGGTCCGGCTCTACCGGCTGCCGAGGGCCCCTCGATGACCCCTAGCTCGCGCGTAAGCCTCTGGGCGGTGGTCGGGCTGGGGGCGGTCCTGGTCCTGACCGTCTGGTGGCGGTGCCACACGATCGGCCCGACGATCCTGGCCCGGTTTGGATTCGCCCCGTACCCCGTCGTGGCCGGCGAGGCGGAGCCGCTCGACTGCGACGAGGCGGCCTATGCCTACATCGGCAAGGGGGTCGCCCACGGCAAGGTCATGTACCGCGACCTGTCCGAGAACAAGCCGCCGCTCGGCTACTGGCTGTACGCCCTGGCGGTCAAGGTCGGCGGGGCCGACGAGCTGACGATCCGCCTGATGCCGATCCCGTATGTCCTGGCCACGGTCGCCCTGGTCTGGTGGGTCGGGCTCCGGCTGGGGGGCGGCTTCGTCGCCTGCCTGGCCGCCTTCCTGTTCGCCCTCCTGAGCACCGACCCGTACCTGTACGGCAACGGGGCGAACATGGAGCACTTCCTCGACCTGTTCGCCGTCGCCTCGCTCGCCGCGATGGTCCGAGCCTTCGACCGGGGGCTCGACCGCCGCTGGCTGCTCGTCGCCGGGGCGATGGTGGCCTTCGCCAGCCTGGTCAAGCAGGTCGCCGCGGTCCACGGCCCGGTCTACGCCCTGGCGGTCCTGGCGATCGATCGCGGGCCGGGCGAGGCCCAGGGCCGACGGTGGCGGCGGAAGGCCCTCGACCTCGCGAGCCTGGCGGCCGGGTTCGCGATCCCCTGGGCGGCGACGGTCGCGATCCTCTGGGTCCAGGGGGCCGGGCCGGACGCCTGGGAGGACATCGTCGGCTACGGCTCGGCCCTGGCCACGGCCAAGGTCCCCGCCCTCAACGAGCCCCCCAAGCTCCTCCAATGGTTCACCGGCAAGGCGGACCCGCAAGGCCGCTTCCCCTGGCCGTTCGGCCGGACCGAATACCTCGCCTGGTGGGGGACGGGCACCTGGCCGCTCTGGGTCGCCTCGGTCCCGGTCCTGGCCTGGATGCTCGCCCGCCCCGGGCCGTCCCGGCGTCTGACTGCGGCCTGGACGCTATCAAGCTGGGTCCAGGTCGCCCTGCCCGGCCTGTTCTGGCAGCATTATTACCTCCTGCCCACGCCCGGCGTGGCCCTGGCGGTGGCCCTGGCCCTGGGGGCGTGCGTCGGCTCGATCGGCCGGGCGGGCCGGGCGCGGCGAGCCGGGGCGTTGCTCCTCGGCTCGATCGCGGCACTGGGTCTGGCCGGGGCGATCGGCGAGACGGCCCGGATCCAGGCCCGGGCTTACCTGATGGTCACGCCCGAGAACCTGACCGCCCGGTACAAGGGGGGCGGCCAGTGGATCTGGCTCCGGGCGCTGGGCAGGGACCTCGCCCGGCGGTCGGCGGCCTGGACCGATCGGACGCCGACCCTGTACCTCTGGGGCTGGCAGAGCCCGCTGTTCGTGTATTCCGGGCTCGACGGCGTGACCCGGCACTTCTTCGCCGACCCGCTCCTGGAGGATTACGCCCGGGGGTATCACCGGGACCACCCCCGGGTCCGCCCTCGGGTCGACCGGATCATGAGCGACCTCGCCGAGCACCCGCCCTCGATCGTCCTGGTCGCCTACCCCCCCTTCCCCCCGCTCCTCCGGTTCCTGGAACGGGGCTACCGGCGTGTGGCGATGGCGGGCCTGAATGCCACCTCGCCCGACGGGATCGGCCTCTGGGTCGATCGCGAGCATGCCGAGGCCTTCGACCGCGCCGGGCGGCCGGGTCAGACGCCCGGGACCGCGACCGGCTCGGCCCGCCCGACCACGGCGAGGTAGCGGTCGCGGAGCCGGCCCATGATTGCTGGCCAGGTCTGGGTGACGGCATGGGCCCGGGCCGCCCCGGCCATCTCGACGCGCCGGGCTCGGTCGTCCACGAGCCCGACCAGGGCCCCGGCCATCTCCGACGGGGGGGTGCCGGGCTCGACCAATAGCCCGGTCTCGCCCGGTCGGACGATCTCGCCGACGCCCCCGGCCCGGACCGCCACGGTCGGCAGGCCCGAGGCCAGGGCCTCGAGCACGACGTTGCCGAACGTCTCGGTCAGGCTGGCGAAGGCGAAGAGGTCGCACGCCGAGTAGTGATCGGCCAGGTCCTCGCCGCTCCGATACCCCACGAACCGGGCGTTCGCCCCCATGATCGCCTCCAGCTCACCCCGGGCCGGGCCGTCGCCGACGAACAGGAACTTGACCTCGGGCCGGGCCGCGGCGACTTCCCCGAGGGCGGCGCCGAGGTGCATCACGTTCTTCTCGGCCGCCAGCCGGCTGACGTGGCCGATCACGACGTCCCCGGCCTCGAAGCCGAGTCCCTGGCGAACCCGGGCCCGCCCCGGCCGATCCGGGCGGAACAAGGTGCCGTCCACGCCCCGGGGCCAGAGCACGAGCCGGCGGAACCCTCGGCCTTCGAGGTCGGCGATCGTGGCCATCGACGGGGCGTAGGTTTCCAGGGTCCGGTTGTGGAACCAGCGCAGGTAGCGCCAGACCGGCCCCTTGGCCCATCCCAGCCGGTAGTGGTCGCAATACTGGTCGAAGTTGGTGTGGAAGCTCGACACGATCGGGATCTGCCGCCGCAAGGCATGCCGGAGCGCCGTCCAGCCCAGCGTCGCCTCGGTGGCGACGTGGATGAGGTCGGGCTGGAACTCGTCGATCGCCCGCCGGGCCGGGCCGAACGGCGGGACCGGTACGCTCACCTCGCGGTAGAACGGCAGGCCCCATGAGCCGACCAGGTGGTTGTGCGGGCCGGTCCTGGGGATGCCGTAGTCCGGGTGGATCACCTGGACCTCGTCGCCGGCCCGCTCCAGGTGGTTGACCAGTTGGCCCAGGGTCCGCGATACTCCGTTGACCTGCGGGGTGAAAGTCTCGGTCACCAGGGTCAGTCGCATGATGGCGGAACCTCTGCGGCGGGGCCACTGGCCGGACGTTGGCCACTCGAAACAATATACGAGCGAATCCCGGACGCCATGAAGAACCGGCCAAGCCGCCACGAATTTCCTCGAAGGGGCGAAAAGTCGGACGCCTCGCCACCCCTCATCGGGCCATCCAGGTGAAATCGAACCCGGTCAAGCAAGCGTTGCGCGAGGGGAAGCCCCAGGCGGGCACCTGGCTGTCGCTCGGGAGCGTCGTGGCGGCCCGATTCCTGGCCCGGTCGGGCCTGCCCTGGCTGACGGTCGACATGGAGCACACCCAGACCGACATCAACACCGCCGCCCTGATGTTCGGCGCCATCGCCGACGCCGGCTGCGTCCCCCTGGCCCGGGTGGTCGAAGGTCGGCACGACCTGATCAAGCAGGTCCTCGACTGCGGGGCGATGGGGATCGTCGCCCCGATGGTCATGGGCCCCGAGCAGGCCCGGGCGATCGTCGGGGCGACGAGGTACCCCCCCCGCGGCAACCGGTCGGTCGGCGGCGGGCTGCACGCCTTGAACTACGGGGCCTCGGCCGAGGATTACTACGCCAGGGCCGACGACGAGATCCTCGTCGTGATCCAGACCGAGCACATCGCCGCCGTCGAGTGCGCCGACGAGACCTACGCCGTGCCCGGGGTCGACGCCGTCTTCGTCGGCCCGAACGACCTGGCCGCCTCGCTCCGGGGGCCGGACGGGACCCCGCCCTCGAAGCCGCTGCTCGAAGCGACCCTGACCCGGATTCGCGAGGCCTGCCACCGGCAGGAGGTGGCGGCCGGCCTCCACGTCTTCTCGATCGAGGACGCCCGGCGGCGGATCGACGAGGGCTGGACGTTCGTCGCGGTCAACTCCGAGCTGAAGTTCATGCTCCAGGGGGCCGCCGAGGTCGCCCGGGCCACCCGGCAAGGGGCCCCGGAGACCGGCGACGTGGCGAAGTACTGAATTGGGTTCGTCCTGGAATGAAGGTAGCCCTCGATGGCGGTCGTCCTGATCGGGACCCTCGACACCAAAGGCCAGGAAACGGCCTTCGCCCGCGACCTGCTCCGGGCCCAGGGGCTGGAGACGATCGTGATCGACGTCGGCTCGGGGTCCGACCCGACGATCGAGCCCGACGTCTCGCGCGACGAGGTGTTCCGCCGGGCGGGCACGTCCGCCCGGGCGGTGATCGAGCGCGGCGACCGGGGCGAGGCCGTCTCGCTCGCCGCCGGGGGGGTCGTGGCGGTTGTGGCCGACCTGGCGTCGCTCGGGCGGGTCCAAGGCGTCTTCGGGCTGGGCGGGTCGGCGGGCACGGTGATCGGCTCGGCGGTGATGCGGAGCCTGCCGTTCGGCCTGCCCAAGGTGATGGTCAGCACCCTGGCCAGCGGCCAGACACGGCCGTTCGTCGGCAGCTCCGACATCGCCATGTTCCACCCGGTCGCCGACCTCTCCGGCCTCAACCGCCTGACCCGTCGGGCCCTCGGGAATGCGGCCCACGCGCTCGCCGGGATGATCCGGGGGTCGCAGGCGATCGAGGGCGAGGCCGACGCCAGGCCGGTCGTCGCGGCCTCGATGTTCGGCGTGACCACACCTTGCGTCGACCGGGCCCGGCGGCGGCTCGAAGCGAGCGGTTTCGAGGTCCTGGTCTTCCACGCGACGGGCTCGGGCGGCCAGACGATGGAAAGCCTGATCCGCGACGGCCAGGTCGACGCCGTGCTCGACCTGACGACGACCGAACTGGCCGACGAGCTCGTCGGCGGCATCCTCTCCGCCGGCCCCGATCGGCTCGGGGCGGCGGTCGAACGTGGAATCCCCCAGGTCGTCAGCGTCGGGGCGCTCGACATGGTGAATTTTGGCCCCCGCGACACCGTGCCCGACCGGTTCCTGGGGCGGTCGTTCCACGCCCACAACCCGTCCGTCACCCTGATGCGGACCACGGCCGAGGAGAACGCCGAACTCGGCCGCCGGATCGCCTCGGCCCTGCGCAGGGCGATCGCACCGGTGGCGGTCCTCCTGCCGCTCGGCGGGGTTTCCGCGCTCGACGCCCCCGGCGGCCCGTTCCGCGACCCCGAGGCCGACTCCGCCCTCTTCGGGGCGATCCGCGATGGGCTTGCCGGGCTCGCGAACGTCCGGGTCATCGAGCGGGCCGAGCACATCAACGACCCGGCCTTCGCCGACGCGGCGGCCGACGCCCTGGCCGAACTGCTCCCTCCTCCCCCGAACTTCCAGGCCCCTCATTCATGAATACCAAGACCCGGCCCGAGATCCTCGAAGGCTTCCGAGCCAAGATCGCCCAGGGGCTCCCGATCATCGGCGGCGGCGCCGGGACCGGCCTGAGCGCCAAGCTGGCCGAGGCCGGCGGGATCGACCTGATCATCATCTACAACTCCGGCCGGTTCCGGATGGCCGGCCGGGGCAGCCTGGCCGGCCTGATGCCCTACGGCGACGCCAACGCCATCGTCATGGAGATGGCCCGCGAAGTCCTGCCCGTCGTCGAACGGACCCCGGTGCTGGCCGGCGTCTGCGCCACCGACCCGTTCCGGATCATGGCCCACTTCCTCCGCGACGTCCGAGACGCCGGTTTTGCCGGCGTCCAGAACTTCCCGACCGTCGGCCTCGTCGACGGCCAGTTCCGCCAGGGGCTCGAAGAGACCGGGATGGGCTACGGCAAGGAGGTCGAGATGATCGCGCTGGCCCGCGAGATGGGCCTGCTCACCTGCCCCTACGTCCACAACCCGGAAGAAGCAACGCTGATGGCCCGGGCCGGGGCCGACATCCTGGTCCCGCACGTCGGCCTGACCACGAAAGGGCTGATCGGGGCCCGCACGGCGCCCGACCTCGCCTCGGCGGCGAAGCGGGTCCAGGCGATGGCCGACGCCGCGTTCAATGCCCGCGAGGATGTGATCGTGCTCTGCCACGGCGGCCCGATCGCCGAGCCCGCCGACGTCGCCGAGGTGTTCGCGACCACCCGGGGGATCGCCGGCTTCTTCGGTGCCAGCAGCGTCGAGCGCCTGCCGACCGAGCCCGCCATCATCGCCCAGGTCCGGGCCTTCTGCGAGCTCAAGCCTTCAGTCGGGCGGAAATGACCCGAGGCGGCCGGCTCAGGGCCGCCGGCCGATCTCCTCGTCATCGAACTCGTCCCACCACTCGATGTCGTGCCTGTCGCCGTCCGGCTCCTGGAAGCGATCCTCCGCCTCCGGGCCGCCCTCCTCGATCGTGATCGTCACCGTCACGAGGGCTCGCCCTTCGGGTAAGTAGTCGGGCAATTGGAGGCAGACGTAGCGGTCTTGGGGCACGAAGATCTCGGTCTGGTAACGCATCGTGAAGACCTCGGAGGGGCGAGGGGGCGGCGAGCGGCGTTCAACGAGCGTCCCCTTCGGCGGCTTTCGGGGCGTCGTCGGGGGCGACCCGGCCCCGGACCAGGGTCCGCGTGATCCCTTCCTGGACCGTCACCCCGGCCTGGTTGACCAGCTGCTTCCGCCAGCGGACCTCGGCCCTCCGGCCTCGGGCCTTGACGTCCACCGCCTCCACCCGGGTCAGGACTCGGATCGTGTCGCCGAAGGCGATCGGCTTGAGGAAGGACCAGCCCTCGATCGCCAGGAAGGCCAGGGTCGCCACCCGGGGGGCATGCGAGGACAGGCCGCTGCTGATGGCCAGGCCGAGCAGGCCGTGGGCGACGGGCCGGCCGAACGCCCCGGTTCGGGCCGACTCGTGGTCGACGTGGATCGGGTTGAAGTCGCCCGAGAGCCCGGCGAAGGCCACGACGTCGGCCTCGGTCACGGTCCTGGCCGGGCTCTCCCACTCGTCGCCAGGCGTCAAGTCCTCGAAGGTGAGGGTGGGCAAGGGGTGAATGGCCATCGATAACGGTCCCGGCTCGAATTCCCGACCCGACCCTGCTTGTCGCGAATGGCGAAATCGAGAACAATTTGGGAATGAATTGTGCTTGCCAAGACCAGGGCCGTCAAGCGAGGGCTCGGTAGTCAACCCCCCTCTCCTTTCGATCGATATTGGTAACGCTTTCACAAAATCGGGCACTTAGGTCCTCAAGGCCTCGATCCTCCGCGTTGGGAGATGTTCGCATGACTCGGCCCTTCAAGATCCTCGTCGCCGACGACGAAAAGCCGGTGGCCGCCGGCCTCCAGGGGCAGTTGGAAGCTCTCGGCTACGACGTCGTGGCCGTGGTCCACGACGGGCACCACGCGATCGAAGTCTGCCGGAGGTCGCTCCCCGACCTCGTCCTGATGGACATCGAGATGCCCGGCCTTGACGGGCTCTCCGCCGCCCGCCAGATCGCCCGCGACCCCGGCACGCCGGTCATCATCCTGACCGCGCACGGCCACCCGAACCTGATCGACCAGGCCGTCGAGGGCGGGGTGGTCCACTACCTGCTCAAGCCGGTCACCAGCCCGAGCCTGCACGCGGCGATCCAGGTCGCGGTCGCCCGCTCGCGCGAGGTCAAGTCGCTCCGCGAGAACGTCAACACGCTGGAGCTGACCCTCCGCGAGCGGAAGATCATCGAGCGTGCCAAGGGCATCCTCATGACCCGCCGGAACATGTCCGAACCGGAAGCCTTCCGCTTCCTCCAGCGCCAGAGCCAGGATCGCCGAATGGCCATGGCCAAGCTCGCCGAGTCGATCGTCCAGGCCGACGAGCTGCTCGACACGCCCTCGAACCCGTGAACCAAAATCCGGGTCAGCTCTCGTTTTTTTGGAAAATAGATCGATCGAACCGGCTGGAGCCACTTGACCGCGGGCCGCGGGCGTGGCTATCGTCAAAAAGTTCACCTGCGACAGCTCGATCCGACCCCTGACCTCGCTGGTGCCGGCCCGCATTTCGGGCCGCATCTCGCCTCGGGATCTCGTTCGATGTCTGCCGGGTGTCGAGACGATGAGGTGATGTTCCTCACGGAGACTGACATGACCACGCATGATGCAGGGTCGGGTATCCAGGCTCTCGAAATCGCAAGGACGGGTACGCCGCTGTCCGAGCAGATCGAAGGCTACATCGAGCGGCGGGCGTGCGGCCGGATCCGCGACCTCCAGGTAGTTTGTTTCGAAGGTCGGGTCATCCTCAAGGGCCGATCGCGGACCTACCATGCCAAGCAACTGGCGCAAGAGGCGGCCATGGACTGCACCGAAGGGACTTTCGCCCTCGCCAACCACATCATCGTGGCCTGAGCCGATTTGCCGACACCGCTGGATTTGCCACCGATGACCGAGGAGCACGATCACCCCGCCTTGGCGGCGATCCTCGACTATCTCGGCTCCCAGATCTGCCTGCCGCTCGACGGGCTTCGCAGTGCCCTCGGGCAGGTCATCGAGGAGCCCGAAGCAATCCTCCCGCCCAACCAGCGGGCCCATGCGTCGACCATGATCATCCTCTGCGACGAGCTGGGTCGGTTGACGCGAGACACGCTCGGGTGCGGCGGCCCCGGCGATCCGCAAGCTTGATCATTCGCGGCGGATCGATCCCAAATACACCCGCCGTTCAATGGACGGCGGGGTCGACGCAGAGTCGCAAGGTTGTCCCTTCACCGGGGGTGGTCCGGAGCGAAAGGGTGCCACGGTGCCTTCGCCAGATCCCGTTGGCGATGCTCAGGCCGACGCCGAGGTGTCCGGATTTGGTGGTGAAGAACGGCTCGACGGCCCGCTCCTTCACCTCGGGTGTCATCCCCTGCCCGTTGTCGGCGATTTCCAGGGTCACCCACTCGCGCGAATCCAGCAAGGTCGTGACGTGTATCGCCAACTCTCCGCCCACATTGGCCTCGTAGGCGTTGTTGAAGAAGAGCTTGAGCATCGACCGGAGGTGGTCGGCCTGTCCTCGGATAAGCGGGACTGGGGCCAGGTCGGCGGTCCAGGTCACCCCGGGCCGCCCCTCGGCCCGCTCGACGGCGATGAAATCCTTGACGAGCCGGTCGAGCGCCAGGCGTTCGTCGCCGATCGTGGTGATCGGCCTCGTGTAATCGATCAGTCGGCGGGCGACGGAGGACGCTTCGAGCGACGTATTGATGATCATCTCGGCCAGGACGGCCGGATCGACGGGGTTCGGCGTCGACAGCTTGAGTCGGAGGATTTCGCAGTTGCTCACCACGGCGCTGAATGCGTTGATGACGTGATGGCCCACCCCCGAAGCGAGGTGGGAGAGGTCGTTCAACGCCTCTCGGGCCAGATCCGGATCGTGCTCGTGCTCGTGCTCGTGCATGACCTTCCTTCGAGGCGCGATGGGGCAGGAATTCGGCTCGCGGGACGATCCGGTCAGCGGACGATCCGGGCTTCGACCCAGTCGCCTCCATCTTGCACGTCGCCCCGCTCGCCGAATTCGGTGATCAGGATCAGGACTTTCGCGCCCGCGAGGTCCACGTCAACCGCTTTCGGCGCCTCCCCGGAGCCCATCGCCGGGGATTCGTAGCGGACCTTGCCATCGACCAGGGCTTTGAAGACGACGTTCCCCAGCGGGCCGGCCCCGTCGTCGAGGCCCACGAGCGCCTGGAACCGCTTCGCCCCGGGTTCGAGCTTATAGGCGAGCAAGGTCCGGCTCTGGGTGCCGATCCCTCGGTCATATGACTTACCGCCGATGTGGAGCGGACGGCCGTCGACGCTGGCGTTGCGGCGATACGGGCGAGTCGGCCCGACATAGGCGACGTACTGCGACCCGCTCGCCTCGCGATCCGAGAGGTAGCTGACCGGCCCGTTCAGGGCCCGCCCCTGCGCCAGGTCGCCCACCGAGAACCGGACCGGGGCCTGGAACCGCGTGCTGCCGACGACCTGGCCGTGCTCGATCCGGACATCAGTCAGGCCGAGCCGAGTGCCGTCGATCAGGGTCAATTCGAAGTAGCTGCCCTTCGGACGTTTGTATACGACCTGGGCCTGGGCAAATCCCAGGGCGACCGCTCCGGACGAGCCGGATCGATCGATGTCGACCCGACCGGCGGGCGGCTGGAACGTGATCTTCTTCTCGTCGAGCCCCGCCAGGAGGCCGGGCAACTTGTCGCCATTGGCAAGCCAGAGCAGTTCCGAGGTCCGGGGCGTGTCCCGGACCTGCGATTCGAGCGCGTCGAGGACCTCCTGCTCCGAAGGCGGCTTGAAGATCAGGCCGAGGATCGCGTCGAGCGGCACCGGCAGCTTGCCGATCGCCATCGGCTGCACGTCCAGGTCCGCCGCGCCCGCCGAGGCGATCACGCAATGGGCCAGCCGGTCGCCGTCGGGGAAGAGGACGATTTCCCCTTCATTGGTCCAGGGGAGGGGGACGGTCCCTTCGCGAGCAAGCCGGACCAGCCGATCGAACGGGATCGACCGCTCCGCGCCGTCGCCCCCGACGAGCGTCACGCCGTCCTTCTCGCCGAGTCGGCGGATCAGGCCCGACGCCGACGTGCCGTCCGTGAGGAGGGCCTGGAATACCGGGTCGGACGGGACCGACGTCGAGGCCTGGTCGGAGCCGACGGCGGCCTCGGCGAGGCCCAGGATGAGGAACGCCGGCGCGACGAGCAGGGATCGGAGTGCGGACATCGACGGTCCCCTCGTTGGTTCAGCGCTGGAAGATCGGTAGGTAGTTGTTCGTCATCTGGAGCACGATGAGGGCCATCGCGGTGCCGTACTCGTTGCAGATGCTGTCCTGCCAGTAGCCGGCGGACATCTGGCGGCGGACGAGCTCGTCGCGGATCGCCGGGAACCAGGTCTTCCAGTCGTCGCCGCCCCGGATCCACATCGCCTGGGCCGCGTAGTAGTGGCCGTAGAAATAGTGGCTGTAGCGTTGCCCGAACTTGATCTCGGGCATGAACTGCTTCATGTACTCGACGCCGCGATCGATCTCCTTGGCATCATAAACCGCCGCGCTGTAGAGGGCGACGACGCCGGCGGCCGATCGGGGGAAGGCGCTCGCGCCCCCTTGGATCATGTAGCGGAAGCCGCCGTCGGCGTTCTGCGACTGCTTGACGTAGCGGATGCAGGACTCGACCGTCTCCTTGGGCACGTAGAGCCCCGCGTTCCTGGCGGCCCGGAGGGCGTTGATCTGGCAGATCGTGACCGAGATGTCGGCGTCGCGCCGGACAGGCTGATACCTCCAGCCCCCTTCGACGTTCTGGGTGTCGATGATCAGGCGGACGGCGTTGGTCAACTTCTCGCGAAGCTCGGCGTTCCGGGTCATCCCATAGGCTTCCGCGAGGAAGAGGGTGCCGAAGCCGTGCGAGTACATCGGCCCGTGGGTCCCCGCGTTGGGCACGGCGATGAAGCCCGAAGGGGCCGTGTTGTCCATCACGTACTTCAGGGCCTTCTCGACCTGCGAGCCGAACGGCCCCCGGCCGGGGCTGGAGCCGTTGGCCATGAAGGCCAGGCCGGCGATGCTGGTGACCGCGATGTTACCTCGGTAGGCCCCCGAGCCGTAGGAACCGTCGGAGTTCTGCTGCTTGCCGAGCCAGGCCAGGCCCGACTCGATGGCCCGGTCGGTCTCCGGGGTGACGAGGTCCGCCGCGCCATCGGGTACGTCCCCACGCCTGGGCTCGCCGAAGCCCCCCTGCCCCTTGCCGGCGTCGCCGCCAGTCGCGGCCGGCTTCGGAGCTTCCTGGGCTCGGGCCCATGTCGGGGACAAGAGGCCGATCAGCGTCAAGAGTGAGGCCGTGAATAGCCTGGTGATGATCGGGCGTCGCATCCGGTTCACTCCCCCCGGGTCGAAGATTTCTTGCCGAGCGACAAAAAGTAGAGCCGGATCAGGTCCGTCTTGGTCGGCAGCGGGTTCTCGCTGAGGACGTTGGACATGTCGTCGCGATACTGCGGGGGGAGTTGCCCCCAGAGGCTCTTGGCGGCGTCGGCCAGGGCCGGGGGCGTCTTGGGCTTCTCGGGCCGGGACGGGCTCGCCCCGTTGGCCGTCGCGCCGGGCTGGTTGCCGGGCTGTCCGGGCTGGGGCGGGCCGGGCTTCTTCCCCGCGTCGCGCATCATCTTCATGGCTTGCGACTGGCTCTGCGAATTCTTCATCTGCTCGATCAGGGAGTCGAGGTTCTTGACGATCTCGGTCTGCTTCTTCCGTGTCTCGGAGCCGGTGTCGGGCTTGCCGAGCCGCTGTTCGACCTCGCGCATCTCCTTGATGATGTCGCCGAGCGGCCCCGACCCTTCGCCGTCCTGATTCTCGCCGGCCTTCTTCTTGGGCTTGCGGCCGGTCAGCTCTTCGAGCCGGGTGTCGAGCTTCTTCTCGTCGCCGCCGAGGGGGTCGGGTTTGGCCTGGTCGGCCGGGTCACCGCCGGGCGAGCCGGGCTTCTTGTCGTCGGGCGAAGGGTCATCCTTGGCCTGGCCGAGCCCTTCGAGGAGCTTGTCGAGCCCTTCGTCCTTCGGGGCGAGTTTCTCGCCCGGCTTGGCCTTGTCGCCTTCGGGCTTCGGCTTGGAGTCGACCTTGTCGAGCAGGCGATCGAGCCCCTCGTCCTTCGACTCGGCGGGCGGCTTGGCCTTGTCGTCCTTCGGCTTGGCCTTGTCGGCGTCCGCCTTGGGCTTCTCTTCGAGCTTTTCGAGGAGCTTGTCGAGCCCTTCGTCCTTGGGGGCGGCCGGGTCCTGGGCACGGGCAGGGGCCGACCAGGCGAGCGCGAGGCAGGCGAGCGTCAGGGAGGCGGCGAGGCGGGATCGGGTCGAGATCATGGTCAGTTCTCCCCGTCATCCTTCTTGGGCCGGGTCAGGTCGCGGACGATGTCGGCCAGGATGCCTTGATCCTCGTGGAGCTTGTCGAGCTCGGCGACCTGATCGGGGTTGAGTTCTTTCTGGCGGCGGATCAGCTCGTCGAACGAGTCGGTTCGCTCGTTCAGCTCCTGCTGGAGCGACTTGAGCATCTTGATCTGGGCGGCGGCCGGGATGCCGTCGCCCCCGCTCGGCGATGAGCCACCACCCCCGCCGCCTTGCTGACCTTGCTGCCCGCCGCCGTTCTTGGGCCGGTCGGGCTTGAGCGAGTCGTTGAGCTGCTTGAGCCGGCCCGAGGCGAGCTTCTGGACCCGGGTTGTCTCGCCGTCGGTCTTGAGGGCCTGGAGCCGCTGGGCCGAGTCCTCCATCGACTGCTGGACCTTCTTGAGGCTGAGGGTGAAGACGGGTGCCCCCTCGCCGAGCTTGTCGACCAGCTCGGTCGCCTCGTCCTTGAGCCCGGCCTGGACGCGCCCGAGTTCGCGGATGCCGCTCCGCTGGGCGAGCGAGAGCTTGCCGTCGGCCTCGGCCTTGGCCTTCTCGTACCGCTCGGTCTCCTCGGACATCTTGTCTTGCCGCTCGCCGATCGACCTGAGGGCATCGCCCATCTTGGCGATCTGCTCCATCGCGAGCTGTTCTTCGGCCTCCTTGCGGACGGCGGCGACCTCCTCCTCGGCCTGCTTGAGGTCCTTCATGGCCTCTTCTTCTTCCTTCTCCGCCTCGTCGCCGCCGTCGCCCTGCTCCTGCTCCATGTTGGCCTGGGCCTTGGCCATCGACTCGGCCGCTTTCTGGCCCGCCCGGGCCCCGGCCTCGGCGTTGAGCTTGGAGAGCTTGGCGATCTGCTTCTTGAGGTCTTCCTGGATCTGCTGCTGCTCCTTGGCGAGCTTCTTCAGCTCCTCGGCCCGCTTCTGGGCGTCGGGATTGGCCTGGGCCTGCTGGGTCTTCTTGAGGCTGGCCGCCTGGCGGTCGCGACTCTTCTTGAGCTCGGCCTCGGCGTTCTTCAACTCGGCGACGAGCCGCGACAGCTCGCGCTCGCGGCGGTTCTGGATGGCGTCGACCAGGTCTTTGAGGTCCTTGCGGGCCTGGGCCTGGCCCGCCTGGGCCTGGCCCATCTGGTTCTTGTCGAGCTGGTCGGCGGCCTCGCCCATCTTGGCAGCGGTCGCCTTCTTGCGGCTCTTCTGGACGGCCTCGCGGAGCGCCGAGGCGGCCAGCGGGTCGTTCGCGTCGAGCTTCTTGGCCATCTCGTCCATCTTGGCTTCGAGGCCTTGCAGGTCGCGGGCGATCTCGTTCTGGCGCCTCGCCTGATTTTCCAGCTCGGCCTTCTGCTCGGGGGTCAAGGCATCCTGACTCTTGCCGGCGAGGTCGGGCTTGGAGGCGGCCTCGGCGGCCTGCTTCATGGCCTGCTCCTGCTTCTGGAGCAGGGCCTTCGCCTCCTTGCCCGCCGTCTGGATCGTGTCGAACTGGCTCAGGCCGGCGAGCATCTTTTCCAGCTCGTCGACGATCGCCTTCTGGTTCCGCTCGGCCTCGGCCAGCGATTGCTTCGAGGCGGACGAAGGCTTGTCGGACGGAGCTTTGCCGCCGGCCCGCGGTTTCGCCGACTTGGAGTCGGCCTTCGGGGAAGCCTTGCCGGCGTCCCCGGTCTCCGACTTCGGCTGATCCCCCCCGGAACCCTTGGGCTGGTCTCCGGCCTGATCTTTCGGCTCCCCGCCCGCCTGATCCTCCTTTGCCGACTGGCCCGGTTGGTCCTTGCCCTGGGCTTTGGGTTGAGGTTGGCCCTTGGCATCGGCCTTGTTGGGCGAGTCGTTCGGGGCTCCGGCCGGGGCCTGATCCGCCGGGGGCTGGGGTGCCTCGCCGTTCGGCCGGTCGCCTTCGGGCCGGTCGAGCTGCTTGGTGGCCTGGGTCAGGGCCTGCTCGGCGGGGCCGAGGTTCCGGTCCTTGATCCGCTGGACGGCGTCGCGGAGGTCGGCCATCTGGCGGTTGGCGTCGGGGTCGTCGGCCTTGAAGTCGCGGGCGTCTTGCTGGAACTGGCGGATCTTCTGGTCGAGGCCGTCGGCCTTGTTGGTGACGCGGTTGTTCACCTGGCGCTGGATGATCTCGGCGTTCTTGACCTGGTCGCGTGCCGGGTCGGGCAGCTTGTCGGCCTTTTCGAGGAAGGTGATCGCGGCGTCGACCGGGGCTTTGGCCTGCTTCTGGATCTCCAGGATTCGGTCGATCTCCTCGCGGATGGCCCGCTGCTGATCTTCGAGCTGGCGGTCGACGTCCTGCCGGGAGATGATCCGGAGCCGCATCTCGCGGCTCTTGCCGATGTTCGGGCCCTTGAGGTTGTCGAAGTCGCGGCCTTCGGCGTAGAAGGTGATCACCGTGCCGGGGGCGAGGTCGCCCAGCGGGGCGAGGTCCCAGCGGTGGCGGACCTCCTGCTTGCGGACGGGGCCGGCTTCGGGCAAGGGATCGGGGCTGGCCCATAGGGGGACGACGACCTCCCGGGTCGGCTCCGAGCCGCCGGCGGACACCTTGTAGATCAGGCGGATGAGCTGGAGGCCGTAGTCGTCGTCGGCGGTGATGGCGAGCGGGACGGTCGCCCCGGAGGGGACGTCGCGGTCGTGGGTGGGGTCGTCGATCGTGACCCTGGGGGCCTCGTCGCGGACGGCCCGGATGTCGAACCGGACGACGTCCTGCCCCGAGAAGCCCTCGGTGTCCTTGAGTTCAACCCAGAACGGCTGCGATTCCTTGACCGTGAAGCTCGTGGCGAGGATCTTGCCCGAGGCGTCGATCGTGACCGCCTCCTTCGCTGAAACCTCACCCCGGCGGAGCGAGGCGGATGCGATCGGCTTGTTGGCCTCGCCGACGAACTCGACCTTGGTCCCCTCGACGGCGCGGATCTGGGTGTTGCCGGCGGCGAGCTCGAGCGGCTGCTGGTGGGTGTAGGCGGGGGGGACCATCCGGACCGTGGTCTTGTCGAACGCCGGGGGCGGGACGACGGCGACCTCGATCCGATCGGTCACGTTGTCGCCGGCGGCGACCCGGAACGAGAACGGCCGGGGGACGGTCTCGACCCGACCGCGGAACGTCCCGTCGTCCGCCGGCCGGAGCGGCTCGGTCGCGGTCTCGCCGTCGGGGTAGGTGTAGGTGACCCGGGCCGTCGAGGGCATCCGCTCGCCCTTGCCCACGGCGACCGCCAGGGCGAACGGCATCCCCCGGGCGATCTTCCGGGGGGTCTCGTCGAGCACGGTCAGGTGGATCATCTTCGGCCAGCGGTCGGGCCCGAACGGGCGGACCAGGCGGCGGAGGGCGAGCGAGCTCAGCTCGGGCTCGACGGCGGCCACCGCCCCGACCAGGGCGAACATCGCCACGGCCCAGGCCGCGGCCCGGCGGGTGGCCCCGGGGTCGACGGCCTGGCGGAAGTCGATCTCGCGGACCTGGGCCAGGGTCTGCTCGACCGTCGCGTCCCGCATCGCCTGGGAGCCGGAGCCCTCGACGTGGTCCGAGCCCTGGCGGAGGAACTGGACGGTGCTGGCCAGTCGGTCGTTGAGGCCGGGCCAGCGGTCCTCGATCCGGAGGGCGATGTCGAGGTCGGCGAACCGGACCACAAGCGGCATCATCACGCGGCGGGCGAAGAGGTACGCGCCGAGACCGATCACGCCGAGGAGGAGGGCGAGCCGGACCTCGGGCACGAGGTCGAGCAGCCAGTCGGCCAGGCCGGCGGCGAGCACGGCGGCGGCCAAGCCGAACGCCAGTCGGCTGAGCCCGTGGATCGCCACGAGGCGACGCACCTGCCCGCGGAGGGCGGCGATCCGGGTTTCGATGGGACCTCGCATCGAGGGCAACCTCCCGCCTGGACGCGCCAGGCTTCACGCGATCGTCGGGGCGTCGACCAGCCCGCCCGGGGTTGAACGGATCATACCATCTGGGCACGTTTCCTGAGAACCCATTCAGCAACCAGCAAGGTCAGGAACAACAGGAGGACCGGCCAGGTGTTCCAGAGCGGGATCGGCGGGTCGGTGTCGAGCGGGACCTGCTGGGGCACCGGCAGTTCGGAGAGCAGCGTCTCGACCGTCGAGGGGACGTAGAACTTGCCGTTGGTGGCCGTCGCCGCCCGGACCAGCTCCGACTCGTTCATCTGGACGTTCTCGCGCTCGCCGGCGGGCGGGTCGACGCCGAAAGTCGTCGTCGGCAGGCCCCCTTCGAGGGACGGCGGCGGGAGCAAGCGGACCTCGTATTCCCCCTCCACCGCCTGCGGGATCACCCCCTCGAACAGGTTGCGCGAGCCGGGGGCGAGCTTGAGCGCGAGCCGCCGCGAGCCGTGCCCCTTCTGGTCGACCTCGACGGTGACCTCGCCGCCGGGAGGGGCGTCGCCCGGGTTGGGGAAGCGGACCTTGATGTCGACCGGCTGGCTCCGGAGGTAGCGGCGCCGCTCGGTCTGGATCTCGGCCTTCTTCTGGCCGGTGAGCTTGGACCGGGCGAGGAAGCGGATCGTCTGGGTCCAGAACCGGCCGAAGTAGCGGTCACCGACCCGGAACCGCCACCGCCAGGTGTCGTCGACCGCGTGGAACATCGACCGGCCCGAGCCGGATATCTGGTAGGCGATCATCGGCAAGGGGCCGTCGGAGCCGACGATCGTGGGGTGTTCGGCCAGGACCACGGCGGCCGGCTTCTTGCGGGGGGCCTCGAAGTACCAGTAAAGCTCGGGGAGCGAGGCCCAGATCTGGGCGCTGGTGATCGCGTCGTCGCCGAACCGGAAGATCGGGTTGGAGCGCCCCTCGACGGTGAGCTGGGGGCGGAAGCTCTGGATCACCCCGGCCACGGCGATCGGGTTGCGGGCCTCGGCCAGCTCGATCGGCAGGAGCGGCTCCAGGGGCGTCCCCTTGTAAGACAGCGGGTCGTAGTTCTCGCCCGCCACGAACAGGACGCCGCCCCCCTTCTCGGTGACGAACTCGGTCAGGTGGGCCATCTGCGAGTTGCTGAGGAAGCTCGGGTCCACGTCGCCGAGGATCACCACGTCGTAGGCGAACAGGTCGTCCTTGGACGACGGGAAGGTCGGCAGGGCCGCCCGGTCCTGGGTGCTGTACTGGGGGTCGGACGACTGGAGCACGACGTTGAGGTCGATGGTCCGCTCGCGGTCGAGGAAGGTCTTGAGGTAGCGGAACTCGTAGCGCGGCAGGCTGTCGACGTAGAGGACCTTGAGCTTCTCGTCGCGGACGTTGATCGCCTTCTCGATCCGGTTGTTGCCGGGTGTCAGCTCGCGGGGCTTGGCGTCGACCTCGACGATGTAGGTGATCTGCCCGGTCTCCTTGGGCCGGTGGCCGATCTCGACCCGGGTCGGCTGGCCGTCGGGCGGGGCCTGGACCTTGATCGACTCCAGCTCCTTGGTGGCGTTGGGGTCGCTCGCCGTCGGGGTCTTCTGCTTCAGTCGGACCGTCAGCTCCTGCTTGACATAGCCGCGAGCCGTCAGCTTGGGCTGGAACCGGACCAGGTCGTCGACGAAGACCACATCGTCGACCAGCAATTCGGACAGCTCGATGTCGCGCGGCGGCTCGGGATCGCCCAGGCCGATGGGGTAGAGCGGCACCCCCTTCCTGGCGGCGAACTCGGCCACCCGGGCGACGGTCTCCCCCTCGGTCGTCTGGCCGTCGGTGAGCAGGACGATCGCGGTGGGCGGGACCCCTCGCAGCTCGGTCAGGACCTGGCGGATGCCCGAGCCCAGCCTCGACTGGCCGCCGCTCGGCTGGACCTTCTTGAGTTCGGCGATGGCCGGCTCGATGTCGGCCGGCTTGTCGATCTCGGCGAGCGGCCGTGCCGAGTCGGAGACCAGGTAGAGTCGGACCCGGTGCTTCTTCTGCAACTCGCGGAGGATCGCGGCGGCGTCCCGCGCCAACAGGCCCTGGGACAGGGCCAGGCGGTCCCCCTCGGCCCGGCCGGAGATCTTCACCAGGTCGGAGGCGGCGGCCTTGGCCTTGGGGTCGGCGTACTGGTCCACCACCTGCTGGCTGGCCGAGTCGTCGACCATCACGACGAAGTAGGGCAGGCCGGTCCGGTCGACCGACAGGACCGCCTCGGAGAGCATGAACAGGGCGAGGACGACCAGCGAGATCCGCAACGAGGCCAGGAACATCTTCAACGGGAGCGAGGCCGACCCTTCGCGGCGATACAGCCAGATGATCAGCGCGGCGGAGCCGACCAAAACCAGGATGGTCGGCCCCTGGGCGAGCGGCTGCTCGGCCTGGATCCGGAGGTCGAAGGACTCGCCGACGCCCGGCGATGCCACGCCCAAACGATCGGCCAAGCGTCGGAGCAACCAATCCATCGCGGGTCTCGGGAGGGGAGTAAGAGGGATCTCGGACCGTGCGGATTGATCAGTGATGACCGAACCGCCAGGCCGCGATCGATTCGACGATCAGGAGCACGAGCAGGGCGTAGAGCAAGGGGCGATGCAGCTCCCCCCGGCGGCCGACCGAGGTCGCGTTGTCCGACAGGTCGCGCCAGTTGTCCATCAGGGTGAACTTCCAGCCCGGGACCGCCTGCCCGAGCGCGGCGCGGTCGAGCTTGAGCGGGTCGCTCTCGGCCGGGTCGGGGTTGGCGGCGAACAGGGACTCGACGGCCAGGGGGGGGCCGAACCTGGCCCGGTACGGGCCGGACAGGTCGGTCTCCTCGAAGTGGAAGAGGCTGACGTCGCCGGCGGCCTGGAGCTTGGACGGCTGGCGGACCTCGTCGGGCCGGGTGATCTCGACGCTGGTGCCGGCGGCGGAGGCGGGCAGGGCCTGGTCGAACGGCTGGCCGACGCGGACGTTCCGCTCGGCCAGGCGGCCCGAGGCGGCCTCGAAGATCACCTGCTCCATGATCGCCGGGTAGCTCTGGTGGAGCGGCCAGGTGCTCCAGCCGGTGTCGGCCGAGGTGGCCACGACGATCACCCGGCCGCGGTGCCTGGGCGTCTCGACGATGGCCGGGTCGCCGGTGTTGAAGTAGAGGGCGACCTGGGCCGTCGATCGCTGGTCCTCGGGGATCTTGAGCTTGTGGTACTGCCAGGTCTTGGCGCCGGTGAGCCCGGCGATGACCGAGGCATCGGCCAGGTAGTAGGGATTGACGATCGGGTGCTTGTAGTCCTTGGCGTCGAAGTCGGAGGCCCCTTGCTTGGTCTTGGAGTCGCCGACGATCCCCTCGAACGACGCCGGGATCAGCCCCTTGCCGTCCCGGAACAGGGTCTGGTTGTAGTTGTCGGCGACGACCTGGTCGCCGCCGAAGACGACGACGCCGCCCCCTTGCTTGAGGTAGGCGTCGAGCGAGGCCACCTCGGTCGCGGTGAACTGGGCGATGTTGCAGAGGGCGACCACGTCGAACGGGGCGAGGTCGCGCGAGCCGATCTGCGACTCGTTGACGACCTCGGTCTGGATCTGCGACGGGGAGCCGGCCGACTTCTCGTCGGGGTTGAGCGCCTGGGCGAGGTAGTCCGTCTCCGACTGGAACGGCTCGGACTTGGGGCTACCGTCGACGAGCAAGACCTTGAGCGACTCGCGGACCGGCACGACCAGGCGGCGACGGTTGTCGAGCAGGAGCGGGTCGTCGTCGATCCGGACCTCGACGAGGTGGTCGCCGGCGGTGGCGAAGCTCGGCCGGAAGGGGAACGCCTGCTCGCCACCGACGGGGATCTCGGCCGCCGACTGGTCGGGCCCGAGCTGGCCGTCGATCAGGAGCCGCGCCTTGACGTCGTAGGCGACCTTGGGCCCGAAGTTCTTGACCGTCGCGATCACCCTGGGGGACGGGCCGCCGACCGTGACCACCGGGGCGTCGAGCCGGAGTTCGGTGACGGCGCGGTTCTCGCCGCCGTCCTTGCCCAGGTCGATGACGACCGACTGGACCTTCCGGGCGTCGAGCTTGGCGGTGGCCCGCTTGAGGGCATCGGCCCCGGTGTTGGCCCGCCGCCAGCTCGCGGCCTGGAGGTCGGTCAGGAAGACGACCTCCTTGCGGGGGATCGTCGAGACCTCGAGCACCCGGTCGATCGCCTCGAAGCTGGCGACGAGGTCGGTCCCGCCGTGCGGGAGCTGGATCGCGTCAATCTCCTTGAGCACCTCCGCCTGGTTGGCCGAGGGGGATGCATCGCCGACGACCACGCGGGGCGGGTCGCCCATCAGGACGATGCTCAGGGCGTCCCCGCGGCGGGCGTCGCGGACGAGCTGCGAGGCAAGCCCCTTGGCCTGATCGAACCGGGTCTTGTCGGTCGGGATGTAGGCCATGCTCAGCGAGCCGTCGAGCACGACCACCCTGTGGGTCCGCTGGCCCGGCAGCGAGACCGCCCCCATGCTCTCCAGGAACGGCTTGGCCATCGCCGAGACGACCAGCAGGACGACCAGCGTCCGGATCGCCAGCAGGAGCCACTGCTCGACCCGGACTCGACGCTGGTTCTTCCGCAACGCGGCGACGAGGAACCGCATCGCCGCCCACCGCATCTCGCGGTACTTGCGGCGGTTGAGCAGGTGGATCAGGATCGGCAGCGAGGCGGCGGCGATGCCGAACTGGAGGATCGGGAGGGCGCCAAAGCCGAGAGCCCAGAGGACCGGGACGTACAACTCAGTCTCCTTCGAGGGCCCGAGGGCAAAGTGCTGGCTGAGGTGCCTGCCGAGGGATCAACGGACCCGGAGCGACCGGCTGGCCAGGTAGCTCGTCAGCGGGCCGTCGAGGTCCTGGTCGGTCCGGAGCGGGATGTAGTCGATGTCGATCGCCTGGCAACCCCGCTTGAGGTCGTTGAGGAACGTCCGCAGCTCGTCCTGGTAGGCCTTGCGGAGGGCGTGCGGCTCGGCGACGACGTCGGGCAGGCCTTCCATCCCCTTGAACAGCGTGGTGTCGCGGAACGGGAAGTCGACCTCGGCGGGGTCGAGGATGTGGAAGATGATCACCTCGTGGCGGCGGTGGCGGAAGTGCTTGAGCCCGGCGAGGATTCGGGGGACGTCGTCGAGCAGGTCGGACAGGACGATCACCACCCCACGCTTCTTGAACCGCTCGGCGAGGTCGTTGAAGACGATGCCCAGGTCGGACTTCTCGCGGGCCGGGGTGACGTCCATCACCCGGAGCAATTCCTTCAAGTGCGACGGCTGGCCCGACGGCTTGACGAACCGGCGGACCGCGTCGTCGAAGAGGGCGATCCCGATCGAGTCCTGCTGCCGGAGCACCATGTAGCCCAACGCCGCGGCGACGAACTGGGCATACTGGAGCTTCGAGACGTTGTCGCCCGAGGCGTAGGCCATCGACTCGCTCGTGTCCAGGAGCAGATACGTGAGGAGGTTGGTTTCCTCCTCGTACTGCTTCAGGTAGAACTTGTCGGTCTTGGACCAGACCTTCCAGTCGACGTGACGGATGTCGTCGCCCGGCACGTATTCGCGGTGCTGGGCGAACTCGACCGAGAAGCCGTGGTACGGGCTGGCGTGCTGGCCGGCCACGTACCCTTCCACGATCATTCGCGCCTGGAGGTCGAGGCCTTCCAGGTTAGCCAATGTTTGCGGATTTAAAAATCTTTGGTAGTTTTCCACTCTGCTCGGCCTCGCGCTCGTCGACCGGGACGTGCTTGATCAAGCGGGTGACGATGTCGTCGGGCTTGAGCCCTTCGGCCTCGGCGTTGAAGTTGGTGACGATCCGGTGCCGGAGGACGGGGCCGGCGACGGCCCGGATGTCCTCGGTCGAGACGTAATATCGGCCGTAGAGGACCGCCCGGGCCTTGGCGGCCAGCACGAGATACTGGCTGGCCCGAGGGCCGGCCCCCCAACTAACATAGTCGCGGACGAACTCGGGGACGTTGGCCTGCCCGCGACGGGTCGACCGGGCGAGCCGGACGGCGTATCGGGTGACGTGGTCGGCGACGGGCACCTTGCGGACGATCTCCTGGAGTTCGAGGATCTCGGTGCCGGAGAGGACCTTGGTGACGTTGGTCTTGGTGATCGAGGTCGTCAGCCGGACGATGTTGAACTCTTCCTCTTCCTCGGGGTAGTCCACGAGGATGTTCAGCATGAACCGGTCGAGCTGGGCTTCGGGCAGGGGGTAGGTCCCTTCCTGCTCGATCGGGTTCTGGGTCGCCAGCACGAAGAACGGGTCGGGCAGGCGGTGCCGCTCGCCGCCGACGGTCACCTGCCGTTCCTGCATCGATTCCAGGAGCGCGGCCTGGGTCTTGGGCGGGGTCCGGTTGATCTCGTCGGCGAGGACGATGTTGGCGAAGACCGGGCCTCGGAGGAACTTGAACTGGCGGACGCCGGTGGCCTTGTCTTCCTGGATCACCTCGGTCCCGGTGATGTCGGAGGGCATCAGGTCGGGGGTGAACTGGATCCGGTTGTAGGTCAGGTTCAGTGCGTCGGCCAGGGTATGGATCATGAGCGTCTTGGCCAGGCCGGGCACGCCGATCAGGAGGCAGTGGCCGCGGGCGAAGATCGCAATCAGGAGTTCTTCGAGGACGTTAGTCTGGCCGACGATCACCTTGCTCATCTCGCCTTTGAGGCCGGCGAACGCCGACTTCAGCCGCTCGACGGCGGCGAGATCCTCGTGCTGCAACGGCTCGTTGGGAGTTCCTTCGGCCACGCTGATCTCCTTGGAGGGCCCCGCCGCCGGTGCGAGCGGGGCGTTCGACTCGTGATTTGCCAGGTTACCGAGGCATCCGCGAACCGTCCATGACCTGCCGATCCCCCAGGGCCCAGAGCCCCCCCTGGGTTGCCACCAGCGCCCCCCTCGGGGTGAAGCGGATCGTCAGGTCGGAGACCGTCGCCTGGAACAGGAGGCGCTGGATGGGCTGGCCGTCGTCGCGGCGGAGCAGGATCAGGGGGAGCGAGGCCAGGCTCTGATCCTTCGACGGCGGCGGGCTCGGGTAGGCGGCCACGCTCCGCTCGGTCAGGGCGACCGACCATCCGGTCGACGGGCCGTCGAGCGGGCATTTCCACGAGGCCCGCCCGTCGGCCAGCGACAAGGCCGAGAGCGTGGGGCCGTTGGCGACGAAGACGCGGTCGGCCCCGAGGGCGATGGAATCCGGGCGTTCGCTCAGGTCTTCCGACCCGAGCAGGCGGGCCCACCGCTTGGCGCCCGTCAGGGGGTCGAGCCGGATCAGCTCGGCGCCGTCATGGAGCACGAGCAGGCGTTCGGAGTCGCCGAAGAGGCGAGGGGCGCCGAACTTGGGCTGATCCGACGCTTCGCGGAAGATCCAGGCGTTGACCCCCCGGTTGAGGTCGAAGAGGGCCACGGTCATCCGGTCGGCCACGAGGGCCACGTGATCGTCGTCGATCGGCAGGGGGTCGCGGGGCCAGGGTTCTTCCTCGGCCTGGGGGAACTCGGCCCGCTTGCGGCCGGTCGCGGTGTCGAGCACCAGCACGGCGTTGGGCTTACGGGCCTGGAGCACGATCCGCTTGGTGCCGACGTGGAGCCGGGGGTTGATCCGGCCGGAGGTCGGCGTGTACGACCAGTCGAGCAGGCCCGAGTCGCCGTCGAGCGCCATGAGGGCCCGATCGCCCCGGAGGCAGAAGATCCGGTTGCCGACGATCCGGAAGTCGGACAAGGTGGCCGAGGACGAGTCGCGAGGGTCATCGACGGGGCCCGGGCGATCGAACGGGTTGGCCCCGGCGGGGCCCGCCGCGACTCCCGGCCCCAGGTCGTATTGCCAGGCGACGGCCCCGAGGTCGAGGCTCAAGGCCATGACCCGGGTCTTGGTGGCGGCGATGACCCGATCGGCGAGGTAGCCGACCCAGATCGGCTCGCCTTCCAGGTCGCGGGTCCAGGGCGAGATGCCCGACACCGGGTCGATCGGACGGAGCGACCGCCCCTGCACCAGGAAGACCCGGCCTGCCTCGCCCGAGGGCGGGATGCCGTCGGCGGCGATCGGATGCGTCGGCTCGGCCCAGCGGCGATCCCAGCGGCGCCGGAGCGGCGACGGCACGCTCGGCTCGGCCCGGTCCGAGGCCATCCGGGCGAACGGGTCGCATCCCAGCCGGGCCGCCACCAGGTCGCCCAGCCGGGCCCCCTCGGACTCGACGAGGCGGACGTCGGGGAACCGGGCCCTGGCCTGCGAGTAGGCCTCGCGGGCCAGGACCCAGAGTTTCTGCGTCTCGTAGGCCCGGGCCAGGCCGAGCAGGGCACGTGCCTTCGAGGCGTCGTCGGCCGCCCCCGCCAGCATGTGCTTGTAGGCCCGGGCGGAGTCGCCCGGCTTGCGGAGCTTGTCGTAGAGCACGCCGAGGGCGGACCAGGTTTCCGGCACGACTCGGGCGGCCGGGTAGCTCCGGGCCACGTCTTCGAGGAGCCTGGGGTCCCCCTCGGCCTTGCCGCGCTCGAAGAGGGCGGCGGCGGCCCGATCGAAGTCGGCGTAGAGGTCGCTTCCCTTGTCTCGGATCAGCGCGGCGAGCCGGTCCGCGATCAGGAGGTCGGCCCGGACCGTGCGGTGGCCGTCGGCGGCGTCGACGGCGAGGGCCCTGAGCCGCTCGTCGGCCAGCAAGGACTGGAGCGTGGCGACCGAAAGCTTCGGCTCCCCTCGGGCGGACTGGACCTCGGCGAGTTCGAGCCGCGCCGTGAGCCGGTCGCGATCGGTCCGGGCGGCCAGGGCGGCGGCCTCGAAGCGGCGCGAGGCTTCGGCCCAGTTGCGGGCCACCCGAGCCTTCTCGCCCAACTTCATCAGGAGCCGGCGCTGATTGTCGCGGCTGGCGTCGCCCAGGGGGACGCCGTCCATGCTCTCGGAGGGTCGCGAGCGGGACAGGGCATTGCCGAGGCTTTCGAGGGCCAGGTCGTCGAGCCCCACGGCCTCGGCGGCCCTGGCCAGGAGGAAATAGTTCGTCGCCTGATCGGGGGAGCGGGCGATCTCGTCGCGATACCGCTCGATCAGCCGACTATTCTGGCAGAAGACGACCAGGGCATTGGCCTGGGCGACGACCAGGTAGCCGTCCCCCACCGCGAGGTTGCCCCCCTTGCAGCCGTAGCTTTCCTGGAGCTTGATCGGCGCGTCGGCCCGGAGCCCGGTCGCCTGGTCGAGCACGTGGATCTCGGTCTCGGTTGGCCAGTAGACCCGGTCGCCGGCGAGGATGCCCCGGCCATACCCCTGGAGGGTCTGCGTCGCCTCGGGCCAGGCGTGGGCCAGCTTGCCGGTCTTCACGTCGAACCAGAGGACGCGGTCGCCGGTCGCGATCAGGTAACCTTTCGAGACGCCCAGGAGGTGCGTCAGCTTGACCTCTTCGGAGATCGGCGGGGTCTTCCAGACGAGCCGGCCACTCGACGCTTCATAGGCATAGATCGACGGGGCGTCGTTGGGGGCGACGATCACCAGGCCGTCGTGGACGATCGCCGGGTTGATGTCGCGCTCATGGCTGCTGCCGTTGTTGTGGCCGGGCCATGGGTAGGTGGCCAGCCAGCGGATGCCCCCCGACTCGGCGTCGAGCGACGCCACGGCGCCGAGGTTGGTCTGATAATAGAGGTTCGGGCCATCCAGGCTCAGCAACCGGTGGCTGATCTCGACGCCGCCGCCCAGGATCGGGTCGACGTTGGCGCTCGCCTCGCAGACGTAGCGGACCCACCTGGTCGCGCCGGTCTCGGCGTCGAGGCAGGCGACGTAGGTCGCCGTCATCTCGATCCGGTCGGTCATCGCGACGTAGACATTGTTCTGGTCGGCGATCGGCGACCCCTCGAAGACGGCGGTCCGGCTCCCCCCCTCGGCCCGACGCTTGGGGAGGGCGATCTCGGACGCCTCGCGCTTCCAGAGGAGCTTCCCCTCGCCCCGGTCGAGGCCGACGATCAAGCTGGCCGAGGTCCCGCCGAAGCCCCCCATCCCGATCCGGACATTGGTGATCACCGAGGCCGGGGGCGGGCCGATCCGGGCGAAGACCCGATTCCCCTCCGCCGTCAAGGTGTAGCGGGCCAGGCCCCCGCCGATCCGGCTGGTCGCGGCCGGCCCGAGCAGGTCCTTGGTCTCCCAGGTCTTGCTGGCGACCGCGGTCCCGGCCACGCCGGTCGCCTCGCCCGGCCGGACGTTCAGGTTGTACGAGGTGACCCGCCGCTCGTCGGCCACCAGCACCTGATCCCCCACCACGATCGGGTGATATCCCAGGAGCCGCTCCGGCGCGACTTGCGGCGATGACGGGCCGATGTCGCGGCGGCGAAAGCCGGTGTTCAGCTTGAGGGGGACGATCGGCTCCAGCTCGGCCCGCCACTGGAGCGAGCCGACGTCGACCGACCCGGGGGCCACCCGGTCGCGGCCGGGCGAGCCGGCGAAGGTCGGCCAGCGGCCGTCGGCCTGCGCGAGCGGGGACAGGTGGTCGTCGCGGATCGCCTCGGCCACGACCCGGGCCAGGGGGCCTCGGCGGCCGGCGAACAGCGTGGGATCGGGATGCTCAGCCGCCAGGGCCTCGATCTCGGCCGGCGTCGGGGGGTGCTCGCCGATCGCGGCCCGGCAGAGCAGTTTCTTCGCCGCGACCCGCCCCAGGTCGACGCTCGGGTCGGGATAGATCAGCGTCCGAGGGCCGCCCGACCGGTCGGGGAGGATCTGCTCGTAGGCCGAGAGGGCCTCGGCGAACCGCCCTTCCTGGAAGGCCAGGTCGCCCAGGAGGTCGAGCGCGTCGTCGCCCCACGAGCTGCAGAACGCCTGGGCGACCACCCGTCGGAGCGCCAACTTGTCCCGATCCGCCGCCCCCTGGCTGTACCATCGGCCCGCCTGGGCATCGACCCGCGAGCGATACAGCGCCCGGACCTCGGCCGGCAGCCCGGCGATCCGCCGCTGGCACTCGCGCCTGGCATTGACCGAGAGCCGCGAATCGACCGCGACGCCCTCCTCGGCGGGGACCTCGACGACCTTGTCGCCGAACTCCTGGATGACCCGCTGATAGATGTCGATCGCCTCGGCGAAGTCGCCCGCCTTGACGTGGTTCTCGGCGCTCCTGAGCCGGGCATCGGCCTCGTGGCTGGTGTCGAAGTAGACCTTCGAGCTGGCCTGAGTGGGCCCGCCCATCGGCGGCCTGAAGTCGAATTGCGCCGAGCCGACGCCTCCCAGGACCGCGGTCAAGATCACGGCAACCCGGACGACCAGGGGCCCAGGATGAACCAAGTCGTCAGCACCGAAATTCGCCATGACCTGGTTCTCCTCGCGAGCATGGGGGCATCTGGCCAGCGGCGGGAGCCGAGCTCGCAGGGACATGGGGTGCGATCAAATTCGGAGGCACGCGAGGAAGGACGACCGCCAGGGCGAGGCGATCGCGACTTGCGGATGGGGTCTAGTAGCAAACCTACCGGCCGCGGCACATCCAATCATTCGACACCAAGCAAAAACTGGACCGGACTAGAATTTCATCGAAACCTTGCTAGCTTTCGGTGATTGGCCCAAGAAGTCAAGTTGTTTGTGCCTTTTCGGTGAGCTTTGGAGCACGAATTGAGAGCGATCATCTTTATTGAGACGAAGGTAGCGACTCAATCCATCCCACTCCCTACCAGGCAGATTCCTTAAAAAGCCGAGATCGCCCAATCATCGGGCACGATCGCTAGTTGGGTCCAACCGCCGATGCGATGGAGCGAAAGAGGGCGGGGCCATGCCTCTCCGACATGACCCCGAGAATTGATCACTTGGTAGTGATCTTGACTTCGCCAACATCAACGGTCTCGCCCGCCTTGACGGTGATGGGCATCCCTTTGCTGCCGCCGGGATTGACATTGCCCCTGGTCGACTGCCACAGCACGAGGTTCTGAGCCCCCGCGGGGATTCCGCTGATCTCGAAAGAGCCGTCTCTTTTGGTCACGGTAGCGAACGGGTGTTCGAGAATAAGGAAGTAGCCCTTCATCCAGGGATGTATGTCGCAGGCAATTGGGGTCGGCCGCCTCTCTCCCTTCTCGATCTTGTGGACCAGAGAGCCGTTAGGCGGGAGCATCTGGTTGGCCGAGCCGTTGGCGAAGGTTTGGAACCGCACGTTGTGGCCGACCGGGTCGCTCGACTTGAACTTGAGCTTCTGGTCCTTGTGGACCACGGTCACGTAGGGGACGAACTCGCAGTTAACCTGGTCGATGACGACCTCGGGGGTCTTCTTGAGCAGCGCCTCTTCGGCCGCGGTCACGTCGCCCGCGGGCTTGGAGATGTAGGCGAAGGCGTCGGCGACCCCCTTGGTGGCGGGGTCGACCATCAGATCCTTGCTAACGATTTCCTTGACCTTGCAGACGGCATCTTTGACGTTCGCCTGGCCCTTGACGACTTCCACCTTGGGCGTGGGGACGGCGCCGGCGGCCCAGACCAGCCGCCCCTTGATGGTGCCGGTGGAATTCTTGTCCTGCGGGCCGGCCTGGAGCGACGACCCCAGGACCAGCAAGGCGGATGCGGCGAGGGCGGCAGCCCTCCGGAGGCCGAGGGGGCGGGAAACGGGAGAGAGTCGCATCGGGATTCTCGATCCTGGGTTTCGAGTGGGGGCGGTTGGCGACCGGTCGTTGCCCTCCGGGCGCCGACGGTGGGCGGTGCAGGATGCACATCTTACCACGATCGGCCGGCGAGGGGGAACCGCCCGGCTTGCCGGGCCGTGGCATCCTCGGATCAGGGCTTGCTCGGAGTCCCCGGCGCCGGGGCCGGCGCGGGGGTCGTCGAAGGCGGGACCTTCACGGTGGGGTCCGGGCTGACCACGGCCGTGTCAACCTCGGGAGTCTTCGAGCTGCACCCGGGCAGGATGAGCAGGGCAGCGAGTCCGAGCGGGGCGAAGCGTGCGGCCGAGGGCCTGGGCAAGCGCATCGGGGCTCTCCGGAAGAGGTTCGGTCGAAACAACGGAGGAGATCCGGGTTCAGCCGGGGTCGAAGACTTCGAGGTCGCTGGAGACTTCGTGGAGCCGGGCGGTCAGGTACGAGCGGATCTCGTCGCTAGTCTTGAGCTGGAGGATCTGGTGGGCGAACCGCTCGGCCTGGGTGGTCGTGACCGAGGCCAGCAGGGCCTTGATCGTGGGGACGAACGCCGGGCTCATGCTGAACCGCCGGAGGCCCATGCCGAAGAGGGCGAGGACCGAGCGGGGCTGGCCCGCCATCTCGCCGCAGACGGTCACCGGCGTCCCGGTCCGCTGGCAGGCGTCGAGGACCATCTGGAGGACCCGGAAGATCGCCGGGCTCAGCGGCTCGCAGAGGTGCGCGACCTTCGGGTTGTCGCGGTCGGCGGCCACGAGGTACTGGATCAGGTCGTTGGAGCCGACCGAGATGAAGTCGGTCTCGCGGAGGATCGCGTCGATGCAGACCGCGGCGGCGGGCACCTCGACCATCACGCCGGTCTTGACGTCCTCGCCGAATGGGACGCCCTCGCGCCTCAGGTTCCGGCGAGTCTCTTCGACCAGGCGGTTGACGTGCCGGAGTTCTTCCAGCGTGGTGATCATCGGAAAGAGCATCGACACCTTGCCGTGCCGGCCCGAGCGGAGGATCGCCCGGATCTGCCGCTCGAAGAGGCGGGGGTGCTCGAACGAGAGGCGGATCGACCGCCAGCCCATGAACGGGTTGGCTTCGTTCCGCCGGCCGAGGTAGGGGACGGTCTTGTCGCCGCCCAGGTCCAGGGTCCGGATCGTCACCGTCTTGCCCGGCGAATCCTCGATGATCTGCCGGTAATGCTGGTACTGCTCCTCCTCGTCCGGCACGTCCTGGTGGGTCAGGAAGAGGTATTCGGTCCGGAACAGGCCGACGCCGGACGCGCCCACCTTCTCGGCGGCCTGCGCGTCGGCCGGGTTGTTGATGTTGGCCAGGAGCTCGATCCGGGTCCCGTCGGCGCTCATGGCGGGCTGGTCGCGGTTGAGGACCAGCCGGTCCTTGAGGTCGAAGAACTCGCGCTGCATCTTGCGGTAGGCGGAGGTCGTCTCGGCGTCGGGCCGGGGGATGACCAGGCCTTCTCGGCCGTCGACGATGATCGCGTCGCCGGAGCGGACCTCGGCGGTGATCCCGACCACGCCGGAGACGGCGGGGATGCCGCGGCTCCGGGCGAGGATCGCGGCGTGGCTGGTCCCGCCGCCAGTCTCGGTGACGATCCCCGCGATCGGCAGGGTGCCGAGGCTCATCGCCTGGCTCGGGAGGATCTCGTGGGCGACGAGGACCACCGGCTCGTCGCCGTGTATCCCTGGGGCGATGTGCGGGGCCATCCCGCCGGGGACCACGGTCAGGTGCGAGCCGATCCGGCTGATGACGTCGCGGAGGTCGGCCACCCGCTCGCGGAAATAATCCTGCTCGATCCGGGCGAAGCTGGCGGCGTACCCTTGCAAGACCGCCTGGACCGCCGAGAGCGCCGTGAGGTTCTGCGACTCGATCAGGTGGCGGACCTTGGCGAGCATCCCCTCGTCGTTGACGATCTGGAGGTGAGACTTGAAGATCTCGGCCTCGGCCGGCCCGAGCTGCTCGCCCACCTTCAGCACGATCGATTCGAGCTCGGCGGCCGAGGTGGCCACGGCTCGGTCGAACCGCTCGATCTCGTCGGGGACCTCCGACGGGTCGGCGAGCGTCTGCGGCTCGGTCGGGCCGAAGACCGAGTCGACCCGATAGGCCACGCCAACAACCACACCGGGACTGACCGCGACTCCTTTATGCATAGGGCTTGGATTCTACCAGGTTTCGACCCGCCATGACAAATCGGGTCCGGCTCGCGCTCGCTCGTCGGCCCGGGACTTCGCCGATCAGGCCCCGACGGTGATGGTGTCGATGCTCAGGGTGGACTGGCCGAACGGGTTGACCACGACGACCTGGATCACGTAGGTTCCCGCCCGGGGATAGGACACCGAGACCAGCTTCGAGACATTCGTGCCGTTCGAGCTGAAGGTTGGGGCAGCCGAGCCGGCCGGCCTGGCGATGGTCGACCAGGTGTACCGCAGGGCCGACTCGGGGAAGGCGTCGTCGGAGCCGATCACACCGAGCTGGGCGATGGCACCGGCCCTCGGGGCGATCGAAGAGAATGCGCCGACCGCGACGTGCGGCTGCGGGACCGAGGCGACGACGGCGACGCTGCTGGTGCTCGACTGCCCGTCGGGGGCCTGGATCTTGACCTGGAACGTGTAGGTGCCGGGAGTCGCGATGCCGACCGAGACCAGCTTGGTGGCGTTGGTGCCGTTGCCGCTGAAGCTCGGCGTCGGGGCGCCGGCCGGGGTCGAAGTGGTGCTCCAGGTGTAGGTCAAGGAGGACTCGCCCGACGACTGGTCGGCCCCGACCGCCCCCAGCATGTCGATCCCCCCGACGAAGAAGGTCCGCGACGGGAACGCGGGGACGACGAACGTCGGGGCCGGCGGCATCGAGGTCGAGCCCAGGAGCCCGAAGACGGCGACCCCGTTAGTTGTGCCCACGTAGACCCGGCCGTTGGCGACCGTTGGCGTGATGAACTTGTTGCCGGCGCCGAACTGGTCGCGGCCGTTGGCGGCCTGGTTGCTGTTGTACAACTCGTCGGCGAGGTTCGAAGCGGCGTAAGCGTGGAGCACGGCGGTCGAGCCGTTCTCGGCCGCCCAGACGATCCCGTTCGCCGACCCATTGGCCGAGATCGCCGGCGTGGTGCCTGGGTAACCGAAGGCCGCGGGCGTCTGCGAGGTCGGGGTCGCGGAGACCTTCGCCCCGGCGACCGAGAAGGCCCGGAGCGACGCCCCGACGGCTCCGAAGTAAACAGAGCCGTTGAAGTAGGCGGGGGTGGAGAACAGGGACCCGCCGAGCTTCCCGGTCACCTCCTGCCAGATCTGGTTGCCGCTCGCGCTGAATTTCCCGAGGTTGGCCCGGTCGATCACGTAGATGTTGCCGTCCTTGCCCGAGCCGATCGCCAGCGAAGGGGTGTCTCCCGCGGCGTCGGTGATCGGCGGCAGGAGCACGACGCCGCTGGAGCCGAGGTCGATGTCGGCGTTGGAGAGGGCCTGCTGATTGGACGGGGCGAAGTAGTCGGCGACGCTCAGGCCGCTGGCGGTCGAGAGCTTGAGGTAGGAGTCGCCGTAGTCGCCCGACTTCGGGTCGAACGGGCCGTTGGCCGAGATGTTGAAGAGGTTGCCCGAGGCGTCGGCGGCGAAACCTCCTCCGCTGTTCCAGAAGGAGCCGCCCGACTGGCCGATGCTGTTCGAGGCCGAAGGGGTCCCGTTCGGGTCGATGTTGAGCACGCCCGCGACGCCGAGGTTGCTCGCGTTGAACCCGATGATCCACCCCGTGTAGGGCGCCTCGTCGCTGTGCGAGGCCCACCCGGTGTAGATGACCCCGTTGGAGAGCGTCAGGGCGTCGCGCTCGTCGTACTGCTTCGGGTCGAAGAAGACGCTGGTGCCGTTGCCCCCGGGCCCCTTGCCGGGCACCGAGATCGACCGGTCGATCGACTTCGGCGCGACGAGGTCCGCGCCCGTGCCGAGGTCGAGCGCATGAATCCGTTGGTAGTACGTCGTGGTCCCGTTGACGACCGACTTGCTCATCGCGACAACGTAGATCGCGTTCGTCGCCGGGTCGATGACCGGGGTGCTCGTGATCCCGATCAGCGGCGATACCTGGTCGGAGTTGTAGTCGGAGGCCGGGACCGGCGTCTCGTTCGGGCAGAGCAGGGCCTGAGAGCCCGAGGAAGGCCCGTCGTGCCAGAGCACGGCCCCGCTCTGGGCGTCGAAAGCATAGACGCTGTCGTTCTCCGTGGCCACGTACACCACCTCGTGAGTCCCCTGCGCGGCGATCGCCACCCCCGTCTTGACCAGGGGTTGGGCGTCGACCTTGCCGTCGACGGCCAGGAACCCCACCTTGCCGAAGCCGGCCGAGTTGACGTCGGCGGGGGTCAACGTCGTCTCGGTCAAGTCCGCGCCCGTCCTGGCGTTATTGTCATGATAGGTCAGGACATCCGTGCTCAAGAGCTTCCGATCCTCCAGCGGGTGGACCCCGGGGACGAATCTGGGGCTCCGAAGCCGCTTGATGCGTACCCGAGAAGTCATGGTCGCTCCGGGGGGAAGTTCATTCCGATCGTTCGTGCGTTGGTGCGATGATGGCTCGATGATAGTGCCCCGATCCAAGTCGCACAATCATCTGGCACTGTCAACCCTACAACATCGTCCCGGCGTCATCGCCCTTGACTCCATCGACCGAAGGACTTAGGCTCCCTCGCAAGGTCGAAGTTCGCCGATCTCATCATGGAGGCCGCGGCCCGGCATGGAATCGAAATCCTACGACCTCGTGATCATCGGCTCGGGACCGGCCGGCGAGAAGGGTGCGACGCAGGCCGCCTACTTCGGCAAGAGCGTCGCCCTGATCGAGAAGGAACCCTGGCTCGGCGGTGCGTCGGCCAATACCGGCACCCTGCCCTCGAAGACGCTCCGGGAGACCGCGCTTTTCCTTTCCGGGTTCCGCAACCGGGCGTTGTACGGGCTCCACTTCTCGATCAAGCAGCAGGTCAACGTCCGCGATTTCATGGCCCGCGAGCGGTACATCTGCGACACCGAGCGGGCCCGGATCCAGGCCAACCTCAAGCGGCACAAGGTCCGCGTCTACTCGGGCATGGCTTCGTTCGTCGACCCCCACACGGTCGCGATCAAGCCTTCGGGCAGCCCGGAGATCCAGATCCGCGGCGAGAAGGTCCTGATCGCGACCGGGTCGTCCCCGTACCGGCCGCCGATCTTCCCGTTCCACGACCCCCGGGTGCTCGACTCGGACACGATCCTCACCCTCCGCGACATGCCGGCCCGGATGCTGGTCTGCGGCGGCGGGGTGATCGGCTGCGAATATGCGTGCATGTTCGCGGCCCTCGGGATCAAGGTCACGCTCATCGAGCAGAGGGACCGCCTGATCGGCTTCCTCGACTCCGAGGTCGCCGTCGCGCTCCGCCGTGGCATGGAAGGGCTCGGAATCCAGATGCTCATGTCCGACGCCGTCGTCTCGGTCACGAACGACGTCGACATCGAGCTCCACCTCAAATCGGGCGCGACCGTCTCGGGCGACGCGGTGCTCGTCTCGTCGGGCCGGAACAGCAATACCGCCGAACTCGGCCTGGAGAAGATCGGCATCGAGCTGGGCAAGCGCGGGTTGATCCCCGTCGACGAGCATTACCAGACCGCCCTGCCCCACATCTATGCCGCGGGCGACGTCATCGGCATTCCCGCCCTGGCCTCCACGTCGATGGAGCAGGCGCGAGTGGCGATGGTCCACGCCTTCGACCTCAAGTTCAAGAAGAGCGTCGCATCGGTCCTGCCCTACGGGATCTACACCATCCCCGAGTGCTCGATGGCCGGGGCGACCGAAGAATACTTGATCGAGCAGAAGATCCCCTACATCGCCGGCCGGGCCAACTACACGGCCAACGCCCGGGGGCAGATCATCGGCGACGACGACGGCTTCCTCAAGCTCCTCTTCCGAGCCGGCGATATGAAGCTCCTCGGCGTCCACGTCATCGGCGAGCAGGCGACCGAGCTCGTCCACGTCGGGATGACGGCGCTCCTGCTCAACGCCGACGCCGACCTCTTCATCAATTCCTGCTACAACTACCCGACGCTCTCGGACCTTTACAAGTACGCGACCTACGACGCCCTCGGGCGGCGAGCCCTCGGGGCGAGCCTCGCCATCGAGCCCGAGGTGGCTTGATCAGGGTTCGGGTCGCTCAAGAGCTGGTGCGTCGCGACCGGCGGCCGCCGACGAAGCTGTCGAAGACGAACTTGCCCAGGTCGTCGGCCGAGCAGTAGGCGGCGACCCCGTGGGAGACGCGGGCCATCTCCTCGACGAAGTTGACCAGGCCCAGATAGAAATAGTCCTCGATCAGGGCGAAGCTCGAAATCCGGATGCCCGCCGTGGCACAGCGGCGGACCTCGTTGAGGGTATAGCGGGCGGTCTTCTCGGCCGGCGGGTAGATCAGGACGACCTCTCGCCCTTCGATGTGGGCGGTCGGCTCGCCGTCGGTCACGACGATGATCTGCTTGTTCTGGGCGCCCGAGCGGCCCAGGATGCTCCGGGCGAGCCGGAGGCCGGCGTCGATGTTGGTGAAGTGCTGGGGGACGCGCTTGGGCAGGTTGTCGAGGTCGAACCGGAGGTTGACCCTGCTGTCGTAGATGCTGACCGGCTTGGGGGCCGAGTTGAGCAGCTCGCGCTCCGTCATCACGCTCGCGAACGAGTAGAACCCGACCATCTGGAGCGTGTCCTGGCTGTACTGGGCCCGGACCATCGCCTGGAGCGCGAGGGCGACCTTCTTGGTGGTCGCGTACTTGCCGTACCGGCTCATCGACCCGCTCATGTCGATCAGGATGACGGTCGCGCACCGGGTCTGGTGCTCGACCTCGTGGACCACGTAATCATCCTGGCGGAGGCGGATCGGATAGCCCCCACCCTGGCGGGCCATCGCGTTCTTGAGCGTCTCGTGGAGGTTGAGGTTGGCCAGGGAGTCGCCGAAGACGTAGGGCTTGGAGTCCTCGTGGCGGATCGAGCCGTCCCCCTTGTTCGGGGTCTCGTGCTTGCCGATCGCGTCGCGCTGGAAGGTCT